>Ga0137306_101583_pt1 | contig 22292 bp, 15 predicted proteins | sample Inofroosms_March_FD_97187 | JGI IMG/M metagenome (GOLD analysis project Ga0137306, IMG submission 97187) | Mouse cecal microbial communities from Vienna, Austria - N-Acetylneuraminic and N-Acetylglucosamine D2O microcosms_March | ecosystem: Host-associated > Mammals > Digestive system > Large...
AACCGGATGCGGATTCACGTTCTTGCGTACAACTTATTCAATTGGTTCAGACGACTGGCACTTCCTGCAGATATGAGAAAACAACAGGTCGATACCATTCGATTAAAACTGATAAAGATTGCTGCAAGGGCAGTCCGTTCAGCAGGATATATAACATTCAAACTGTGTAGCAGTTGCCCTTATAAAAAGGAATTCTACAGGACGCTGGAGAATATCCAGCAGCTAACTGTACAGTTGGAATAGCAGCTATTAACGTACCTTGACAGTTCAAAATAACTCAATCGGATTCCAAGGGGAAAGTCTATCCGTTTTTGTGGATAACTCGATTGATTTCAAGGAAACTGGTTCAAGATTTTGTAGTATCAAGCATTTTTATATGCTCATGAATAATTCCGGTTAAAGAATATTGCAATCAAAACAATATTGTACAAATTGCACTTCAAAATTTACAGAAAGTGCTAATCTTCAAAAAATTGAAGATGATTGGTTAGAACAGTTTATGGTTAAAGCTGGTCGTATATCTTCAAAAGAGTTTCAATGGATTTGGGGAAAGACTTTGGCAAGAGAATGTAATAATCCCGGAAGTAACCGCTTGCTTTGTTATATATTTTGGAAAGAGTGGATAAAGATGATGCAGAGACTTTTACTACTTTGTGTAGATTGTCAGTGCAATTAGAAGGGGATTATTCTCCTGTTATAATTTGGAAAAGATTTAGTGCTTATAAACAATTCGGAATAAATTTTGACAAATTGGTAAATCTTGGCGCCTTAGGGTTAATTGAAATGAGTTTAGACCCATTATCATCAGAATATGCACTCAAATATGAAAAAGATCCGACAAAGGTCATTTATTATGGTAAAGAGCATGAATTTTCAGGGAAGAAAGCAATTTATATAGGCAATGTGATTTACACGAAATCAAGAGAGGCATTATGCCAATCGCTGGATGTAGAAGAGATAGAAGGATTTTGGGAAAAATATTGTTTGCCGTTTTGGGAAGAGAATATGTAAGAAGAATATTAATATTATGATAGGTTTTGGGACTTTTAAGGGGATGACATACATTATAGTCAAGTGAGTAGATTCAATTATTAGAAAAGTGTCACGTATATAGAAAATATATTTGTATACTGCAAGGAGAAAAAGTGTCAAAAAAACAATATAATGGAATAAATATCATAAGTATGTTGGGTAGTGCTTTTAGAAATAATTCTAAATCGGTAAGAGTGATTATAGGAATATCATTATCTATAGTTGTTATTTTGCCGTTTTTTTCTGTGTCAAATTTGAAGGAAGCAATTGTAGCGGTACTTTGTACAGCAATATTATTGCTGCTAAGCTGTATTAGAGGAAAGATTGGGAACATACTATGTTGCATTTGGTCAATACTTTTGATAATAAATCTTCTTGTCACACCATTCATAGGTGCACCTTTTGGAGGATTGCTGTCAAATGAGCGAATGAGACAGAAACAAGAGGAGAAGTTTCACACAGGATTTGCAAAGGCTATGTATGAAATGTCTATTCGTGATTATGAGAATGCATTAGCATCATATGCAAAAATAGAAAGCATAGTACCGAAGGAATATCGGTTGGAATTCTATTTGTGGTATGGTGGAACTGCTATGTATGCAGGAGAAAATGAACTTTCAATTTATTTATTAGATAAAGCAAAGAATTATACTACTGAGCAAAATGCGCACGAAAGAGATATACTGTATAGATTAATTCCTATTGGCAAAATGGTAGATTATCTAAATACAGGGAAATTCAATGAATTAATGACAGAAGCAAGGCGTAATCAGAATACGAATGAACAGATTTTTATTTTATTTGAATTGGTCGCATTGGTGTCACGGGAGAATATTGAAAACTATGAAGACAGGATTCGGGAGTTACTTATTCAATATCCAGACATGCAGGATAGCTATGACGATTTAAGATATTTGAAAAATGATTTAATGTTCATCATAGCTGGTTGTTTGTTTGAGGAATATCCAGAGTATAGTTTGATATTTTTGGCACAAATGTTTGAAGAGGATAAGGCAAATTTCTATGAAACTTTTATTTACTGTTATCCGAAAGCAAATTTAATGAATATACGATGGCTTTCTATAGATTACTTACGGCATTTGAGAGGAATATATGAGGATGGATGGTTTGCATTTCAAGGAGAGCATAAAGGTGAACTTGAAAAGTACATGCCTGAAATAGAAAATCTTGGTTACTATTTGGGGGTAAATTCCTTCATAAAAGAAAAGTTCGAAAATCAAGGCGTACAATGGGAGATAGAAGATGAATTTCAGGATTGGGAACTCTATAATGTGATTCCTTTGGGCGATGATTGCTATTTCGGTGTATGGCTGGAAACAAACGAGGGGGACTTGGACATGATTTTTGCTACAATAGCACATTTTTATACTTTTTATGTTGAAAATAATCAAGTACATTTTGTTCCGATTAAAATAGCTGGAGATGAGCTAGCAGAGTATGTGACGATGAACAAGTTATTTCTAGTGGAAAACACGAGATATAAAGATATGTTTTTGGTAGAACATATTGAAGGTACAGGAGAATTTTTAAGCTTGGGAATCCTTGATATTAATGCCGAAACTTATGAAATAATTGAGAACCCTGCAAAAATGTACCATACATCAGAGTTTAAGTTTGATATAGATTCTAATAGTTATACGGCTGGATTTGAAATATATAATAGTATAGATGCTAATATGACACCTAAAGTTGGAGGCAAAGTCACTGCAGAAATTAATTTTGAGCGAAATATTATCTATTCAACCATTAAGTATCCTGATCCGGCAATCGAATTTTATGTAGAGGAAAGAAATAATGCATTAATTCTTCCACTGGAGAGTTTAAATAAATTAAATGGGAGAGAAATCAAAAATGAGGTTCTACTGGAAAAAATACATGAGAATAGTATTCCATATTATCAAAATTCTATGATACAACATTACTACTCATATTTTCTCGGAACAGCAGATGCAAAGTTTTCTGGTATTACAATTGTGTATGATTCTGAGACTGAGGAAGAAGCCTCATTCTTCTATTATGTAGAAAGAGTTGGAGACGAAATTCAGTTATTAGAAATCTATCAAATTGTAGATAATCAATTACAAAGTGTATATGAATGAAAATAAGAATATAAATACCAGTGCAAACTTTTGGGACTTGTGGGATATATGTAGAAAATACAGAGTGGAGGAGAAGATATAATGTATTTTAAAACTCTAAGAATAACTAATTTTCGTAAATTTAGGACAACGGAAAATTTAATTGAATTTGCTGATGCAGAATCATATGAAAAACAGAAATGTGATAATGAAGCAGATGTCAATGTTGCATCTACAGTCACATTGGTTGTAGGAAAGAACAATGTGGGAAAAACAACTATAATTCAAGCATTGGATAAGTTGATAAACCATAATGATAGATTTGGGGTAAAGGATTTTAATATTGATTACCTAAAAGAAATGGCATTGAAATATCAAGAGGACAAGTTTGATGAAATGCCATCTATTGATTTTGAAATAGTAATAGGCCTTGATAAAGGTAAAGATGATTATATAACAAATATTGTACCTTTTTTGACAATAGGTGGAGTTACAGCAACAGAGGTTGCTATTTCTGTAAAATTTGAATTGACAGAAAAAGAAACTTTTGTTAATGCTGTAAAAGTCGCTTTTGAAAAAAAGAAGAAAAATTTTAATGCATTATACGAGTTGAGTAACGTTATAGAAGACAATATTTCATTGTTTAAGATAAATTATTATAGTGCAAAGGGCAAAGTAGTGGAAAAATTTCGATTAAATCAGCTAATTGAATTTGTGCCCATTTTGGTCAAAGATATAGAGTCAGGCAATGCGTTGTCGATAGCGTTTAATCGCATTGTTAAGTATCGTTATGAGAATACTTTTTCATCTGATAAGCAACAAATTGAAAATGATCTTGATACAATTAATGAAAAACTTACACAAAATATTGATACATCGCACACAAAAGACATTAATGCATCATTAGATAAAATAATATCTGGAAATTCAATACAAGTGAATTTATGTGCAGACATTACATTTAAAAAGTTAATGGAAAATCTTATTCGATATGAATATGTTGAAAGGGATAAATATATTCCGGAAAATCAGTTTGGATTGGGATATAGTAACTTGATGATGATAATTGCACAATTGATTGATTATATTGAAAAGTACCCCGACAGTTCTTTTAACAGTAAGGTTAATATCATTAGTATAGAAGAACCAGAAACGCATATGCATCCGCAGATGCAGGAATTGTTTATACAGTATATAAATGATGCAATAAATATATTACTGGAAGCAAAAGATAAGCATGTAAATAGTCAGTTAGTGATAACAACGCATTCATCACATATTGTTAATAGTAAGATTCAGACGGGGGGTACCTTTAATAATATTAATTATATTACGGAAAGAAGTGGAACATCAGCTGCCGTTTTGTTAAATGACAATGTTGTATCCCCAAATGGTAACAATGCTGAAGAACAGTTTAAGTTTATTAAAAAGCATATTAAGTTTGGGGTTTCGGATGCATTATTTTCAGATGCGGTTATTTTTGTTGAAGGAATAACAGAAAATACCATTTTGCCTTATTATGTTGCGGAGGATTTGGAGTTAAGGCATAGATATATAACTATTGTAAAAATAGACGGTGCCCATGCGTTTGTATACGAGAATATGTTAAAGGCTTTAAGAATTCCAGTAGCAATTATTACAGATTTGGATATTAAACGTGGTGATGTTGAGAAAAGTGGATTTATTCCTGTTAGTTCACTTATCGGGCGTGAAACAACAAACAAAACCATAGAATATTTCTTTGGCACCAAAAATATTGAAAATATTACATGGCCGATTAGTAGTGAGAATATTTCTATATTTTTTCAAGATTACTATGATTCTTTATACCGGACAAGCTTTGAAGAAGCTTTTATTGCCAAGAATAAAGAAAATAGTATAGTTAATTCTGTGCTAAAAGAACTTAAACCGAGGATCTATAATCAGATTCTAGGAACTCCGACTGATTATAATAACAATAGTAGTAGGGCATATGAGTGGCAAAGAAGATTATCGGATACAAAAAGCGAATTTGCTAATTCCATTTTATATAAATTACTTGTTGAAGATAAAGATATTCCTGTGCTACCAAAATATTTACAGGACGCATTGGGGTACATAAAGAATGCAATTAAAGGAGGAAGATGATGTTAAGCATATTGGATGAAAAATCTCAAGAAGAAGAAGACCTTATAATAAAAGAATTGTTATTATGCATTGATTGTAAGAAGAATTTGCTTTTCAATGCAGGCGCAGGTGCTGGAAAAACATATGCTCTTGTTGAGTGTTTAAAACATGTCTGTAGAGAAAAAGCCGAAATATTAAAATATCATAATCAGAAAGCGATATGCATTACTTATACAAATGTTGCAGCAAATGAAATAAAAAAACGTTTGGGAAATACCGATGTAATTCTAATTTCAACAATACATGAATGTTTGTGGGAGATTATCAAGGAATATCAAGAGGAGTTACTGATGATTCATCATGTAAATTTGAAAACTCAGATTGATAAATTGCAGCAGGAAATAGAGAAAAGTGATGTTTACTCAAGTCTGACAGAGGACCAAAGAGAAGAAATAGCAATGTTATTGGTTGAACGGCAAAAAGAGTTCTATAAAATATATGATAGTAAGGCAGATGAATTCAGAGCACAGTTTTATAGCATTTTTCCTACTTTTAAAAACAAAATAAATAATGCAAAAGAGTTTTGTAAGACCTGCTCAAAGATAATAAGAATAAAAAAATATGAACAATGTATTTTGTCAATAGAAAAGGCGGAGAATGGTTATACAAAAGTCAAGTATGATGCAAGGAATAACAAAGATTATTTACATTATATGAAAATAAGTCATGACACACTTTTACTGTATTCAAAACAAATTATATGTAAATATGATGAATTAAAGAGAGTTATTGTAGATAAATATCCATATTTTTTTGTTGATGAGTATCAGGATACCAGTGAGATAGTAGTAAGCATTCTTACAGAAATAGCAAATTATTCAAATGAAATAAATCATCCAGCATTTGTCGGATATTTTGGGGATTCTGTTCAAAATATTTATGATGAAGGAATAGGGATAAAAATAGAAGAGTATTGCAAAGAATATAAGTATATCAAAAAACAATATAATCGTCGCTCTTGTAGCGAGATAATATTATTATCCAACAGAATCAGGCATGATGATATAAAGCAATGTTCAGTATACAAAGATTCAACTGGTGGAAGTGTCAAGACGTATTATGGATCGGAAGATGATATCGAAGATTTTATATGTGTCAATAGTGCTGAAATGAAAGAAATTTCTATTGGGCAAAAATCTGTTCATTGCTTTTTATTGGTTAATAGAATTGTTGCTGAGCATGCAGGACTTGCAGAACTTTATGATTGGTTTAGTGCTACACCATTTTATAAGCAAAATTATGATATATTAGCTACAGAATTAATAAGTAACGATATAAATAAATTAGGGGAGATAGAAAGATATCTTTACAATTTAATAGAATTCTTCTTATTATCTCAGAAAGAGGATACGCCGCTATTAGATATAATTTCAAAAGAATTGCTTATTTCATTGGATATAGAAAGCGTTATTAAGATAGTTGATGCATTGAAAAGGATGACAGCTACTTCATTAAAAGATATTATACTTGCAATAGAAACGTTTAAGAGCAATATAAGTTGTGGTTTACATGAAAAGAAAAGCATTATGTTAATAGATAAAGCGGTAGATTCAATAACGGGTATCGAAAATTTTTCTATGCATAATTTTATAGAAATTGTTAAGCAAGTGCTTTTTCAAAATGATGGGAATGCTGGTAAACAGATAGAAAATTTTTTGAACTTGGATAAAGAAACACTTTATCGCTGGTATCAATACATTAATAGAAATTATGAAGACGATATTATATATCACACATTTCATAGTACCAAGGGGTTGGAATATGATAATGTTATAATGGTTTTTGGAGATGCATTTGGACGTAATAAGTCGTATTTTAACAATTACTTTGCTGGATATAACACCAAGTTAAAGGATAATGAACTGGAGTTGTATAGAAAGGCACGTAATTTACTTTATGTTGCGGCAACCAGGGCACGTATAAATTTAAGAATCTTATATACAGGAGACTATCAAAGCAAAAAGGAAACATTTGATATCATTTTTGGAAAGGTAGCTTTATGGAAAAAAGTAGATGATTCTGGAAGAATAGAGGTTTGCTCCACAATATAGGGCAAACCAAAACTTTTGCTGCAATTATATAATAGAGTGGAGCTCACGCATGAATCTCCATCGGTTAAGGGCATCGCAAGTTTCCGAAAAACAACCATATATATTATAATCATAATTGGTAAAAAAGCAAAGAATTTGAGGCAGCTGTCCCAAATTTCGCCACAACTGCCTTATACTGTTATATCTTAGAAATTGACCGTTTTATCCAAGAAACTTATCCATATACTCAAGCACTTTATCTTTCTTATTCCACTGTGCATAAAGAGTATTCAGATACTTATAAGTGCTTTTCATGTAATCATTGTTCGTTCGTAAGTGCTGAGTTCGTTTGGAAGAATATGCAGAGCGGATTTATAAGCTTTCTAAAAAGGAGAAGATTAATCTGGCAAAGTTTTTGAAGAAATAAAGCGGTAATTATTTTTTTAGTTCCCTGATCTCTGCAAGAAGCTTTTCAATTATACTGTCTTTTTCGAGAATGGCAGCATTATTTTCAGAAATACCAGCATCTTTTTCGGAAATAATCTTACGCATTTTCTCTATCTCACGTTCATAGTTGCGCAAATCCTGATAGTATTCCTCCCTGTCCCGACAGCGTTTGTGAATCTGCTCATCGGCACTAAGCTGGAAAATAGTTTTAGAAGCTTCATTTAAATATTCGCTTTTGGATGCTAACATTCTTATATCCTCCCACGGGGATGTTTTAAGGAGGGAAGCCCAATAATCAATTTGGTATTTCCGATCTTCTTCAGTTGCCAAATCTATCTGAGACAAGTCTATCACACTTAGGATGAAGTTGTCACTGTATACATGATGATTTTTTACATTTATCAGTTTATATGTAGCATAAAATTCCGGACATTCTTTGAACAGGGTATAATCCAGAAATGCAATATGTATGGCGGGCATGGATTCCTGATAGTCCTGACCATGTTTGGGATTGTCGAAAGAGCGGAATAAATGACAACTGCATTCAAAAAATCCCCCTCAAATCCCACATCTTGTGTCTATCCCCCAAAAACTGTACTTAATACAATATTAAGAACAGCTTGTCAACACTAAATTTGAAAAAAGAAAAGTGCAAATTCGGCAGAAATTGGCATTTTTCTTTTTTTATGTAAAAAAATATACAAAAAACGGATATTTTTACCATATATGGAAATAAAAACTATACATAATATTGTATTATGAATACAGGTTCTCAAAGACGTCAGAGAAAGCCAAATAATATAGAACAAAGAAGGAGAAATGAACTATGTCAAGTTACAGATTAAACATCAATTTTACAGAAGAAGCGTTAAAGATTATCTATGCTGCACATCAGAAGCTGGCCCTTACAAAGGCGGTTGTAGGAAACATGGGAAAAGCGGTTATCTGGGTGGCAACCCTGCCTTTTGAGCGCAATGCAATCGAGTGGAAGCAAAATTACATGCTTTATTCTTCCAGGGAAGAGGTTCAGAATGGCGCCAACATTAAAAAGCTGTCCGATACTACGGCAATTGATAATGTTGTTTACGATTTTTCTTCCGCCATTTTTCAGAATGCAAAGCCTTCCGAATGTGTCGGCGTCAATGAGTATGCCGTACATAACGCAATGGATCATTATGAAAGCCTTACCTTCGGACTGGCACAGGAAGTAACCGTAAACGGTCAGACAAGAGAAGGCAATCCTATCAACGCCCTGACTCTTCCTTACAACCATACGGCAGTTATGGCGCCGGTTGAAAAGGTTAGGATATTCCTTGCTAATTCTGTTGATGATGGAATTGTAATGTCGAAACAGTTCAGCAATGCAATCGAAGTGGAATTCCGCGGCAATGAAACAGAGAAAACCATTACTTATGATTGTGAAAAGGGTATGTTTATTCCGGCTGACAATGCTTAATAAGCAGCAATGTAAAGGGCGGGCGACGTAAAAGGAAACCCGCCTTTTACTATTGACATCATAAGGGAAACAGGCTGACGGGAGGAATGAGGAATATGTCAAACCGGTTGTTTCGTCCGGACTATGGCGGTTACTATTTTGCCAAAGGGGATTTGGCATGTTTAGAAAGCAGGGAATGGGCGCTTCATCATGTGTTTGGGGAAATTCTTGCGCTGACGGAAGAGGAAAAAGAACTGGAAGACTTCATGGAAGAAAAGCGGCAGCTTATGGCCGGCTGCAGTGTCTGCTGTCCTCATCATATATGTGCTTATCCGCCGGCGGAAGCATTTGGAGTAGGGAAAGAATTTATCAGGCAGAACGATTTATTTTCAAAGGTTTTCAGGAGAATGCCCAAGGGAGGGCTTTTACACGTGCATGGCGCAGCCGCATTATCGGCGGAAGGACTGATAAAACTGATGCTGGACTGGAATGAGAAAAACGGGGACAGAAGCAGCAGGATCAGGATTTTAAACGCCGTCATACCGGCGATTTCGGAAAAATATGTAAAGGGCACGTTATTTTATGAATACCAGTGCCGGAAAATTATGGGAAATACGCTGCCCTTAGAGGATTATCTGAAGAAGCCCGGTAATTGGAAAAGACTTTACAAAATGCTTTCCTTTAAAGGAAGGAAATTACTAAAAAAGAGTACGAAAACCGCAAAAATGTGGGAGAGATATAACATCATTCTGTCCAGAACAGCAGAATTGTTTCAAAACAGGGAGTTTTATACGGATTACTATGAAGCGTTTTTTGAAGAGTGCGTTGAAGACGGGATTCGTTATGTGGAGCTGCGCTGCGGGTTTGAACGATTCCGGGATGCGAAAACAGGAGTAAGTCGTGAGCAAAGCGGGGAGTATTGTGCAAAAAAGGCACTGTATTTTAAAGATAGATTGACAGAGGTAAATCCTGTAAGCCCGGATCATGCATTTATAGACGCTATACTGGACGCCGGGGAGCGGATAAGGCAAAAATACGGAAAGGATGCTTTAGGCGTTAAGCTTATTCTGACTGCCCAGAGGAGTTTGAATCCTTATATCGGGAAAGAGCGGGAGTGCCTCTGTAAAAGAATTGACGGAGCTGCGGCGCTTAAGGAGCATTATCTGAAGCAGGGGAAGGAAGTTGTAATAGGATTTGATCTGGAAGGACCGGAGGACGGCTGCTGCAAAATAGATGATTATGCGAAAAAAATCATCTACAAGCCTGTGGGGGATGGATATGAAAGTATGGGAAAAAACAGCGAACAGATCCATGACATGAAAGGGAGCAGTGGACAGACAATGATTGAAAAGCAAAAGCTCCGAATCGAGCGGATTGATTTCTTTCTTCATGCAGGTTCAAGCAACTGGTTTTTCAACGATAATCTCAAAACAGCAGTCATTATTTCCAAGCATAGAATCGGTCATGGGTTTAATTTAAACAGAATTCCCGGCGTTATGCATGGCATCGCCAGAGGACCTAAAGTAGTTATTGCGGAGCCGGTTTTTGAGATTTGTCCCATATATGACCAGACCTTTGGCTATTGCAGGGATTTTCAAAGCCATCCCCTTTACGAGTATATAAAGAGCGGCATATTATGTGTCATTGGAAACGACAGTCCACAGCTATTGGGAAATCCGGGAATTTCTTTTGACATGTGGGAGGCGTATATGGGAATGGGCTTGACCCTTCCTATGCTCAAACTGATGATTTTTACGACTTACCTGTATGAGTTTATGGATTATAATGCGGGGAGCATTGAAATAGAGAAGGCAAAGCTTAAGTTTTTGCGGGATTGGGATAATTTTATAGATGAAGTGCAGGAATGTATTTAAGAAGAATCCGGAAAAGATTTGGAAAGGAGTATCAGAATTATGAATATGGATTTTCATTATTATGCAACCTATCTTGCGGCAAGGGTAGCGGGATATGAAAAGGAGGAGGCAAAGACGATAGCCTGTGCGGCGCAGTATGTGGATGAGTCCGATGCGGGCATGATAGACAAAAAACTGCTGCCGGGAATGGCGGAGACGACGCCGACCATTGAAAGCATGGGGACACTTCTTGGGCGGAATGTGGATTTGGTTCGTGAAGAAAAAGAAATCAGGGATAGTGAATGCATCTGGCGGAGCTTTCACTTCCTTCCGGGAAACATTCATGAAGAGGATGACAGGCAGGTATATATGGGAGAACGAAAATACACTAAAACGTTTTTAAAGATGCACGTTTTGGGGACTCCCGAATACGGAAAGGAAGAGGCCCGGGCTTTTTCTCTCATGTGCCAGCCCAACAGTGTTCTCAGTGAAAAAATGGTAAATGATGTTAGAAAGCATATGGAACAGCCTTATTTCCTGGAGCTTTTGGGCATTCGGATGCATGTGCTGGCGGATACATGGGCACACCGCTATTTTGCGGGAACACCTTCCTGGTGGGTAAATGAAGCCCCGCGGGACGTTTATTATGCGTCTGGGGGAGAGAAAATGGAATATTCTATCCTGAAGGATTTCAGTATAAAGGATTTCAATAAACATATGGCGGACAATTACTTTTTGGCAACGCCCCCTATGCCTTCTTTCCGGTCTTTCAGCTACTTGGGCCACGGAAGAATGGGAGCCGTACCGGATGTTCCTTTTATGCATTACCGATATAAGCCAAAGTGGAGCAATGAAGACGTTGAGAAAAATAATCCGGAGGAGTTCCTTCTTGCGTTCCGCCAGCTGGTGTATGCCATGAATTGTGTAAAGGAGCGGTTCTATTATGAAAGAAATGTCTATGCGGATATCAGCGGGGTACTGGAAACGGAATTGAGAACGGTTTTTGGAAATGAGGACTACAAGGCCAGTGAAGCGGCAGAACTTTGGAAACCGTTGATTGATAAATTTTATCCGGGAGAATCTGCGTTTTTGTCAGACTTTGATAAAGAGGCGTGGAAAACGGAAGCGGGAAACGCAACGGATAAAAAGGAAACGCACTATTATCGTTTTAATTATTCCGCCCTTAAACACCGGAGATATGTGACAGCATATTTGGAGGAATTGTGGAATTTCCCCGCACAACCGGCCGGAAGAAGAAAGGGAATTGATAAGACGGATGTGGTAATGCTGAAAAGAATGGCAGGAAGTGATATGTGGCAGTGGGCGTCCAGCGAAATCCAATACCTTGGTCATGACCACAGCAGATGGGCGGCACAATACAAAGAGGGGCAGTTCTTTCTATATTATAAAGGGGACAGGGAGCACTGTCATACCGCCGGTTGTCTTGATTATTTAGGAGAAGACGGTCATAGATGCAGAGCGGTTATAGAGGCCTGTCAGGATGAAGAGGGACAAAAGAGATGGAAACTGAAAATCCGGGATCTGAACGGATTGGAAGAGCTTAAGGAAGCGGAAGGAAACCGGGAAGGGGTACGGCAAGAAGGGCAGGATGAACGCCATGAGGATTGGCAGGAAGTATCAAAAATGCGTTATATGGCTTGGGACAGAAATTTGTATGAAATGATTCCTGCAGCGTGGGAAAATGCGGATGATACCTATTTAAACGGCGGTGTTTTGAAAGAGAATATGACATTATTTGTCTGTGAATGCAATGACCGACTTACGATTTCCCCGAGAATTCATTATTTATATAGGAAGGATAACAAACAGGTACATGGTATTTTTGAAAGTCTTTTCAGGGCAGATTTAAAGCCCCAAAATGTTTTCAGATTGAATACAGAGCAAAACAGGGGGCAGAATCTGATGACGCCTTTCCTGCGTTTTTCGACCGACGGTATAAACAATCGGTTAATGGAAATACATCAAAAGGAGTTTCTGATAGACGGAAAAGAGGAATGGGATGACATTACCATCAGGGATTGGGCTGGCAATCTGGTCAGACTGTATATGATTCAATGGGCTGATGCCTGAAATCGGCATAAAAGCTTCAAAACCTTTGGTATAGCAGCTTTTGCCATGCCAAACAGTGTCGGATATAGTCGTATTTTAGCAGTGGAGAAGCCTGTTGTGGCAACAGGCTTCGGGGCGATACTGAATAGTTGGCAGTTCATTCCCATGGCAGGGTTGTGGGGCCTTGGAGACTGTGGATTGAAACGGAAACAGAGAGATAAATAGTGAAATGGCTAATTACATTGTATGGTAATTAGCCATTTGCTGTAGGCTTTTGTTCTATCTGTGGGAAGCTGTCAAAAGAGACTGTCTGATAAAGAAGCAGGATGCAATGATAATGATACGAGGGTAAGGAACAGTCCCCACAGCCGGACGATGCAGAAATTTACATCCGTTTATGGATGATGATATAAATATTAAAAATATATCGGAAGATATATTGACAAATTTTGAGGTAGGAGGGCAAAGTACGTGAAGCATAAGACGGATATTTTATTATCAGAGTTTCAGCAGTATTTACATGAAAAGAATTTAAGCAAGAATACAATTTCTCTATATGTGTATGCTGCAGCCTGCTTTTTAAAGTATCAGAAAGAAGCGCTAATTACAAAGCAGGCAGTACAGGCTTATGGGGCGAAGCTGGAAAAGAAGTATCAGCCGGCTTCGGTAAATCTGTATCTGGTGGCATTAAATCAATTTCTGCTCTGGTCGGGGCGTGAGGATTGCTGTATTAAAATAAGAAGCAGTTCCAGAAAGAAAAGAGTGGAAAATGTTTTGGACAGGGAAGAATATGAAAAACTGCTGAAATATTTACAAAAGAGAGATGATGAAAAATACTATGCTATCTTACGGACTTTAGCAGGAACCGGAATCAGGATTGGCGAATTGAGTTACATTACCGTGGAGACTCTTCAGGACGGAATTGCGGAGGTCCACAATAAGGGGAAAACAAGAGAGATTTATATGAGTGAATCTTTGCGGAGGGAATTGATACGGTATTGTAAAAGGCGAAAAATCATATCGGGTCCTATTTTCCTGGGAAGCAGAAAAAAACCTATTACAAGAGGCGCAATAAACCAGAAGCTTTTAAAAATTGCGGAAGCCGCAGGGGTGGAAAAAAGTAAGGTGCATCCCCACGCTTTCAGACACTTATTTGCAAAAGAGTACATGAAAACATACCGCAATATTGCGGAACTGTCCTGTGTTCTCGGTCATGAAAGCGTTGAAACCACCATGATCTATCTGGCTAACAGCAGCAGGGAGTACATTGAAAGGGTCAGCGGTCTGGACCTCTGACAAAAATAAACAAAGGAAAAAGTGCTATAATATAAGGAAATATATTATCGTAATCAATACAGGCAGATAAACAAAGAATACATAAAAATTCCCAATGTCAGGTATGACTTATGCCGCATTGGGAATTTTATATTATAATGATTATTCCGGATTAAAGGAGTCTGCCATGGGTATCGAAAAGAAAAAAGATGAAAGAATAGAAGAAAAGAAAAAGCCCGATGAAACAAAAAAGGCAGGTAAAGGTGCTCTTATTATAAAAGCAGCCGTTGCCTTAGCCGCAGTTTTTATTGCAATCGTTCTCATATGGTATCTGACCATTCACAATTATTACAGCAAAATGAATATTGTCGACGGGCGCACCAAAGGAACGGGAAATTACGGAGCCATTGACGAAGACTGGGAACTGATTGAGAACGAAATTGAAAACAGCCTTTCAGAAGACAATCTGCCGGATGAAAACCTGCAGGATTCCACGGAGGACGAAATCGACGCCTTAGAGAAATCCATCCGCACCAACATGGAGAACCAGGCGGAAGAACTCATGGAAAACAAAAAGGTCTTCAATATTCTTTTAATCGGCTGTGACGCCAGGGAAGAAGGCGGAAGGGGAAGATCCGATTCCATCATTCTGCTTTCTATAAATAAGGAAAGCGAACAACTCATAGCCACCTCCATTATGCGGGACATCTATGTGGAAATCCCCGGCCATGGCAACAACCGCATTAATGCTGCATATGCCTATGGCGGCGCAGACCTTTTGGTGGAAACCGTGGAGAAAAACTTCAAAATCCAGATTGACAGATATGCATCCGTAGATTTTTTTGTATTTATGGACATTGTGGACCAGATGGGCGGCGTGGAGCTGGAAATCAGCGACGAAGAATTCCTGGTAGCCAACGCATATATCAACGAACTGAATGAGCTCTTGGATGAACCCTACGGAACCGACTGGCTCCCCGGCGGCGGACTCCACCATCTAAACGGCAAACAGGCCTTAGGCTATTCCCGCATCCGCTACGTCGGGGACGCCGACTTTGAAAGAACCGGGCGCCAGAGAGCCGTCCTGGAACAAATCTTCAACAAAGTCAAGAATTATAATTTAATAGAGTTGAACAACCTATTGAATATCATTCTCCCCGAAGTAACCACCGACCTGACCGAAGGCGAAGCCATTACTCTTGCCCTGGGCATGAACGCCTACAAAAAATACGACTTAAAGCAATACCGTCTCCCTTATGACGGTACCTGGCGGGACATGCGTATCAAAGGAATGGCCGTTCTGGGTATTGACTTCGAAGAAAACATCCGCAATCTAAAAAGAGACTTATACGCCGGCATTTAAAAAATCGACAGGGACAGGAAAAAGCTTTTATGCCACCCCCGCACATTTTCCCCGCCCAAAACGTCAAACAAACAGAAGGGAGGTTTTACCGTTGCCATACCACAGAAAAGGTCCGGACCTGGACGACGCCTATGACAAAATATACCGATACTGCTACTTTAAAATAGGCCACAGGGAAAGCGCCGAAGACATAACCCAGCAGACATTTTTAAATCTGTTTGAATATGAGAAAAGAGAAACCATTAAAAATCCTCTGGCGTTTTTATATACCGTAGCAGGAAATCTGTGTATGGATGAATTTCGCCGGCGAAAGAGAGAAGCTCCGGAAGAAAATGAGACTTTAACATGGAAAGAAGCGGAAGCGGCACAGGGATGGGAGGATGAAGAAAAAAGGACTGTTTTATCCATGGATGTGAGAAGTGCTTTAAAGAAGCTTAATGGGGAAGAACAGGAATTGCTGCTTCTTCGCTATGCCAATGACCTTCCCGTGCAGGAAATAGGCAGACTTTTCCATTTATCCCGCTTTGCAGTCCGAAGACGGCTGTTAAAAGCCCTTCAGAATTTAAGAAAGGAGTTAGATTATGCGAAAAGAAATGAAACAGGCTCTGGAGAATGCTTTTGAAGCCCAGAAGCCTTTGGGAAAACAGCATTTTTTAAAGGAGCATAAGGGAAAGCGCTATTACATAAGAATGGATGAATTTATTCTGCTGCAGACAGGTTATATCCGGAAAAGCACCTGGATGATTTCGGCAGTTGTATTTTTAATAGGAATAGCAGCCTCCCGTCTCATGAAGCCGGAGATAATCTGGGGATTGTCTGCCGTTATGCCCTTTCTGGCTCTGACGCTCGTTTCTGAATGGATGCGCTCTATAGCCTATAGAATGTTTGAGTTAGAGCAGGCTGCCAGATTTTCTTTCAAAAGCGTGGCTCTGGCAAGGTTGGGAATTTTGGGCGTTGTGAATTTTTTGCTGTTTCTTTTTTGCCTGCTGTTAGGAAGAATGCAGACAGATATGAAGTTTTTTATGGCGGCGGTTTATCTGGCAGTCCCTTATCTGGTAACCGTATTTTTAGGGTTGTGGATTGTCCGGAAAACGGGATTTCGGGAAAGTGAATATATCTGTCTGGGAATTGCGGCCGCAGTCAGCGCTTTGAGCGTTTTGCTCAGGCTGTCGGCAAAGATCCTTTTAACCGCGGAAGCGGTAAAATGGTGGGGACTTCTGGCGCTGGTTTTATTGGCGCTGGTAATTGGGGAATTTTACAAAGGTTTGGAAAAGACGGAGGCATATATATGGAATTGATGATAGAACAATTGGAAAGAAAATATGGAGAGAAGACAGCGGTGGCTAACGTATCTTTAACGCTGCATCAGGGAATATACGGGCTTTTGGGAGCAAACGGTGCGGGCAAGACCACGCTTATGCGGATGCTCTGCGGGATTTTAAAGCCCACATCCGGCAGAATTACCTTTGACCACATGGATGTAAATTCCGAGGAGTACAGAGCAAGACTTGGCTATCTGCCACAGGATTTCGGATATTATCCGGAATTTTCGGGACAGGATTTTCTGATGTATCTCGCGGCTTTAAAGGGATTATATAAGAAAACGGCACAGAGAAAGGTAAAAGAACTTTTAGAGCTGGTATCGCTTACAGAGGTATCGAAGAAAAAAATCAAAACTTATTCCGGCGGTATGAAGCAGCGTCTGGGGATTGCCCAGGCATTATTAAATGAACCGGAAATCATTGTGTTGGATGAACCCACGGCAGGGCTTGACCCCAAGGAGAGGGTGCGATTTCGCAATCTTATAGAGGATTTGGGGAAAGAAAGTATTGTGCTTTTGTCCACTCATATTGTGTCGGATATTGAGCATATTGCGGATTATGTCCTGTTAATGAAAGATGGGAGACTGATTTATAACGGTTCCATGGACAAAATCGGCAAGGACTTAGAAGAATTTTATCTGGAGCAGTTCGGGGAGGAAAAAGACAATGTTTAAAGCGTTATATTTTTATGAAATGAAGAAAATCTGGGGTAGGAAGCTCATATGGATTGTACTGGTTATTATGGCCGCAGTAGTGGTGGTTTCTGCTTATTCGCCTATGACGGGAAATGCCTATACCAACGGTAAAGTGTCCTATTCCCATAAGGAAATTCAGGAAAGGAAGATGACAAACAGCAGGGCGCTTTCGGGAAGAATCCTTGGAAATGTGCTGCTGAATGAAATTCATGAAGCCTATGAAAAGCAGCCGGTTGGTGTGGAGCAGTTTACGCTTACAGAGGAGTATGAGAAGTATTTGATTCCTTTGGAACCGGTTATCAATTATGTATGGGATATTATGGATGCTTATCAGGGGAGCGCTAGGTTGTTTCCTTTGGATATCAGTGAAGAAGAACTTTATGAGGCGCGCCTTTTTTGTGTAGAAGAGCGCTGGACTTCCAACTTTTTAACAGCAGGGGAGCGGGAATATTGGGAGAAAAAAGAGGCGCGGCTGGATAAGCCCTTTATCTGGCAGTATGCAGGAGGCTATGAGCGGATAATGGAGAATATCTACACATGGATTGTGATGGCTGTTCTGATGATTGCCATATGCTTTTCCAAAATCTTTTCCATAGAGCACAGCCAGAAGACGAGTCCTTTGATTTTAAGCAGTAGATTGGGACGGGGCATCCTTTATTATGCAAAGATTGCTGCCGGTATTACTTCATCCCTGATACTGGGAATGGTAGTGTTTGGCTTAGGTGCGTCGGTTATTTTTGGTATTTGGGGCTTTGACGGGGGAAATGGAGCAGTTCAGATGTTTATTCCTTTCTGTTCAGAGAGTCTGTCCATGGGAGAAGCAGTGCTGATTTGTCTATGGGTGCTTTTTATGGGCATAGTTTTAAGCGCGGTATTTACTATGGTTTTATCCGAAAAGTGTAAAAACGGTGTGGGGACTATGTCGATTGTTGTGGGGATTCTGATTCTGTCGGGATTTCTTTATATTCCGGAGCAGTATCGGGTTGTTTCGCAGTTTTGGAACATGATTCCCAGTAACATGACGGCAGTCTGGAGTATTTTTGATGTATGGTTGCTTCCTGTTTTCGGGAATTACTTTACCATGTGGCAGATTGTTCCTTTTATATGGCTGTTTTTATCTGTTGCACTGGTGTTATACGGAAAGCGGATTTATGGGAAAATTTTGTAAAATTGGAAGGTTTTTGTAAAAAGAGCACAAAAACAGGCGTAAAATTTCTACACCCTTTAGATGAATTTTACATATTTTTTGTATACGAAAAGGCGCCACAAATGTTATACTTATCGTAGTGGTTTACACAAATTTATATAAGGGGGTTAGATGATGTCTAACAAATGGGTCTACTTATTTGAAGAGGGAAACGCCGACATGCGTAATCTGCTTGGCGGAAAAGGCGCCAATCTTGCAGAGATGACAAACTTAGGACTTCCTATTCCGCAGGGATTTACCGTTACAACAGAAGCTTGTACGGAATATTATAACAGCGGAAAGACAATTCCAGAGGAAATTCAGGGACAGATTTTTGATGCACTTTCCAAGCTGGAGGAGAAACAGAATAAGAAATTCGGAGATACGGAAAATCCGCTCTTGGTTTCAGTACGTTCCGGCGCAAGGGCATCTATGCCCGGTATGATGGATACCATTCTGAATCTGGGGTTAAACGATGTAGCTGTAGAGGGCTTTGCCAAAAAGACAGGCAATGAGAGATTTGCCTATGATTCCTACAGAAGATTTATCCAGATGTTCTCGGATGTAGTTATGGAGGTTCCCAAATCACATTTTGAAAGAGTTTTGGATGATGTAAAGGATAAGAAGAGAGCAGCTCTTGGCAGAGGAGAAAATGAGCCGGTGTTCGATACGGATCTGACTGCCGAGGATTTAAGAGGCGTTATCGATACCTTTAAGGGTATTTATAAAGATGCCATGGGTTCTGATTTCCCTCAGGATCCCAAGGTACAGTTAATGGAAGCGGTAAAAGCCGTATTCCGTTCCTGGGACAATGAACGTGCCATTGTTTACAGACGTATGAACGACATTCCCGGCGACTGGGGAACAGCCGTAAATGTACAGGCTATGGTATTCGGCAATATGGGAGAGACATCCGGTACGGGTGTTGCCTTTACAAGAAATCCTTCCACCGGCGCAAAGGGTATTTACGGAGAATATCTAATCAATGCACAGGGCGAAGACGTTGTGGCAGGCGTCCGCACACCCCAGCCTATTACCAGACTGGAAGAGGACATGCCTGAATGCTACAAACAGTTTATGGAGATTGCCAATAAGCTGGAAGAGCATTACCGCGATATGCAGGATATGGAGTTTACCATTGAAGATAAGAAGCTGTATTTCCTTCAGACACGTAACGGTAAGCGTACCGCACAGGCTGCATTGCAGATTGCCTGCGATTTGGTGGATGAGGGCAAGATCACACCCAAGGAAGCGGTGCTTCGTATTGAAGCCAAATCCTTAGACCAGTTATTACATCCTACTTTTAATGCGGAAGCGTTAAAGAACGGCAAGGTTATCGGAAAAGGTCTTCCTGCATCTCCGGGAGCGGCAGCAGGTAAGGTTTATTTTACCGCAGAGGCGGCAAAAGACGTTCACGAAAAGACAGGCGACAGGGTTGTATTGGTTCGTTTAGAGACATCCCCCGAGGATATTGAAGGCATGCATGCGGCAGAAGGTATCTTAACTGTCCGCGGCGGTATGACAAGCCATGCAGCCGTTGTAGCCAGAGGCATGGGAACGGCATGTGTTTCCGGCTGCGGCGAGATTGCTATTAATGAAGAGGATAAAGTATTTGAGTTAGGCGGCAATGTAATTCGGGAAGGCGATTATATTTCACTGGACGGCTCTACCGGCAACATTTATTTAGGAGATATTCAGACCGAGGAAGCCGGCGTTACCGGTAACTTCGGCAGGATTATGGAATGGGCGGATGAGTACCGCAAGCTTCAGGTACGCACCAATGCGGATACACCTGCAGATGCTGCAAACGCTATTAAATACGGCGCAGAAGGCATTGGTCTTTGCCGTACGGAGCATATGTTCTTCCAGCCCGACAGAATTCCCAAAATCCGTCAGATGATTCTGGCAAGGACCCTGGAACAGAGAGAAAAAGCATTAAACGCTTTGATTCCTTATCAGAAGGGAGACTTCAAGGCATTATATGAGGTTATGGAAGGAAGACCGGTTACCATCCGTTTCTTAGATCCGCCGCTTCATGAGTTTGTGCCTACAGATCAGGGAGATATTGATGACCTGGCAGTAGAAATGCTGATGACTGCAGAGGATGTACAAGAAATCTGCGATTCTCTTCATGAATTCAACCCCATGATGGGACACAGGGGATGTCGTTTGGCGGTTACCTATCCGGAAATTGCCAAGATGCAGACCAGAGCGGTTATGGAAGCTGCGATTGAAGTAAAGAATGAAAAGGGTTACGATGTAGTTCCCGAGATCATGATTCCTCTTGTAGGAGAAAAGAAAGAACTGAAATTTGTTAAGGACATTGTTGTACAGGTGGCTGAGGAAGTTAAGAAAGAGAAAAATTCCGACATCAAGTATCATATCGGTACGATGATTGAGATTCCCCGTGCAGCCCTTTTGGCAAATGAGATTGCAGAGGAAGCTGAGTTCTTCTCCTTCGGAACCAATGATTTGACTCAGATGACCTTTGGATTCTCCAGAGATGATGCGGGCAAATTCTTAAATGATTACTACCGCAACAAGATTTACGAATCCGATCCCTTCGCAAGACTGGATCAGAGCGGTGTAGGACAGCTGGTACAGATGGCTGCCGAAAAGGGACGTTCCACCAGACCGGATATCAAAATGGGTATCTGTGGCGAGCATGGCGGAGATCCCAGCAGTATTGAGTTCTGCCATAAGGTTGGACTGACTTATGTGTCCTGTTCGCCTTATCGTGTGCCTATTGCAAAATTGGCGGCGGCACAGGCGGCTATCTTAAATTGATGCCATAGGAATTTGGGTACTAACAGGCAAAAGTATGGAAGAATGGCTTAAAATCAAGGGATTTTGAGCGTAGAGGGGTTCACCGGAGTGGTTGGTGGGTCTCTCTTTTTTACGTTTTTGATGCAGCTGATAGTGGGGCGATTGGGGTAAAATTATACTATCACGCAAAAGTCGGCAGTTTCCGTGATAGTATCCGAGTTTTGCGTGAAAGTATAAGGGTTTCCGTGTTTGTTTGGAGTTTCGCCTGTTTGTAGAAAAATGTTGTTGAAAATTGGGAGATATGCTATGTAAGATAAAGGCGTTCATGAAATATGCTAATGGAACATATTTTTGTGGGATAGGTATGAATTATATACCAAAATGCCAAAGGAAGTTGGCAGAAGGGATGCCTTACTAAATTTTTTGTTCTGTCTAGTAAAACGTAAGTATTTATGGTAAAATTACAAAATAGAAATAGTATGAAGGAGGTCAAATCTTGAATAATTTTAGGTTCAATTTAAAAGGACAATTAAATGAAGTTAAATTGCCTGAG
>Ga0137306_101585_pt1 | contig 22258 bp, 13 predicted proteins | sample Inofroosms_March_FD_97187 | JGI IMG/M metagenome (GOLD analysis project Ga0137306, IMG submission 97187) | Mouse cecal microbial communities from Vienna, Austria - N-Acetylneuraminic and N-Acetylglucosamine D2O microcosms_March | ecosystem: Host-associated > Mammals > Digestive system > Large...
CTGAGGATGGCATACAAAGGAGTTATTTTAAGCAGCCTGCACCATTCGGTAATGGAATCTACTTTCATTACGATTGACAGAAGATAGGAGCGAAGCAGGCAGGATGGAAAACGTGTGGCGGGTTTGCCAGTCAGTGGATAAAACTCCTGCATGATGGTATCCGTTTCGCAGAGATCAAGATACCAGAATTTCACAATAATATCCCATGTTTGTTTAGGGACAGCAAAGGGATCCGGGAATAAGTTCAGAAAATCAGATACGAAGGTATTCTGATAGGCGGTATGACCGCCATAATTAACAGGTAACATAAAAATCGCCTCCAATCAAAAAATGCTTACCGGCTGCGCCGAAATGAAAAGTGCTTTTTTAATTAAGAGGCGCGAAGCGCCGCATTTTTAGAATGATTTGTCAAGTGTTTTTGGCAAAAAGTGGGGGAATTTTTATAAAACTGGATTTGAGAGCCGCAGACAATAAGGGCTGGAGAATCCGAGAGGCTATCTATTTGGACAGGGGGATCTTTTTTGTCCCTCTAAATTTACAGTTTATCCCATTAGGTAGAATTTCCATAGGTAAAAAGTTATTATAAACTTAAACTTGAAAAGTGTTCTGCAAAAGGAGGAATGAGAAGCATGTTGGGAGGTTCTTTTTGGATTGCGTTTTTGCGTAATGCCATTAGCACAGTATTAATGCTGTCATTTTTTTTGATGTTGGACCGACCGAAGTTTTCCATGAAGAAAACAGCCTGGTGTTATATTATATTTGGTGTTTCTATGATTATTACTTATAGTGCTTGGTATTTGGCGGCAGACAGCAGCTTTGTCCGCTTTGCTGCGCTGTCGGCGCTTCCTGTCATTGGAGTTTTCTGTAGCATTATGAGCAGCGAAGTTTTGTATTTATCTTTGTATAAGATGGCATTGACATTTTATTTATTTTCTGTATGTACCTTTTGCGGTGTGGATGTGGCGCGCTGGTGGTTTGAAGGTAATCTATGGGTAGACATTCTTGTGCGTTTTGTCTGTTTCGTGCTAATTCTTATTTTTACTTGGTTTAAGTTCCGCAAGCAATTTTTGAGTGGTGTGGATTTCTTGCTCCAGGAAATGGATTTATTCAGCGCAGCAGCTCTATTTGTGTCAGTAATGCTTGGCGCAATTATGGCATATTGGCCCAATTTACAAGGATTTTCTGTTTTTAACATGGTGCGTGCGTTTTTGATTCTGTTTATGGCGGGAACGCTCCAGTATGCAATACTTCATCTGTATATACACTTAGGGCAGGAACATTATTATCAGGCGGAGAAGGAGCTGCTTGAAGTAAATGAACAGCTCTTGCACCAGCAGATGGATCTTATGAGAGAATCAGAGATAGAGGCTGCGAGGATTCGCCATGATGTGCGTCATCATGTCCTTTTGATTCGGGAATATGTTCAAAACATGGAGTTTGATCAGCTTCTTGTGTATCTTACACAGTATGATGAGGATGTGGAAAAGTGGAAAGTACAGAATATCAGCAAGAATCTGGCGGTAAACAGTATCTTGTTGGCTTATGCGAAAAAGGCGCGGAGACAGAATATTCAAGTCAGTATGGATGTGAGACTGGGAGAGAACTTGTCTATTCGGGATATTGATTGGATCGCAATTCTGGCAAATATGTTTGAGAATGCGATTCATGGGTGTATCGGTTCTGGGCAGCCGCAACAAGAGATAGACATTTATATTTCACAGAAAAGAAACAAGGTTATGATCCAGTGCCAGAATACAAGCAGCGAAGAGGTGGTTTTTCATAAAGGGCTGCCACAGTCAGATAAAGGCGGCGGTATGGGTGTGATCAGTATTATGAAAGCGGTTTCCCGCTACGAAGGTGAAACAGATTTTTCCGTGCAGAACGGAATGTTTATAACAAGAATTTTGCTGAATCTTATTTAGCAGAATCGTATATATCGAGGAGAGGATAAGAGACAATGCCATGAATGTCAAAATGCGTGGAGGATTAAAATGGTGAATACAATTTTTTCAAAGGAAGAAGTTAATATAGGAAGGCAAAGGGAGTTCGATTATCTGAAAGGGATTTTCATGCTGTTTATATACCTGATCCATGCGTTTCAGGCAACTTTGTCTTTCCAGGATTCCATTAGTACATGGATTTATTCGTTTGCAACGATGTCCGGGGCAGCTATTTTCATTTTTGTTATGGGAATTGGAACTGTTTACAGCAAGCATGCAGCGCCGGCGGATTTTGCCAAGAGTGGCATTCGCATGGTGATTTACCAGTATTTGAATAATATTGCTTATATAGTGGCATTGGTGATACCTTATCCTTTCGTTTCTGGAAAGTTGACGGAGAGCATAACGGAAAATTTAGGATTGCTGATAAAGATTTACATGCAATATACAAATATCTTTTTTATTACTGGAATCATCTATCTGGTATTGGCGTTGCTTAAGAAATTGGATCTGAATACTGTATGGTATGCGATCATTGGTGCAGCAGCCAGTATAGCAGCGCCATTTATTTATGGCATACCTGTGAATGTGCCAGTAATTGGGTATATCGTGAAGCTTTTGATTGGAGAAGCGGATTTTGTGTCTTTTACACCGCTTTATTTTCTGTCTTATGCGTTGTTCGGAGTTGCTTTTGGCAAAATGATCAGACATGTGAAAGATAAAGCGAGATTTTACAGAATGTTTGTTATTCCCGCTATTGCAATTGTCGTTGTATGGTGGGGACTGGTATTTAGAAATTATGGTTCAGATCTATCAGAAATGCACGCCTTTCTCAGTGATGCATATACGCATCCGAATTTTTGGCATGTGGTGGCAAGTTTGGCTCATATATTCCTTTTTGCCGCAATTTTTTTCTTTATCGAAGAAATGCGCAGAAAAGATAACAAGTTATGTAAACCTAAAAATCCTGTTGCGAGACAGCTTCTATATTACAGCACACATATATCCAAATACTATGCCCTGCATGTGCTGGTATATTTTGTTGCCCTTGGATTAAACGGTTATGAGAGCTTTCAGAGCTATCAATGCTGGCTCCTCGCATTATTGTCAATTGTGGTTACGGAGCTTATGGTAAGAGGATTTAACTATTTGTCTGAAAAATGTTTTAATTAAAATTTTTATAATTTAGGAGGAAAAAGAATGAATTTTTTGGATGAGTTTCAGTATGTGGTGCGTACATACCCGCAAAAGGCGGCGTTGGCGGACTGCAATGGGGAGCGGATGACAACGTATGGGGAGCTTGAAACCTTGAGCCGCAGGATTGCCGCTAAGCTTTTGAAGTCAGGGGGAATGTCAGACAGAGCCGTCATGGTCTGCATGGGCAGGAAGATGGAGTATATTGCGGCGGAACTAGGTATTATGATGGCCGGCGGCGCGTTTGTCCCTGTGCTGCCGGAATACCCCGAGGAACGGCTTTCTTATATCAAAGAGGACTGCAAGGCGGCAGCCGTGATTGATGATGGCTGGATGTCAGATATTGGGACGTATGAACCTATTCAGCCGGTGGCAAGGGAGGATAGCAGCCGTGCTATGCTTATCTATACCTCTGGTTCTACTGGGCGCCCCAAGGGGATTGTACATACTATGACGAGCCTTACGCAGGGAGTCTGGCGGAATAGGAGCGTTATGAATGTGAATGAAAACGATGTGCAGGCAGCGGGGGCGCCAATGTCTTTCGTTGTCTTAATCTTAGAATATTTTGCCGTGCTTTCGCGCGGCGGCTGTTCCCATATCCTGCCGGAAGAGACAAGGAAAGATGTGCGGCTTTTGGAGGATTATTTTGCTGCAAAAGGCATTACCTGCGCATTTATCAGCCCGCAGATACTGCGTCTGTTTAAAAATAAGAGCCATGCCTTGAAAAAAGTGGCGACCGGAAGCGAACGCGTTTCCATGCTGGCAGGGGATGGTTATGAGCTGTATAATTGCTATGGCTCCAGCGAGACGGCAGCGACGGCGTTAAGCTATAGAGTTGAGGAACCTATGGAAAATACGCCGATTGGCAAGCCGTTGGAGGGGCTGGAATTTTTCCTGCTGGATGAGGACGGAAAAGAAGTTGCGGATGGGGAAGAGGGTGAAATCTGCATCAAGGGTATCCTTGCCGAGTCTTACCTTAATTTAGAGGAGCAGAGCGCAAAGACATTTATCAGGCAGGAGGATGGCAGCGTTCTTTTGCATACCGGGGATATCGGGCGCAGGACGCCGGACGGCAATTACGTCTATGTCAACCGCAGGGACTGGATGGTGAAAATCAATGGGCAGCGCGTGGAAACGGGTGAGATTGAATTGCGCATTTCGTCTATGCCGGAAGTGGAAAGCGCAGTTGTAAAGGCTTTTGAGGATGAAAATGGGCAGAATTATCTCTGTGCATACTATGTGTCAGCAGAAGAATTGAAGATGGAACAGATCCGCAACTATCTGAAAGAGACGCTTCCAGATTATATGGTTCCCCGTTTCTTTAAACGATTGGACAGCCTGCCGAAGAATGTGAATGGCAAGTTGGACCGTACGGTATTGCTGCCGCCGGGGTTAGACGAATATAAAGCAACGTATCAAGAGCCGAAGAGCCACTGTGAGAAACGCATCTGCCAAGGCTTTGAGGAAGTTTTGCACTGTGGCAGAGTCGGTGTGGATGACGATTTCTTTAAACTGGGCGGAGATTCTATCAATGTTTTAAAACTTGCAGAATTCCTCAGTGATATAGAATTGGCGCCGGAACTGGTATTGAGTGGCAGGGTGCCTGCAAGGATTGCGGCGCTTTTAGAAGAGAAGAGGGAAGATAAGTTGGAGAAGCATTCTAAGGAGAGGGAGGAATATGTCCTTACCGATTCCCAGATGGGCGTTTACTTAGAATGTGTCAATGACCCGCAGTCGACGATGTACAATATTCCTATGTGCTGTGAGCTTCCAGATGCTATTGATATGGAGAAATTTAAGTATGCTGTGAAGAAGGCGGTATCCATGCATCCGTCTTTTGGCGTGAACATTGCCTTGAACAAGGGAACGCCGGTGATGAGCCTGCATCCAGAATATCTGAGAGCAGATGTCAGCCAGTGGGAAACAGAGGATATCGAAGCCGTCAAGAGGACGTTTGTACGCCCATTCCGGTTAGAAGGAGAGCCGCTATATCGCATGGCACTGTACCACTGCGGCAGCAAATATTATTTTCTGTTTGACGTGCACCACATTATTTTTGACGGCACATCTGTTAAGGTATTTCTTGATGAAATTTCTAAGCTTTACCACGGAGAGGAGCCAGGGTCTGAGGAAATTTCCCTGATGGATTTCTCTGTTTATGAAGAATCTCTCAAAGATACTGCCAAATATCAGAAAGCACAGGAATTTTTTGCGGGCAAATTTGCAGGTGAAGATGTTGGTGAGGCATTAATAAAAGATTATAAGAAAAAGACGGTAACGCCTGCCAGCAAGGAGGTTAAAATTTCTCTAGGCGAGGAATTGTCGTCCATGGCGGTAGAGCAGTTTGTACGACAGAAGGGAATTTCTGAAAATACACTGTTTCTAGGAGCATTTTCCTATACCTTGGGGAAATTCAGCGGGGAAAATAAGAGCCTGTTTTGTACGGTGAATAACGGCAGGCATACGGTGAATATGGCAAATTCTACGGGAATGTTCGTGCGTACGCTGCCAATTTGCCATTCCTGGGAAGAAAGTGTGTCTGTGGAACAATATCTGCAAAACTTTCAGGAGGACTTCTATGCGGTGATGGGCCATGACTGTATTTCTTTTGCTGAGCTGGCGAAAGATTACGGTATTTCCTCAGATATTCTTTTTGTCTACCAAGGGGAAATGTTTCAGGGCCTGTCAGTGGATGGCGGGAAGTATGCGGCAGCGCCGCTTGCTACCGGCGATGTGCAGGCAGATGTCTCCGTGATGGTGATGAAGCAGGGGGGAGGATATGAGATTTCCCTGGAGTACCGCACAGATTTATATTGTGAGGAGACGGCACGCGGCTTACTTAATATGCTGCTGCAAGTTTTAAAAGGGATGTTAGACAGTGAAAGCCTTGAACAAATTGCCCTTACGTCTGAACTGGATATACAGATTTTAGATCGTTTTAACGAGACGGAAGTTACCTATGACCGAAGTAAGACGGTGATTGATTTGTTCCGCGCACAGGCGAGAAAGACGCCAGATCACACAGCCGTTGTCTACACAGATAGAAGTTATACCTATGCCCAGGTGGATGAAATGACAGACCGTCTTGCCGTCTACGTTGCGGGGCTTGGCATTGGCAGAGAAGACGTGGTATCTGTGCTGATTCCAAGATGTGAATACATGGCGATTGCTTCAATTGGCGTTTCTAAGTCCGGTGCGGCATATCAGCCCTTAGACCCTTCCTATCCGAAAGAGCGGCTGGCATTTATGATGGAAGATTCTGCAGCAAAACTCTTGATTGCCGAGGAGGAGCTTTTGCCGTTGGTACCGCAGTGGCAGGGCAGAGTTTTGCTGACAAAGGATATCCCCAATCTGCCCAAGGCAGACAAGCTCCCAGAGCCGCCGAAACCAGAGGATTTGTTTATTCTGCTCTACACATCGGGTTCCACAGGCGTGCCCAAGGGCTGTATGCTTGAGCATAGAAATATTGCGGCGTTCTGCGATAGCTATCGCAGGAATTATGAATTGACGGAGGATAGCTGTGCAGCAGCCTATGCAAGTTACGGATTTGACGCCAATATGATGGATATGTACCCCACGCTGACGTCCGGCGCCGTGCTTCATATCATTGATGAGTCAATACGTTTAGACTTGAATGCATTGCATGAGTATTTTGAGGAACATGGTATTACCAACGCATTTATGACGACTCAGATTGGACGGGCGTTTGCCACCAGCATGCTTTCCGGTGCGGCACGTTCAGGCAATGCGGCGGATGAAAAGAATACCCATTTGAAATACCTTCTGATGGGCGGAGAAGCGTTGACGCCATTTGTGCCTTGCGGCAGCACGCATTACTTGAATGTGTATGGGCCTACGGAATGTACGATCTTAACGACTGCCTACCCATTTGAGGAATATGAGGAGGATTTGCCAATCGGCAAGCCTTTGCCAAATGTGAAACTATATATTGTTGATAAGCAGGGCAGAAGGGTTCCAGTTGGCGTGCCGGGAGAACTGTGCATTTCCGGCGTCCATGTATCTCGGGGTTACCTGAACCGTCCAGAGAAAACGGCGGAAGTGTATGGTGACAATCCGTATAGCAATTTGCCGGAGTATAGCAGGATTTATCATACTGGTGACATTGTACGTTATCTGCCAGATGGAAACATCCAGTTCATTGGAAGACGAGATGGTCAGGTGAAGATCCGTGGCTTCCGTATCGAATTGACTGAGGTAGAAGAGATTATACGCCGTTACCCAGGCATTAAGGATGCTACGGTGGCAGCCTTTGACGAGCCATCCGGGGGGAAATACATCGCCGCTTATGTGGTTTCCGACGAAGAAGTTGATGTGGATGGGATGAATGCATTTATCGAAGAGAGCAAGCCGCCCTACATGGTTCCAGCAGTAACAATGCAGATTGACAAGATACCTCTGAATCAGAATCAGAAAGTAAATAAGCGTGCGCTGCCCATGCCAGAGCGCAAGCAGGAAGATTTAGTGATGCCTGAGGGAGAAGCACAGCAGAAGATTTTTGACTGTGTGGCAGAAGTCATTGGACATAGGGAATTTGGCGTAAATTCAGATATCTATAAGGCAGGGCTGACCTCCATTGGCGCAGTCAAGCTGAACGTGCTGCTGTCAAATGCCTTTGAGGGAGCAGTCATTCGCAATAAGGATTTAAAAGAGCATGACACAGTAGAAAAGTTAGAAAAATTCTTGGCGAAAAGCAGTCACAAGGAGACGTTTGAGAAACAGGAAACATATCCGCTGACCCAGACGCAGAATGGTATTTTTGTAGAGTGTGCCGCTAACCCAGGAAGTACGATTTATAATATTCCGTTTTTGTTCCACCTGGGGGAGAATGTGGATTTACAACGTTTGAAAAAGGCGATAGAGGAGACCATAGAGGCGCATTCTTATATTAAGACGACACTTATGTTGGATGATGACGGTGATATCAGGCAAAAACGCAATGACGCTTTGCTCTTTGAAGTTAAGATATGCAAGGAGCTGCATAGGGAAGAACTGGTGAAACCGTATCAGATCCTTGGCGACAGGCTGTTTCGTATACAATTATTTGATATGCCGGAAGGCAAATATCTCTTCTTAGAGTTTCATCATATTATCAGCGATGGGGAATCCTGCGGTATTTTCCTCCGTGACATGAATGAGGCATATGGGGGAAAATCGCCAGAGAAGGAGAAGTTCAGCGGTTATGAGGTTGCGCTTGTGGAGCAGAAAGCGTTACAAGGACAGGAGTATACCCTTGCCAAACAATACTATGATGGTATTTTTATGGGCTGCGACACCGATTTCCTTCCAGCTAAGGACCACAGGGAGGAGACGCCGGGGCTTGGCTTATATCAGAGGGCAGATAAGACTGACATGGAAGCGCTGCGCCGATTCTGCACTGAGCAGAAAGTTACTTTGAATACGTTGTTTACGGCGGCATTTGGATTTGTGACGGGGCGTTATGTCAATAAAGATGAAGCAGTCTTTACGACCATTTATAATGGCAGAAATGATTCCAGGCTGTCGTCTACCATCAACATGCTGGTGAAGACGCTGCCAGTTCACTGTAATCTGGATGGGGAAAAGGAGATTTGCTCTTACCTGAAAGAGACTGGCGAACAATTGGTGAACAGCATGAACGCCGACATCTATTCGTTTGCGGAAATCAGCAGGGCTTATGGTATTAAGGCGGATATTATGTTTGCGTTCCAGGGCGACAACTTCCTGTTTGATACGATTGCTGGGGAGAAAGCTGTCAGTGAGAAGCTTTCCTTAGACACGGCAAAGGCGCCATTGTCCATAGACGTTTTGGTAAATGAAAATGAGATCTGCTATCAGGTGGAATACCGCAGTGATATGTATGAGGAACGAACGATTGCCGGGCTGGTTGACAGTCTTTCGGTGGCAGTGCAGGAATTCCAGGATAAGAAGCAGTTAAAGGAAGTCTGCATGGTTAGCCAAAAGGCACGCCATGAGCTGGATCGCTATAATGAAACGGATTATGCAGTGGAGCAGACCACAGCAAACATATTGTTTGAGCGGCAGGTTGCACTTTATCCAGATAAAACGGCAGTGATTGCCTGCGGCAAGAGCCTAACCTTCCGTGAACTGAATGAGAATGCCAATAAGATTGCAAACCATTTAATTGAAATGGGATTATCCATCGAGCAGATGGTAGGCGTGATGCTGCCAAGAACCGTGGATGTCTATGCCACAAGGCAGGGAATTATGAAAGCAGGCGGCGCATTCCTGCCCATAGACCCCGAATACCCAGATGAGCGTATCAGCTATATCCTGGAAGATTCAAGAGCGGAATTTGTGCTGATGCCCCGAGAGATTGCAAAAGAGCGGAAAGAGCTGCTTAAAAATCTGTCTGCCAAAGTTTTGATTTTGGAAGAGCTTTTGGAAAAGGATGGCAATACCAGAAATCCTAAAGTGGATATCCGCCCAGAAAACCTCTGTTACTGCATTTATACTTCTGGCTCTACCGGAAAGCCTAAAGGTGTCATGATTGAACACCGGAATCTGGTGAACTATGTGGATGATAACCCCTACAATGTAGAGGCACAATCTTATGTATACAATGCCACAGTATCACTGGCATTTGCGGCGATTACCTTTGACGTTTCCATTTTGGAGGAATGTATCCCGCTGTACCACGGTATTACCGTCTGCATGGCAAACGAAGAGGAAATCCACAATCCACTTGCACTTTCCAAACTGATACTGGAAAATGGCGTGGATATGCTGACCTGTACGCCGTCATTTTTAATCAATATTATTGACATGCCGGAGATGAAGAAATCCTTGTCGCAGATCAAGGTCTTTAACGTAGGTGCGGAGGCATTTCCAGAAGCGCTTTATGACAAAATTATGGCTCTGGGAACCAATGCTATTACCTTTAATGGCTATGGACCCACCGAGACCACCATTGGCTGTGCCTTTGACCAGGTAACTGGGGATAAGATTACGATTGGCAAGCCGATGGCAAACATTAAGATGGTAATGATTGATAAGTATCGCAACCTGCTTCCCGCTGGCGTACCAGGCGAATTATTGATTATTGGAAACGGTGTCGGAAGAGGCTATGTGGGCAAGCCTGAGATGACAGCAGACAAATTCATCCAGTTTGAGGGTATGAATGCTTACCGCAGCGGCGATTTGGCCAAGTGGAACCACCATGGCAAGATTGAATTTATGGGACGTATGGATAACCAGGTAAAGCTGCGCGGGCTTCGCGTGGAGTTAGATGAGATTGAAAATGTCATGAACCAGTACCCCACAGTCAAATCCAGCGTAGTGCTTGTAAAAGAAAAAGATTCCAACCAGTTCCTATGCGGCTATTTTGTGGCTGAGAGCCAGGTGGAGAAACAGAATTTGACCTGCTTTATGCAGAAATATTTGACGCCTTATATGGTGCCGAGTGTGCTTATGCAGCTTCCTGAGCTGCCGCTTACCAATAATGGCAAGGTAAATAAGCGTGTCCTGCCAGAGCCAGAGTACACAGTGGAGAATAAGAATTATGTGAAGCCGCGCACAGAACTGCAGCGTCAATTATGTGAAATCTTTGAGATGGCTCTCGGTGTGGAGCAGATTGGTATTGAGGATGATTTCTTTGAAAATGGCGGTACGTCCCTATCAGCGTCTAAAGTGGCGATGAAGTGCATGAGCGCAGGTATTCAGGTAGCGTATGCTGACTTGTTCGAGTATAAGACGCCTTTAGAACTGGAACGCCATATCCAAAATCAGCAGGGTGGGAGCACTGCCACAGAAGGAGAGGAGAAGAGCAGTGAAGGACAGAGCGCTTTAGAGCAGGTGTTAAGCTGCAATGTGGCAGAGCATGTGGATGAGATTGCTCCATCTCCACTGGGCAATGTCCTTCTTACAGGTGCAAATGGCTTCCTGGGAGCGCACATCTTAAAGAACATGATAGACAACGAGGATAATGTAATATACTGCCTCATGCGCAAGGGTAAAGCCTCCACCTTGGAGAAACGGTTAAAGAGCATGCTGGTGTATTATTTCAGCAATCCCTATGAAGAATTATTTGGCAACCGAATCCAATTAATTGAAGGGGATATCACAGACTCTGCCAAGGTAGAAAGCCTTAAGCATTACGACTTCACCCGGATCATTAATTGCGCGGCATGTGTGAAGCATTTCTCTGCGGATGATACTTTGGAGCAAGTGAATTATCAGGGTGTTTTGAATCTGATCCATCTGTGTAAAAAGACAGGGCGCGAGTTGATTCAGATTTCTACAGTCAGCATTGCCGGGGAGAATGTGGGTGGCAAATTCCCACAGGAGAAGAAGCTGTATGAGAATGAACTTTACTTTGGGCAGAGCCTTTCCAATAAGTATATTGACACGAAATTCCGTGCAGAAAAGGCTGTCTTAGAGGCAGCGGCACAGGGCATGAAGGGCAAGGTCATCCGTGTGGGGAACCTGATGAGCCGCATTAGTGACGGTGAATTTCAGATAAACTCCGTGACGAATGGATTTATGCGCACCCTGCGCGGTTATGTGGCTCTTGGCAGATTCCCAGTGTCTATGCTGGATATGCCGACGGAGTTTTCACCGATTGATGCTACGGCAGAGGCGATTGTTAAATTGTCTGCGGTTCAGGGTGAATTTACGGTGTTCCATGCTTATAGCAGCTATTTCATCCAGATGGCGGATGTGATAGAACAGATGAATGAGTCAGGCATTCTTGTGGAGACGGTCAGTGATGAGGATTTTAATCAGGCGCTTTTTGCAGCTTTGGAGGATGAGGAGAACAACGAACTGATCTCCGGCCTGATTGCCTATGCATCCAGTGACGCAGATCATAGCACTGTCTACATAGATGCGGACAATAGTTTTACTACGAAAGCCTTGTACCGTCTTGGGTTTAAGTGGCCGATGCCAGACAGCGTTTACCTTAAAAATGCGCTGACAGCCCTTGAAACGTTGGGATTCTTTGATGGAAGGTTATAACAAACAGCTCAGCCAGTCGAATAGTTACAGGAGGGTTCTATGGAGAGAAATGCGTTTTTAATTAATAAAAAAATCCACCAATATATTCTGCCAGGAATGCTGATGACAGTTGCAATGCAGCTTGGCAATGTGGTGGACGGCATGATTGTCGGGAACCTCCTGGGAGCGGAGGCGATGGCGGCAATTGAAATTTCTATGCCGGTACTTTTGCTGCTGCAGATGGCGGCTTTGATGCTTGCTATGGGCGGCGCGGCTGAGGCAGCGGTGTTCCTTGGCAAACGGGACATGGAAAAAGCCAGTGGGGTGTTTACTGCCTCGCTGGCAGCCGGGCTGGCAGTATCCGTGTTTTTTGCTCTGTTTACGCCAATCCTGCCGGAACCTGCTGCCATGCTGCTTGCCGGAAATCGTGATTTGGCTGCGCTTGCCGAGCCGTATATTATGGTGAATGTTGCGGGAATTCCGATTCTGACGGTGGCCATTATTTTCTGTTATTTTATGAATGCAGATAACCATCCGCAGTTAGGAAGTGCGCTTTTCATCATTGCCAATGTAGTAAACCTGGTTCTGGATTTTGTATTTATCCAGAGCTTTCATATGGGCATGGCAGGCAGCGCGCTGGCTACAGTAATTGGTTATCTGACTGGAATGGCGCCGGTGATAATTTATTTTCGTTCCAAACAGCGGATGCTGCGCCTGCGAAAGCTGGATAAAAAAGCTTTCCATTATGTGAAGCTTTCCATGAAAGCAGGTATTCCCAGCGCAGCGTTTACGCTGATGTCGGCGCTGAAATCTGTGATTATCAATTCTGCGATTGTGCGTATTCTGGGAAACGGCCCTATGGCGGTCTATTCTGTTTGTGCCAATGCTGTGCTGATTGCGGAATTATGTGTAGGAGGAATTATTGGCCTGGTCCAGAATATTGCAGGAATTCTTTATGGAGAACGTGATTATTATGGCATCCGTACCCTCTGTAAGAGAGTGCTCAGCTACAGTTACATGGCAATCGTCATTTTGCTGATGATATTTTTTGCTGTTCCTGGGTGGATTGCGGGATTGTTTGGAATCACAGAGGGAGATATGCTTGTACTCTGTGAGACGGCGCTTCGTATTTTTGCCTGCAGTTTTCCCTTTTATGTGTATAATAAGTTCCTGATGTCCTATTACCAGACAATTTTACAGCCAGGGCTGTCTACGGTAGTGACTGTATTACAGGGATTTGTGGTGATCGTGCCGCTTACCTTAGCAGGGATTTTCTTCTGGGGGCTTCCTGGCGTATGTCTGATGGCAGTGGCAAGCGAGGCGGTTACGATTCTTCTTGCTATTCTCTGGCGGATCATGGGACAGCGCAGCGGGAAATTGGAGGCGGGAGGCGTCTATATGCTGCCGCAGATTACGAATGAGAAGTTCTTAGACTGTTCCGTTGAGAGCAATCTGGAGGAGGTCATTGCTTTTCGGGAAAAGCTGTTTGCATTCTGCTCAGACAACCACATAAGTGAACGAGACGCCACGATCCTTGGACTTGCCGTGGAGGAAATTGCTGCCAATATTGTGCAGTATGGCTACCGCAGCGAGAAAAATTATATAGATATCAGTTTTACTATACAGGATGATAAATACATGTTAAGAATTCGTGACGACGGCATCCCCTTTAATCCCTTGGAGTATCAGCAGCAGAAGGAAGAAGCGGTGACTTTAGGAGGGATTGCCCTGATTAAGAAGATGGCATCTGAATTCCAGTATATGCGGGTATTAAACATGAATAACACAGTGGTGGAGCTGAATATCCAGAAAAATTAGGATTTATCCCGAAATAGATATGAATTGTCCCGAAAAACACAATTTTGGAAAATATTTTGTTAATATGATATGGAGCATAAAAGGTGCTTTTGACATTCTGAGTTTATTCAATGATAGTAAAAAAAGGAGGAACTACAATATGAAAAAACCAGTTTTTACAGGATTATCCCATGTATGCATTTTTGTGGATGATGTGATGGAGGCGTTTCAATATTATGAGAGGATTTTGGGCGCTGTTCCTAACCAGCATATTCCCCATTGGAAGAACAAAGGCTTTTTCCAGGCGGGAGGTTTTATAAAAGAAGCAGAAGAAGGGGATGTTTCTATTGGCTTTATGGATGTGCCAGGGACAAAGTTTACCATTGAGCTGATGTGCTACCACAATCCTAAGGGCCGCCAGGAACCCGTAATTTTTAAAGCCAATGATATCAGCGGAGCCAGACATGTGGCGTTGAAAGTCATCAATATTGAGGAGGCTTTTGAATACATAAAGGCACAGCCAGACGTAACCTTAATTAATACAACAGAGGATTATCAGGTTTACCAGATCAGCAAGACACTGCCGTCAGATTTTTATTATTTTGATGAAGCGAAAGAGAAGGATGCCCAGGGCAAACAAAAAGCAGCGGATATTTTGGGCAATACCAAATATTTTTACTTTATTGATAAGTATGGTCTGCAATGGGAGTTTGAGCAGGGGCACACAGATATTGGAGATTAAGGAGAGACGAATATGAATATCACAGAGAAATCAAATGGAAACCAGTTGTGCATTTCCCTAGAGGGAAGGTTAGATACAACAACGGCGCCGCAGCTTGAAAAGGTTCTTGCAGGCAGATTGGAGGGAGTGACGGAGTTAGTGTTTGACATGAGTGCGCTTGACTATCTGTCATCGGCAGGGCTGCGCATTCTTCTGGGTGCACAAAAGCAGATGAACAAGCAGGGCAGCATGAAAGTTATGAACGTGAACGAAACAATTATGGAGATCTTTGAAGTCACTGGATTTGCCGATATCCTTACAATCGAATCGTAGCTTGACATATGGTTGGAGATGCTATTATGAGAAATGAGAGCGTATGAGTGAGCAAATATCTTCCGTTTCCCTGGAGCAGAATGAACAATTTTTAAAAAAGGCATATGGGAAGGCATTGATTCCCTGTATGTTGTCTATTTTAAGCGGTAATATTAATATCCTTGCAGATGGCATCCTTGTGGGCCAGCGGCTTGGGCCGAATGCCTTGGCGGCTATTAATTTCAGTTTACCAGTCTACCTTGTCCTGTGTATTGTGGGTTCCTTTCTTGTTTCGGGGACTGCTATCTGCGCAGCGGAAGCGATTGGCAATAATCAGAGCAGCAAGGCGCAGGAGCTTTACAAGATGTCAGTTTTCTGGTGCGTGCTTATTTCAGCAGTGGTTACGGCGGCAGGACTCTTGTGCATAAAACCTCTGGCAGGCTTGTTGTGTTTTGAGGAAGCGATAGCGCCTCTGGTGATAGAGTATGCCGGCGTGACCCTTGCCGGGACATTGCCCAAAATACTAATTTACATTCCCTTCTGGTACCTCAGGCTGGATGGGAGGAATCGACAGGTCACATGGATGATGCTTGTGATGGGCGCAGGAAATGTCATGCTGGACGTGTTGTTTTTGTATGTCTTTGATATGGGCGTGTTTGGGGCTGCCCTTGCCAGTGTTGTGGCGACGGCGCTGTCCTGTCTGTTGGGCTTCGTCTGGCTGTGTGACAAAAAGAGCAGTTTTCCTTTGGGCATGCGTGTTAGCTGCAAAGACATTTCTTTTCTGTGCATTGCCAAGGCGGGCAGTCCGTCCGCCTTGAATAATCTGTTTCAAACGCTGCGTGTAATGGTTGTAAATACGCTGCTTTTACAACATGGCGGCAGCGGATTGGTAGCAGCGTTTACAGCGGTGAACTGTATCAGCGCATTTGAGGAGAGCGTTACTGGCGGCGTGCCACAGGCCGCCTCTGCAATGCTGGGGGTTTACAGCGGAGAGCATGACAATAAGAGCGCATGTCTGCTGCTGGCAAGACAAGTCAAGAGCGGTATCCCCTATTGTCTGTTATTTTCCACCGTAATCCTGGTTGGGGCAGATTTTATTGGGGGTGCATACGGGCTGACGGATTCACTGAGATTTGCCTTTTTGTGCATGTCCCTTGGCATGATTCCTGCGCTGTGTAATTGCATTCTGTCGGGTTACTATAATGTGTCGGGACATGTCATGTGGGCAAATGCCATTATTTTTCTGCGCACGTTTGTTATGCCGTGTGCAAGTCTGTTTGTGCTTTGCCGGCAAAGCTTCAGTCCTTGGTGGTTTTTATTTACAGGTGAAGTACTTACGCTGCTTGTCTGGTTTATGGCGACAGGCATATATCAACATTTCCATAGGCGTTGTTCCAGATTCCTGCTGATGGACCATACGTTGGAGGAGACCGGAAAGGTTATTAATTTCTCTGTCCAGGGCAGGGAGGAGGATATTTGCGATGCCAGCAACAAGATTACGGTGTTCTGTGAGGAAAACGGCATGCTTCCTAGGCAGGTCATGCGCGTGAGTTTGGCGATGGAAGAGATGATGACGTTGATTCTGTCTGTTAATCAGGAAAAAGGCGTAGAATTTGATCTCCGGGTGTATTCTCTGGAGGGTGTAATCGGCATCCGCATCCGTTACAGCGGCAGAGAGTTCAATCCATTATGCCGCACAGAAGATAAAGGGCAGATGGGGAATGGTGTGCCGGGGAAGGAAGAAGGGCTTTATGATATGTATATGGGGATCCGCATGATTGAGGATATGGTGGAGACAGCAATGTATCAGCGGACATTTGGCATGAATACGATTCAAATTTACATATAACAGGAGACAGGGGAAAGGATGAAAACCAATTATGGAAAACTGGGGCAGGAATCTATAGATTTACTTAAGGATACCTCAAAACGGGCGGCCGAAGTGCAAATGCAGCTGCTCGCTGAACTCATGCACCGCAACCGTGAAACTGTATATGGCAAGAAATATGGTTTTGGGGCAATTAAGACTGTCGGGGAGTTCCAGAAAAAAGTACCGCTTTGTGTATATGGTGATTACGAGGATTACATTCTGAGGATAATCGCAGGCGAGGAAAAGGTCCTGACAGAAGAGCCAGCCGTTTATTATTGTATTAGTTCAGGTACTACCGGAGATGCGAAATATCTTCCGCTTACGGAGACAGATTTAAAGATTCAGTATACTTATGCGTACGGACTTCCTTTTGGCATGGTAAAATATTATTACCAGGATTTGCCGGAAGATGAGGTTTTTGGCAGGATTTTCCAGATAGGGGAGTTTGCAAAGACTTATATGGAAAATGGTACTATGAACGGCATCCGTTCTGGGTGCGTTTACCAGTGGCTAGACAGGGATGGACAATTTGATGCAGAGGATTACTGTGTGCCCAAGGAGGTGTTGTTTCCAGATACATTGGAAGATTTGTGTTATGTTAAAGTGAGGTTTGCATTGGCAGAGCAGGATCTTCGTGCTATCCATGGCGTTTTTGTCAACCGGGTAGCAGGAGTTTTGGACTATATCTGCCGAAACTGGGAAATGCTGTTGAAGGATATGGAGCATGGAAGGGTGGATGAATGTGTGGACTTAAGCCCTAGGTGGCGGGAGTACATAGAGCGAAAATTGCCGCCCAACCCTTTACGGGCAGCACAGCTACGCCTTCTTTCCCATGATACACTGCATAAAGGCATTATTAAGAAGATTTGGCCCAAAGTTCGGTATGTGCTGGCAATTGGTGGAAAATCATTTGCTTATTATACAGAAAAGATGCAGGAATATGCGGAGGACATTCCCATCCATCCTTATGCCTATGCGGCTTCCGAAGGGATTTTTGGCGTTGCAGAGAAGATGGATCAAGCAAATCGTTATATTCTCTTTCCAGAAGCGGGGTTTTTTGAGTTTCTGCCACTAAATGAGGAGCAGAAGGAAGAAAAACGTCCTTTATTTATGTGGGAAATTGGTGTCGGGGAGCGGTACGAGCTTGTGTTTACAAACCATTCTGGGCTGTATCGTTACTGTATGGGGGATGTGATAGAGGTTGTTGATTGGTATGGGCAGGCTCCCATTGTACAGTTTTGTTACCGTAAAAATCAAGTGGTCAATATTGCCGGGGAAAAAAGCAACCAGGAGCAGCTTACAGAAGCCGTCAGGCAGTTTGCATTCCGTATGCACTGTGAGGTTATGGGCTATTGCGTACAGGAGGATATGTCAGATGTATCGCCGCGGTATCAGTTTTATCTGGAATGCACGGATAATGATATTTCAGGCGCAGAAGATATTTTAGATGAGTGCCTGTGCCGGGTGAATTATGAATATCAAGGCTGCAGAAAGATGAATGAAATCGGCAAAGTTCGGATTTCTTATCTGCGTGCAGGCAGTTTTGTACGTTACGAGAAGTATTTGGCAAAGAAGGGTAAGAGGATGGGGCAGAATAAGGGGGTGTGTATTCTGGACACAGCGGAGAAGAAACAGTTTTTTGCTGCCTGGGAGAACTCTTGCCGGCAATTTTGAGAAGTTCTTAAGGGTCAAGCGCTGTTGGGAAAGGAAGAAATAGAATGAAAAAAAGGATCACCGGACTTACAGGAAAACTGATGCTCGGCATCATAATCTTTGGAATTTTGCTGGGGTCGATAATCAGTATAATTGGCTACTGGGAATTTACGTCTGTGTTAGAGCAGCAGTACAATGATTCGGCTTACGAGATTGCGGAAACTGCGGCAAGGTACTTAAATCCTGATAAATTTGAAGAATATTTATCCACAGGGAAAGTGGATGAGGAGTACCGGATGATTGAAAAGCGGCTGGATGATTTGGTGGATGCCACAGATACGACACTGATTTATGTGGCGAAGGTTGATGTTTCAGATTACCGCACGCTTACTTATATTTATGACTCGGTGAATTCCGCCAGTGGATTTGACCGTTACCCTCTAGGTTATACGGCGGTTGGCGTGGCTGAGGAGTATGTGAATAATGTGCATAACATCATTACCAAAGGTGAGCGTGCCACGGAGTATCTTTATTCCTATTCAGAGGAATCCGGGGCGCATACAACAGCAGGCATTGCCATATATGATTCAAAAGGAGAAATTGTGGCGATTCTCGGTGTAGAGAAAGCTATGAGAAGACTGGAAAATGCCCGAAATACCTATGTAAAAGATGTGCTGCTTGGCGTTCTGGCTGCCATCTGCCTGTTTCTGATTGTGTACAGCACGTTCCTGTACCGGGAGATCTTGCTGCCGATTCTTGCTGTCACAGACGAAGCCAAGCGTTTTGCAGATTCAAATACGCCCTCGGATAAGCTGTCCTCCATAAACAAGAATGATGAAATCGGCGTGCTGGCAAAGGCTGTGGGTAAGATGGAAACGGATATTGTAGAGTATGTAGAAAACCTTACATTAGTCACCGCAGAAAAGGAGCGGATTGGAGCGGAACTTTCCATTGCCACGCAGATACAGGCAGATATGCTGCCCGGAATTTTCCCGGCGTTTCCAGATAAACCGGAGTTTGATATCTATGCTACGATGAATCCGGCAAAGGAGGTCGGCGGTGATTTCTATGATTTCTTCATGGTAGATGAGAGTCACTTGGCAATTGTTATGGCTGATGTCTCAGGAAAAGGCGTGCCGGCGGCGCTGTTTATGGTGATTGGCAAAACCCTTATCAAGGACCACACCCAATCAGGGACCGACCTGGGCAGCGTATTCTCTGAGGTGAACGACCTGCTGTGCGAGTCCAACAGCGAGGGCCTGTTCATCACCGCCTTTGAGGGCGTGCTGGACCTGGTGACCGGGGAGTTCACCTTTGTGAACGCCGGGCATGAGATTCCGTTTATCGCAAAGAGCGGCGAGCCCTTCGCGCCCTATAAGATTCAGGCCGGCTTTGTGCTGGCGGGGATGGAGGAGATGAACTACCGCTGCGGCAGTCTGAATCTGGCCCCGGGGGACAAAATTTTCCAGTATACCGACGGCGTGACCGAGGCCACCGACGCGAATGAGCAGCTCTATGGCATGGAGCGGCTGGAGGCGGTGCTCAATCGGAACACCGGCAAAAAGCCGGAGGAGCTGCTGCCCCTGATCAAAGCGGACATCGATGCCTTTGTGGGCGAGGCCCCCCAGTTTGACGACATTACCATGCTGTGTCTGGAATTCAAGCACTATATGAGGAACAGGAGCAGTCAGCCGCAGGCTGACTGAGGATTGTATACCGCCGCAGGAAAGCCGCAGGGGCTCCCTCTAACGCTGTTAGAGAGAGCCCCTGCACAGTTTTCTTGCCAGTGCTTATTCAATGCCGGCGATGATCGTGCTGTTGGCCTGCTCGTTGACCCAGTTGATCATAATGGGCAGCAGCAGATTCAGGGCCAGAATCAGCACGAAAATCAGGATAAAGCCGATCACCGCGTTCTTCAGCGCGCCTTTTGCCTTCTCGCGCTCCTGGGGCTCCTCCGCCTTGGCGTATTTCACGCCCAGCACCACACAGTAAAGCGCGCCCAGCGCGCCCACGATGGCCAGCAGAGGGGCCATCAGGCTGTTGAGCAGACTGACGATTGGAGCGACGACTGTTGTAAACATAATATGTACCTCCTAAAACTAAGCGTTTTGATCCGGCGGACAGGGTCTGGCGTTCCGCCGCCTCTCGCATATGTTTATGATAACGGCGGACAGAGACTTTCGCCATTTTTTTATTTGAAGAAAATTGGTCATTTTTGCAAAGCGGACGGAAAACGATTGTAAGAGCGAAAAAACTGTGTTACAATACCCAAACAATCCAATTTATCTGTACAGGAAATCCAAGAAACAGGGAGTGTGGCATTATGAATATCAAACTGGTCAAGCGTCCACCCAGCGGCGTGGAGCTGCGGCTGGAGGGCCGGCTGGATACCTCATCCGCCCCGGCGGCACAGGAGGCCTTTTTGAAGGTGGCAGGGGAATATGCCCAGATCGAGCTGAATTTTACCGAGCTGGCCTATGTGAGCAGCGCGGGCCTGCGCGCTCTGCTGGTGCTTCAGAAGCAGGTGAATAAAACAGGGGGAAGTCTGGTTCTCACCCACGTAAGCCCCGCGATTATGGAAGTTTTTGAGATGACCGGCTTTAGCGGCATTTTAAACATTCAGCCGTGACGGTTTTCCGCCGTTCAGCGGAATAATGTAAGCGGCGTCCTCCTGGCGCGGAGAGAGCCCTTCCGGCAGCGCCAGGTCCGCGTCATCGGAAAAACACGGGCCTGCCCCTGTCCGGAATGAGAGCTGAAGCTCACCGGGCCGTTCCAGGGAACAGTGAACCTGGGCCTCCTGCCCGGCGGTCAGGTCCAGGGCGGCCAGGAGCAGCTCCTCCGCGGCTGCCAGCAGGGGCAGACGGGAAGCCGTGGAAAGACCCAGCCGGGTCAGCGCCCTGTCGATAAAGTCCAGAACAGGGTCAACCTCTGTGACGGTCAGAGGAGCGAATCGTTTTCTCATAGTTTGGTAATCCTCTCGAAAAAGGCGGTGGCGCGTCAATCCGTTGGTGTGAAACGGAGAAAGAGGCAACTGACTGCTATTATAGCAGTTTTGTTCTCGAAAAGAAGCGGGGTCCGTCAAAAAGGAACGCCAGAGGACTTTTGGGAGGGAAAATTGTGCGCTTTTATGGAAAGCAGGAGCTTCGCATCCTGGTAGTGGATGATGACCGAGAGCTGCTGGACAACGTGGAGGACCACTTCACCGCCGCCGGCTTTCAGGTGCTGCGGGCCAGCACCGGAGCCATGGCCCTGAAGCTGATCCACCGGGTACAGCTGGACTGTGTGGTGCTGGACGTGGGTCTGCCCGACCAGGACGGCTTTGATCTGTGCGCCCAGCTGCGGGCGGACAGCGCGATTCCTATTGTATTTCTGTCCAGTTATACCGAGGAGGAGAAACGAATCCGGGGCCTCTCTCTGGGAGGGGACGACTATGTGTGCAAGCCCTTCTCCATGCGGGAGCTGGAACTGAGGGTGCGTGCCCGTATCCAGAGCCGGGGCGTCCAGCGCCCCGCTGCCGTCCACACCTTCGGGCCCCTGGTGATTGACACCGGGCGGCGTTTGGTGCGCTACGGGGACCGGGAGGGGGATTTTGCCCGGATTGAGTTTGACATCCTGGCCTTTCTGGCCCAGAGTCCCGGGCGTGTGTTCTCCTATGAGCAGATCTATGACGGCATCTGGAAGGAGCCTATGGGCCGGAGCCGCCACAACCTCCAGGCCCGGGTGGCCTCCATGCGTCAGCGGCTGACCGACCTGTGCGGCGGGACGAATTATATCAGCACCGTGCGCCGTAAGGGCTATGCCTTTATTCCTCCGAAATAG
>Ga0137306_101586_pt1 | contig 22237 bp, 20 predicted proteins | sample Inofroosms_March_FD_97187 | JGI IMG/M metagenome (GOLD analysis project Ga0137306, IMG submission 97187) | Mouse cecal microbial communities from Vienna, Austria - N-Acetylneuraminic and N-Acetylglucosamine D2O microcosms_March | ecosystem: Host-associated > Mammals > Digestive system > Large...
ATCAGTACTGAGGCAGGGCGGGGATACACCTCTTTTTGGTATAAGCACACAAAAAAATCTGGACATTAGCCCTCAAGTGTGGTATAGTTAGACAACCGAAGGAGAGGGAAGAGCGTCCTTACGGGCAAAAAAGGAGGTATGTTCATGGAACCCAGGTTTTTCAAGATCCCTGTCTGCGTGGGAGACGTGACGTTGCGGGTGGCCCAGGGCCATTTCGCTACCAGACACAGCCACATCAACTACTTCATTGATGTGACCAGGCAGCAGTCCTGCCTTCAGGAGGCGGAGGCCGTGGCCCAGCAGTTGGCCCAGCGTCTGCCCTACGCGGTGGTGGACACCATCCTGTGCATGGACGGCACCCGGGTCATCGGCACATGCCTTGCCCGGCGGCTGACCCAGGAGGGCTACGGCTCGGTCAACCAGGGGAAGGAGATCTACCTCCTGCGGGAGAACGTCAGCTCCGGCGGGCAGCTGATCTTCCGGGACAACGCCCGCTTCATGCTGGAGGACAAGAACGTGCTGGTCCTGCTGGCCTCCATCACCACCGGCAGCACGGTGGAGAAGGCCATGCGGTGCGTGTGCTACTACGGCGGCAGCGTGGCCGGCGTGGCCTCCATCTACAGCCACCTGGAGGAGATCGGCGGCGTGAAGGTGGTGTCCCTGTTCAACACCGGGGACCTCCCGGGCTATGCCAGCCACTCCCCGGAGGAGTGCCCCCTGTGCAAACAGGGGCTGGAGGTGGACGCGGTGGTGGACAAGTTCGGCTACTCCGCGCTGTAGGCCCTGTACATAGAAAACCGATCCCCCGGCAGCCTGATGGCCGCCGGGGGATTTCCTGTCTGTATTCCCACAGTGGGATGCTGTTCGGCAAAAGAGGGCGTCCCCCTGGGAGGCCGCTGTCACACCCTGCCTCTCAACGCTCGTGGCGGCTGCCGGAGATGTCCTGGGCGGCGTAGACCACCGTTTTGGGCATGTCGTCCGCGTCGTTCTGGGCCAGCACCGCGGTGGCCCGGACCCAGCCGCAGTTGTCGGAGCCGGCGTCGTCGGGCAGCTTGCGGAACTCTACCGCCACGCAGGGCTGCCACCAGCGCAGCTTCTCCCGCAGATTCTGAATGCTCATAACCCGCAGGTATTCCTCCCTGTCGTCGGGGTGGATGAAGTGGTTGGCGTAGATTTGCAGGGCCGCGGTGAAGTTGACCTCCTCGCCCAGCACATCCTTCACCCGCCGCAGCTGGATCACGGCCCGGAAGGAGTCGTGGTCCAGGTCAATGTAGTAGGTGGAGAAGAAGAGGCTGCTCAGGCTGCTGATGATGTGGGCCCGATCCTCCAGAGTCTGGAGCTGGCTGGCCTCCTGCTGCTTCTCCCTGGTGACGTCCTGTCCCAGGATGTTGACCATCACCCGCTCCCCCTGCCGGCTGTATATGACGCGGAGCTCGATCCAGCGCACCGGCTGGCCCAGGAGGCGGTACTGGCAGACCTCCTCCCCGTAGTCCTCAATGGTCTCCGCTCGCTCCCGCAGGTGCTCCAGGGACAGACAGGCCCGGAAGCTGTCCCGGTCAGCCGGGTGGACGTGGCTGGACAGAGCGGTCTGTATGTACTGCCCATAGTCGCCGGTCTGGGAGCTCTCCGGACCGGCGTGCAGGGCCAGATTCACCCGCTCGCACTGGCCGCTCTCCAGATCCACAGTGTTCATCATCTTGAACCGGGACCTGAGGATGGCCGCCATCTGCATATCCCGCATAGAGTGGGCCAGCTCCCGGCGTATCTGCTTATCCACGTCCTGGAGCGCCAGAACCGTGTAATCGCTGGCCTTGGGCCCCTGGCCGAAGTAGGCGGTCACGGAGATGTAGCGGTAGTCCTCCCCGCTGCGCCACTGGCACAGGAGCTCCGCCTTCTGCCGGCCCTCGCTTCTGGTCCGGCGCAGGCCCTCCAGGGAGAAGCGCCGCTGAAATTCCGCCTGATAGGCCTCATGGAGACGGTCCTTGATGTGGGAGCGCATCAGCTCGCTCCAGGGCGGCGCCAGGGTGGACGCGCCCTCCCGCATCTGCCCATCCACCCGGACGGCGGCGGCCGTGCCGGCGTTGAGATCAATGGTGTAGATGCTGAAATTTCGCTCCCCCAGGGTGCGGATCAGCTCCTGGCTGCGCACGCTGACCCCCTCCAGACCCTTCCGGAGCACGTCGTGTATGTCCCTGACGCTGAGAATGGCGCGGCGGATCTCGCCGCAGCAGACCGGATCGGGGAACAGCTCCATCAGGTTCCAGCGGTAAGCGCCGCCCGTGCGGCGGCGGTAGATGAGGCGAAGCGTCTCCTGCCCGGTCTGGAGCAGGGAGCGCAGCTGATGGGGCTGGATAAAGGCGGCAAACCGCTCCACATCCCCGGGGTGGATGGCGCCGGACCGGGCGAACTGCTCCAGCTGCGGGGAGAGACCGCCCCGGCGCAGCTGCCAGCCCTCGGGATCCGACTTGAGCACGTCGCAGGTGTCCTGCGCCAGATCCACCCGCAGGATCTCCCGGTAGGCGCGGCCCACAGCGTCCGGCCGGGGGGACACGGTGACGATAAAGGCGGGCACGCCGTCCTCCCACAGGACTCTGGAGGCGGTGAGGTACACCAACCCGCCATAGCTGTCGCTGCAGCTGACGGACCGGCTCTCACGGCGGTCCTCGATGGTCAGCAGGGGGCAGCAGGCGCAGGACCCGGACCAGATCTCGCGGCAGGGGCCGCCCAGGCGCGCCGCCGGCGAGACCTCCCGGATCTTGCGGTTGAAGTAGAGGATCCTGCGATCCGCCTCCCGGACGACGTATACGCCGGTGTCCGGCAGGGCGTCCAGTATGTTTTCGTAGTCTCTGATCTTCAAAAGCTATCCCTCCCAAGGCTTCGCGGCAAAAGCGCGCCGGACGGCGCGGAGGACGGCCGCACAAATTCTCATCATTATAGCATATAAAAATGGGAGAATCAACCGGGAAATGGGGCATATGCAGGGTATTTGAATGAGTGAAGAAATTGTAAACAAGGGGTAAACAAGCGGGGGGAAATTTGCTATACTGGCATTATTCCCAGGAAAGGAAGGCGGTATGGCGATGAAAAAACTGAGTTTGCAGGAAGTGCTGGAAGGGATCGAGGACACCCGCCGGGAGCGGAGCGTATGGTACCCGCTGTACGAAGTACTGTTCATTATGTTGACAGCGGTTATCTGTGGGGCAACATCATACGCAAAGGTGGAAATGTTCGGGAAAAGCAGGGAACAGTGGTTGAAGAAGTACATAAAATTGGAAAATGGGATACCGGATGCCTGTACATTCCGGAACGTCATCAAAGCAATCGACACCCGGCAGCTACACACAGTGTTTGTGGAGTGGATGCGGAATGCAGTAGAAAATGTCACCGGCATAGTAGCAATAGACGGGAAACAGGCGCGGCGAACAAAGGATGCCAGGAAGCCGCCGCTGCATGTAGTCAGCGCTTTTTCAGCTGAATGCAGCCTGGTACTGGGGCAGCTGGCGTGCGGGGAAAAGAGCAATGAAATCACCGCAATTCCCAAGCTGCTGGATATGTTGGAGCTGAAGGGGTGCATCGTAACCATAGATGCAATGGGGACGCAGACAGAAATTGCAAAGAAAATCAGGGAAAAAGGGGCGGATTATATCCTCTCCCTCAAGGAAAACCAGAAAACACTTTACGAAGATGCGAGACTGTTTTTTGAGGAATATCGAAAGGCTCCGGCAGGATTAGATGCAGATTGCTGTGCCACAAGCCATAGCCAGGGACACGGAAGGTATGAAAGCAGAACCTGCTATATCTGCGAAGACATTGGATGGTTGGACGGCCGCGAAAAATGGAGCGGTCTGGCTGGAATCGGCGTCATTTTTTGCAAAGTAGAACAGGCGGGAAAAGTTTCAAAGCAGGCGCATTATTTCATTTACAGCCGCAAAGGGATGACTGCAAGTCAGATTTTGGATGCAAAGCGCAGCCACTGGGGAATCGAAAACCAACTGCACTGGATACTGGATATGCAGTTTCGGGAGGACGAGAGCCGGGCCAGGGCGGACAATTCCGCAGAAAATCTCAACGTCCTGCGCCACTGGGCCTATAACTTGCTGAAGTCCGAATCTTCTGTGCGAGGAAGCTTCTCTGACAAACAGTTTAAGTGCCTGCTTGATGAATCTTTCCTTGATATAATCGTTCGTTCCGCTCTTTGTTCATAATTTCTTCACTCATTCAAATACCCTGGGACGGTGCAAAACAAATCTTTCCATTTTTACGAAAATATGGTATACTATCTACATGTATACAAAAATATGCCGCTTACGCGGAGAAACGAGGGGAACTATATGGAGCTGAGCAAAATTCTGTCCACGGTGGACCACACCCTGCTGTCCCAGGGGGCGACGTGGGAGGAGATCCGGGGCGTGTGCGACGACGGAATCAAGTACGCCGCCGCCTCCGTCTGCATCCCCGCCAGCTATGTCAGGCAGGCCAGGGAGTACGTGGGGGACAAGCTGGCCGTGTGCACGGTCATCGGCTTCCCCAACGGCTACAGCACCACCGCCGCCAAGTGCTTTGAGGCCGGGGACGCTGTGGACAACGGGGCGGACGAGATCGACATGGTCATCAACATCGGCTGGGTGAAGGACCGGAGGTGGGATGACCTCCTCCGGGAGATCAAGGCCGTGAAGGAGGCCTGCCGGGGCCGCCTGCTCAAAGTGATTATTGAGACGTGCCTGCTCACCGACGAGGAGAAGATCAAACTGTGCGAGATCGTCTCCGCCTCCGGCGCGGAGTATATCAAGACCTCCACCGGCTTTGCCGGCGGAGGGGCCACCCGGGAGGACGTGGCCCTCTTTGCCAAGCATGTGGCCCCCCATGTGAAGATCAAGGCCGCCGGCGGCATCTCCAGCCTCCAGGACGCGGAGGACTTTATCCGTCTGGGCGCGTCCCGCCTGGGCACCAGCCGTATCGTCAAGGCCGTGAAGGGCATCGAGGGCACGGGGTATTAATCCCCAACAGAGAAAAGAACAGACACTATTAAATAAAGAAAGGAATTTCCGCCTATGTCCACTCCTCACAATGCCGCCCAGCCGGGCGATTTCGCCAAGACCGTCCTCATGCCCGGCGATCCCCTGCGGGCCAAATTTATCGCCGACACCTTCCTGGACGGCGCGAAGCTGGTCAACAACGTCCGGGGCATCCATGGCTATACCGGCTCCTACCGGGGCACGCCGGTGTCCGTCATGGCCTCCGGCATGGGCATGCCCTCCATCGGCATCTACTCCTATGAGCTCTACAGCCACTACGGCGTGGAGAACATCCTCCGCATCGGCTCCGCCGGGGCCATCAGCGGCAAGCTGAAGCTCCGGGACGTGGTGGCCGCCCAGGGGGCCTGCACCAACTCCCGGTTCGCCCGCCAGTACGGCCTGCCCGGCGACTTCGCCCCCATTGCCGACTTCACCCTCCTGGAGACCGCCGTGGCCGCGGCCCGGGAGATGGGCGTGGAGATGCCCGTGGGCAACCTGCTCTCCTCCGACACCTTCTACGACGCCTCCGGCTCCACCATGAAGTGGGCGGAGATGGGGGTGCTGGCTGTGGAGATGGAGGCCGCCGGCCTGTACATGACTGCCGCCAGGCTGGGCAAGCGGGCCCTGGCCATCTGCTCCATCTCCGACAGCATCGTCACCGGCGAGGAGCTGCCCGCCGAGGAGCGCCAGACCACCTTCACCGCCATGATGAAGATCGCCCTGGAGACGGCGGTGCGCATGGCCGGCCGGTGACTGCCGGTCCCTCCTCATCCGGACTGAAATTCGTCATATTCACAAAAATTTTTCAATCTGGCCACAAATCCTCCCCATTTTCACCCCTTTTTCTGGTTGCTTTATGGGAGAAGATAGGGTATAATGGGCATGTCCTTCCCGGGAACCGGGCCCCAGGTTCGGCTCGTCTCTTTGCGCCGGGAGGGCAAATTATAAAAGAAAGGTTGATTGATTCCGATGAAGAAGTTATTGGCCCTGCTGCTGACCCTGTCCATGGTTTTTGCCCTGGCGGCCTGCGGCGGCAACGACAACAAGCCCAGCGACAGCAGCACCCCCCCCACCGATACCAACACCCCCGCTCCTGACGCCAACACGCCCGCTCCCGACAGCAACACGCCCGCTCCCGACAGCAGCACGCCCGCTCCTGCCGGCCCCGTCAACCCCGACGAGATCGACGACACCATGACCAGCGCTGACAACAAGTACGTCATCGCCATGGTTACCGACGTGGGCCAGCTCAAGGACAAGTCCTTCAACCAGGGCACCTGGAACGGCGTGAAGCTCTACGCCAGCGAGAACGGCAAGTCCTATAAGTACTATCAGCCCGCCAACGGCGACAACGCCACCGACGAGGACCGCTATCAGGCCTACAAGGCCGCCATTGACGGCGGCGCTGAGGTCATCGTGGCCCCCGGCTTCCTCCAGGAGGCCGCCATGGCCAAGGCCGCCAGCGAGTATCCCGACGTGAAGTTCATCTTCATTGACGGCTATCCCCTCTCCGACGCCAGCGGCAACACCCTGGCCAACGTGGTGGGCGTGGCCTTCCATGAGGAGCAGTGCGGCTACCTTGCCGGCTACGCGGCCGTCAAGGAGGGCAACACCAAGCTGGGCTTCACCGGCGGCGGCGGCGGCACCAACCCCGCTGTCAACCGCTACGGCTACGGCTTCGTCCAGGGCGCCCAGGCTGCCGCCGCTGAGGACGGCGTCAACGTGGAGATGAACTACAGCTACCTGTACGGCGACAACTACTCCGCCTCCGCTGAGCTTCAGACCCAGATCAACGGCTGGTACGCCAACGGCACCGAGATTGTCTTCGCCTGCGGCGGCTCCATGTGCAACAGCGTCTTCGCCGCAGCTGCGGCCAACAACGCCCTGTCCATCGGCGTGGACGTTGACCAGTCCGGCGAGTCCAACACCGTCATGACCTCCGCTGTGAAGGGTCTGGCCGAGGCTGCCAGCCTGATGCTGGGCCGGTTCTATGACGGCAAGTGGGACGAGGTCGGCGGTCAGGCCGTGAACCTGGGCGTGGATGACGACGCGGTGGGCCTGCCCTTCGCCTCCTCCCAGTTCGAGGTCATCACCGAGGATATCTACAACACCCTGGTGGACGGCATGAAGACCGGCGGCTCCCTGGAGGTCAAGGGTGAGTACGACACCTTCCTGGCCGGCGGCGAGACCTTCGCCAACGTTGCTGTCAACTTCGTGAAGTAACATTTCTCCATAAGCACAAAGCGCCGCCCCGCCGGGATACCCGGCGGGGCGGTTGCGTGTCAAAAAAGTGGCTTCGCCACTTTTTTGAGTAGGGTTTCACTCCGCTCTGCGCCTCGCTGTACGCCTTTGGCGTACAGCTCGACGCTCGCTCCGTGCAAAGTGTTTTTCTCACGTACACGCCGCGAGAAAAACGATCTGAATTTATTTCGCGCCTGCGGGCGCGAAACTCCTGCGGAGGGCTTTTTTGACAGGCTGAGGCGGGCCACCCCGGATGGGGCGGCCCGCCGTTTTCTATTTCTCCTTCAGCTGGTGGCGCAGCTGGCGGAAGGACCGGCCGTGGAGGTTGTTGCGCTGGATGATCTCCCCGATGCGGCCCTCGGCGGCCTCGATCTCCTGGTGGAACTCCCGGGCGGACACCCGGACCGCGCCGTGGCCCAGGATGATAAGCTGCTCCAGGTTGTCCGAGGTGGCCACCCGCACCCGGTGCTCCCGGGCGATCTCGTAGGTGGCCCGCTCAATATATGCGTCCGCCGTCTCCGCCTCCTTGGTGTAGACCACGTGGATGTTCCGGTAGTGCTCCACACTCCCCGGGCTCCCCTTGACCTTGTAGGCGTCGAATACCAGGATCACCTCGCACCGCTTGTACCCCTGGTAGTTGCACAGCAGGTCCATCAGCAGGTGCCGGGCCCCCTCCAGGCTGTCCCGGGCCGCGTCCTTGAGCTCGTCCCAGGCGAAAATAATGTTGTACCCGTCCACCAGCAGGTACTCCGGCCCCGCCGGCCGGTCCGGCACGGTCCGCTTCTCCTGGGAGGGCAGGGGACGGAAGGCCGCCCCCGGGTCCGGTCCCCGCCGCTTCACCTGGCCGTAGGTCCGCTCGAAGATGGCCTGGAGGGCTTTCTCCTCCTCCCGGCTGGAGGGGTAGGGGGCCGCGGGCCGGGGACCGGAGGCCGGGCCGGGCGGCGGGCTCTCCCCGGCCTCCGGCGGCTCCTCCTCCAGCTGGCTCTCCGAGTGGGCGTGGGCGGGCACCTGGTCCCACTTCACCGTAAAGCCCGCGCCGTGGCCGCAGAAGATGGAGTCCGGGGAGTTGTCCAGATCCCCCTCCGGGTCATAGCCCAGCCGGGCGATCACCTCCTCCGGGTTGTGGCAGACGTCGTAGCCCGCCAGGGTGCAGCTCAGCCGCCCCTGTCCCCGGGTGTAGGCGGTGACGGTCTGCCAGTAGTCCCCCATCTCCGACACCGGGGCCCGGCCGGTGAGCAGGGCCCGGTCCGCCTCCGTCCGGGGGGCGTCGAAGCTCCCCCCCATCTGCTGTATGTCCGTCATGGCCCGGCCCAGGTTCTCCGGGGGCAGCTCCAGGCGGAAGTCGTACCAGGGCTCCAGCAGGACGCACCGGGCGCTCATAAGGCCCTGGCGCACGGCCCGGTAGGTGGCCTGCCGGAAGTCGCCCCCCTCGGTGTGCTTGACGTGGGCCCGGCCGGCGGTGAGGGTGATGCGCATGTCCGTGATGGGGGAGCCGGTGAGCACCCCCAGGTGCTGCTTTTCCGCCAGATGGGTGAGCACCAGCCGCTGCCAGTGTCCGTCAAAGCGGTCCGTGCTGCACGCGCTGTCAAAGCGGAGGCCCGTGCCCCTGGGGGCGGGCTCCAGCAGCAGCCGGACCTCGGCGTAGTGGCGCAGGGGCTCGTAGTGGCCCACGCCCTCCGCCGGGGCGGCGATGGTCTCCTTGTACACGATGTCCCCGGGGGCAAAGTCCACCTCCAGGCCGAACCGCTGCGCCGCCACCTGCCGCAGCACCTCCAGCTGGATGGGGCCCATGAGCTGGAGGCGGATCTGGCCCAGCCGCTGGTTCCACAGGAGGTGGAGCTGGGGGTCCTCCTCCTCCAGGGCCCGGAGCTTGTCCAGGGCCGTGTGGGGGTCCGTGCCCTCGGGCAGCAGCAGCCGGCAGCTGAGCACCGGCTCCAGCTCCGCCGGAGGCCGTTCCCCCGCCGCCCCCAGCCCCTGGCCGGAGTGGGTGCGGGTCAGGCCGGTGACGGCGCAGACCGTCCCCGCCTCCGCGCTGTCCACGGCCCGGTACTTGACCCCGGAGTAGATGCGCAGCTGCTCCGCCTTCTCCTCCCACACCTCGCCGCTCTCGTCCAGGCCGGTGAGGAGCTGCTTTACCGCCAGCCGGCCGCCGGTGATCTTCATATAGGTGAGCCGGTTCCCCTGGCTGTCCCTGCCGATCTTGTACACCCGCGCCCCGAAGTCCGCCGGATAGGAGGGCCGGGGGCAGTACTGGGCCAGCCCCGCCAGGAGCTGGTCCACCCCCTCCAGCCGCAGGGCGGACCCGAACCAGCAGGGGAACAGGGCCCGGGAGGCGACGAGCCCGGCCAGGGTGTCCCGGGAGAGGTCCCCCGTGTCCAGGTACTCCGTCAGGGCCTCCTCCCCGGCGGTGGCCGCCTCCTCCAGCAGGGCCTCCCGGGACCCGCCGAAGTCCACGCACCCCTCCCCCAGCTGGGTCCGGAGAGCGGAGAGGAGGGCATCCCGGTCCGTGCCGGGCAGGTCCATCTTGTTGACAAAGAGGAACACCGGCAGGCGGTGGCGCTCCAGCAGCCGCCAGAGGGTGCGGGTGTGAGCCTGCACGCCGTCCGTGCCGCTGATGACCAGGATGGCGCAGTCCAGCACCTGGAGGGTGCGCTCCATCTCCGCGGAGAAATCCACGTGGCCCGGGGTGTCCAGCAGCGTGGCCTCCTGCTCCTCCAGGGGGAACACCGCCTGCTTGGCGTAGATGGTGATGCCCCGCTGCCGCTCCAGCTGGTCCGTATCCAGGAAGGCGTCCCGGTGGTCCACCCGGCCCAGGGCCCGGATGCTGCCGGTCTTATACAGAATAGCCTCGGACAGGGTGGTCTTCCCCGCGTCCACGTGGGCCAGAATACCGATACAGATTCGTCTCATATGCCGTCCATTCTCTTTCCTTCATCTCCCCCTATTATGGCAGGTTTTCGCCCGTCCTGCAATGGGAATTTGCCGGCTTTGCGAAATAAGCAGCAGACAGGGGCCCCGGAGGACCGCCTGTCTGCCTTAAAAATGGATGAAAAGCGCCTCACTCCCGCCGTTCCCGGCACACCAGCTCGTCCAGGCTGATGTCATATAAATCCGCAAGGGCAATCAGGGTGGGCAGAAGGGGAAGGCGCAGGCCATATTCATAATTTTGATAAGTCCGCGTCTTGATGTGGACGGCCTGCGCGACGGCCTCCTGGGAGAGCCCCTTTTCTGCCCGCAGTTGGATGAGATTTTCGTTTAACTTCATCATTACGCTTTCTCCGCCGTGACGCGGGAAAATACCATCAGTATAATGTTCGGTCTATATGCGCAAAACGCCTATCTACAAATCCAATTCCGGGCTCATACCGCCCCGAAGAGGGCCCAGGTGTTGCTGTCCAGAATTTCCGCGTCCACGTACTGCCCGATCAGGGACGCATCCCCCCGCAGATGCACCAGTCTGCCGCCGTGGGTCCGGCTGGACAGGGGCCACTGCTCATCGCCGCTCTCCCCGTCCACCAGCACCCGCAGCCGGCGGCCCACGTAGGCCCGGTGGAGCTCCCCGGAGATCCGGTTCTGCTCCTCCAGGAGCTTGTCAAACCACACCTGCTTCTCCGCCCGGCTCACCGTGTCCGGCAGGCTGGCCGCGGGCGTGCCCGGCCGGGGGGAGTAGATGAAGGTGAAGAGCGCGTCATAGCGGACCTCCCGGATGAGGGAGATGGTCTCCATGGCCTCCTCCTCCGTCTCCCCGGGGAAGCCGATGATAATATCGCTGGTCAGCACCAGCTCCGGCATGACGCTGCGGGCGTAGGCCGCCTTCTCCAGGTACTGCTCCCGGGTGTAGCCCCGGTTCATGGCCCGCAGCACCCGGCTGCTGCCGGACTGCACCGGGAGGTGGAGCTGCTTGGCCACGTGGGAGCAGCGGGCCATGGTGTCGAAGAGCTTCCGGCCCGCGTCCTTGGGGTGGCTGGTCATAAAGCGGATGAGGTAGTCCCCGGGGATGGCGTCGATCTCCTCCAGCAGGTCCGCAAAGTCCATGGGGCTGTCCAGGTCCTTGCCGTAGGAGTTGACGTTCTGGCCCAGAAGGGTGATCTCCCGCACCCCGTCCTCCACCAGGGAGCGGATCTCGGCCAGAATGTCCGACGCCTCCCGGCTCCGCTCCCGGCCCCGGACATAGGGGACGATGCAGTAGGAGCAGAAGTTGTTGCACCCGTACATGATGGACACCCAGGCCTTCACGCTGCTCTCCCGGACCACAGGCAGTCCCTCGGCGATAGCGCCCCGCTCCTGGGCGATGGAGAAGACCCGCTTATGGCGGTAGGAGGCCCTGATCCGGGCGGCGGCAGTCTCCTGCTGGGCCATGCAGCCGCACAGGCAGATGGTGAGATCCGGATTGCGCTCCTTGGCGTGGACCAGCTGGCCCACCACGCCAAAGACCTTCTTCTCCGCGTTCTCCCGGATGGCGCAGGTGTTGATGACAATGATCTCCGCCCGGCCGGGGTCCTGGGTGAAGCCGCAGCCCATGTCCCGCAGCATCCCCATGAGCCGCTGGCTGTCCGCCACGTTCTGCTGGCAGCCGTAGGTCTGGACGCAGGCCAGGGGCGGCCCCCCGGGGCGGGCCTCGTTCAGCTCCCTCAGCTTCTCGCAGAAGCGAAGCTGCCGCCCAATGTCCTCTTGGCTGATCCGCTGTGTTTTTCCGGTCTCTCCCATGGCTCCCGCTCCCTTCACGCGCTGGTCGATTTGAAATGGTCAGATAGCACATTATAGCATTTTACCCCGCCTGCGTCAATTTTGTTTTTCCGGGGACAATATGGCGGACCGGAAAAGGATTTCTTGACATCCACGCCGCGATATGGTATCCTTATCCTAGTGAAATATGCCGCTTTTTATCACGCGGCGGCAGGATAGGAGAATACAACTATGGAACGCATCAAGACCCTTGAGACCCGTGACCTGAACAAGAGCGCACAGACCGGCGGCTGCGGCGAATGCCAGACCTCCTGCCAGTCTGCCTGCAAGACCTCCTGCGGCGTTGCCAACCAGGCCTGCGAGAACGCCAGCAAGTAAGGCCGTCATATCGAGAGAGCGCCGCCGGTTTCAGGGCGGCGCTTTTCCTGCGCAGCTACGATGAGGAGGAACGCCCACAATGGTGCATCAATACAAGCTCAACGGCTACAACATCGTCCTGGACACCTGCTCCGGGTCCGTCCACGTGGTGGACGAGGTGGCCTACGACATCATCGCCCTGTACCCGGAGAAGACCCCGGAGGAGATCGTCTCCGCCATCCTGGCCCAATACGGCGGCCGGCCCGACGTGAACGAGGAGGAGGTGCGCGCCTGCATCAGCGACGTGGCGGAGCTGGAGCGGGCCGGGAAGCTCTACACCCCCGACACCTTCGAGCCCATGGCCTTTGACTTCAAAAACCGCAGCACGGTGGTGAAGGCCCTGTGCCTCCACGTGGCCCACACCTGCAACCTCAGCTGCCCCTACTGCTTTGCCAGCCAGGGGAAGTACCACGGCCAGCAGGCGCTGATGCGCTTCGACGTGGGAAAGCGGGCCCTGGACTTCCTCATGGAGAACTCCGGGGACCGGGTCAACCTGGAGGTGGACTTCTTCGGCGGCGAGCCCCTGATGAACTGGGAGGTGGTCAAGGAGCTGGTGGCCTACGCCCGCGAACAGGAGGGCCCCCGGGGGAAGAAGTTCCGCTTCACCCTCACCACCAACGGTATGCTCATTGACGACGATGTGATCGACTTCGCCAACCGGGAGATGCACAACGTGGTGCTGAGCCTGGACGGGCGGAAGGAGGTCCACGACAGGCTGCGGGTGGACTGGGCCGGCCGGGGCAGCTATGACCGGATCGTGCCCAAATTCCAGAAGCTGGTGGAGCGCCGGGGGGGAAAGGGCTACTACATGCGGGGCACCTTCACCCACGCCAACCCGGACTTCACCAAGGACGTGCTCCATATGGCGGATCTGGGCTTTGACCAGCTGAGCATGGAGCCGGTGGTGTGCGCCCCCGACGATCCCGCCGCCCTGACGGCGGAGGATCTGCCCATTGTCCTGGAGCAGTACGAGCTCCTGGCCAAGGAGATGCTGCGGCGGGAGCGGGAGGGCCGGGGCTTCACCTTCTACCACTACATGCTGGATCTGGCCCACGGCCCCTGCATCTACAAGCGCATCTCCGGCTGCGGGTCCGGCACGGAGTACATGGCCGTCACCCCCTGGGGGGATCTGTATCCCTGCCACCAGTTCGTGGGGGAGGATGCCTATAAGCTGGGGGATATCTGGCAGGGGGTGACCAACACGGCGGTCCGGGACGAGTTCAAGAGCTGCAACGCCTATGCCCGTCCGGAGTGCGCGGACTGCTGGGCCAGGCTCTACTGCTCCGGCGGCTGCGCGGCCAACGCCTACCACGCCTCCGGGTCCATCCGGGGCGTGTACGAGTACGGCTGCGAGCTCTTCCGCAAGCGGATCGAGTGCGCGGTGATGATGAAGGCCGCCCAGGCGGAGGAGCGGTGAACACCCCCATTGCTGATTTTGTCCGCGCCTACGCCGCCTCCGGCTGCGCACGGCTCCACATGCCGGGCCACAAGGGGAGGTCCTTTCTGGGCTGCGAGGCCCTGGACGTCACGGAGATCGCCGGGGCGGACGAGCTCTACGGGGCGGCAGGAATCATCGCGGAGAGCGAAAAAAACGCCGGGGCCCTCTTCGGCTCCGGCAGGACCTTCTATGCCGCGGAGGGCTCCTCCCAGTGCGTCCGGGCCATGCTGGCCCTGGCGGTGTGGAGCGCCCCTCCGGGGCGGCGTCCGGTGGTGCTGGCGGCGCGGAACGCCCACAAGTCTCTCCTCTGCGCCGCCGCGCTGCTGGACTTTGACGTGGCGTGGCTGTGGCCGGAGTCCCCGGGGCAGAGCCTGTGCGCCTGCCCGGTGTCCCCGGCGGCCCTGGAGCGGGCCCTGGAGGAGACGCGTCCGGCGGCGGTGTACGTCACCAGCCCGGACTACCTGGGCGGGACGTGCGATGTGGCGGCCCTGGCGGAGGTATCCCACCGCCGGGGCGTACCACTGCTGGTGGACAACGCCCACGGGGCCTACCTGCGCTTTCTCTCCCCCTCCCGGCACCCCATGGATCTGGGGGCGGATCTGTGCTGCGACAGCGCCCACAAGACCCTGCCGGTCCTCACCGGCGGGGCCTATCTCCACGTGGGCAGAGGGGCCCCGGCCTTCTTTGGGGAGAACGGGCGGCGGGCCCTGGCCCTGTTCGGCTCCACCAGTCCGTCCTATCTGATCCTGCAATCCCTGGATCTCTGCAACCAGTATCTGGCCGGGGACTACCCCCGCCGCCTGGCGGAGACCGCCGGAGCCCTGGCGGCCCTGCGGGAGCGGCTGCGGGGGCGCGGCTGGGCGGTCAGGGACACGGAGCCCATGAAGCTGACCCTTGACTGCGCCGCCTCCGGGTGGGAGGGCGGGGATCTGGCGGCCCATCTGCGGTCCGGAGGGGTGGAGTGCGAGTACTGGGACAGGGACGATCTGGTGTGCATGTGGACGCCGGAGAACCCGCCAAAGGACTTTGACCGGCTCCTGGACTGCCTGGGGGAAAACGGCAGGCCGCCCAGGCCCCGTCTGCCCCTGCCCCAGGCCAGGGGGGAGGCGGTTTGCTCCATCCGGGAGGCCATGTTCCGGCCCTGGGAGACGGTGCCCGCCGCGCAGGCCCTGGGCCGGGTGTGCGGCGCGCCCACGGTGGCCTGTCCGCCGGCGGTCCCCATCGCCGTGGCCGGGGAGCGCATCGGCCCGGAGGCGGCGGAGCTGTTCGCCCGGTACGGCGTGGACCGGGTGGAGGTGCTGGCGGCGGGCCGTTAAAAAGAGGAGTAGGGAGCGGCCTGCGGGCCGCTCCCTACTCCTCTTCCCCATCCTCTGCGATCAGCTGGGGGGCGTATTTCTGAAAGACCCGCTCCAGGAAGAAGGAGGAGAGCAGGGCCGTCACCGCCGGCATAAACAGGGCCGGCCACCAGTTGGGGATGCAGAAGGCCGCCGTCTCCGCCGTCAAAAGGGTCACCACCACGGTGGAGGGCAGATGGCGCACCGCCAGCTGGAGGGCTGTCACAAACAGCTCCCTCACCCCAAAGGTGAATCGTCCCAGCAGGGGGAACAGCCAGCACAGCACCCCCGCCGGCAGGAGCAGGGCCGTGTAGTAGGCCCCGAAGAGCACGCCGGCGGCGCTGGTGGAGGCGGCGTTGGCGCGCATCAGGGCGTATCCGCCGGCCAGCAGAGCCCCCGCCAGAAGGCAGAGCAGGGTGGCGGCGCAGCCCACCTTCATATTGTCCCGCAGGGAGAGGAGGTAGTACTTGAAGGCCCCGGACTCCCGGCCCCGGACGCACTTGACCACCGTATAATACAGCGCCGCCGTGGCCGGACCGATGGTCACCACGGGCAGGCACAGAAACAGCCACAGGATGGACAGGCCGCACACGTCCACCAGGGTGCTCAGCGCGGCCCAGATCCCCCGCTCGGGGTTAAAGAATCCGCCCATGGCTACAGCACCTTCTTGGCCAGGGCCTTGCCCACGGACTGGCGGCACTGCTCCGCCCCCTCGGGGTCCCGGCGGGAGAACTCGGTGAGCAGCACATCCAGCACGTAGAGCTGGGCCACGAGGGCGGCGGTGGAGCCAAAGCGCAGGGGCTGCTCGTTGGGCCCGCACAGCAGGAGGGCGTCGGCGTAGGCGCTGGCGGGGGAGTTGAGAAAGCGGGTGACAAGGATCAGCTTGGCCCCCCGGCGGCGGATGATCTCCGCCGCCTCCAGCACCTCGTGGGTGGCGCCGGAGTAGGAGAAGTAGAGGACCACGTCCTCCTGGGAGAGGGTGGAGAGGGCCACGGTCTGGAGGTGGGAGTCCTGGATGGTCTTGAACTTGGGGGAGGTGGTGGAGAACTGGGCCCAGGCCGCCAGGGACACCACAGAGTGGTTGCCCTGGCCCAGGCACAGCACCTGCCGGGCGGCCAGCAGCAGGTCCACGGCCTGGGTCACCGAGGGCTCGGCCAGCATGTGATAGGCCTTGCCCAGGGTATCCTGGGCGGAGCGGAGGACCTTGCTCATCACCGCGCCTGTGGAATCGCCGGGGAGGACCTCTCCGGCGGCGCTCTGCCCCATGTCCGGGGCGGCCAGCAGGGAGGCCCGGGCCAGCTCCAGCTTGAAGTCGTTGAACCCGGCCAGCTTCATCTTGCGGCAGAAAACGGAGATCGTGGACACCGCCACCTCGCACACGGCGCTCAGGTCCGTGATGCTGATGTACTGGGTCTCCGTCTGATGCTCCAGCACATAGTCCACAATCTTCCGCTCAGAGCGGGTGAAGTTTTCATATTCTTGCAGCATAAGCGCCACGATATTCTTTCCCACAGCTGTCCTCCCACGGACCAGATTTTACAAAGCTATACAAACTATAATACATACCGGCTGATTTTGCAACATATTTGGGGGAATTTCTGAAACTTCTTTAATTTTGCCGGGATAAAGCGTCCTAAACCGGCAGTCCGGGCGGTCTGTCCCCCTGCTCACAAGCCCTTTTCCACAAAGTGTATTCCGTAACGATTCCCCTGCGCCAGAATTCCTTCCGCAGCCCGTAGCCGAGATCATGGCTGTCATCTGCCGCGGTATTGACGTATCCGATGGGCACATGGTCCTTCAGGCAGATGGCATAGCTGCATCCGCTCGCCCGGCGGTATTGGCCAGCAAGGCGGGCCTGGTAAAATTTCTCCGCGTCTGAGCGGGTTTTGAGGGCAAACCAGGGCAGGAATCTGTTGAGCTCCGCATCGCTGAAGATTTGATACACGGCCTCCAGATCACCGGCAGTAAATTCTCGCAGTATGAGCCGTTCTGCTGCAAGCTCCGGCGTGTTCATGCGCATCCCCTCTCGTTATTGGCATCGCGGCGCAGGCCCGCCGCAACAAAAAAATACACCGTCACAAAATGACGGTGCAATAAAATGGAGCGGGCGACGGGGCTCGAACCCGCTACCTCCACCTTGGCAAGGTGGCGCTCTACCAGATGAGCTACGCCCGCAGAACATGGTGTATTATAGCAGATATATTCGCCGGTGTCAAGGGGGAATTTTTATACTTGGGCCTCGGCGCGTTTTAATATGTAATGGACCGCCGGACCGACATGCAGAAATAAACTCGTGGCGTATCCGGTCAGAAAGGGAACCAGAGGCCGGAGCAGAATTTTCGCAGGGCAAGGCGGCGGACGCCCGTCAAGAACAGCAACGATGCCATGCGGAAATTTTGTCCGGGATATGGTTTGATTTCTGACCGGATGGACCACTAGGGCCTGTTTGATAATTGGCGATATGCCCAACAGCTTTCATGCGCACAGGGAGGCCGCTGTGAAGGCGGCGAAGATTTTCCGGCTCCGCTCGTCCACCCGCCAGGAGAACTCCGGGTGCCACTGGACCCCCCAGACGAACCGCCTCTCCGGCATGTACACGGCCTCTGTCACGCCGTCGGGGGCCAGAGCCATGGGGGCCAGCCGGGGCGCCAGGTCCCGCACCGCCTGGTGGTGGCAGCTGTTCACGCCCATCTCCTCCTTGCCCAGCAGCTCTGCCAGGGGCGTTCCCCGGGGGAGGGACACTTTGTGGGCCTCCCGGTCATAGGGGGCCGCCATGTGGTGGTCACAGTCCGAGGGCCGCTGGGCGGGCAGGTCCTGATAGAGGGTGCCGCCCAGGACGGCGTTCATAAACTGCATCCCCCGGCAGATGCCCAGGACGGCCAGATCCCGGTCAATGGCCTGGCGCAGCAGCTCCCCCTCCATCCGGTCCCGGGCGGGGCACAGCTCCCCGCACACCGGAAGGATCTCCTGGCCGTAGAGAGCCGGGGACACGTCGTGGCCGCCGGTGAGGAGGACGCCATTACATCCCTCCAGCAGCCGCCGGATATCCGCGCCATCCTCCGCCAGGGGCAGCATCACCCCCAGTCCGCCGGCCTGGGCGATGGCGTCCATATACCCGGGCAGCATCCACAGGCTGTCCCGCCCGGCGTCCACCAGGGGGACAATGCCGATGATCGGCTTTTTCATGGATCACGTCTCCTTTTATCGTAGCTTCGCACTCTATCGAGGCACGCGGACAATGCACTCCAGGGTCATGTCCCCGATGATGGCGGTCACCGTGGTGGTGCCCCGGCCCACCCGCTCCACCAGCCCGTCCTGGCTGATGGAGACCACGTTGGTGTCCTGGCTGGTCCAGACGATCTCCCCGTCATAGAGGTCCCGGGTCCCCTTGACCGTCACCTTCATCTGCACCGGCGGGTCCCCGGAGGGCAGGGTGAAGTCCCGGTGGTTGAGGACCAGCTCCGGGAGAACCACCGCCGCCTGAACCGTCACCTGACAGGTGGCGGTCTCCGTGCCCGCGGAGGCAGTGATGACGGCGCTGCCCGGCCCCTTCCCGGTGACGGTCCCGTTCTCCACCGTGGCCACGTCCTGGTTGGAGGAGGTCCAGGAGACCCCCGCGCTGCCCCCGGAGGCGGACAGCGCGGCGCTCTCACCGGCAACGAGGGACAGGGCGGTCTGGGACAGGGTCAGGGGCTCTGCCGGCTCAGGCTCCTTGTTCTCCGGCGTCTGAACCGTGGGCGGTTCCGCCGGCTTCTCGCTGCCCTTGAAGGCGCAGCGGGAGACCAGGACGCACAGCAGGATGAGGAGCGCCAGCAGGACGCCCAGGGCGGCCGGCAGATAGTAGGGGCCCTGCCGCCGCAGCCGGATGACCACCCGGCGGAGATAGCGGAGACAGCGGGCCCAGGCGGACCGCTGCTTCCGCTGCTGCCGGAAGCAATAGGGGCATCTCTGATAGGACGCGGGGTACTGTCTGCCGCACCGCGGACACTGCCGGTTGGTCATAATTTCCATCCCCTTCTGTATAAATCGTTCAATGTTTATACAATCATATCACAAATTGTCGAATGAAGCAAACTTTATTTGCCGGCATTCTCCCGCTTTTGTGAAAAAGGGATAAAAAAGCCCGCCCTCTCCCCTGGGGAAAAGGCGGGACTGTTTCCTCCCGGCGGCTCAGGGGCTGCCCGGCGTCCTCCACCGGCTCTCCGTCCGGCGGCAGATGTCGTTCCACTGGCAGCCGCCGCAGATGAACCGGCGCAGGTCCCGGTCCAGGATCCGGCTTTGGACCAGGGCGGTGAACGCGCCGAAGGCCAGCACCGCCCCCTCTGTCAGGCCGCACAGCTCCAGCACCGCCCGGTCATATCCCGCTACCAGCTCCGGCTTGTCGCACCGGCCGCCGGCACTGCGGGGGCAGGCGGCGCAGACCTGGTCCGTATCCACCGTCAGGCGGACCGGCCGGTCCGGCGTCAGCTCCTCCGCCAGCAGCCGGGTCATGTTCCGGGAGAAGCCGTCGCTGTAGCCAAAGCCCACAAAGTAGGCCATGCACATGCCGTGGTGGGGCCGCAGGGCCATGGGCTCACCGGACATGGGGCCGCAGACGCGCCGTGATGGCGAGGGCCAGGGCGATTTTCACCAGATCCGGCAGGATGTAGGGGACCACGCAGGCCGTCAGGGCCGCGCCCAGGGTGATGGCCCCGGCGTCCCGCGCGTAGACTACCATAAACCAGGCCGTGCCGAAGGCGTAGCACACCGCCAGGCCCAGGATCATACTCAGCAGCAGCACCCACTTTTTCTGCCCCAGCAGCCGCTCCATGCCCCACATGGCCAGGGCGGAGAAGAGGACCCCAACGATGTCCCCGCCGGTCATGCCCAGCAGGGCGCTCAGTCCGCCGTGGAAGCCGGACAGCACCGGCGCGCCCACCGCCGCCAGCAGGATGAAGGCCAGCACCGCGATGGTCCCCCGCTTGCCCCCCAGCAGGCCCACAGCCAGAAATACCCCCATGGTTTGCAGGGTGAAGGGGATGGCGGTGGGGATGGAGATCCAGGAGCACACCGCCATGACCGCCACAAATACGGCGATATAGGCCATGTCCCGTGTGCTCCACCTGGTTAAGGTCTGTTCCATTGTCTTTATTCTCCTTTCGGTTTCCTGCCGCCTACTCTATCACAGCCCGCCCGACTTGTCAACCTATAATTTTAATTCGGTTTACAATTCAGGCAGCCCGCCGGAAGCAGGGAGTACCGCCCCGCGGGACGCGACGCTGTATTCCCCCAAAATTTCTGGTTTCCGTAAGGGCCAGAGAGATATTTTTTCGCGAGTGGGCTTCGCCCAGCCTTGACTGTCCGCTCCGTCTGCGCTGGTAGGGGGCAACGAAGCTCGCCCACGAGCTTCGCTCCGCTCAATATTTATTATGGGAGGCGTTGACGCTATGAAAGAGACTATCAAGACCAGCAGGACAGCCGGATATATGGAAAAGATTTTCCGCGCCTTGAACAGCCGCTATTTTGGCAGCCAGCTGGAAGAGCCGGTCATTACCATCCAATCCACGCCCAGGGCCTACGGGCATGTTACCGTTGCTAAAGCGTGGGCCCGTGCGGACGGGGAACGCCGCCACGAGTTGAACATCGGCGCGGGGACGCTGGACAGGCCAATCGAAAACGTGGTTGCCACCGTCCTGCATGAGATGGTACACCTCTACCATTTGCAAAACGGAATCAAGGATTGCAGCCGGAACGGGACATACCACAACAAGACCTTCCGGGATGCAGCTCAGGCACGGGACCTGGAAATCAGCTATGACAAGCGCATCGGATGGAGTGTTACCGAACCTTCGGACGTGCTGGTGGAGTTCATCATCGAGCAGGGCTGGGAAGACGTACACATGAGCCGAACGGAGGGGTTCTCGGCAAGAGGTATTGGAACTCCCGGAAAGTCAGGGGCCGGCACAGGAGGAACGCAGAACGGCGGCGGGAGGCCGTCCAGTACACGCAAGCTGGTTTGTCCCAAATGCGGACAGTCCGTCCGAGCTACCAGGGCGGTCAACATCCTTTGCGGGGACTGTCTGGAACGGATGGTAACAACCGAATAAAATTTTGAAAGTGTAGATTCAAAAAATAGCCCCCGCCCAAAAGTTGGACGGGGGCACTTGCTTTATTCGGGATAGCGGGTGTAAGCGGCAATCATATTGTTACCATCGACCGGCCAGGGATTTCCTCCCCAACCAATACAAGCACCGGATAGACCGCCACCAGCACCTACATGGTGTACAACCCAATGCCCCACACCATCAAAATCAATTTCGTAATAGGGGCGCTCCATCGCAATCGACCAGTGACTGCCCCACTCAATCAAATCTCCAGGGCGAATATCTGCATAGCTCACTACTTTATGCATGAATGCGTCTGTTCCAAAGAGATCATCCCAAAAAGCAAATGCAAATTTTGCGCATTCCGTTCCACTGCCAAAATCCAGTATAGTATATGGAGGATTGTAGGCATCATACTCGGCCAAATCCTCATACGATGTAAATCCTGCCTGCTTCGCCCTCTCCCCGGGCTCCTTCCCGTTCCGGTATTCCTCCATCAGAGCCAGAACGTTTTCTTCCGTCACAGGCTGCCCGTTCGTCAAAGTCGGGGGTCCGGTAGCTTCGCGCACCGGCTCAATGATATTCTTCAGCCTGACATAGATAACCGCCGTCTGTGCTCTGGTCACAGTCCCCATGGGGGTAAAATTGCCCTTTATGTCCACGCCGGTGAGAAGGCCGAAATAGTAGCAGTAGGATACCGCATAGTCATGGGTTGTGGTGTTGATATCGGGGATCTTGCTCTTTATTTTTTCCAGTTCCTGACGGTCTGGATAGGGTATTCCTTCTTCCTCCAGGAGGTGGTACATCATTTCAGCCATTTCTACCCGCGAAAGCTCATGGGGTAATGTATCCAAACCAGCGTATAGGCCGTGAGAAAATCCGACCTTAAAATTCCTTGCTAATTCGCCATAATTTTTAATAGCCCAGTCATCCGGTTCGGCGTACTTGATCTCTTTTGGATAAAAGGCCCGGGTGAGGATCGCGTTGAACTGGGCAATCGTGACCTTGCCACTGGGGTTAAAA
>Ga0137306_101587_pt1 | contig 22235 bp, 18 predicted proteins | sample Inofroosms_March_FD_97187 | JGI IMG/M metagenome (GOLD analysis project Ga0137306, IMG submission 97187) | Mouse cecal microbial communities from Vienna, Austria - N-Acetylneuraminic and N-Acetylglucosamine D2O microcosms_March | ecosystem: Host-associated > Mammals > Digestive system > Large...
AATATCCTCCATACTTCAGCACAATTAAGTTCCCTGAACGCGTCAAAGCTTTTAAAAAGTGGACATATCACAGTATGTAAAAGCAGTATTTGCAGCCTGCTTAAAAAAAATGCCGGCAATTGTGGATAAGTCTTCTATTACAAAAGTTTGTGTGGATGATTTTGCGCTCAGGAAAAGGTTCTCTTATGGAACGGTCATGATCGACCTTGAGAGCCATCGGATCATTGACCTGATCCCTTCCAGGGAAACCGCTGATGTCACCAACTGGCTTGCGACATTTCCTAATATCCAGGTCATATCAAGGGATGGGGCCGCCACTTACTCATCGGCAGCAAAGGGCTCACACCCTGATGCAGTCCAGGTGAGCGACCGCTTCCATTTGATAAAAGGCCTTTCAGAAGCCATAAATAAATATATGGTCCGGGAATATCCTGCCAGGATAGAAATCCCATTGACGGAGGAGGTTTCAGAAGAGAGGAAAGCCCTGTATAACACGGCAAACCGTCCACTGCGGATCCGCTTTGCCCATCAAAAAAGGAAAGAAGGGCTGACCGTATCCGATATTGCACTATTGATGCATTCATGCCCCACAACCGTTCGGAAATACCTTGCCATACCAGAAGATGAAATCCCGGAAAGCAGGGCTATCTCCCGGGAAAGGCAGCACCAGTTGGCAGTGCAGCAGAAGCAGCATGAGGTTGATGAAGCCCGGAAGTTGGCTGGAATCCCATACCGTAATGTTTTCGCAAAAACCCGAAAAGCTAGATACATGGATAAAATCCGCCCAAAAATATGACATACCTGAACTGCAGTCATTTATAGAAGGTATCTGTAACGATAAAGAAGCTGTCCAAAATGGGATTTCCTACTCTTACAATAATGGTTTGGCAAAAGGCAGTGTAAATAAGATAAAGGTGATAAAACGGATCATGTATGGTAGGAACAGTTTTGCGTTACTAAAGGCAAAAGTATTGTTCCATGAGCTTTTCTACGCTGAATTCAACTAAGTTTGGAAAGAACCTTTATTTCACTTACACTAGCATCAGCAAGCCCAACAACCTGCCTTCTCCCGCCCCAGATACCGCACCGGAACTTCTTCCGTCAGCCACACACCATTTACAGAGCGGTAAAACGTGTATCCATCCTCCCACATTTTCCCGGCAAGCACTTTGTATATGACAGCTTTACCATGCCTCTGCCCTACTCTTCGTGCGGTTTCAGCGTCACCTGAAAGATGTACGTAAAGCCTCCCTTTCGCAAGCAAACCAGATTTTTCTATGGAACTTACATACTTTTCTCCTGTTCCGTGCCATAAAATATCCGGCGGTTCTGTCATATCCAGCTGTACATCGACAGGTATAGAATGCCCCTGATTTGCCCGGATCAGCGTCTTATCTTCGTTGAACGAATACCGCTGCTTGCTGTCAGTCCGGACAATCTCTTCCAGTATCCTGCGGTCAAACTTCCTGGTTTTGCCTATCCCCTCGATAACTTTATCTACCTTGGCCCATCCGTGTTCATCCAAGGAGATCCCGATCACCTCCGGCTTATGGCGCAGGATCAGGCTTAAAAACTTACTCGTCTCCATTAAACCCATTCCTTATCCCTCCCAAATATCACATCAAAAAATATCTTTTTACCGGAACCTTTCATAGCATACCCACCAGCTGCAGGATCCCCAGCGTATCGTGGCATCCCATCAGGTACATCTGAACTCCTTCCCAGCTCCGCCTCTCGCCCTCCAGATACATGAACCTTGTGAGCGCTTTTGTCTCTTCATCCCCCAATTCCAGCGGCTCCCGCAGATCAGTATTGTCTGCCATCGCCTCGATAAACGGATACTTATCCATAAACTTCCTGCTCTCTTCCAATATCTCATTGTACTCTTTGGAGGCACCTTTGAGCTCCCTCTGGCATCTTTCCTCCTGCTCCTCCAGCAGCTTGCCGAGCCACAGGGGAGTGTCATAGATTGTAAAATCCTTCAGCTTCATTCCTCCCATGACACCTCCATCCCATCCGCAGCGATAATCTTCCTCTGCGGCAGTCTGACGGCCTGACGCTGCTTCTGCATCTTTATGCACCTGTGCGGCATCCGTTCCAAAACCTGAACAGCATATCTTCCAGACAATGTCCTCATACTTTCACCCTTCCCGTAGATTTATTTCTGCTAAACATACCATAAAAACGGGAAGAGTTCCAATGTGCGAATTGCAGTATCGCAGATTAAATAAACTGAGAAACTTTTTTAGGAAAATACGCGGGCTATTTCCACACAGCTTTTAATAAAACAGCTTTGTGTATTCTGTCTGTGTATCTGCGATGTGATATACATACACTGTATTTCCAATCTGCCTGTAAATCGCAATATGCTTTTCACAAATGATCATACGATATCCTTTTTTGTTCATCCATTCATCCGGTGTTAACGAACCGGAATCGGGAAACATTTCCAGGCGTTCAAGCGCGTCAAGGATATGGCTGCTTACCTTCAAGGCTGTCTCCACACCAAACTGCACAAGATACCAGTCCTCTATACGTTTTAAATCCTCCCACGCAGTGGGAAGAATCTCAACCTTATATGTCATTTATCCTCTCCGCCAATTGCTTTCTTGCCTGTGATATACTCACGGTCTTTGCTCCGCTTACACGCTCCTGCTCTGCCTGCAGCACTCTTTCCCGGAGCTTTAACATCTGCTCTCTTTTTTCAAAGGCGTCAATACTCATAAGTACCAGGTCGCCTTCTCCATTTTTAGTAATATAAATGGGTTCTTTTGTCTCTTTTGCCATATTTGAAATAGATGTATAGTCATTTCGTAAAGCTGCTGATGCTTTGATTATCACATCTGCCACCTCCATATCATTTTTATGATATAATTATATCTTAGATTTGTCACGATGTAAAGTGACTTCTCACCCGCTGTCCGGGATTATGCATCTGTCTATTGCTATCCGAACTCCACTGCCTCATATAAGTCCCTCCCCATTTTTTGCTCAAAATAGTCTTTTAATGCTAAATTTGTATTCCATTTGTCCAAGTCATAAGCACCATAACGCATCCGGACATCATTCATCCTATCAACAATATTCATTACACCTTCTGCACCAGATATCGCATCGCAAAGCTGTATTAATTTATCATAATCATCAAATTGTACTTCCCGTAATTTAGTTCTTATAAGCTCAGTCTCCTCCTCTGTAGTATCAAAATTACCTACATATCCTTCTATCTTCTGTTCATTGAAAGAATGAGTAAGGCATATTCTTGCCACATCATCATATCCCAAAGACATCATATAAGTATATCCATCGGAAACATGTCCCAAATGTCTCTTGCCAAACCGTCTTCCAATGTCATGTAGTAATCCAAGTACGTACGCTTTATCTGAATTCATACCGGATAAAGCTGCAATTCTTTCAGCACAGTGTGCGGCCGTCCTGCTATGATTTCCCCACGGCCCAGGATTTAATTTTTCTGCTTCTTTCAGTAATTCTAACGCTTCTTTTTTATTTGGATACATCTGATGTTCTTTCTCCTTTACATATTCCACTTTCACAGCAAAACAAACTGGAATTTTATTTTGCAATATATCTTTCCCACACTTGCGGCAATTTTAATTTTATGAAAGAAGCATAGGAGCAATCAGGAGTTTCTATCATATGCTTTTCCTCTAAATATTCAGCACAGCGTGAATACCACCACTCCAATTGCCGTTCCGATTTATCTTCAAAAAAGCTTATTTTCATTTTGCCCTGCTTTACATAGTCCATAAATAAATCATACGCATTTTCTACCCTGACACAGTTCGTTACCTCGATTGGTTCTGTCGCCAGTCTCGCATACGGAATATTTTTGAATGGAATGACTTGATTTTCTTCCGCAAGGACTTCATAGATATATCCACTGACGCCTTCCGATACTTCTTTCAGCGCGTTCGGGTAGAGTTCGTGATAAACTGGTATATTACTGCCGTTTTCAAAACCATAAGGAAACCAATAATAGGGTCTTTCTACGGCGTTACATAAATAGAATGCGGCAACCACATTCATTGTAGTCATATATACATATGGCCGGTCATGATCCGCTTGATTTGGTTTTAGTGCTTTTATATTTCCGGTGCTACTTCCATGGTACAGTATCATAGCGGTTTCTCCTTAAATTCCAATTTGACCTTTTGATTGTAGCACATTTTCATAGCCATTTCTATAGGCTGTCATCCATAAAAGCGGCGCAGGCACCATACCCAGCGCCGCTCTTATTCCAGTTAGCCCTTCGCAGATTTTCATCTTTTTATTATCCTTCTCCCATCACCGTTCCCGGCCTGCCCTCTTCTTCCCCGGCCTCTCCCCTTCCTGCTCCTGCTCCGTATCCATCACCGGAGTATCCTTTTCATTCAGGTTCAGTTCGATATTCAGCGCATTAAGCCGTTCCGTCTTCTCCCTTAGCTCTTCTTCATAGGCAAACAGCTTTTTTACCTCTTCCTTTGCGTTCTCATACTGCACGGCGATCTCCGCCCTTTTTGTCCTGGCTTTTTCAAGCTCCGCCGGGATCTTTTCCAGCGCATGGTCGATACGGACCAGGTTCCCGGCAGCATCTGGCCCCAGATCCACCCCGTGCTTCCCCGCTCCGCAAAGGTTCAGGCAGTAATGTCCGTTTACCGGATCGTAGAAGACTTCCAGCTGAAAGCCCCGGTAGCTGCCGATCCCGGTTGTCTGTGACAGAGGATTCTCCCTACAGACAGCAAGGAGCATCTCCCCTGCATCTGTTTTTTTCGTATAGGTTACGTCATTTAAGGTCATGGGGCAGAAAACTTCCCCGTCTTTCGGCCTGTTCTTTTCCGCCAGTACCGCGTCTTTTTCATATCCGGCTATTCGTTCATCCCACTCCCTGATCTCTTTTGGATAATGTTTCAGTATCTTGTCTTCCAAGTCGTAATGCTCGGAAAGATAACTCTGCTTCAGCACCCGGAGCCTTGACACCTGGATGTCCAGGTTCATCTTCTCTTTAAAACGCTCGTCTCCAGTGGCCAGCATTTTCACCTCAGCGAAGGAGAGCACCGCTTCATCTACATCCTCTGCGGACCGGACCGGGCTTTTCCCCGTCATGATCTGGCTGATAAACCTCTGCTTTGATTCCACCAGCTGGAAGAGATAGGAATCAAAGGTCCGCTCTGTCACATAGCGGTAGACTTCCACCTCCGGGAACATATTGCCCTGGCGCTCAATCCTCCCCTGACGCTGCTCCAGGTCCGAAGGCCTCCAGGGACAGTCGCAGTTGTGGATAGCGATGAGCCTGTCCTGACAGTTCGTCCCCGCGCCCATCTTCTGGGTAGAGCCAAACAGCACCCTCACCTCGCCGCTCCTTACCTTCGCGAACAGTTCTTTCTTCTGCGCATCAGTTTTTGCCTCGTGGATAAAGCGGATCTGTTCTGCGGGGATGCCGCGCCGGACCAGCTTCTCTCTCATATCATCATAGACATTAAAGCTCCCGTCATTTTTCGGCGTGCTGATATCACAAAAGCATAGCTGCGCTGCTTTGGTATCCGCATGCTCCTCCCAGATCCGGAAGATATTGCCGGCACAAACGTTGACCTTGCTGTCCGGGTCATCGGGCAGCATGGGATCAACAAGCCTCTGGTCAAGGGCAAGCCTGCGGCCGTCATTGGTCACTTTCAGCATGTTATCCCGACTGGGCTCCACAAGCCCTGCCCGGATCTTTTCCGCCCTCTTCGCAAGCCCCGCTACCAGTTCCGTCTGGATGCTGCTTGGCTTTGTCTTGATATTATGATAACATACTTTTGGGACAGGAAGATTTAACATTTCCGCAGTCTGGATATCCGCCACTTCCTTGAACATCTGCATCAGCTCCGGCAGGTTGTAGAACTTCGCAAACCTTGTCTTGGCCCGGTAGTTCGTGCCCTCCGGGGCAAGCTCCAGCGCTGTTACTGTCTCCCCGAAGGTGGACGCCCAGCTGTCAAAATGCTGCAGGCCGTTCTTTGCAAGGGTATCGTACTGCAGGTATCTCTGGACGGAATAAAGCTCGGCCATCGAGTTGCTCACAGGAGTTCCCGTTGCAAAAACGATTCCCCGCCCTCCGGTGATCTCATCCAGATAACGGCATTTCATAAAGAGGTCTGAGCTTTTCTGGGCCTCCGTCTGGGCGATGCCGCCCACGTTCCGCATCTTGGTATAAAGGTAAAGGTTCTTGTAAAAATGGCTCTCATCGATAAACAGCCTGTCCACACCCAGTTCCTCAAAATTTATCACGTTGTCCTTCCGCTTCGTATCATTAAGCTTATCAAGCTTCGCCTTGATCGTCTTCCTCGTCTTCATGAGCTGCTTGACCGAAAACTGCTCCCCCTGAGACCCTTCCGCCTTCTTTATGCCGCACTCGATGTCATGGAGCTGTCGCATAAGCTGCTCCCTCTGGCGCTCCTCACTGATCGGAATCTTCTCGAACTGCGAGTGGCCGATGATCACGGCGTCATAGGAGCCTGTGGCGATCCTGCCGCAGAACTTCTTACGGTTGGCCGTTTCAAAATCCTGCTTCCTTGCCACAAGGATATCCGCGCTCGGATAAAGCCGCAGGTATTCTGACGCCCACTGACCCACAAGGTGGTTGGGCACGACAAACATGGACTTCTGGCACAGCCCTAACCGCTTGCTCTCCTGCGCGGCGGCAACCATCTCAAAGGTCTTCCCGGCCCCCACTTTATGGGCGAGGAGCGTATTCTCCCCGTAGAGGATATGGGCGATGGCATTGACCTGGTGGGGCCTTAGGGTGATCTCCGGGCTGATGCCGCTGAAGGTGATATGGCTCCCGTCATACTCCCGGGGCCTTATGCTGTTAAAGGTGTCGTTGTAATAACGGACCAGACGGTTCCGGCGCTCAGCGTCCTCCCAGACCCAGTCCTTGAACGCCTGCTTGACCGACTCCTGCTTTGCCTGCGCTGCCATCGTTTCTTTGGCGTTGAACACCGTCTTTTTATTCCCCTGTTCGTCATATACATAATCAAAAATTCTCGTATCCCGCAGGTTTAGCGTATCCTCGATGATGCGGTAAGCGCTGGCACGCTTTGTCCCGTAAGTGCTGTCCGCCCGGACATTTCCAAAGTCCGCACCCTTATTCTCAATGAACCAATCCCCGTTCACTGGCGTAAAGCGCACCTTTATCCTTCCCGCGGCATACGCTGACGGCTGTAAAAGCTCCAGCACAAACTGCTGGATATCCTCCTGCGGGATCCATGCCGTACCCAGGCGCACGGAGATCTCGCCTGCAGCCAGGTCTTTGGGGATCACCTTTTCTAAGGCGGCTGCATTGACGGCAAACTCCGGGTCTGACTTTTCCGCTGTCTGTGCAATCTTCAGCTTCTCCCGGACATTTCCTGATAAATATTCGTCTGCAGTCACATATCTTGCAGGTTCGGAAAACGGCACGTTAAAGATAATCCCCTGAAGGTCCTTTACGATCTCCCCTTCCGGCTTTCCAGAAAGCCGTGCCATATATCCCAGGTCAACACGGGCTTTTTCCCCGATGGAGACAGCCAGCGCCTCTGCGGATGTCCCCACGGAGGTCACTTCCCTGTGGGGCCTGATCGTCCGCCTGGTGAACATGTCCGCTTTCCGTTTAAATCTCCCCTCATCATCAAGCACCTCAAGGGAACATAAGAGGAAATAACTCTCATCCGCCGCAAAGGCAAGGTAGTTCCCCCGGCTGCCAATCAGGCCGTATCTTGCGGTAAAGGCATCGTACAGGCTGTTCAGTTCCTCCTGGCCGGCCCGGATCTTTTCCTCCGGGAAGTCCTCTGCCTGATACTTAATCAGCCTTCGCACGCAGTCCCGGATCTCCACCATCCCTCTGATGCGGTTCTCCGCGGTCAGGGATACCTTTGCCGGGGTCATCCTGTTGTTCTCCCGGAAATATACCCGCCCGTCCACAAGGGTGAAGGAGAAGTTCCTTACCTCCGGATCTGCTTCTATGGATTCCTCCTGATCAGCAGAGTCAGAGATCCGGTCAATCCCGTCGTCAGCCTCTTCAACCTCTTTAAGAAGCCCTGGGGTCGCGCTGCCAATCCGCTGCACAGCCTCTTTAAGAAGTCCGGATAAAGGTTTATCCGGATAAGCTTTGCAGACAGTATCCATGCCAAACCGGGTGCGCTCAAGCTTCATCTCCCCAAGGACCATCTCCGGATGCTCCGTAAAGTAGCGGTTCATGGTAATGCCGTTTTCATCCGTGTCAAGGTAGACCCAGTCCGGCTCTGCGTCGATGATCCGGTCACGTTTCTGCAGGATAAGGATGTCGCTTGTGACCTCCGTCCCCGCATTGGCTTTAAAAGTATTATCCGGCAGACGGATGGCCCCTAAAAGCCTGGCCCGCTGTGCGATATATCTTCTTACCGCGGAGTTTCCCTTATCCATCGTTCCTTTTGAAGTCAGGAACATCACCACGCCGCCTGCGCGCACCTTATCAAGCGCCTTTGCAAAGAAATAATCATGGATGAGGAACTTATGGGCATTGTACCTGCTGTCGTTGACCTTGAAGTCGCCGAAAGGGACATTTCCGATCACCGCATCAAAGTATCCGTCCGGAAGGGCCGTATCCTCAAAGCCTTCAACGGCGATATCCGCTTTCTGGTAGAGCTGCCTCGCGATCCCGCCTGATACAGGGTCGATCTCAATGCCGTGAAGCTTTGAATCCGCCATGCTTTCAGGCAGCAATCCGAAAAATCCGCCTACGCCGCAGGACGGCTCCAGGATGTTCCCCCTGGTAAATCCCAGACGGCCAAGCACTTCGTACATTGCCTTGATGACAACGGGCGGTGTATAAAAGGCGGTCAGCGTGGATTCCATCGCGGCCTGGTATTCCTCTTCGGAAAGTACCGACTTTAATTCCTTATACTCCTTTGCCCACGCCCTGTCCCTTTCGTCAAATGCCATGGGAAGCCCGCCCCAGCCGGCATACTTTGCTAAGACCTCCTGTTCTTCCGGCGATGCAGGACGGCCTGCTGTCTGGAGGTCGTGCAAAAGGCGGATCGCGGAGATATTATTCCGGAACTTTTCTTTTGCGCTTACGGCGGCGGGAGTATCATTGGTAATGCGGAAGTTCCGGCGTTCTTTGGAATGGGCGGTGATCTTTTCCTTAGAGGCATCCTCTTCCGGTTCAATCTGCAATGAAACATTTCCCGGTTCATCTCCCGCCTTATTCTCTGAACGCTTATTCTGTTCCTGGTTCTTTTCCGGCTCATCAAAACTAAGCTTTTCAACTATTATATCATAGGGCAGCCCGTTTTTCACGGCAGGATATTTTGCTATGGTTTCTTTTAAGGGATCTATCTCAGCCGTATCCTCCGGCTGCTTTTGTTCCTCCCGGTCCTGTCTCCCCTCCTGCGCTTGAACCTGCTCTTGCTCTTGATACTCCTGGTCAATCTCCGGGTTCGGTTTCCCCTTCCGCGCTTGAACCTGCTCTTGCTTCTGGTGCTCTTGGTGATCCTGGTCAAACTCTTCTCCGGGTTTCTCCCCTCCCCTTTCTTCTCCCTCCCGGTAAAATGGCTCAAGCTGCTCCTCCGGCACATAGACCAGCTCACTGAAATCCAGCGCGGAAAGGGCATTTTCGATAAGGTCGGCAAGGTCATCATACTGCGTATATTCCACAAGCACACCATCAACATAGGTTTCCATCCGGCAGCGGACAAAATCGGCCGCAGCCTGTATCTCATGCTGCCCGTCCTCTGTAGTGGTATAAGCAAGCCCGATTCCTGACAGGTCAGTATAATCCACATCTTCAGCAGAACCGTATTCCCTCTCGCAAAATCTGTCAATATACTCCTTTGCCTCTTCCAGCAATTCCTTATCATCCAGGCGTTTAGAAAAGCGTATGCCATCCGTTTTTTCTTCGGCAGGTCTGTCCTCTTTCTGCCCTTCAGCCACGATCACTTTCAGATGTTCGTTCACCGGATTTTCCTTAAGCTTTTCCTCAAAATCTTCCCGGCCATACTCCTGCGTAAAGATTGGAAACTGTACATTTCTTAAGATTACCGTATCCTCAGATAGTCCGATGATCTCATATTGATCCGCACCGATATACACGGGATCGCCTTCCTGATAACGGTAACGCAGCGGGTACAGCGACCGCAGTTCTTCCCTGAACCTCCAGGCATTGCTGCGGCTGTAGACATCGGCTGTCTTCCTCAGCACAAGCCTGAGGAAATCCAAAAGCTGCTGTACGGTGGCCGGGTCTTTCAAGTGTTCTTCCATCTGTCCGGGTTCTGCTTCTGACAGGTCAGTGCGCCCCACCTCCGACAGCAGACGTTTTTCATAACCGTCAAGGTCGCGGATAAAATCAGACAGACGCAGGGGGAGCGTATCCCGTTTATCCGCAGGCGGCAGATCCCTGTGGGCGTCAATAAATCTCCGGCGAGAAATTTTCTTCTGATCTTTGATCTCCTCTGCCGGGGCATGGATGCTTTCCAGGTAATCCACATAACGGTCTTTTTCTTCCGGGTTAAGGTACCTGCCGTCCCTGACCAGCCCGCGCAGACGTTTCTCTGCCTCCGTCCATTTAAGGAGCAGATCAGGCTCCGCATAGGAGCCATACTTTTCTATTGCAATCCCTTTTGCACTATAGTGCACCATACCCCGGGTCCCGTCCGGATAGGTATAGCTTCCGCCCCCTGTACCGTATTCCTCTTTTAGGAACTCGATATTGCGCTTCTTATCCTCCTGCTTCTGGAACTGGCGGTAAATGCGGTATTTCCTGTGCTCTAAGCCGTTCCCCCTTACCAGGACATCATCGATATCTTCCTGGGAAACAGAAAAAGCAGAGGGTGTCTGTTCCTCTGCTTCATCAATCATCTTTTTCTGTTCTTTTATAGAGGGAAGTTCTGCTATGACTGCTTTTTCCCCGGCAATAATGTTCTGTGGATCTAATTCTAGTTGTAGATCAGCTCTTTCATTATCATCTCCTCCGCCTGGCTGCGAATGCCGTTCATCATCTGCACCCACCGGATCTGGTCCTTTTCCTTCATCTCCTCTGTCACTCCCTGCTCCGATGCCAGCTGTCTGGTGGTCCGCTCCAGACGCCCAAGCGCCGTCTGCTCCACGCTGTACAGGTATGCGGTCAGCCTCCCCACCGTCAGCAGGTTGATGTAATCCGCCTTCCGGTGATTCTCCAGATGATCCCTGTGCATCAGCGCGTACCGGCCAAGGGGCAGCTCCTCCTCCGGCTCCGGCAGAAGATCGGGGATCAGGTAATCCCCCTGCTTGCTGTAGGTAATCCCTTCTGTCTCCTTCACTTCTTCCGCTTTTTCCGTTATCTTCACCTCTTTCACTTCTCCCGCTTCTCCTGTTATCTTCATCTCGTTCACCTCTTTCATTTTTTCTGTTATCTTCATCTCGTTCACCTCTTTCGCTTTTTCCGTTATCTTTATCTCCCCCACTTCTTTCTTCTCCTGTCCTGCCTTTATCATACCCATTATCCGGCCCGTCTGCAAATGTGCCGCCCTGCGCTCTTTCCTCCCTCTGCACTTCCCGGATGGCCTGGGAGATCTCCCTGAGCACGATCTCGGAAATGTCACTGACAGCAGCCCCGAAAGCATTTAGAGACGCCGGCGTATTGAACCTCCGGATGTCCTCAAACGCCCCCTCCCCAAAGTATCTATCCGTCCCGAGCCCGCAGCGGCAAAGCACCATGAACCCCACACTGTCCGCCGCAAGCTTCCGGTAAGTGACCGCCAGGTGATAATCATCTATCTCTTCCAGACGGCTCCCTCCCGCACATCTTCTAAGCTGTGTGACATAATCGGGAAGGTCGTCGTCCACGGCGTTCTGCACCGCCTGGAGCAAGGCGGGCACAACCTCCTTTCCCTCTTCTGCTTCAAACCTGCTTAAGAGCCTTTCCATGACTGGCTGTTCATATTTCCTGTCCAGCCGCCATAAGGGAACGGGCCGGCTCCCGTAATAACCCTCATGGGTATCGGACAGGTCAAAATAATATTTCAAAGAACCTTTCCGCCCCTCACGGTCAAAGCCAAATACCGCGATCCCCCTGCTGTCCTTATTCACCCAGCGCTTAAAGAGCCTGTTCCATGTCCCGATCTCTGCAACAGCCGCCGCATCCGGGCGCTGGGCATAGATCAGGAGCTGCTCGTCAAAACGGCACTTATAATTCCGGCAGGCTGACGCAAGGAAATCCTGCCATTTCTTCCCATCCTTTACAACAGCTGCGGCGGTGCGCCGGTACAGTTCGCTTAACCGCTGATATTTTTTCGCCATCCCCTTTACTCCTTCCCGATCTGAATATATGATTTTTTTACTTCTTTTGTCTTAATCCTGGGCCCGTCAGGCTCCATATTCGCCTATCATCTTCTTCTCATTCCTTTTATTATGTCCTTTCTCATGCCGGGGCATAATCTATCCCGTTCTTTTCCATCCGCCCCGCAAACTCCAGAATGTTATACGCTTTCCCATCGATACTTACCTGGAAATCATCCAGATAACGGCAAAGGGCAAAATAATCTTCCCCATTCCCGTAAGTCATCTGAAGCAAACCGCCGTCAGGAAGGGTAAAGAATTCCTTCCCCCCGCTGTCTGTAAAACGGATCTTTTTCCCCTCCCTCATCCCTCCCATCTTACCCACCTTACTTATCTTATTCATCTCACCCCTCCCGTCAGAAAAGAGATCACCTGGTTCGATTTGATGCTCTTTTGCAGGCCGTTGATGCTGCCGATTTCCCCTACCGTGATCCCCGGGATGGAAAGGATATCGTCTATCGTCATTGCAGCAATAGCATTTTCGTCGTCAAAGCCCGCTTCCAGGACCTTGTTTAAAATCCTGACCATCTTTTGGTTTACCGCCATTTCTTAACCCCCTTATCGTTCCTGTCCTCTGTCTCCCTGCGCTTTACGGACACATGGATGCTGATGTTTCTTAATCTCTGGTTCATAAACCGCCCCAATCCTGTCCATCCGCTCTGCAAATTCACAGATGTGATACAGATTACTTCCAATCTCTGTATGATAATCATCGATATAACGGTAGATTCGTGCTTCACGCTTTCCCCATGCGTCAGTCACCACAATCCTGCCGCCGTCCGGGATACGGAACAGTTCTTTGTAATGCGGATCGATAAAGCGAATCCCCTGCCTTGCATTTTCCATATGCTTATCCAGCCATTTCTTTACATAGCAGTAGCAGTAAAAATTACAACTGCCTTTCCCCGGATTACACCGGAACAGAAAAGAATGCTCTCCTTTCTCGACCCGGAACCCGTATTCGTTACAATAACTTCCCATCAAGGCGCTTTCTGGAAACAATGCAGCATATGTCCGCATCCCATTTCTATCCGTCAGCAGCCCGTACTCCTCTGCGCGCAGGGCATTGACCACCTCATCCAGCCCTTTCCGGAAGGCCTCTGTTTTCCACTGCTTCCTGTGGTCATGCCATGTCGTGTAAAATTCCATCCCCGTACTGCCAAAGTCTCCCCTCAGATAGCCGATATTCCCGGTCTCTCCCTGAAGCTGCAGGCTCTGGTTATAGGTATATTTCCATTCTTCCTGTGTAACTGGCCGTATCTCCATATCAGCGCCCCTCCCTGCCGTCTGACCACTTTAGTTTTCCTCCGTCTTCCCTTAACCCCGGATAACTTCTTCCCGGCTGGTTCCCTTCTGGTTTCCTTCCTGCCGCCTCCTGCTCCTTCATCTCCAGGTATTCCACCTCTTCCAGGATACGCCCGCACAGGTCTTTTAACGCTTTCAGCGGGCTGTCCGTATAATGCCCCCAGATATAGTCCCCGTCCTTACATTCCCAGGTAACATACTGCTCCGGCGCTGTCTGGTTCACGCCCAGGACAAACTCCTTATTCCCTGCCGGAACTGAAGCAGTAATCACATATCCTGAATTTATTCTTCTTTTGTCTGTCATCTTGTCTCTTTCCTCCCTGCAGTATTTTTATTCTTCTCTTCTGCCCTTTGTCTTAAAATCTCTGCTGCCTTTTCTTTTGCCCACTGAGGAATGCACTCTGTCCTGACCTCACCCTGAAGGTCATAACGCTCCCACCGTGTACGGCTCCCGTCATAAAGCGTGATACAAAAACAGGCGCTTCCCCGTGCCCCTCCTCTTGTTCCATTTCCTCCGTACACGTAAACAAGCTGGTGCTCCAGTGAACGGTATTCCGGTCTCAGGCTTTCCAGTCTGACTGCCGCTACCTTTTCTTTCAGCTCACTGTCCCCCTTTAGCGGCAGGCACATCTCAGCAGTAATCTTTCCTCCCGGTACGGTCACTTCCTCCTGCTCACTCCGGATCTTCGCGCACTGACCCCTGATGCTCTCCGCAAACAGTTCCACTGCTTCCACATAATCATCACAGACCATGCAGTCTTCATACGCCCCAAAAAGGGCATTACTGGTATAAAATCCGCAGAAATACGGCATTTCCTTTGTTTCATCTACCCCGAACACTACCTCCTTGCTGCCAATGCGGACTGCCTGCGTGATCTCATAGCTGCCCGCCATCCGTTTTTGCTTCTCGCCGCCCATCTTTCAGCCTCCTTCGGTTTTCAAGCTAAGTATAAAAGCAAATTTACCGCGTGTAAAAAGGGACAGCACACCGCCGCCCCTTATCTCTTTATCCTTTCATACTTATAGGAAAAACTTTATTCTATTTTTCTTCTGTCCTTTCTCCTTCCGGCTCTTCTTCTGCCTTGCTTCTTTCCAGATCTTCTTCTGGCTCTTCTTTTCCCTTTTCTTTTTCTAGCCTCTCTCCTTCTGCCGTTTCTTCCTCCAGCTTCTTTTCCTGTTTTTCTCCCCGTGCTTCTTTATCTGTCCCTCCTTCGGCAGTTTCTTTTTCTCCGCCTGCCCCGGCCTTCCCGTCATGTTTTCTCTTTCTCCAAAGCACTGCCAACGCTATGGCCAGGATAGCCGCAATCCCCGCAAACAGCGCCCCATGATCCTCAAGCCCGGTCTGCACGCTCTTTAGAATCTCCTGCGGGGTCATCGGATTTGACGGCGTTTCCTGTGTCTTCTTTTCTTTCTCTTTCTTTTTCGGCACCTTTACCTTAACCTTTGACTCCTGCTCCGGGGACTGCTCGGTTTTGACCGTTGCGGTATTGTTTATCTTCTTTCCCCGCAAGGATTCATCCTTGACGATTCCGTCGAAAGTGACCGTCACTTCTTTTGCAAACGGGTCCACCAGCACTTTAAAGCTGTCCTCTGTTTTTACCAGATGGATCTCCGGCTCTTTGCTAAGGTCCGGCTCTGATCTTTCCGGGTCATCATCTTCCCCCAGCTTGTCCGCCACATCTTTCGCACTCTCCAGAGGATACTCTTTTTTATTGATCCGGATGGAATCATACACAAGCTCCACGCCCTTTGTCAGGCCTTTGTCCCCGATAACGGCGTTGCGGAATACGGCTCCTCCTTTCGGCGCTGCCTTGATGGTGTAATGGATGGTGTCGCCGATCTCATACTCTTCCTTATCCGCAGTCTTTACCAGGTCAATGTCGGAGACAAACACAGCCTGCTCCTTATCATCGATATCCTTATGCTCGATCTCCAGCCCGCTCCAGGACAGTGTCTCAAAGGTGACTAACGTCTCGCCGCCCAGGTTCGAGGCGTTGAAGGTAAACGAAACCTCTGCCTCCCCGTCCGGCTCCTCCGGCGTAAACGTGGCAGTCCCGGTGATCTCATTTCCGTCCGCATCCTTCGCCGGCTTTCCATTTTTCTTTAACATCTGGATACCGTCAAGCTTCATCTCTTTCCCGACCGGGAGGTTGGTGTAGGAAACCGTATCAATGATCGTCACCTTTTCCCCCGCGTAAATACTCTGGGCCTGCGTATCCTTTCCTGCCGCCTTCGTCCGGATGGACGGGAAATGGATGGTCTGCTCGGCTGCGCTGATATCCTTGTGGGAGGCCAGCAGGTTCTCCGTCGTCAGCTCTGTGCCAAGATAAAGTTCCTCAAAAAATACGACATCCTTTCCGGCTAGTCTCGATGCGTCAAAAGTGACCTCTGTCCTTACTGTGCCATCCTTCGCCTTTGGCTTGAACTCTTTTATTGCCGTGACCGCATTGCCTTCTTCATCAAGGACAGGCTCTTTCGTCTCCCGGTTCATTAGTGTCGTTTTCAGCGTGTGGACGAGATTTTTCTGGAGGCCGGTGTAGCTTACCGTATCCTGGAGCGTTACATTTTTTCCTGCCGCCGCATACTGCGTCTTGCTCTTTTCGTCATGAGCCATCGTGGATAGAGTCACCGCCCAGTCCGTAAGCGTCCCCATGTCGATGTTAAATCCCTCCCTGGATATGGTCAGCCGGATATTTTTCAGGAGCTTTAGCCCTTCATTGGCTTCTCCGGGGAGTTCATTGATGGTATAGGTGTCAAAGGGCAGTGCGCCCCAGTCATTATTGATGGGAGCTGTCAGCTTCTCCCCGCTTTTTTCCTCCACGTACTCACCAAACCAGAGGCCGTTCTTTTCATTGTGCTTCAGATATTCAACGGAGCTGTTATAATATCCGTTTTCATCGGTCACGAAAGTATGACGCTCCTTCGTCGTATCGGAAATGATCTCGAACTCTATACCTGCAAGGCGCTCCCCTTCCTCGCCGGTCTTGGAAAACTCAAAATCACCCCGCTTAACCCGGTCGTAACGGGAGTATTCATTGCCGCCGGTCAGCTTGATCTGTGTCCCCGAAGCAGTAACCTGCGCGACATATTTTTCTCCTCCCGTCGCAACAATCCTGTTTTCGCGGTCTGTCAGGTAGGCGTTTTCATTCAGGAGATACCCCTCCGGCGCTTTGCTCTCCCAGATCACATAGGTCCCGAGGGGAAGGACGGGGGAGCCGGAATTGCTCTTATAAAGCGGATCGCCGGATACTTTATGGGCGTCATCATAAACTGCGCTGCAGATCTTTTTTGATTCATCATACTTTGTCTCAAAGATCCACTGCCTTTTCAGCTCCTTCCCGCTGATATCCAGTTCATCATAATACCCGTCGTAATACTGGACGGTAAACTGCGCCCCTGCCAGCGACGCGCCGCCTAACGGGGTGCCCTGCTGGTTCTCTACGTCTTTCTTTATGAGGGTGATGCCAAACGGATCCGTCCCCGGAATATCTTTAAACTGCACGCTCTTTGTCTCCCCGACGGCTACGGACAGCTTTTTCACCTCTGTATTCAGAAGGAAGCCTTTCGGTACTTTCAGCTCTTTGATATAATAGGTTCCTGCCCGGAGCTTTATCGTATCCGTGGTTCCGTCTACTTTTGTTACCAGTTCCCCTGCTTTTTCGGTGCACCCGGAATCCGTAAATACGCCGAACACACATCCTTCCAAGGAGTAGCAGTTGTTATCCTCAGAAACGGATGGGTTATCGGAGATCTTGACCAGCTTCGCATCCCCTGTCTTTAAGGTCGGCTCGTCTAAGATGGCTACCTCCTGCACGTCTGCGATGTCCACATTTTCATAGGCCGTGCCGTGTCCCTCATAATCCGGCGCTTCCTTTTTCACCTGCTTCTCCAGGTCAGCAAAAAATGTCTTCTGCTGGCTTACGGACTTGTCGATGCCGTCCACATACTGCCGCCAGCCGCCGTCAGCGATATGGTCCCGCTGGATATACCACACCATGCACTGGGTCAGCATATATTTTTCTGCTGTTGTGTAACCGTCCATGGCAAAGATATGCTTCTGGGCCAGGCACGCCATGACCAGCTCGTCCCCCGGCAGATATTTTTTTATATTTACTTCCTTCGCGGAACCGGGCCTTGATGATTTTGTCATGGAGACACAGTAGGCCCTCTTTCCATTGAGCTTGTGCATCTTTGCCTGGTAGCGCTTCTCCAGCACGTTATTATGGTACTGGTTGTAATAACCGACGTAGGTTTCCGTGATCTCAAACTCCGCCGCTTTCGATACCATGAAGATCATACTCAGTACGACTACAAGGAGCAGCGACGTGCTCCCGATCCTTTTTAACCATTGTTTCATCTTTCTTTTCCTCCTTTTTTTGCCCATAAAAAAAGAACCTGTATCACTTCTGCCTACAGATCCTTTCCTAAGCCTGCTGATTTTTATCTGCTTTTTTCCGCCTTATTCTTAAACATCCTGCATTTTGATGTCCCTCCCTTCTACCTTCTCTCTTCTTCGTCTTATCTTCTCACCTCCCTTTTCTCTGCATCGTCCTGCCACCTCCCTCCCGATACTGCCGTTAACTTCCCTTCTGTCCCTGGCATCTATGATAAAAGGGAAGCTCTGGAAGCCTCCCTTTCATCTCTAACTCTCTATCTGTTATTTTAATATGACGATATTCCCCTCTTTATCAATCTCCCGGTAGTGTTCGTCTTCTGACTCCGGATAGGCTTTGCTGAGCGTCCACGGATAAAAAATATCATCTTCCGTGTAATGAAGCTCTCTCCCGCAGATACATTTCCCGCCGTCCCGGCTGATCCATTCCAGTGCACTGACCTCCCCGCACCCCGGGCATCTTACCCTGCCCATCTCATTATTGATCACTTCCCAGTTAAGACGGCTGTTCTCATAGTAAACTGTCACCGTATCCCCGGTTTCCGTGTACTGCTCTGTCTTTTCCTTTCCGCATTTTTTACATTTGTAAAGGTCTGTGCAGATCCAGTCCTGCCTTTTCACCTCCGGTCCCAGCGGCACATTCTCCCAGAATCCTCCGAAAATGAAACAGTGGCTGGCAACCTCCTGATAGGTGCCAATGTATCCGCAGTGCTTGCAGACGTTATATTCCTTTGCCCGGATGAGATAGACCGGAGCCTGCTCTGCATCTTCCCCGCTGATAAATTTCCAATCATGATCGCAGGAAGCAGATGGCGCAGACGATATAGGCGATATCTCTTTCCCCGCTGCAGTGACCCTGATCTTAAGCCACGCTGTCTTCTTTCCGCCGTTTTTCCCTTTCACTGTGACGCTTATTTTCGCGGTCCCTTTTCTTTTTGCTGTAACCTTTCCTTTCTTGCTTACCGCTGCGACCTTTGTATTGCTGCTCTTATAGGATACGGCTTTTTTAGCAGATGCCGGCTTTCCTACAGCTTTTATCGCTGCTGTCTTTCCCTTGCTGACGGAATAAGTCTGCTTTGTCATATCCATACCGCCGATCTTCAGCGTAACCTTCTGAATCTTCTTCGGACCCGCAGCTTCTGCTGCAGCCGGAACCACCATGCTGACGGTCATTGCCATAATAAGTGTAAGTATACCTGATCGAATCTTTCTCTTTGTTCTCATACCTGCTCCTCCTCTTTATCTGTGCCTGTCTCTGTTTGGATATCCACAGCTAAAGGATAGCAGTAAACGAGAAGCGGCGCAACTCTGCGAGCTTCCGGATTCTTACACTTATCTTCATCTTCAATCTGTCTTTCGGCTTGTTAGAAACTCTGTTTGTCAGGAGGTTTTCACGGCCACTTTTATCCCCAATTGTATTCCAGTTTGTCAAAAGGTTCTCACACTCTCGACCACACAGTTTACCACATATCTCGACCTCCTTCCCCGGCCGTTGGAGCAGGTCGATAAAGTGATGATCTGCTCCGTATTCTCCGGATCGATCTCCGTATCATAATACCGTTTCTCTATGGTCATGGCTATCCATTCCTCCCATTCACCAGGGGTATCAAATGTAGTACGATAGGTGTCCGTGGAATCCAGGATGTCATAAGTGCTGTACACCGCTGCTTCAATCTCCTGTTCCGGCTGGTAAATATAGATTTTCTTATGCTTATTCCAGAAATCTTTCTTCTCAAAAGAATGGAGCGAACCGAACATCTGCTTATCCCGCATGTTGTGCCCGTAAATGACCGTGTGGATATCCGAGAAATCCTCAGCTGTCTCCGGCTGTACAAATATAGCCCCTAAAATGCTGTTCCTGCCTTCCGCGTCATGGTGCAGGTAGTAACTGCGGGACGGGCATTTCACTATGGGGTAATCCACCTTTGTCCCTGGAATCTCAATCCATGCGATGATATCTTTGTTCTTCTTACGCAGCTTTTTCCAGTTGATCTTCCTCCTGCCCTCTTCATCCCTGCCAGCCGCTTCCTTTTGCAGCCTCTCTGTCCGGATGCGGTTTTTAACATACGGCAGATACTCTTTTACCGACAGGGCGGAAAAGAACAGGATTCCCAGGACCAGTACCGCCGTCACCATAACATTCAAAACTCTTTTCACTCTTGTTTTCATACCTACCTTCCCTCCTCTTCTACAGTTTTTATCATTCCCTCCCCAGCTTCCCGCACCTGTCTTACATTTCCCTGATACACCGCATCCCCCCTGCCACAGCCTTTCCCTGGTAACAATATCTGCTCCTGGTGCATCACTTTCCACTGCGCTATCACCATCCGGATATGGCTATCCACAGGCCCTTATCTTCTTTTTCGGCCGGTAATCGGCTGGTAGGAAAGGGGTGGGGTGTGGGGAGGGGGAAACAAAAAATATCCGGATAAGGGCGCACTGCTCCCCTGGCGGGAAATTCTTCCCTAACGTTCCCTGTCCTTTCCCCGCTCCCGTTTGCGGTACAGCTCCAATGCCTTAATGATCGTATCCTCCATCTGCTTCGCGGGCGTCCCCGGTGAAAAATATTTGCTGATACGCGCTTTGGGCATACGGAACTGTTCTTTCTGGTTTCCTTTCTCTTCTGACAGGATTAAAAAAATATCATCTTTATTCAGCCTCCCTTCCTCAGAAAATTTACGGAGCTTGATCGCCTGGGCGTGACTCGGCGTGCAGTCCTCTAACTGCATGGTATCTAAAAGGATCTCCTGCTGGTCTTTTGGCAGGTAGGATAATTCCACAGCAGGGCGCATGGCTATCCGGTTTTCATCAACCATGCCCAGGATTGGGGGGATGAGTTCTGTTAGGCGGATGTATCGTCTAATTGTTTCTCTACTTTCCCCCACTTGCTTTGCAAGAACTTCATTAGTACGAATATTACTACAATCTGACACCACTGGTGTCAGATTATTTTTAATAGGCCTACCAGCTTGTCTGTTCATCGCCTCAAGCTTCATCTTATATGCAAACGCCTTTTCGGACGGCAGGATTTTTTCCCTCTGCAGGTTAGAATCTACCATGATTAGCACTGCCTCATCATCCGTCAGGTTCCGGACTATGCAGGGTATTTCTGTCTTCTCCGCCAGCTCACTCGCCATCTTCCGCCTGTGGCCCGCTACCATCTCATAGCCGCCTCCCGGCTTCTCCCGCACTAAAGCAGGCACTAATACCCCGTACTCCCGGATGCTCTCCGCCATCTCCAGCATACTTTCATCCGCCTTTACCTTAAACGGATGATCCGGGAAATCACTGATCTCCGTAAGAGGGATCTCCCTGACCGATTCCCTCTTGGCTTCCTCCCGCTCCTCCTGCGTACTGAACAGGTCATCTACAGAGGGAAGATTTAGATTGATGCCTTTGCTTTTCGCCATCCTGCACCACCTCCTTCGTAAATGCCGCATACGCTTTCGCCACCGGACTGTTCTTATCATAGCTGTAGATACTTTCTCCTGCCGCACTGGTTTCCGCCGCCTTTACCCCGACAGGGATCACCGTGTCGTACACTTTGATCATCCTGCCATAGTTCTGTTTCAGGCTTTCGGCTGTCGCCCTCGCAAGGTTCGTCCGCATATCAGCAAGGGTAAGGACCACCCCGTCTATCCTTAATCTCGGATTGATCTGCCGCTGTACTTTATTGATCGTCTTCACCAGCTGTGTCATCCCTTTTAACGGCAGGTAGTGGGCCTGGACAGGGATGATTACGCTGTCTGCCGCAGCCAGTGCATTGATCGTGAGCATACCGAGGCTCGGCATACAATCGATCAGAATGTACCCGTAATCTTTTTTGAGCTCACTCAGATAGGACCTCATGGTGAATTCCCTGCTCATGGCATTGACCAGCGACATTTCCATGCCGGACAGTTCAATATTCGCCGGGATCAGGTCCACCCCCTCCTTATGGTGGAGGATTCCCTCACCTGGTTCAAACGGTTCATCCCGGATGATCTTTTCCATCTGTGTTGACAGGGTGACAGATAAGCTGTCCTGGTCTGTCCAACCTAAAGATGTGGTCAGATCCCCCTGAGGGTCCGCATCCACAAGCAAGACTTTTTTCCCTTCGTTCGCCAGCCCGATGCCTAAATTGACGGTGGAAGTTGTCTTACCCGTTCCGCCCTTCTGGTTGGCTATGGCCAGCACTTTGCATCCTGACATTGCTCTTCCTCCTCTCTTTGGAAAATATAAAAATAACCAT
>Ga0137306_101590_pt1 | contig 22217 bp, 20 predicted proteins | sample Inofroosms_March_FD_97187 | JGI IMG/M metagenome (GOLD analysis project Ga0137306, IMG submission 97187) | Mouse cecal microbial communities from Vienna, Austria - N-Acetylneuraminic and N-Acetylglucosamine D2O microcosms_March | ecosystem: Host-associated > Mammals > Digestive system > Large...
GATATCCTGTTTTACAATCTTGTAAGGCAAAAAGGGAACCAATACACATTGTCCTTATTTGTTTCTTCACTGTTGATTACGCTTACGGTATTTTCTATATGTTTTAATGGGGGCATATTCTTGGAACTTTATTATTTAATCAAGGAAGAACCATATGATTATGCTGTTTTAGCCGGGGAATCAGGAGAGAAGCTTGATGAAAGCAGGATACGCTCCTTTGCAGAAGAAAGCGGTATTTCTTTAAACGAATGGCATTCATTGGATATGCTTCTGCTGGGACGGGAGCATCAGTATATGGATGCTTCAAGAAATGAGTGGGCACCGGAAATTGTTGTTAATGTGTCAGATTTTAATGCACTTTCCGGCATGAACCTGTCTGTTCCGGATGACGGATATATTTACTTTCAGGATTCCGATGATTCCATGTTTCAAACCTGCTCGGAAGATAGAGGACTGTTTTACAACCCATGTATAAAAGAAGACTTTACATTGCAAAGAATTGAGCTGGTATCAAAGGAAAGTGTACTGAATGAAACCGCAAAGATAAATTCCTTTGCAGTCGTCAGTGATAATACTTTTTACAGAATAAGTGATACTTTGGATTCCTCATATAAAATGACCTATTATCTGTTTCATGGCAGTAATACTGAAAACAGCAGCGAATTTCAAAAGAGACTTCTGGCAGAGATTGTAGCAATAAACAAGGGGGAGATATTTGTGCGCTGGCAAGATCAGGTTATTAAAGATAAAATGGAGAATTATGAAGATATGTATATCCCTTATGATGGAAACGAATTGTATGCTGCCCGATGGTGGGAATTTTATCCTTATGCAAAACAGACGGAGCTTGATGTCCAGATGGAGGCAGGCGCAGTTTATCTGATCCTGATTTTCTTTATTGCCATTATTTCTTTTGTGTCAGCAACTATGATAATGGGATTGAAAATTGCAGGAACGATAATGCAGGATACTGAGAGCTACAAGAGGGCGATGTATCTTGGGCTAAAGGAAAATGACCTGAAAAAGATGATCCGGAAACAGATAGGGCTTATTTATTTTTTCCCTGTAATTTGCGGATGTGTCACAGCTTCATTCATGATAAACCGTTTTATGGAAGCATCTTCTGCTACACGCATATTTGAAATAACGCTGGTCGCTATAGGATTATCACTTATAGTATTCCTTATGCAGCTTATCATATTTTTCTTCCTTCAGAAGAAATTGGTTCTTTCGACATCTGGAATAATATATGAAAGCAGGTGACAGAAGTGGAATATACGATATAGACTTATGGGTTATGCAAAAAATACGGCGGTTGTTCTGTTGTCCGGAATGTATCCATGCACGTTCGAAAAGGACGGATATATGGACTGTTGGGCAGGAATGGAGCTGGTAAAACTACAATTATTGGAAGCACGATTGAATCTCCCAGCTTTTATTCTAATCTGACAGCAACGGAAAATCTCTTAATTTTCTCAAGACTTAGGGGAAAAGTGAATGAAAATAAAATATGTGATGCACTTGGTGTCGTAGGACTTCCTTATCAAGATAAAAAGATATTTTCCAAATATTCATTAGGAATGAAACAACGACTAGCAATTGCCAATGCAATAAAAAATGACCCGGAACTGCTTATTTTAGACGAGCCGACAAATGGGCTTGATCCGATTGGTATAGCAGAGATGAGGATGCTTATCCGGCGGTTGAGTCATGAGTGTGGGAAAACTATTTTAATATCCAGCCACCAGCTTTCGGAGATGGAGCAGATGGTGGACTGGATTGGAATTATCCATGAAGGCAGGATGTTGGAAGAATGTTCTTATCAACAGCTAGAGGAAAATAGACATTCCTATATCCGATTAATTGTGAAAGAACCGGAGCAGGTATATGAATACTTGAAAAAAACTCTTTCAATCGAAAATATTAAGAGACCAGAAGCATCTGTCATAGAGATTTATGATTTGAAATACGGTACTTTGGAATTAAACAGCAGACTCTTTGCTGCTGGTTTTGCAGTAGCTGAGATTTCTAAGTGCCAAAACAGTCTGGAAGATTATTTTAAGGAATTGACAGGAGGTGCTGGCATTGCATAATGCAGTTTGTTCTGAAATTATAAAATTCCGCAGGAATAAAATGGCATGGGTGGGAACTTTGATCATTGCTACAATTCCGCTTTTTATGATATGGAATCGTTTGGTTATTGACCCACAGAGAGAATATATGGAATGGTTGATGAGCGTACTCATGTTAAATACTCTCATATTACCTATCGTAAATGGATTTGTAATCACTTCGAATATGCAAAGGGAATATCAGGACAGAACAATACGTAATGTCCTGACCGCTCCAGTATCGAGAGAAAAATTCCTGACAGCTAAATTAGTTGTGTGGTTTTTGTGGTATTTAATATCATTTTGTTTGTCTGAGGTGATAGTGATAGCAGGCTGTTATATCCTTTTTCCCGTTGAATTTACAACAAGGAATATGAGGTATGCTTTATCTTTATTTACCCAGAATAATTTCTTCTCTTTTATTGTGGGGATTCCTATTCTTTTGATATGCGTGAAACAGCAGGCATTGTTTTATCCGTCCATGCTTGCAACATTGGGAAGCGCAGTATTGCAGGCGGCAGGACTGCAAGTATCAGAAGAACTAATACTGCCAGCTTGTATATGCCCTTGGACGGCAGTATCCATTTCCGGTATGGTGGGTTGGGGAACGCAGTATTGGAGAATATGCACGATTACTATAACAGTTTGTGGGATAATCGGATTTATTGGAGCTTTAGTTTCTTTTAAAAGACAAGATCAATAAAAATGATAATATTGTTAATGTGATGTAAGATATCATATAGTAGTAGAAAAGCATATTTGCTTGCTGGCTATATTCCTTTTCGAGAGCATTATTCAATTTGTGCATGTGAGTGAAATGTCTGTGAATAGCAACCATAAAAACCATCTCTGTCAATGATAGTCCTGACTACCTCAAATTATCGCCGATTCTGCCCCGGCATTCTTCTTTCAACTGTTCTGATATGTCTCAAAAGGCTTCAAAGCCCAGGAAAAGTTTCATTTTCTTATTGACGTGAAAACAAAACTAATATATAATTAAAACGTATTAATCATATATTATTTGCTATTACGTTTAATTGTTTAATTTTACTGAAAAGATAAGTTTTATTTTTGTAAATCAAAAATGACTGGCGATCTTTGAAAAAGGAGGAATAAAATGGGCCGCTTAATTGATATCAATGGAGAACGCTTATGGTCCCGTTTAAATCAGGTGGGCGCAGTTGGTACGGATGCGAGAGGCGGCATTAACCGCTTTGCATGGGAGCCATCTTACAAAGAGGCAGTGAAAATGATGACAGGATGGATTGAGAAGGAGGGCTTAAGCTACCGTATAGATACGGTTGGAAATGTTTATGCGCGGTTAGAAGGAGAAGAGCCGGGTGAACAGACGGTACTGAGCGGTTCTCATTTTGATACCGTTCCCCAGGGGGGATATTTCGATGGTCTCGCAGGAGTAATGGGGGCACTGGAATCATTGGTTGCGATCAAAGAATCCGGGATTCCCCACAAGAGGCCGATAGAAATGGTGGCTTTTATCAATGAAGAAGCAAGTCAATTTCTCGGCGGTACGTTTGGCAGTAAGGCCATGTGCGGAATGCTCCCCCATGATTATGCATATCAACTCCGGCACAGACGGACAAATCAGCTCTTAAGCGATGCGATGAAAGAATATGGTTTTGGACTGGACCCGGATAATATTGAGGGGAGCATTATCAACCCGAAAGCATACTATGCATTTATTGAGATGCATATTGAGCAGGGGCGCTATCTGCTGGATAAGGACATTCCGTTATCTGTAGTACAGGCCGTTGCAGGAATCAAACAGTTTTACATAACGATCAACGGGGAAGCCGCGCATGCCGGGGGAATGGCCATGAAGGACCGTCATGATGCAATGGCGGCGGCAGCGGCGATCACAACAGAAGTGGAAAGGCTTGCCCATACAATCAGTGCTGATGCGCGCGGAACCGTTGGATACATAGAAACACATCCGGGAGAACATAATATTATAGCTGAAAAATGTATCATGCCGGTTGATTTTCGAGAAGCCGACCTGGAAAAATGGAAAAAAATGTATGATGATCTTATGCTGTTTACAGACCAGGAGTGTGAAAAAAGAGGATTGACCTGGTCTGTGCATTATACATGCAATCTGGAGCCGGCTCCTTGCAGGGAAGAACTCAGACAATTGATGGACAATACAGCGGATAAGTTAAATATAGTACATAATTCCATGATCAGCTTTCCGGCACATGATGCAATGAATATTTCCCGCATTATGCCGATGGGAATGATTTTTTTAAGAAGCTCTAACGGCGGAGTCAGCCATTGTCCTGAGGAGTTTACAACAAAGGAGGATATGGTAAAAGGAACCCGGTTGTTAGCAAATACGCTTTTGCAAATGGCTGCCGTAGATATTTTATGATTGATGGAACATAGGGAGTAAGTAAAATGGAGAATAAACTGGACATTTTATTTTTACATGCGATAGTGATTACGATGCGGGGAAATGGGGCTGGGATCATAGAAGACGGGGCGGTCGGCGTAAAAGGAACCAGGATTACATTCGTCGGCAGCAGCGAAGAAGCTTCTGGCTATGTGGCTGAGCGGCTGATTGATGCCGCGAATCATAAAGTGATCATGCCGGGATTGATTGATGCACATATCCATTCAGGGGACGGACTGATCCGCGGAACAGCTCAGGATCTAAATCATTGGATGCAGCACGGGATCTGGCCATTTGAGCAGGCGCTGCGCCAGGATGAAGATGCGGTTATCAAAGGCTCGCTCATGAATATTATGGAAGCATTGAAAGCAGGAACTACCACATTCTGCGATTTTGATACACCGATGACTAAAATAGTAGAGAATCATGTCAAGCTGGGAACCAGAGCACGGGTAACGGAGCTGATCAGCGAACTTCCGAAAGAAAACAAGACGGCTATCGGTGAATTATATGAATTTGACCCGGCAGAAGGAAATGCAAAATTTGAAAGATGTAAGAAACTTTTTGAACGGTGGCATGGACAGGAGAATGGAAGAATCACGTGTATGTTCGGACCACAGGGAGCGGACATGCTCAGTAAGGAATTGCTTCTGGAAATAAAATCCGCAGCGGATCATCGGAAAACCGGAATCCATATGCATGTGTCCCAGGGCGACCGTGAGATTGACCAAATGATAAAAAGATATGGTATGCGTACAATTCCGTTTTTGGAAGAAGTCGGTTATCTGGATGAACAATTGATGGCAGTACATTTGACAGAGGCAACAGAGGAAGAGACCAGATTTCTGGCCGGCCGCGGCGCAGGAATGGTTTTGTGCAGCGGAAGCATCGCAATCATTGATGGAATTGTTCCGCCGGCCGCCGCTTTCCTGGAAGTCAGCGGTCGGCTGGCACTGGGATCAGATCAGGCTCCGGGCAATAATTGCAACAATATGTTTAACGAAATGAAGTTTACCGCAATATTGAATAAGTGTAAATCCGGAAATCCAAGCATTTTTCCTGCATGGAAAGTACTAAGAATGGCAACCATTGAAGCTGCTCGTGCAATCGGCCTCGGAGAGGAAACAGGTTCTATTGAGGTCGGAAAGAAAGCAGATATCATTATGGTTGACTTTACACAGCCATGCCTGGCGCCGATCATTCATTATCCGGTACGGAACATAGTTCCGAATCTGGTTTACTCAGCAAAAGGCAGTGAAGTTGAGATGGTTCTGGTGGATGGAAAGGTATTGATTGACGGCTTTAAAGTAGTATCCGTTGATGAAGGGAAGGTAGTCAGAGATGCGCAGGAGGCGGCATTCAGAGTAGCAAAAGCAGCGGAAGGACCATTTTCCAGGATTCCAGATACACCGCTGCGTGAAATGATGGAAAATGGGGAGTTGTAGGAGGTGTTTGGATATCAATGGATTTGATCATTTATAATGCCAATATTGTGACAGAAGAAAAAACAATTTCAGGATTTATTGGGATTGAAAACGGAAAATTTGCGGTTATCGGAGAGGGAAGACCCGAGATGGATGCAAAAGAAATGGAAGATGCCGGCGGTAATTATATTTTACCAGGAGCTATAGATACTCATCCGCATTTTTTTGATCCCGGGGCCGAATGGCGGGAAGACTTCAGACATGGAACAAGGGCGGCGGCAAGCGGCGGATTTACGACGGTTTTGGATATGCCTAATACGACTCCTCCGGTCAAGGACCGGAAAACATTCGAACTGAAAATGCAGAGAGCAAAGGAAAATTCTCTGATTGATTTTGCTTTTTGGGGTTCGGCAATGCCGGACAATATCCATGAGTTTGAAGTATTAAAAGAATTAGGCTGCATAGCATTTAAGGCTTTTACAATTGATGCGGGGCCGGATTTTATGTGGTCGGACGAATATGACCAGTTCAGAGAAATGGAAAAACTGGCTGAACTGGGATGTATATATGGAGCGCATGCCGAAAATCCCGGTATGGTAAAACGGTTTTCAGAAAAAAATATCAGTAGGGAATGGAGCCTGGAAGTCCACGATGCGGAGAGACCGTGGCAGGCGGAACTTACAGCGATTCACACACTGCTGCTGTATGCCGGATGTACGGGATGCAGGCTGCATATTTGTCATATGTCAATACCGGAGGGAGCCCGGCTTATAGCGGAAGCAAAGATGAAAGGCATCGATGTGACGGCAGAGACCTGCTCTCATTATCTTACACTGAATTATGAGGACCATGCGGAATACGGTACATTCGCAAGGATCAATCCTCCTCTTCGAAGCCGGGAACGTATGAACCGTCTTTGGGAATTTGTGCTGGACGGCACGATTGACTACTTGGGGACGGATCACGCCCCTTATCTGGAAGAGGAAAAGCTGCCTGGGGATGGGAATCTGAGGAACGCTATGTGCGGCGCGCCGGAAATTGATATAGCAATCCCTCTGCTGCTCGATGAAGGTGTAAAAAGGAGAAACATGTCATTGCAGAGGTTTGCTGCATTTACCGCTGCAAATGCGGCTAAGAGGTTTCGACTCTATCCGAAAAAAGGAGCAATTATGGTTGGCTCGGATGCCGATTTTTATATTGCCGATCTGAGTGCCGGATGGATCTGCAGCAGAAAAAACACTTTTTCAAAGAGCAAAGTCTGCAGATTTGCACATGAAGGAAAAGCATTAAGCTCCAGGATTGTAAGCACATATCTGCGAGGAAATGTAATCTTTGAAAACGGAAGAATAAAAAAAGAACCGGGATACGGACGATATATCTCGGTATAGAAAAATTCGGTTTATATGGAGTTGTAAAAATGGCTGACGATATAGTAGGTGGTTCACGGAATACTACTGCAATATATTGTCAGCCATTTTCCGACAGCCTGATAAGTGACCGAATGATTAAAGCGGCGCAGGCCCGGTTGATTCACCGATAATCAGTTTTGGCTCGCCGGATAATTTCAACACATCGATACTGTTGTTATTTAGCAGCATATCAACGGCAAGCCTGCAGAGAGGCTCTGTACAGTATTCAACAGTTGTCAGTGTTGGATGGGCCATATGAGCCAGATAAGTATTATCAAAACCACAGATCGAAATATCCTCCGGGATACGGATACCGTCCATGTTAAGCGCTTTTGATAAAAGTCCAAATGATACCAGGTCATTTACACCGATAACGGCAGTGTTCCGCTTTTTTTTCAATATAGATTCCATAGCGGCAAATCCGGCGTTTGCCTCCAGATTATCGGAAGCGACAGCGGGATTTGTAATGACTTCTAAAGCATCTTCACCCAGACCCGCATTCTGGACGGCGGCCTTGATTCCCTGCAGACGCATCTGCCGGGTCAATGAAACTGAGGTGACAGGGCTCATTACATAGGCAATATTTTTATGCCCCAGCTGCAATAAATGTTCTGTCAGAATCTTTCCGCATTGGAATCCATTCAGGCTGATGGTATTTATTGAAATATCCTCAGACTTTTCACTGATCAAAATAACCGGGATATTGTGAGAAATCCTGGTAATCTGCTTGACCCAGTTGGGTGTAAAGAGATAGATGATCCCATCTACCTGGTGTTCGACACATAAATCCAGATAAGATTTTTCTCGTTCTGCATTTCGATAGGTACAGCAAAGCATCACGTTATATCCGAGCTCAGCCGTATAATTTTCGATATATTGCATAAGCTTCTGATAAAATGGGTTGGCCATTGTAGGCAGAAAAATTCCCAGCAGTTTAGAGCGGCTTGTTTTTAACCCCTTTGCAAAGGAATTTGGTATGTAGTTCAGCTCTCTGGCCGCATCTAATACTTTCCGCCGTGTCTCATCGGATAAGGAGATGCCGGGGGTATTGTTTAAAACAAACGACACGGTAGTCTGTGAAACGCCGGCCAGTTTTGCTACGTCTTTGGAAGTTGCTCTCTTCATAAGGATACCTCATTACTAATATTTATTAATAATATTATACGTTCAGAGGTGTAAAATTTCAAGTTTTTTGCATTCTCTTTTTCAATAAAAAATTAATTTATTTCATTTTCCTATTGACATTCGCGTATATAAATAATAAAATTAAACAAACAATTAAAACGTATTAGTAAATAGATAAGTAAAGGAGGAGAACATGAGATTAGAAAACTATGTGGCATTGATCACCGGAGGGGCGAGCGGAATTGGGGAAGCTACAGCGCGTTTGTTTGTTGAAAGAGGCGCGAAGGTTGTAATTGCGGATCTGGATGAGGAGAGAGGCAGGAAGATTGAAAGTGAACTGGCTCCAAACGCCGTATTCTGCAAAGTAGATGTGAGCAAGTCCGAACAGGTGGAAAAAATGTTCCGGATGACAGAGGAAAAATTTGGAGTTTTGGATGTCCTGTTCAACAATGCGGCATATTCGCTGAGCAAAACATTGTGGGATACGACGGAAGAGGACTGGGATCAGGTAATGACGGTGAATTTGAAAGGATATTTTTTATGCGCAAAATATGCGCTCCCACTATTGAAGAAAAGTTCCCATGGAGCGATTGTATGTACCGGAAGTGAACTGGGAATCGTAGGGTGTGTGGAGTCGCTTGCATACAATACATCCAAAGGCGGAATTATCCAGTTCGCGAAGAGCCTTGCACTGGAACTTGCACCGTTTGGTATCCGTGTCAACGCTGTGTGCCCGTCTGGTACAGAGACCCCGGCATTTGTAAAAGATATGTCGCGTTCCGGGGATTACGAAGGAGAATGCGCAAGGCTGATTGCAAGCTATCCGCTGCATCGATTGGGACAGCCGATTGATATTGCACGAGCAGTCGCATTTTTAGCAAGTGAAGAAGCCTCATTTATCACGGGAACACATCTGATGGTTGATGGAGGATACACCGCACAATAGTTCAGGAGGAAAGAAAATGTCAAATACGGAAAAGAAACAGGGTGAATTAAAACGTAAATTAGGTGTCGGAGCGGCATTGGCAATTGCGGTCGGGACAACGGTTGGCTCAGGAATTTTTACTTCGCTTGCTGAAGTGGCAGGCGCATCCGGTTCGGCAGCTATGATGATTGCAAGCTTTATTATCGGCGGTTTGATAATGATTCCTCAGAATATGCTTTACGCAGAATTGTCGTCCGCATATCCTGAAGATGGGGGACAGTTTACATGGTTAAAGGAGGCGAATTGGAGACCTATCGCATTTTTGAACGGATGGCTGGCTTTTTGGGCAACAGATCCATGTACCTGCTCAGTTATGTCACTTTCTATTGCCAGTTATGTTGCCTTTTTTATTCCGTCTCTTCAGGGATTTCCGATTAAAATCATGGCAGTATGCATCATTCTGGCTTTTACATATCTGCACTATAGATCCGTAGAAGCAGGTGCAAAATTCCAGGAGCTTATCACAAGCCTGAAGATGCTTCCATTTTTTCTGCTGATCATCGTTGGATTGTTCTTTATGAATGGCTCCCAGTTGGCAGAACCTGCTATCGTTGGCGCACCGGTCGGCATTGCGGCACTTTTGGCTGGTGTCTCCGCTACAACATGGTCTTATGACGGTGCAATCGGCGCATGCTATATGACAGGGGAAGTAAAAGATCCGTCAAAGACGATGCCGAAGGTTATGATTGGATGTATTGCGATCGTGATTTTACTATACGGAGGACTCTCGACGATAGCGGCAGGGCTGATACCGATCGGAGAGCTTGCAGCTACGGATACACCGATTGCACTTGCATTTTCAGAAATTCCTATGATCGGAAAGGCAGCAGGCATCGTGACGGCGCTTCTGGCGATTCTTGTAATAACCGGCTCTATGTCCGGCGCAACAATGTATCAGCCGAGACTGGAATATGCGATGGCCAAAGACGGCTTATGGTACAGTCGTTTTGCAGAGGTTCATCCGGAATATAACACGCCGTCCTTTGCACTCGGCGCGCAGGCGGTATACGCTATTTTGCTGGTATTCCTGTCAGGAATCAATGACCTTCTTGGATACTTTACCGTAATCTGCCTTGTGAAAAACATGCTGGTATTCTGTACGATGTTTGTACACCGCAGCAAAGCGTCCTATAATCCGGGATGGAAATGTCCTGCGTGGAAGATTATGACGATCATAGCCATTTTTGCAAATGGAATCCTTTTGGTTTCCACGTTCCTCTGGGCGCCGGGAGCATCCTTGATCGCAGGTGTTGTTGCTCTCGTAACAGGACTTCCGGCATACTATTATTTTGAACACAAAAATAAGAAAAAGCAGGCACAGGCCAGATAGGGGGAGGAAACGATTTTGAAAAAGGAATTGATTTCAACAGATCGGGCTGCACAGCCTGGAGGATGGTATTCCCAGGGGTTTCAAGTCGGAGATTTTGTTTTTACAGCCGGAATAACGGGAACAGATCCGGAAACCGGGAAGCTGGTTGGTCCGGACGATATCCAGGCTCAGACACATCAGATTATGAAGAACATGAAGGCGATCCTGGAAGCTGCCGGAACAGATCTGGAGCATGTATTCAAAACACTGGTATTTGTTGCCGATATCGATCAGTTTTCAATTTTCAACGAAACCTATAAGCAGTATTTTCCGGAAAATCCCCCTGCGCGTTCTACGATGCAGGTTGGAAAATTTAATGGAGGAATGGCAATAGAAATAGAAGCAATTGCGGTGATAGAGAAATAAAATTTACAGGTAGTGTTGAAAAAAAGACGGGTCTTTCGGGATTCGTCTTTTTAAAAAGAAGAGAAGTGCTGCACTGAAAGAAAACCTGGAGACTGTGCTGTCTGCAGAAAAATGGGACATGGAAGTGATCATTGATGTGAACCCTGGAGACCTGCCGGGACAGGAGCAGGGGCCGCTTGATGAGCGGCTCCTTTCTTTGCGGCACAATTTTAATTTTAAAGAAATATGTTCTGCGCTTTCCCTTGAATCGTGATACAATAAAAAAGTGGGGGATTAGAATTTAAATTTCTGCTCACATAAAATATGAGGAAGGGGGATTCCGATGGAGAGGAAAAAACAGATCAACTCAAACCGGAAATATACAACTGGCTTTCTATAGTCCGGATCTGCACTTACGTTTATTTCTTAATTCAGGCGGACCGCGCCTGATACAATGAAAAAAGAAAGGAATGCGGGATTGTTGAAATCTGCCTGTGGTTATGGACTCTTTCGGCAGCAGGCCGCAGCCGTACCTGCCGTCTGCCGCTGTTTTTGAGAATAACATCAGTTATGAACGACAGATTAACTGAGCCGGATGATTCAATCCGTGCATAAGGCAAAATGAAATCATATGAACATGACAGAGCTACAAAATACGAATTATGGAAGGGGAGCAGTTTATTTGGCAAAGCCTGCGCAGCCATCCGGGAAGCAGCCGCAGAGGTCTTTTTCACAGATGGCAGACGCACAGCTGAAGCTGGGATATCTGTATTACACAGTGGATCTGGTCAGCGGGCAGGAGTTATATATGAATTATGACGAGAGCTCCACGGAGGAGGACCCCGTCATACTGGCGGAAGGAATTGATATTCACGGCAATGCATTCCGTCAGAAGATCCATCTGAATGAGATTGACGTGAAAAATGCGTCTCTTGCGGAAATGACTGCTCTGAATCTGCATCTGGGAAAGCAGGGTGACCAGGCGATAAAATCTCATTACAGCTTTCCACTGGAAACCTTAAGCAGCCAGTGCAATCTGACCACCAAAATGGATTTTGAACAATATTTTCAGCAAAACAATAAAAAACTGCAGTCGGCAGGCTGCAGAAAGGAAGTCGAGCTCTACAAAAGCGAGCTGGAGAGATATCTGTTTTTCCAGAAGGGCGGAAAGCTTCGGAAGAATAAGGCGCGCGAGCATGTCCTGTTTGAAAAGGAAGAAACGGATAAGACGGGTGTATTCAGCAATAAAACACTGGCTGAGGCAGCAGGGTTTAAGCTGGATCCGGAGATGGACTGGACAGGCGATGCTTCCGGCACCCGGGGAGGCACATGATGGATTACATACGTGCGGTAGAAATCCTGCCGCGGGAATTAATTGAACAGCTGCAGCAATATGCGGACGGCGCTGTGATCTACATTCCGAAAAAGGAGGAGGAAAAGAAGGCCTGGGGAGAGCAGACAACAACGAAGAAGGAGCTTGCAAGAAGAAATGAAAAAATATATGCCGATTTTTTGAGAGGAAGCTCCGTCAAAGAACTGGCAGAAGAATATTTCCTCGCTGAAAAAAGTATCCAGCGGATCATCCGCCAGGAAAAAAACAAATCTGATGAAAGCTTTTAGAATCTAAAATCTGTATGACGCAGAAAAAGGAGGGCGTTTTTCTCAACGCCCTCTTTTTTGGCGCGTCCGACGGGTGCTTCCAATTCACCGCGTTTCAGTAAATCTGCCGAATTTCTTATAAGTATCTTCCTTTATTATTTAGATTTATCTATAGAAAAACTTAAGAATTGCCTGATATCCTAATATCATCAAAAAAATGAACATAAAAAAATAAGATGAAAAAGCAAAATCTGAAAAAACTGCCGGCCGCGGCATCGGATAGCCGGCAGCTTTCAAGAGGAGGAGGGGCATCATGAAGTACATCACATTTGCAATTCCCTGCTACAATTCGCAGGATTATATGGAGCGCTGCATCAATTCTCTGGTAAAGGGAGGAGAGGACGTGGAGGTCCTGGTCATAGACGACGGCTCTATGGACAGTACCGGAGAGATTGCGGACGCATACGAGAGGAAATATCCTGGTATCGTTAAGGCAATCCACCAGGAAAACGGTGGTCACGGAGCAGGAGTCAACAAGGGGCTGGAGCTTGCCCGGGGACAGTATTATAAAGTCGTAGATTCGGACGACTGGCTGGAGGAATCGGCATACAAAAAGCTTCTGGTAAAGGTCAAGGAAGTCTGCGATGCCGGAAGCCCGGAAGAGATGCCGGACCTGTTCGTCTGCAACTACGTGTATAACCATCTGGACGAGGGAACATCCAGGGAAATGAACTACCGGAATGTATTTCCGGCAGATACGCTGTGTACCTGGAATGACATCAATCATTTTTCACCGTCCCAGTATCTGATCATGCACGCGCTGGTCTACCGGACAGAGGTGCTGCACCAGTCCGGAGTCCGGCTGCCGGAGCATACATTTTATGTAGATAATCTGTTTGCGTACCAGCCCCTTCCCTATGTGAAGAAGCTGTACTATATGGACATTGCCCTGTATCAATACTATCTGGGACGGGAGGATCAGTCCGTCAATGAAAAGGTGCTGATGCGCCGGATCGACCAGCAGATCAAGGTGACGGAGCTGGTGGCGCGGTGCATGGATCTGGATGAGGTGGCAGAGCGGTATCCGAAGCTGGCGGTGTACATGCGGAGAAACATTTCCATCATGATGGCGATTTCCTCGATCCACCTGCTTCTGATCAATTCCAAGGAAGCATATACAAAGAAAAAGAACCTGTGGAGCGGCATCAAATCCAATGACCGCAGGCTGTATTACCGTCTAAAATTCGGGACCATCAGCGGATTGACCGATCTGCCCGGAAAGCTGGGAGGGAAGCTGACCATCGGCGGTTACCGTCTGGCCAAGAAGGTATATCAGTTCCAGTAGAGTCTAGTGTAGTGGGCGAAGGAGATTTGGCGGAAGAAAGGAATGGGAAGCGGCGAAGATTAACAGGCCGCATGCTCTTAACAGGCTGCACGTTTTTAACAAGCCGCACGTTCAGATAACAGGATAGATAAGTGCATAAAAAGACAGCGAGGGGGAAAGACAGTGGCGCGGATTTACATAGCATTGGTAGACACACCGGGGATTTTTGCGTATCTCATACGGCGTTTTTTGAAACAGAAATACATCCATGTGGTCATCTCCATGGATGCGGAGCTGGAGGAAGCGTACAGCTTCGGAAGGCGGAACCCGTTTATCCCGGTGATCGCGGGATTCGAAAAGGAAAATAAGAGAAAGATTCTGCGCGCCTTTCCGACCGCGGATTACATGATCTGCGAAATGGAATGCACAGGGCGGCAGAAGGAGCAGATCCGGCAGACGCTGGAACAGGATATGCGGGATCGATTCCATTATCACTATGCGGTGCTTGGACTGCCATTTATCCTGTGCGGCAGGCCCTTTTACCAGAAGAACCATTACACCTGTTCCTCCTATATCGCAAGGTTATTGTCGGAAAATGGGATTCAGGTTTCGGAAAAGCATTTCTCATTGGTGACGCCCAGAGATTTTTATGAATATCCGGACAAACAGGTTCTCTTCGAAGGCGCTCTGGAGGAGATCGTACATACGGAGGAATCCTGGAAACTTCGGAAACCGGAGGCTGTATATGAATACTGACAGAAAGCAGAGAATCCGAAAAAATCTGATCAATTATACGATATTTCTCCTGATCATGGGACTGACTTTTTATACCGTGCTGCGCGGACAGGACTGGAATCAGATCTGGGAGGCGCTCAAAGGGCTTTCCCTCCCCTGTCTGCTGCTGATCCTTGCGGCTGCGTTGTTTTTTGTGTGCGCGGAAGGGAGCATGATCTGGTATCTCCTGCGGATGATCAGCCCGGACAGCAGCGGGCTCGGCAAATGTATCTCCTATTCCTTTATCGGATTTTTTTATTCCGGTATCACACCCTCCTCAACGGGAGGACAGCCGGTGCAGCTTTATTATATGAAGAAGGATGGAAATGCGCTTTCAGACAGCTCGGTCGTCCTGATGACGGTTGCGCTGCTCTATAAATTCGTGCTTGTGATCATCGGATGCGCCATGCTGGTTTTCTGGTATGACCCGCTGAGATCCTACCTTCGGAAATATTTCGGCCTGTATATCCTGGGACTTGTGCTGCATGTGGTCCTGGTGGCCGTGCTGCTGGCGGTCATGCTGGCGCCGGAGGCAATGAAGAGGCTGATCTTTCAGATCGAGCATTTCCTGACACGGATCCGGATCTTGAAGCCGTCAGCCGGAAGGGCGGAAAAGATCCGCCAGTTTATCGGCGGATATCAGGAAGCGGTTCATTTTCTGGCAAAACAGAAGTACAGGATGCTGCTGGTCCTTGGGATCACATTTCTGCAGAGGTGCAGCCTGTTCCTCCTCACCGGGCTGGTGTATCTGGGATTTTCCCAGCAGGGGACCAGCCTTCTGACGGTGATGCTTCTGCAGGCTTCTGTGTCCGTGGCGGTGGATATGCTCCCCCTTCCGGGGGCGCAGGGAATCACGGAACTGATGTACTGCCGGGTGTTCAGCCATGTGTTTTCACAGGCCTGCCTCATGCCGTCGCTGTATGTGGCGAGAGGGAGCAGCTTTTACTTTGTACTGGTGGTCAGCCTTCTCGTGGTGCTGCTCAATGAAGCGGTCCGGCGCAGGGGAGAAACGGTGAAGGACAGGCAGTGCTTGAGAGCCGCAGGACGCAGGTATACCTTGTGAAACGGCCGAATGGCCATAACGGGATGCCCTTGGGTATACTTTATAAAATGGCCGAATGGCCATAACAAAAAATATGTAAAGCAGGGAATCATACGGCGATTTCCTGCTTTACATATTTTTTGAAGCTATTCTTCTTCCACAAATTCGTCTTTCCCAAGTCCGCATACCGGGCATACCCAGTCATCCGGAAGATCTGCAAATTCGGTGCCGGGCTCGATTCCGTTGTCCGGATCACCCACTTCGGGATCATAGATATATCCGCAGGGCTCACATACATAGCGTTTCATGATCAATACCTCCTTGCTTATTTTCATGTACTCTCAAAAGGGAATTTTTATAGACCACACCTTTGCCAGGCATGCACTGTAACGGGAAATTCCCTGATTCGATACAATAACAGTATAACGCGCAGGCAGATGATTATGCAAGTATTCTTTCTCAAAGTTCCGTGTCTTTAAATATGAAATGCCTTAAGACTATTGACAAATAAAGGAAATGCGGTAAAAATATGATGAAAGGGAGTTATGGGGGAATACGAATCCATGATATCAGGAGGCAGATTATGACAAGAACATTGAAGAAGAGACCATTTTACGGAAGCCAGTCACAGGAGATTGCAGCCTATGAGGCTCCCCACCGTGCAGCGGCGAGAAAAGCAGCGAGCGAAGGAATCGTACTGCTGAAAAATGAAAAGCAGACCCTTCCTCTTGCGAAGGGAAGCCGGATAGCGCTCTACGGTCCGGGAGCAACCCACATGATCAAGGGCGGCACAGGCTCCGGGGATGTCAACGAGAGAGAGGTCGTGAACATTTACCAGGGACTGCTGAACGCCGGCTATACCGTGACGAGCAGGGACTGGATTGATGCCTATGACAGGATCTACACGGACGCGAGAATTGCATGGCGGGACGGGATCCTGGAACGGGCGAAGGAAGAAGAATTTTTTATCGCATATTCGACCAGCCCGTTTTTCGTGCCGGACGGTCCGGATGTGGAAAAGACAGACGCGGACATCGCGATTTATGTGCTGAGCCGCGTGGCCGGGGAAGGGGCGGACCGGTTCAACGAGAAGGGAGACTTTTATCTGACGGATCAGGAAGCAAAAAATATCCGGGATATCTGTAGGCTTTATGAAAAGGTAATCCTCGTGATCAATACAGGCGGGCTTGTAGACCTTTCCTTCGCAGATCAGTATGAAAATATCGGCGCCATCCTGTACCTTGTTCAGCCGGGCATGGAGGGCGGCAATGCCCTTGCGGATGTGATCTCCGGTCAGGCAGTGCCAAGCGGAAAAATGACGGACACCTGGGCGGATAAGTACGAGGATTACCCCAATGCCATGACATTTTCCCATATGAACGGAAATGTGGATCAGGAAAAATACGAAGAAGGCATTTATGTAGGCTACCGCTATTTTGATTCGTTCCAGGTACCGGTCAGATATAGCTTCGGATTCGGCCTGTCTTATACAGATTTTCAGATTGAGACCGTAAAGGTGACGGCAGGATCGGAAGTGGCGGCGGAGGTAAAGGTGACCAATACCGGAAAGCTGTACAGCGGAAAGGAAGTGGTGCAGGTTTATGTATCGGCGCCTGTCGGGAAGCTGGAAAAGGAAAGCCGCCGTCTGTGCGGTTTTGCAAAGACCGGCCTGCTGGCTCCGGGAGAGAGCGAGATATTGACGATCCGTTTTCCGGTTTACCGGATGGCATCCTATGACGAGTCCTCTGCGGAATGGCTGCTGGAACGCGGAACCTACGGCGTATGGATCGGCAATTCCCTGGCTGACAGCAGGATGGAAGCGATGCTTGTGCTGGAAGAGGAGAAGATACTGTCCAGAGTGAAGAATATCTGCCCGCTCAGGGAAGAGTTGAATCTGCTCTCGATTCCGGAGGAAAAAAGGATTGTGCGCTATGAAGCAGACCTGGAATCCGGACGCGGGAACGGGGCTGCGGAGATTCCGCTGGACCTCTCCGGTGTGGAAACCGAAGTCATTGACTACGAAGCAGCTTATGAGCCGGAGGACGATGAGGCGGCGCAGATCGTAAATGGCCTGGATACCGAACAGCTCATCCGTCTGGCCACAGGGGAGCCTGCCAAGGGACAGGGGAGCAACCTGGGATCCGCAGGCGTCTCCGTACCGGGCTCTGCGGGAGAGACAAGCACTGCGGCCTTTGAGCAGGGCGTGGCAAATATCGTGCTGGCGGACGGCCCCGCGGGCTTAAGGCTGATGCAGACCTATGGGGTGAAGGACGGTGTGATCCGGATGCCCTCCTTTGAGGCCAGCTTTGAGCACGGCTTTTTCAGCCAGGGATTCCAAGCAGAGGGAACGCCCTATTATCAGTATTGTACGGCGATTCCGGTGGGAACCATGCTGGCCCAGACCTGGAATGAAAAGCTGATCGAAGAAACAGGCGTGATGATCGGGGAAGAGATGGAGCATTTTGGCGTGACGCTCTGGCTGGCGCCGGGGATGAACATCCACAGGAATCCGCTGTGCGGAAGAAACTTCGAATACTATTCCGAAGATCCGCTGGTCAGCGGGAAGATGGCCGCTGCCATGACAAAGGGCGTGCAGAGTGTTCCGGGATGCGGTACTACGATCAAGCATTTTGCGTGCAACAATCAGGAGGACAACCGGATGGGCTCTGACAGCATCCTGTCTGAGCGGGCCCTGCGGGAGATCTACCTGAAAGGCTTCGAGATCGCCATCCGGGAATCCCGCCCTATGTCCATTATGACCAGCTACAATCTGATTAACGGCATCCATGCCGCCAACTGCAGGGATACCTGTACGGCTGCAGCGAGACAGGAATGGGGATTCGACGGCGTGATCATGACCGACTGGACGACCACAGAGCACGGGGAGGACTGCACGGCGTCCGGCTGTATGCGTGCGGGAAATGACCTTGTCATGCCGGGACAGTTTTCAGACCATGACAATATGAGAAAGGAACTGGAGCAGGGGACTCTGAAAGAGGAAGATCTGAGGAGATGCATCACCAGGCTGGTGAGAGTTGTGCTGCGGTCCGGGCTGTATGAGACGACAGAATAAACAGGAAAAATAGAATAAAGAATGCCTATCCCGTTTGTCCGCAGGATAGGCATTTTTTTAGACCATTTTATACTAAATTTCTATAAAAGTTGTTTTTTTTCGTATATGGATTGTTATATATCATAGATGCATCACAAGAAGAGAGGAAGTGGATCACGCGTGTCTGCCGGCAATTTGCTGAACCACATTTTATACAAGGATGGATATCTGGAAAAATTAATCACAGACAACTATGAATCCATTTACAAATACTGCTGTTATCATCTGAACCAGCGTCATGCAGCGGAGGATCTCACGCAGGAGGTGTTCTTGAAATTTCTGAACAATCTGGACAGCTACCGGGATTATGGAAAAATAAAGAACTACCTCTATGTGATCGCCGGAAATCTGATCCGGAATTATTATAAGAAACCGAAGGAGGTCTGCATTGAGGATGGGGGAAACCGGGAGGAAACGGTTCCGGACCATGCAGGGGATATCCTGGACAGGCTGATGGTCATGGATGCGCTGTCCGCTCTGGATCAGACGGAAAAGGATATTGTGATCTTAAGGTATTATCAGGATCAGAGAATCCGGGATATATCAAGGATACTGGGGATTCCGGCATCGACTGTGCGGTATAAGCTGAAAAACGCAGAAAAGAAGTTAAAGAGCACGCTGGAGCTGTGACAGAAAGGAGCGAGTCTATGGAAAAACGAAAATTAAAAAAATATCTGGCATCCGTTCAGGTCCCGGAATACAGCTCCCAGGGCTTACAGGAGACCATATCCCAAGCAAAGAAAATCCGTTTTCATCCGGAAAAGCAGAGGATGACCAATCTCCAATTTTTCCGAAACCAGCTTTATTTTATCCGGAAGGAGTTCTGGGGATTGAAATTGCTGTTTACCGGACTGTTCCTCTGCCTGATCTTATCCGAACCGGCAGAGCCGGACAGCTGGATCTGGACCTTTTCGGCCATATCCGGTCCGATGCTGTGTCTGGCAAATGCAAAGATACTATGCGATATTTTTCAGCCCGGAATGCTGGAGCTGCAGATGACGGTGAAGCACTCTCTCCGGAAGATCCTGGCTTTCCGCCTGCTGCTGTCCGGGGTGCTGGATTTTCTGATCCTTGCCTGCTGCGCCGCTATCTTTACCCTGGGGCAGGGCGTATATCTGCGGCAGACATTGCTGTATACGCTGGTTCCCTACAACCTGATGTGCCTTGGGTGCCTCGCAATCCTGAACCGAAGGAGCGAGGAAAACAGCATGCTCTACTGCATGACCTGGGGAGCTTTTCTGACCTTTGCGGCGTGGCTCTTAAAGGCGGGGGGATTCCCGATCTATACGATGGAGTATCGGGAAAGCTGGCTGCTTTCCGGAGTTCTGTCAGCTCTGGGGGTGATGTGGGAGATCAAAAAGCTTTTAAAATTCGGAGGAGGAAACACGGATGAAATTAGAGTTGGAACGTTTGTCTAAACATTTTAAAAACAAGATTGCCGTGGAGGAGGTGAACACGGTATTGACCGAAGGGATCTATGGATTTCTGGGAGCAAACGGCGCGGGAAAGACCACGCTGATCCAGATGATCTGCGGGATCATAAACCCCACGGCGGGAGAGGTGAAGCTGGACGGAAAAAATACGGCCGGCATGGGAGAGGACTACCGGGATCTTTTGGGATATCTGCCCCAGGAATTCGGCTATACCCCCGGATTCACGGCAAAGGACTTTCTGCTGTATATCGCTTCGATCAAAGGACTGGAACCGAAGTTTGCGAAACGGAGGACAAAGGAGCTTCTGCGGCTTGTGAATCTGGAGGATGAGGCAGGCGCAAAGATCCGGACCTTTTCCGGGGGAATGAAGCGGCGGCTGGGGATCGCCCAGGCGCTCCTCAATGACCCGAAGCTCCTGATCCTGGATGAACCCACGGCAGGGCTGGACCCCAAGGAACGGGTGTATTTCCGGAATCTGATCTCGGGGATGTCAAGAGACAAGATCATCATCATTTCCACCCACATCGTATCGGATATCGAATACATTTCCGACAGGATACTGGTCATGAAAAAAGGCAGATTCATTCTGGACGGTCCGGCGGAAGAGCTGGTGAGAGAAGTAGACGGCATGGTCTGGGAATGCAGGGTGCCCCAGAAGGAATGGCCCGAGTTCGAGCAGGAGCGCTGCATTGCCAATGCTCACAACCGGGAGCATATGGTGGAAGCCAGGGTGGTCTCCCCGAAGAGGCCGTATGAAGGGGCGGAGACGGTGGAACCGACACTGGAAGACCTGTACCTGGAATGCTTCTGGGATGAATTATGAAGAGGGATCATAAGGAACTGTATGAAAATAACTTATGCATTTTGGCTTGAAGCGTTGTGATCTGTAGATGTTCAGGCCGCTGAATGCAGGCGTATCTGTGAAAAATAGAAGAGCTAAGGAACTGTCAAGAATTAACTTTGCAGATGACGTAGGATAAATCTTTTTATGCAAGGAGGAGAAATGCGATGGGCGGAATGATCCGGTATGAATGGAAAAAAATATGGTCAAGCAGGCTGACCCAGCTTTCTGTGCTGGGATGTACGTTGCTTTTGCTGTTCAATACATGGGCGGAATTAAGGCAAATCTACGCATGGGACAGCCAGGGAAATCAGCATTCCGGGACTGCGGCAAAGGAGATTTTAAAACAGACGCGGTCAAGACAGGAACTGAACCAGGAGACTGTGGAAGGAATCATGGAGGAATATCTGGAGAAGGCAGAGGAGATTGCGGAAGCGGAGGAAAATCCGGAGGTTGCCTCGGACGAAATCTGGCGGACGGTTTGGCTGCAGCAGGGGGAACTGTATGCTTTGATCGCGGATACTTGCAGGGAGTCGGGAAGCGACCTCCCCGCGGAGAATGTATTTCGACAGAACATGGGAAGGGATTTTTATCAGGCGCGAATGGAAAAAGTTCGGGAATATACAGCACTTTTGAGGAGCAAAGGCATCATATCTGTGAAGGAAGCCGGATATTGGAATGACCGAAATACTCCAGTTTCGGAATATGTATACGGATATTGCAAGGGATGGGAGCATGTCTTACAAAGTATGACGTGGATCATTCTGGTCATGATGATCATCTGTGTCGGGATCGCTCCGGTCTTTGCAGGGGAATACCAGTCAAAATGCGATTCCCTGTTCCTGTGCATGAAATACGGCAGGAGCAGGCTGCCGGCCGCGAAGATCGCTGCGGTCTGGCTGTTTACGAGTGTGGTT
>Ga0137306_101591_pt1 | contig 22214 bp, 13 predicted proteins | sample Inofroosms_March_FD_97187 | JGI IMG/M metagenome (GOLD analysis project Ga0137306, IMG submission 97187) | Mouse cecal microbial communities from Vienna, Austria - N-Acetylneuraminic and N-Acetylglucosamine D2O microcosms_March | ecosystem: Host-associated > Mammals > Digestive system > Large...
GCCTGCTCCCGGACCACATGCTCATTCTCATGCCCCCGCACAGCGGACGCCACCTGTTCCGGCGCAATATTCGTAGCGGTCTGGAAGGATACGCCCATATCGTCGGACTCGTCCTGATACTTCCGCTCCTCGCAGGTCTGGCACTTGCCTTCCTCCGCAGCGGCCTGTGCGCCCTCCGCGCCCACCTTCAAATCGTTCCCATCCTGGCTCTTCTGCCGGACCTCTTCCGGAGCGTTCTCCTTGTAGGGAGTGATCCGCATCCGCACAGCCATTTCCGCCGGGTCGGCCCCCTCCCGGAGGGCGGGGCCCAGACGCACGGGCTGGCTCTCCTCACCGTCTGCCGCCCGAACGGGAGCCACCGGCTGTACCGGCGTCTCAGGAGAAGCGGAGCGCCGCGCGGCCCAGAGGGCAGGAGTCCCCTGCGCCTGCTTCGCGCCTTCCGCGTCCTGCGCGCCCCGGGCCTGCGCGGCGGAATGAGGGCCATACGCGCCATATACATTGTAGTAAGCGTTCATACCGGAAACCGCGCCCACCATATCCATCACCTCATTGAAAATATTTCTATGCAGATCATACCACATATTCCCCGCCAAGGCAACCCCCTTGACAGGATTTTGCGGCGGTGCTATACTGTTCCCATCTTATGAAGGGAGGGCGCAAAGGATGCGGTGGGCACAGAATGGTCTGGTTCTGCATTTTCTCGGCTGCGAGAAAGCCGTCCACGGGATCAGTGCGCCCTTTTTCAGATGACGGGAAGCCAAACTGAAACTGGCCGCGCGGTCCTTTTCTTACTGTAAAAAAGAAAGGATGGCGCTATTTTTATGCCTAAAAGTCAAAAACATTTATCTCTCCCCCGGCAGAAGAGGGCGCTGCTGGCCCTGGAATGGGCGGTAGGGTTCCAGCCTGCGGGAAGCATTTGGGTGCTGCTGCTGGCCGCCCGGGGATGGTCCCTGGTAGAGATCGGCCTGGCGGAGGGCCTCTTCCATGTGGTGAGCCTGTGCTGCGAGCTGCCCTCGGGACTGCTGGCGGACGTGCTGGGCCGCAGGCGGACCCTGGCGGCCAGCCAGGGGATGTTCTTCCTCTCCGCCCTGCTGATGATCGCCGGGGAGAGCCCGTGGGGAGTATACCTCTCCCTGGCGGTCCTGGCCATGGCCTATAACCTCGAATCCGGCACCCGCGAGGCCATCACCTATGAGTCCATGCTGGAGGCCGGACGGGAGGAGGCCTATTTGAAATTTTCCTCCCTGCAAAACGGGGTCTACCGGTTCAGCAGCAGCGGAGCCATGCTGCTGGCGGGCGCCACGGTCCTGCTGGGCTGGCGGGCGGCGTATCTGCTGGACGCGGGCATCGCCCTGCTGGGCCTGGGGGCGGTGCTGTGCCTGAAGGAACCGGAGTGCCCTGGCCGGAAGGAGCCCGTCCGCCGTTCCCTGTCCGCCGCCCTGGCGGAGACGGTCCGGGGGGCGTGGACGCTCCTGCGGACCGACCGTACAGCGGTGTGCATCATGCTGGTCAACGCCCTGGCGGGAGCCTGCGCGACCTTGACCCGGTTCTTCCTCCAGCAGCGGGTGGAGGCGGCGGTGACAGTGCCCGCGCTGCTGGGTCCGGCCCTGTTCGTGCTGGGGCTGGGAGGCGGTCTGGCGGGACTGCTGGCGGTGCGGCTGGACCGGCTGGCCTACGGACGGGCGGCCCTGTTCACCGGGGCGGGGGTAGCGGTGTGCGCCTTCTTCGCCCGGGGGACGCTCCTGCCGGTGCTGATGGCCTCCGGGCTGGCGGCGGGACTGCTGGACGATGCCCTCCAGCTGGTCAGCGACAAGCGGCTCAACGACCGCTTCCCCTCCGCCCAGCGGGCGACGCTGGTCAGCGTGTCCTCCATGACCTTCTCCCTGTTCATGATCCCCCTGTCGCCGCTGTTCGGGATGTTCTTTTCTTAGAAGAACGAATGTTTCACGTGAAACATTTTCAGAAAACCATATCAGCGAACTCCCCTCCGCCGAAGACTTCATAAAAGGGATCAGAAAGAGCCTGGAAGCATCTTGCCTCCAGGCTCTCGCTCTATGCATAAGCAGTCAGCGGGTTACCGTCCCAGCTTTGCGCGCAGCTCGGCGCCCTTGTCCTCGTAGCCGGGCTTGTTCAGCAGGGCGAACATGTTCTTCTTGTAGGCCTCCACGCCGGGCTGGTCGAAGGGGTTGACCCCCAGCAGATAGCCGGACAGGCCGCAGGCGTACTCGAAGAAGTAGATCAGCTCGCCGCAGGTGTAGGCGTTGATCTCGCCGGCGTGGATGATGAGATTGGGCACGCCGCCCTCCACGTGGGCCAGCAGGGTGCCGTCCATGGCCTGGGTGGCGATGAAGTCCATGTCCTTCCCGGCCAGGAAGTTCAGTCCGTCGCCGTCCGCCTCGTCCCGAGGCACGCACAGCTGATGGGCGCTCTTGCCGAAGCGGATGACGGTCTCCAGCATCAGCCGCTCGCCCTGCTGGATATACTGGCCCATGGAGTGGAGGTCCGCGGTGAACTCCACGCTGGCGGGGAACAGGCCCTTGTTCTCCTTGCCCTCGCTCTCGCCGTAGAGCTGCTTCCACCACTCGGCGAAGAACCGGACCCGGGGCTCGTAGGCGGCCAGAATCTCGATCTTCTTGCCCTGCTGGTAGAGATCGCTGCGGGCGGCGGCGTACTGCCAGGCCGGGTTGGCGGCCAGCTCCGCCTTGCGGCAGGTCTCCATCATGTCCGCCGCGCCCTTCATCAGCTGGTCCAGGTCAATGCCCGCCACGGCGATGGGCAGCAGGCCCACGGCGGTGAGCACGCTGTAGCGGCCGCCCACGTCGTCGGGCACCACGTAGGTGTCGTAGCCCTCCGCGCCGGCCAGGGACTTGAGGGCCCCCCGGGCCTTGTCGGTGGTGGCGTAGATCCGCTTGGCCGCCTCTGCCTTGCCGTACTTCTTCTCCAGCATGGCCTTGAAGAACCGGAAGGCCACCGCGGGCTCGGTGGTGGTGCCGGACTTGGAGATGACGTTGACGGAGAAGTCGTCGTCACCGATGAGGTCCATGACCTCCTGCATGCTGTCGCCGGACAGGCCGTTGCCGGTGAAATAGATGTTGGGGGTGTCCTTCTTCTTCAGGTTGTAGTTGTTGGAGCTCACCAGCTCGATGACCGCCCGGGCTCCCAGATAGCTGCCGCCGATGCCGATGACCACCAGGGCCTTGCTGTCGGACTGGATCTTCCTGGCCGCGGCCTGGATACGCTGGTACTCGGCTTTGTCGTAGTCCCGGGGCAGGTTCACCCAGCCCACGAAGTCGCTGCCCTGGCCGGTGGCCTCCTGGAGCCAGGTGTGGGCCTGCTGGAGGGGCTGGGCGTATTTTTCCGCGTTGGCGGAGCTGCTGGAGAGATCTAAACGAATCATGGGGAGTTCCTCCTTAATATATAGTAAGGGTTTGACCGTCTACGGTAAAGTATACCACAAATCCCAGCATTTGCAAAGAGAAAATCTGTCCCCAGCCGGTCAGAGCCCTTTTCCCGCCGGCGCTCCGTCCAGCCACACAGCCTCCGTCCGCCCCAGGAACAGGGCCAGGGCCAGCAGGTCTGCGCTGCCCCCGGGGGACAGATTTCGGGCGATGCACGCCCGGTCCAGATCCAGCAGGCCCTCCCCGTAGGCCGGCGGACTGGCCGCCAGGATGGACCGGGCCCGGCTCTGCACCAGCGCCAGCCCCTCCGGGCCGCCCCGGTGGAGCAGGTTGGTGTCCTCCACCTCCGCCAGGAGGGTCAGCAGGGCGGCGTCCCTCCCGCCGGGCCGCGCCAGCGCCGCCCAGGCATGACGGGCGTGGGGAAATCCGGCCAGGGCCTCCCCCCGGGCCCCCGGTGCGCCGTAGCGCTGCCGGGCCCGCTGGCCGTGGCTGCCCGCCGCCGGCGGGAGGCCGGATTCTGCCAGGGCGGCGGCCCCGGCGAACACATCCCCGCCCCGGGCCAGCCGGGAGCCCATGGCCGCCAGGATCAGTCCGAAGGCGTACACGGCCCCCCGGTGGGTGTTCACGCCGCCGGTCTCCGCCAGCATGACCCGCTCCGCCGCCAGCCCCGCCGCCTGGAGGGGGCCCATGCAGTCCGCCCGCTCCAGGCCCAGCGTCACGGCCTGCCGGAAGTAGGGCAGAAGGCTGCGGGCGGAGCGGTGGAAGAGGTCCCGGTCCATGTCTCGGTGGGCTCCCCGGTTGTTCCGGTCCACCAGGCCGGGCTTGGGGGTCTGGTCCACCTCCTCCAGCAGGGCCTGGACCGCCAGCTCCGCCAGGCGCTGGGCGGCAAAGTCCTCCAGCAGAGCCTGAGCGGCCTCCTGCACGGCGGGCAGGCCGTGGGCGCGGCTGCGGGCGCAGGGGGCCGCCGGCCCCCCGCAGACCAGACAGGTCCGGGGCGCAGGCCGGGAGAGCTTGCCGCCGTCCGGGGCGATCACGTCCATGTCGCAGAGCCGCCCCGCCGGGGACCCGCTCTCCAGGTCCATGGCCAGGGCCTTCAGCTCCTCCGCCGGCAGCGAGCACACCAGCAGGGCCTCCAGCCCCGTTCTGCGGTCCGTCACCTCCTGGTGGAGGACCCTGCCGCCCAGCTGGCGGCGCAGGGCCTCCAGACCCTCCCGGAAGGCGAAGTCCCCCAGCCGGGACCGCTTCACCGGCCCGGCGATGTTCATGGTGAATCCCAGCAGGGGCAGGCCGTAGGCCGCCAGCAGACGCCGCTGGGACGCGGCCCGCAGGTCACGGGCGCAAAGCACCTCCTGGAGGGTGATCTCCCCCATGGCTTGTCCATCTCCTCTCACGCAAAAAAGCAGCCACGACAGGCTCTGTCACGGCTGCTTTCCTGTTAGTACAGCGCAGATTTCCCTCTGTACAGGTGCTGTAAAGGGAATCAGCCGTACACATCAAACCCGTACTGACTGGGGGCGGGCACGGCGGCCAGCATATCGTTGATGAGCGACTCCGCCTGGCTCTTCATGACGTCCATGCTCTTCTTCATCACGGCGGTGTCATAAGCCGTCTCAAATTGCAGCTGGCTCATGCTCATGCTGGCGGCGGCGATGCTTTCCATCATTGCGGTGATCTCCTTTCCTCAGTTTGGGGCAGCGGGACAGGGCCCGCTACACTCAAAATATCGACTTGGGGCCGAAAAGCTTAAGGCTTTCGGCCAAATTTTCCCGCAGTCCCTCTATGCGGCGGACCGGGGAAAAATGATTATCCCGGCAAAATAGCTTGCCGGGATAATACGGGCTGTTATCGTTACAGCTGGTTCAGCTGCCGCAGCAGGACGCTGGCGATGTTTTCGCAGGAGGCCTGGATCTTGACGGCCCCGATGTTCTGGGCCACCATGGGCATCCCGTAGACCACGGAGGACTCCTTATCCTGGCCGATGGTGTAGGCTCCGGCCTTGCGCATCTGGAGCAGGCCCTCGGCGCCGTCCCGGCCCATGCCGGTCATAATGATGCCCACCATCCTGCACTTGACCTGCTCGGCCATGGAGAAGAACAGGGCGTCCACAGAGGGGCGGTGGCCGCTGACCTTCTCGCCGGAGGCGCAGCTGACCGTGTAGCGGCCGCCGCTGCGGACCACCCGCATCTGGAAGTCCGCCGGGGCCAGCAGGGCCAGACCCCTGCGGATCTCGTCCCCGTTCTTGGCCTCCCGCACCTCCATCTGGCACAGGCGGTTGAGCCGCTCCGCGTACATCTGGGTGAAGCCCGTGGGCATGTGCTGAACAATGACCATACCCGGGATGTCCGCCGGCAGGCGCTTGAGCACCTCCAGGGTGGCCTCGGTGCCGCCGGTGGAGGCTCCCAGGCCGATGATAACCTGGTCCAGAGAGGGACGGCCGCCCAGGGGACTGGGGGTCCCGGGGGCGGCGGCGCTCACGGGCTTGATGAGCGAGGCCGGCGTGCGCCGCACGTTGGCCCCCGCCGCGGCGTGAACCTTCTGGGTGAGAGCGGCGATGAAGGTGTCGTTCTGCCCCGCCTCCGGCTTGCGGACAAAGTCCACCGCTCCGGCGGACAGGGCGTCAAAAACCCGCAGGTTCAGCGAAGAGACCAGGATCACCGGCAGGGGCCGCTTGGGCAGCAGCTCCTTGAGGAAGTCGATGCCGCTCATGCCGGGCATCTCCACGTCCAGGGTCATCACGTCCGGCTGGAGCTGGGCCACCTTGGACATGGCGTCCCGGGCGTTGAAGCCGGTTCCCACCACCTCGATCTGGGGGTCCTTGGTCAGGCCCTGGGTAATCAATGTCCGGGCCATGATGGAGTCGTCCACCACCATGACGCGGATTTTTTTATTGGCAGACCACATAGCTATGGTTGTTCTCCCTTCCCAGGATTCTCCTATCCAGGGGCGTCACCGCTTCTGGAATGTGGAGGGGGCCACGGTCTGGTAGGGGGCGTCCTTACCAAGATTTTCAGAGTGGCTTATCATCAGATAGCCGCCGGGGACCGTGGCGTCGTAAAAGCGCCGCACCAGGGCGTCCTTGGTGGGCTGATCGAAATAGATCATCACGTTCCGGCAGAAGATGATGTCGAATTTCAGCCGGAACTTAATGGGATCCATAAGATTGAAGGTCTGGAAGATGACGTTGCCCCGGATAATAGGGGCCACCGCGTACTGCTGCGTCCCCTTCACAGGGACAAAGTACCGCTTCTTCCAGTGGGGCGGAATGGTGTCCGGCAGCTCGTAAATCCCCTTCTTGGCGGAGGCCAGGGCCTTCTGGGAGATGTCCGTGGCCAGGACGCGGGTATCCCACTGGGGGGCCTGCGCGCCCAGATAGTCCTTTATGTACATGGAGATGTTATAGGGCTCCTCGCCGCTGGAGCAGCCCGCGCTCCAGATGGCCAGCACCTTGTCCCGCTGGTGGCGGCGGATCATCTCCGGCAGGACCACCTTCTCAAAAAACTGAAAGTGCTCCTGCTCCCGCATAAAGAAGGTGTAGTTGGTGGTCAGGCGGTTGAGCACCAGCTCCATGTCCCCCTGGTCCTGCTTCTTGAGCAGCTTGTCGAGAAAGGGGGTGAAGCTGGAAAAGCCCTGCTGGGTAACCAGGGAGGAGAGACGGCTGGTGACCAGCTGCCTCTTCTGGCTCAGATCAATGCCGTACTGGCCGTGAATGAATTTTACAAGTCGGCTGAAATCATCATCAGAAATGGTGTTGAGGGGCATGGTTCCCGCTCCTTTCGATTTATCTTATCCGTGCAGGAGCAGGCTGCAGTCCAGCACAAGCATGGTGGCCCCGTCCGGCAGGGAGCACATGCCGCTGATGAGCTTCTGGGGGTTCTGGGTGGGCATGGGCAGGATGCTGTCCCGGGGGATATCCGCCATGCGCTCCACGCCGTCCACCAGCAGGCCCACCACGTTGTTTTCCACATTCACCACCATGATGCAGTGCTCATCCTCCGGCATCTTGCCCAGGCGCAGGCGCATGTCGATGATGGGGATGAGCTGGCCCCGCAGGTTGATGATCCCCCGCACGTAGTGGGGCACCCGGGGCAGGTAGGTGATGGTGTGGTCCGTGATGATCTCCACCACCTGCTCGGCGTCAATGCCGTAGAGCAGGCTGTCGGAGACGCAGATGAGGTACTTGTCGGACTGGCTCTCCGCCGGGATCTCCTCGGCGGGCGGGGTATCGCTCTGCTTGGCAAACAGTACATTTTCCTCAGACATAGTTGATAGGCTCCCTTCTCTCCGGCGGTATCAGAACGCGTCCTGGGCGGCGTTGTACAGGTTGGCAATATCCAGAATGATGCTGATGCTGCCATCGCCCAGAATGCTGCATCCGGTGATGCCGTAGTTTTTAATATTGAAGCTGTTGACGTAGGCGGGCATGGGCTTGACCACGATCTGCTGCTCGCCCATGAGCTCGTCGACAAAGAGGCAGTAAGACCGCTCGCCGGCCTCCACCCACATGAGGATGCCCTCCTCGATGTTGTCACAGCCCTGCTCCATCTGGAAGACGTCCTTGGCCCGGATGATGGGGTAGAAGCTGTCCAGGAACTTGACCATCTCGCCCCGGGCGGGATCGTGGATGACCTCGGCGTCGGAGACCTTGACAGAGGAGCGGATGTTGTTGATGGGGATGGTGAAGATGGACCCGCCCACGGAGACCTCCATGCCGTCCATGATGGCCATGGTCAGGGGGATCTTCAGGGTGGTGGTCATGCCCTTGCCCCACTCGCTGGTGATGGTCACGGTGCCGCCCACCTCGCCCACGTTCTTCTTCACCACGTCCATGCCCACGCCTCTGCCGGAGAACTCGGTGACCTCGGTGTTGGTGGAGAAGCCGGGCATCATGAGGAAGTTGAGGATTTCCTTCTGGCTGTACTCCTGGTCCGGGTCCGCCAGGCCCTGGCGGATGGCCTTGCTGAGCACGGCCTGACAGTCCGCTCCCTTGCCGTCGTCCTTGATCTCAATGATGACCTCGCTGCCGGTGTGGCGGGCGGAGAGGATGATCTCGCCCACCGGGTCCTTGCCCGCAGCGATGCGCTCGGCCTCCGTCTCCTCCAGGCCATGGTCCATGGAGTTGCGGACGATGTGCATGATGGGATCGCTGATGCCGTCCACGATGGTCTTGTCCACCTCGGTGTTCTCGCCGATGAGGGTGAGCTTGGCCCGCTTGTTCAGCTTCTTGCTCATGTCCCGGACAATGCGGTTCATCTTCTGGAAGGTGCTGGACACGGGGACCATGCGCAGGGACATCGACACGTCCTGGAGATCGTCGGTGAGCTTGCGCAGCTCCCGGGCGGATTTGTTGAAGTTGTCCAGCCGCAGGCCCTTCAGATCCGGGGAGGCGGTGACCATGGACTCGGTGATAACGATCTCGCTGACCACGGCCATCAGCTGGTCCAGCTTGGTCAGGCTCACGCTGATGAGGCTCTCCTTGGCCGCGGCGGGCTGCTTGGCGGCCGGGGCCGGCGTGGGCGCGGGGGCGGGGGCGCCGCCGGCGGGCGCCGGCGCGGGGGCGGGGGCCGGCGCGCCCGCAGCGGGGGCCTCCGCTGCGGCCGCGGGCTGGGCAGGGGCCTCCTCCGCCTTGGCGTCCACGCTCTGGAAGGAGCTGACGGAGCCGGCGGCGTGGACGGCGGGGATGGCGCTGTCCCGCTCCTGGGCGGTGTGGAACCAGACAAAGAAGCCCTGGTCCGCGATGATCTCGGAGGTGGTGGGATCGTTCTCCACATTTTCCGGCACGCTCAGATAGTCGGCGCAGTAGTCCTTCACCCCGTTGAGGAGCATGAAGGCCCGCAGGTTCTCCATGCCGCTGCCCTCGTCGAAGAAGACCTGGATGCCGAAGGGGTAGGAGGGATCCGCCGCCGCGGGCGCGGCGCTCTCGGGGGCCTCCCCGCCGCCGGAGGCGGGCTTTTCTGCCGCAGCCGGCGCGCCGCCGCCCTGAATTTTATCAATCAGACTATTAATTTTATCCACGATACTGTCGATAGAATCGGAGAGCGGTTGCCCGTTTTCAACCTTTTCAATCTCTCCCCGGAAGAAATCCACCGCCTGGAAGAGCATGTCAAACAGCTCCGGGCGCAGCGTCTCCGGCACCACGTCAATCCCCTTCTCCCGGATAATGAAGAACAGGTCCTCAATCCGGTGAGCCACCGTCATCAGGGATGGGAATTCCATCATGGCGGAGGAGCCTTTGATCGTGTGCATGATGCGAAAAATCTCGTTGACGCTGTCCTGAGAGAACGTATCCGCCTGTTCGGCTGCCAGCAGAATGCCGTCAAGCTGTTCAAGGAGCGTATTCGTCTCATATAGGTACATATCAAGGATGCTGTCGTTGCCGCTGCCCATAAGTAAACGCCACCTTTTTTTGTATTTTGGGTATGCGCGGGAGAACCCGCCAAAAAGGGCATACTACCCCCGCGCTGACTTCATCAAAGAAGTTATCGGCAGGGCAGGAGAAAAAATTAAGACATCAACCAACTTTTATTGAATGAAATGGAGTGTCGCCAATGCCAGATCTGCTTGGTGTAACCAATCCGGTCCCGGGGCACGACACAGGCAACATCAACCGCAACCTGCCTAACGTGCCCAATGACCCCCGCATACAGAACGCGCCGGACCCCACCCGCGTCAGCGGTCCGGACAACCGCACGGAGCGTCAGGACAACGGCGACGCCGCCGGCAGCGAGCACACCCTGCGCTATGACTCCAACTATCTGACCTTCCTCCAGCGCCTCAACGACACCCCGGGCCTGGCCCAGACCATGACGGAGATCCTGCGCTACTACCAGGGCACCGTGGTCTCCTCGGGCATCGGGGAGGGCATGGCCGCGGACATGGCCGCCCTGCTGGAGATGCTGAAGATGGACGAGGGGGAGCTGGCCAAGTTCTTCAAGAACCAGATGGACGCCGGCAACCGGTTCACCGGCCCCCTGTTCGCCATACTGCGGGAGGCCTACGGCACCGGCTCCTCCGAGGTCATGCGCGGCTCCATCCTCCAGTTTCTCAAGCGCTACAGCGACTACAGCTCCTCCCAGCATGTGCAGGGCAATCTGCTGCGCACCCTCACCCGGCTGACCCGGTCCATCCCGGCCAGCTTCGGCAACCAGCTGCTGGGCATGGTCAGCGAGCTGGAGGGGAAGATGGCCTCCGGGGACCGGGCGGGCAGCCTAAAGCTGCTCCAGAGCGCCATCATGCCCTTTCTGGCCAGCTACACCTCCAAGACCAACGACATGGGCCTTTCCCGGTCCCTCATCTCCATGCTGGCCCTGGACGTGGCCCGGTATGAGAACGGGTCCAGGGAGGGGCTTCTCCAGGCTTTCCACCAGCTCAACGCCCACTCCACCCTGCGGGAGAAACTGGGCTCCCTCAGCGACGCGGCGCTGCTGAATCTGGCGGAGCAAAACAGCTTCACCAAGGCCGCCGAGCAGGACCGGCTGGCGGACCAGCTGGCCCGCACGGCCCAGCGGGCCCTCCGGGGCGGGGCGGGGGCGGAGGCCCAGGACGCCTTCCGCAGCATTGTCTCCGCCTTCCTGGTCAACGAGAGCGTGTATATGCCTCTGCTGCACCTGATTTTCCCCCTGGAGTGGGATGGGAAGATGCTCTTCAGCGAGATGTGGGTGGACCCGGACGCGGAGGAGAACCTGAAGCGGGGCAAGGGCCACCAGGACAACACCATCCGCTTCCTATTCAAAATGGATATCCAGAACCTGGGCTTTTTCGACATCGTGCTCACCTGCCAGCGGGACAACGTGGATCTCCAGCTCTTCTGTCCCCGGACGGTGTCCCCCTTCGCCGGGGTGGTCCAGGAGGAGATGACCCGCATTCTCAGCGAGAACGGCATGAAGCCCAACGTGGTGCAGGTGCAGGAGATGGCGAAGCCCCTGGCCATCTCCGCCGTGTTCCCGAAAATCTTTGAAGGAGCGAACAGTATCGATGTCAAGGCGTGACAGTTCCCAGGTCCCCTCCGGCCGGGCCGTGGCCCTGCGCTACGACGGCGGAGACGGCGCGCCGGTGGTGGTGGCCTCCGGCATGGGGCACCTGGCGGAAAAGATCGTGGAGGTGGCCTCGGAGAGCGGGGTGCCGGTCTACGAGGACAACTCCCTTGCCACCATGCTCTCCCAGCTGGCGCTGGGGCAGGAGATCCCGGACTCCCTGTACCGCGCCATCGTGGAAATCTACGTCTATTTTCTCAAGTTTGATCCCAATGACCCAGAGAGATCCCGCCGGGAGCGGGAGGCCATTGACAAGCAGGCGGCTCCCGCCCCCCGGGCGGAGACCCACAGCGCCCCGGGCGGCTCCGCCGCCCAGGGCCAGAGCGCGAAAGGAGCGACGTGATGGAACGCATTTATCTCATTCTGGACAAGGACGGAAATCCAGTCGCCCAGGCGGTGCTGGAGTCCCCGCCGGGCTCCGAGGTGGTGCAGATGCGCCTGACCCGGGAGTCAGACGTGGACTTCGTGAAGCTGGGCGACGTGCAGCTGATCGGTCTGGAGAACAACTGCGTGAACAAGCGGGGCACCGTGACCATGCAGCGGGGCGAGCGGCTGGTCATCAAGCCCGGCGCGGTGCTGGGCGCGGAGGCCCGGGAAAACCTGCGCATCAAAACCGACTTTCAGAGCTTCATGTACCCGGTCACCGGCCGCTGGAAGGGCCAGCGGCCCATCTGGGGCCACGATCTCAGCTGCGGCGGCCTGGCCTTCTACTCCGAGAGCCCGGCCCTGAAGGCCGGCGAGGTGGTCGAGGTGGTGCTGCCGGTGACGGATGAGCCCCTGCTGCTGCACCTGCGGGTGCTGCGGGAGCTCAACAGCGACAGGGAGGGGCTGCTCCTCTACGCATCCCGGTTCATCGACATCTGCCTGGACGAGGAGGTGTCCATCCGCAAGGCTGTGTTCAGCATCCAGCTCAACGCCCCCCGGTCCGCCAACGACGTGTAGGGCGCGCCGGTCACAGCGCGCATTCCGCGTGCTTCCCGTGAAGAAAGGAGATCAAACTATGCACCAGACATACCGCGCCCGCTGGAGTACCCGGGCGATGAGCCTCCTGCTGGCCATGGCGATTCTGCTGGGGCTGGCGCCGGCGGTCCCGGGACAGCAGGCCCAGGCCCACTGGTCTGACGCCTACCTCAACCAGCTGGTGGAGTGGGGCTTTATCCGCTCCGATCAGGCCAACGCCCCCACCGAGGAGCTGACCCGGGCGGACTTCATGTCCATTGTCAACCGGGCCTACGGCTACCACGTGCCCGGCGAGACCCCCTTCACCGACGTGAAGGAGAACGACTGGTACTACGACGACGTGGGCATCGCCTATACCGCCAAGTACATCAAGGGCACCTCCCCCACCACCGTCTCCCCCCAGGACACCCTCACCCGGGAGACGGCGGCCACCATCCTGGGGCGCAACATGATGCTCCAGGAGTCCGCCGGGGAGATCCTGGGCTTTACCGACGCCCGGGACATCAGCTCCTGGGCCCGGGGCACCATCAAGTCCTCCCTGGAGCACTACCTGGTCTCCGGCTATGACGACGGAACCTTCCGGCCCCAGAAGGACCTCACCTGGGGCGAGATGGCCTCCATGCTCACCAGCATCGTGGGCACCCCCCTCCAGGAGGCCGGGGACTACGCCCTGGGCGGCGTGTTCGGCAACGTGACCATCACCGCCCCCGGCGTGACCCTCCGCGACAGCATCATCAGCGGGGATCTGTACATCACCGGCGGCGTGGGCCTGGGCGACGTGAAGCTGGAGAACGTCACCGTCCTGGGCCGCATCATCGCCAGCGGCACCGGCGAGAGCGAGAGCGGCGGGGCCAGCATCACCCTGCGCAACGTGGTGGCCGACGAGCTGCTGGTGGATAACCTCCAGGACAACTATGTCACCCTCAAGGCCGACGGCATCACCGAGATCGGCCGCACCACTGTGCGCACCAGCGCCTACATCGAGGACAACACCCCCGACGGCATGGGATTGAAGTACATCTCCCTGGAGGGCGATCCCCCGCCCGCGGAGGGCGAGGAGGGGGCCGAGGACTACGTGCCCGTGCAGCTGGATCTGGCCGGCCGCATCGAGGAGGTAGTCAACCGGACCCCCGGCTCCCAGGTCCGGGCCGCCAAGGGCACCGTGGCCAAGCTGACCGTGGACGAGGCCGCGACGGAGTCCACCGTCATCATTGACCGGGGCGCGGAGATCAAGGAGCTGAATCTGGACACGGGCACCGCCGTGTCCGGCGAGGGCGACATCAAGAAGCTCAACGTCAACGCCCCCGGCTCCACCGTGACCATGCTGCCGGACGAGATCTACATCCGTCCCGGCATTACCGCCGTCATCAACGGCCAGGTCATGGACTCCACCGCCGCCGAGGAATCCTCCCGTGAGCCCATGATCCTCTCCGGCTACCCCACGGTCACCGACATCGCCCCCAACTCCGCCACCGCCACCTTTGCAACCAATAAGCGGGGCACCATCTACTGGGCGGTCAGCGCCATCACCGACGGCTCCGTGGGCGAGGACGATCTCATCAAGCCCCCGGCCTACGGCTCCATCGCCATACAGACCGGCACCGTCATCTCCCCCCAGGGGGACACCGAGGTCACTGCCGCCCTCACCGGCCTCACCGCCGACGGGTCCTACTATCTCTCCGCCGTGATGGTGGACGACAGGGGCCAGCGCAGCCCCACCAAGGTGGTCTCCTTCACCACCCCGGACAACACCGTGCCCGCCTTCAACACGGGCTATCCCTACATGTCCTCCACCTCCCCCAAGGACAGCGTGGCCGTGGTATCCGCCAACAAGGACTGCGTGCTCTACTACGCCCTTATGCCCCAGAATGCCCAGGCGCCCACGGTCAATGAGCTGAAGGCCGCCGCCGTCTCCGGCGCGCTGGGCTACGGCGTGCGCACCCTGGAGAAGAACATCGAGGACACCTTCCGCATCAACGACAGGCGGCTGGAGGAGAAGACCACCTACACGGTCTACTTCTGGCTGACGGACGCCAACGGGGCCAACAGCTCCGCCATTGTCCCCCTCACCTTCACCACCGCCGACGAGACCCCGCCGAAGTTCATCGTGGAGCCCACCCCCACCCCCACCAGCCCCACCAGCGTGGACCTCACCTTCCGGCTGGATGAGGACGGCACGGTGTACTGGGTGGCCGTCCCGGCGGGGACCCCCTACCCCTGGCCGGAGCCGGGCACCAATCAGGAGACCGCGCCTCTGAACAGTCTCTACGCCATTTTGCAGGTGACCACCGGCATGAACAAGGGCACCAACGGCCTGTCCGGCACGGTCCGGGCTGTGATGAACCAGGACGGCACCATCAGCGTCACCGGGATGCTGCCCGAGCAGGCCTACGACTTCTACTACATCGCCAAGGACGACGCGGGCCCGGATAAGAACTACTCCGCCGGCGGCGTGAAGAAGATCACCATTCACCCCTCCGACGGCACAGGACCCATCGTCCGCCAGTCCTTCACCAAGCCCACCGTGGGCACCACCGAGAACCCCACCTCCGATACGGACATTGTCCTCACCTTCTCTGAGGACGTGAAGTACAACGGAAAGGGCGGCAGCAGGAGCTTCCTGGAGATGTGGGACGATCTCCAGAGCGCCGCCAGCGAGGCCGAGCGCAAGAGCGCCCGCGATAAGCTCACCGCAGTTCTGCAAGCCACCATCACCCTCTATAAGATCGTGGCCAGCTCCAGCAATCCCCCGCCCCAGGAGGGCTACACCACCTACCACCCCGACACCACCAGCTTCCCCTCCGAGTACGTGCTGGACTACACCCAGGCCACCATTGAGCGGGGTCAGAACGGGACCGTGGTGCTCACCTTCCCCAACTCCGGCCTGCACCTGGAAAACGGCGGGCAGTACTGCTTCAAAATCCACGACATCATTGACACCTCCACCGAGCGGAACCCCCTGCGCGGCAACGGCGTGGTGGACTTTATCACCAACAACACCAACCCCGACGGCAGCAACGCGGAGGACCACTTTGTCCCGCCCTTCACCGTGGAGCCCGCCATTCTCCGGTTCCTCACCGACGACGAGACGGTGGGCATCGCCCGGGGAGATGGCCCCTACAAGCGCAAGGCGGGGGCCATCACCGAGACGCTGGACAACGTGGACTTTAACTTCCACGTGACCCCCGAGTCCACCTCCACCGTCAACCCCACCCTCAGCTTTGATCTGCTGTTCTTCACCAACACCCTGTGCGCCTTTGACCTGTACTATCGGGTCCTTGACGACAACACCGGCAAGGCCGACGGCGCAGGAAACCTGTACACGGCGGATCCGAAGTACGCCCTTGCCCGGTACTCGTCCAGCAAGAGCGGCGGCGATCCGGTGGTCAACGGCATCAGCCAGCCGGACCCGAACGGCTGGGTCTACCTGGGCAACAGCGGCGACGTGCGGCCCATCAACAGCGAGGATTGGCGCGGCCGCTCCCTGGGCAAGTACTTCAACGGCTGCGACGCCACCAGCTTCCCCATCCTAAAGGAGCTGGACGAGGACATGCGCTACCAGTTCGTCATCACCATGACCAAGGTGGGCACCCTGGGCGGCGAGAATGACCGCCCCCTGTGGGATGATCCGGTCCGCTTTGAGGTCAACGCCGCCTCCGGTCAGGCCAACCAGCTGGATGCTCTGGCGGGCAACAGCGGCATGCCCAACCGGGCCGACTGGAACACCTACAAGGATGTTGACGGCAGCAGAGATGTGGGCCGCTGGTGGAATCCCAAGGTCAAGCAGGAGCAGAAGACCCTGGAGATGGAAAAGGAGTTCAAGGACGAGCGCCTGCCCCGCTTCGCCGACAATAACCCCATCTTCGCCAGCGTGACTGACACGGAGGTCAAGATCCAGATGGCGCTGAAAACTCCGGGCTGGGTCTTCTACGCCATCAGCCCGGCGGTGACCAGCACGTCCAACAACGCCAGCAAGGTCCAGGCCACCCGTAAGCTGAGCCCGGATGACAACGACTACCTGATTAATCCCGACACCGGCATGGCCAACGTCATGCCCGTGCCAGGCAACGACGCCCTGGTGTTCATCGCCTCGGACAAGAACGCGCCGCCTCCCACGGACGGCTCCGTGCCCATGCCCCACTGGATGAAAGGCGGAAGCGGCGAGACGGACGATCCGGCTCTGCCGAATCTGATCGAATATCCCACGCCTGAGAATATCACCGATGGGACGGCCAACGGAATCAGCCGGAGAGGTTCCGTGCAGACCACGGACACCCTGGAGCCGGAGACGGTGACAATCAGCAATCTGGATCCCAACACCACCTACTATCTGTACTGTGTTATCCGGGGCAACTCCACGGAGGATCAGTCCCACGTGTACATCTATCGGTTCACCACAGATAAGGCCGCCAAGCCCAAGCTGAACCTGACGCTTGCGGACACTGGCGATGGCAACCAGGATTTCGATACCCTGGATACCGCCTGTACGGTAAAATATCAAATGTACACCAAGGATGTAGCGAGCCAGATCTGGATTCTCAACCAACCGCTTGCGAGCTTTGTGGATCCCACTGTGGGCGGCGTGAATGCGCTTCCCCCGAACTATCAGAACTACACAATTTTGCAGGCGCTGACCACCACATACTCCAAAAGCGTAGCCGAGGTGGGCAAAACCCCCGACACCTATCTGCCCAACCGCCCGGGAGACGATACCTTCTATGAGGACGGCTATTCTGTGTTTGACATCTACGCCAACGATGACGCCAGACAGAGGGTGTACCAGCTGATTACCAGCAGAGCCGCTACAACGCCGGATGGAGTAGAGAGCGATTCAGACCTAACCAGCGACTCTAAGGCCCAGGGCTCTGTGACCACCAGGGGTGACAGCGTTCCCGTCACCGGCCCCCAGTCTCTGGCGGACGCAATCGAGGAGGACAACACCTATGTCGTCCTGGCTTACGCCATCGCGCCCCGCAAGCCGGGGGATCCTCCCGGAGACCATCAGAGGGCCGGCTTTAAGGGAGCCGATCCGGTACAGAAGCCCAAAGGCGGCGCACCGAACCTGATCAACTCCCTCACCCTGGATCTTTCCCTGGCAAAGGGGAGCAACGGTTACAACGGTTCCCTTGTTATCACCTTTGATAAGCCTATTTACACCGAAAAGAAAGAGCCGATTGACAGCGATATTTTTAAGAGCATGATGACCAAACCCCCCTCTTTAGGTGTCACAGTCACACCGGCGGGAGGCAGTAATACGGCGGTCTCTGCTTACCAGCTCTCCTTCACGCAAATGAACTCCACGCAATCTATTAGAATCAGCGGGAATCCACCGCATATCTATAGCTACGGCGGCGCAAAGGCAACAGAGGACTTGACCATTAGCCTTAGAGAGGGAAATGTTGATGGCAGGAAACAGGTCTATCTCTTTGTGGAGTGGGGGTATCCTGGAGATAAGGACTACGCCTTTTGGGATACTCCCAAATTCTGGGTTGACGAAATCCCTGTCGACGGAGCCGTCAATCTGGAGGGACTTTCGCTTTCGTCAAGCGATAATGGCTGGAGTAACGATTCGGGCACCACTTCGGACAATCGGCCATACGACTACTCTATTACACTGGATGTGAATGATATAGTCACCTTCACAGCTACAACAGAGCCCGCAGATGGAACGGAAAACGCAACGATAGACTGGGCGGCGGTTGGAAATGGAGCAAACGCTTTTGAGTTTACCTCGGGGACTAAGGCGAAATCGGTGACGATTAAGGCATTGAACGCAACAAATTCGAATCAGCCTGCATTCCTCACCTGTACAGCCCAGAATGGCAGCAGGACCATCACGAAGACCATCTGCGTCACCATCAACCAGTCCCCCACAATCACCGGACTGAAGCTGGGCGATCAGGAGCTGAAGCCCGCCGCCGACGGCACATACGCGGCGGAGATGCTGTACACCGCAAACAACAACAAGGGACAGGAGCTTGCGGTGGAGCTGAGCGGCGCGTCCGAGGAGATGCTCAAGAACGTGAAGCTGACCGTGGACGGAGGCAAATCCGCCAAGAACGGCAAGCCGCTGATGAAAGTCGAGCCCAGCGGAAATGTGGTGACATTGACACCGGATCCCACCCAGATTGCATACGCGGTCAACGAGGCAAAGGGCAATCCTGTGGTTGCCACCTTCACCATTGGCGTTGCGGGCAGCAAGGATGACAAGGAGACGCTGAAAATCACCCTGAAGCTCAAGCAGGGAGACAAGAGCGATTCCGGCATATTCAGTCAGACGCCAGCAAAAAAGAAGTAACTCACCCCACGGGAGCGGGCCTGCGCCCGCTCCCGCTTTCCCTGCGGGGGAAGCGATGAAAAGGAGGGCTAACCCATGAAGAGCAACACAGCGCGCCGCTGTCTGAGCCTGCTGCTGACCCTGGCGCTGGTCTTCTCCCTGGCCGCGCCGGCCCGGGCGGACGAGACCACGGAGGACGGCGGCACAGGCACGGAGGATACCACCTTAAAGGACATAACGCTCACCGGCCCTGTTGGCGACAACCGGCTGGAGGAGGGAGCGCTGGACGGCACCTACACCCTGAAGCTGGAGGCGCCCGTCACCAACGGGGAGCGGGACGGCATCCAGCTCAACGCCGTCCTGGAGCCCCAGAGCAACGCCACCCAGGGCCTCCACGTCTCCTGGTCCTCCGACAAGCAGGACATCGTGCAGGTGGAGGAGCTGGAGAACGGCCGCAAGGCCACGATCATCCCCCAGGCCCCCGGCGACGGCGCTACAATCACCGTCTCCGCCGGCGACGATACCAAGCGGGTGACCAAGACCATCAGCGTCACCGTCAGCGGCATCCAGCTCAGCGACAGTCTGGCAAAGGACGGCATCACCGTGGCGGAGAACGCCTTTGAAACCATCAAGCTGGGCACGGACTTCTTCCTCTACGGAGACGCCGAGGGCGGCACGATCGAGGTCTCTGTGATGAACAACAAGAACAGCGTCATCCCCCGGGTGGAGGCGGACAACTCCATCACCGTGGAGGGCATCAGCGCCGACGAGGCCACGGTGGTCATCACCGTCACCGTCCCGGGCAAGTCCTATAAAGAGGAGTTCCCCGTGAAGGTCACCGCCAGCAGGTCCACCATCGAGTACACAACCGGGGTCAGCGCCAGCGAGCCCCTGAAATTCTCCGAGCTGGAGGCCAGGATCAAGGCCCAGTGCAAGGAGATCACCGGCGGCGAGCTGGCCTCCATCACCGGCGTGACCGTGCCCACCGCCCAGGGCACCCTCTACCTGGGCTACAAGTCCGAGGCGGACACCGGCGCGGGCGTGGCCGGCAGCCAGCCCTACTACGCGGACGGGGCGGTCCGGGGTCCCTACATCAAGGACATCACCTTTGTCCCCAACATCACCTTTGCCGGGGAGAAGGCCACCATCCACTACACGGGCATGAACCAGAGCGGCCGGTCCTTCAAGGGCGAGATCGTCGTGACCCTGAAGGAGACGGAGACGGACGTGTCCATCACCTCGGACCAGGGCAAGCCGGTGGGGCTGTCGGCGGCGCTGTTCAGCAAGGTCTGCCAGAGCGAGCTGGGCTCCCCCCTCAGCTACGTGATCTTCACCCTGCCCCCGGTGAGCCAGGGCGAGCTGTACCAGGACTATAAGGGGGAGGGGGACTACGGCATGAAGGTCTCCTCCACCCAGAAGTACGGCCAGAGCGAGATCAATGACCTGACCTTTGTGCCCGCCCCCGGCTTCTCCGGCACGGTGCGCATCGGCTACGCCGGCTACAGCGTCTCCGGCGGCAAGTACACCGGGGAGCTGGTCATCACCGTCACCCAGAGTCTGGACGCGGGAATCGAGCTCTACGACGACGGCCGGGGATACATCACCTTCTCCACCGGCAGCTTTGAGAGCTTCTGCTCCGCCGCCACCGGCGCACGGATGGGCTACGTCTCCTTCACGCCTCCCTCCACCACCCAGGGCAATCTCTACTCCTACTGGCGGGGCGGGGACAACCGGGGAACCCTGGTGACGGCGGAGGACCGGTACTACCCCACCGGCACGCCCCGGGTGGAGCAGGTGACGTTCGTGGCCGCGGAGGGCTTCCACGGCACGGTGCGGGTGCCCTTCCGGGGGGTGGACATCAACGGCAAGGAGTTCTCCGGCACGGCGGAGCTGAACTTCCAGTCCAGCGGGGCCGGGGATGTGAGCTACTCCTGCGCCCCGGGTGGATATGTGAAGCTGGTGACGACGGACTTCAACAGCCTGTCCATGGCGCTTACCGGCCAGCGGCTCCACTACGTGGTGTTCAACGCCCTGCCGGATCTGAACCAGGGAACCCTCTACCACAACCGCACCAGCGCCGGGTCCATCGGTACCCGGGTGACCACGGCCACCAAGTACTTCAACAGCGCCACCCCCTATCTGACGAACCTGTCCTTCTGGGCCAAGGAGGACTTCCGGGGGAGCGTGGAGGTGCCCTTCACCGGCTGCGCCGTGTCCGGGGAGACCTTCTCCGGGGTGATGGTCGTGAGCAGCACCTCCGGCGGCGGGAGCGGCTCCAGCGGCGGCAGCCGGGTGAGCTACGTCACCTCCGGCCGCCAGACCGTGGCCTTTGACAGCGGCGACTTTGACGCGGCCTGTCAGGCGGCGGCGGGGTCCTCCCTCAATTACCTCCGCTTCACCCTGCCCTCCTCCAGCCAGGGCATTCTCTACCTGGGCTACCGGGAGGGGGAGCCCACCCGGGCGGTGAACGGGTCCGACAACCTGTACCGGGGCGGCGAGATGTCGGTGTCCAACGTGACGTTCATGCCCGCCGTGGGCTTCTCCGGCGTGGCCTCCATCCCCTTCACCGCCTGGACCATCGGCGGCTCCCAGGTCAGCGGCGCGGTGGAGGTGACGGTCAAGGCCGGCACCGGGACCCTGACCACGGTGCAGTACGCCACCTACGGCACGCCGGTGGCCCTGCGGGCCTACGACTTCCAGGCTGCCGCCGCCGGCAACCAGCCGGTGAGCCTGCGCTTCACCGGCCTGCCGGATGAGAGCCAGGGCAGGCTGTACTATCAGTACGTCAGCCCCGTCCAGTACAGCTGGCAGGCGGACGTCACCACCGACTACAGCCTCAGCGGAGACCCGTCGGTGTCCAACCTGACGTTCCTGCCCAAGGCGGGATATACAGGGGTGGTGAACATCCCCTACACGGCCACCAACGCCGACGGCAGCACCTACTCCGGCAATCTGCGCATCACCATGGAGCGTCCCGGGGCCTCGGCCTACTTCCGGGATCTGGCGGGGGCCGCGCCCCAGACCATCTCCGCGGCGGACTTCCTCCACGATCTGGGCGTGGTCAACGGCATGAGCCCCAGTCAGTACGGCCCCAGCCTGTCCATCCGGCGGGGGGACTTCTGCCTGATGCTCTGCCGGGCCTTCCAGTTTAACGCGGGCAGCGGCACGGGCCGGTTCTTCACCGATGTGCCCGCCGGCGCCTACTACGCCGACGCGGTGAACACCCTCAGCGCCCTGGGCATCGTCAACGGCACGGGCAACAACCGCTTCATGCCCAGCGCCTCCATCTCCCGTCAGGACGCGGCCCTCATGATCCAGCGCACCCTGGCCGCGGCGGACATGGACCCGGGCAGCGGCTCGGCCAAGGACCTCAACGCCTACGCCGACGGCAGCCAGGTGAACAGCTACGCCCAGGGGGCGGTGGCGGGCCTGCTCCAGCTGGGCCTGCTGCCTGTCAGCGGGAACCAGCTCTCCCCCCGCGCCGATCTGACCCGGGCGGACATGGCGGTGCTGCTCCACCGGGCCATGACCCAGTGATGGGCGTGAAAA
>Ga0137306_101593_pt1 | contig 22203 bp, 29 predicted proteins | sample Inofroosms_March_FD_97187 | JGI IMG/M metagenome (GOLD analysis project Ga0137306, IMG submission 97187) | Mouse cecal microbial communities from Vienna, Austria - N-Acetylneuraminic and N-Acetylglucosamine D2O microcosms_March | ecosystem: Host-associated > Mammals > Digestive system > Large...
TTTTCCATCCGCACTGATCATAAGGGATTCAAATTCAACATCAGGATATTCACCATAAACTGTCCCTTTCGTATCCCCTACTGTCAGTTCTTTTACTTCCTTAAAAACTGCCTCTACATCACCAGCTGCCGGATCAGTGACTGTAAAGGATATTGTGTTAATTCCTGTGGTTACATTTTCTACGGTGTAATTTACACCTCTGGTTGTAATTATTTCATTCATATTCTCAGATCCCTTCTTTTTATATAAGGTTTACGAGTTACATATTTACCGTCTAAATAGCAAGTTAGGGGTACCGCAGTTAACGGCAGGCGCATATTTGCAACTATACTTTAATAAAAGGATTACTTTTCCACCCAATCAGTCCATGTTCCATTGCATATATTTCGGATGTATATTTTACAGAAAGAATCTCTGGAGATTGCTACTTCTGCACCCCAATCAGGCTCCCCCAGTCTAAGGATATAACCGCCATATATCGGAGGACAATTGGCTACACCATTTAATATATAATTGGAATCCCAGCTAAATCCGAACGGTGCATCATTGCAGTCAGAACCAGTGTGTGGCATATGCCCTTTACCATCATATCTAGCTTTAAATAAATCACTATGTAAATTATTTAAATTGCTATTTTGCTGGGCAATGAGGTTCGCCAGCGTCCCCGCCACGGATGCATTTTTTTCGACTGCGTCAAGGGCGTACTCCCCGGTTTTTGTAATTGCCGCGCTGTTGGACAGTTTCACATGACCAAGTATTGCCGCCGTAGCTTTCTGGGTGTAATGTGCAATTAACACCGATACCGCTTTTTTCAGCTTTCCAAATGCAACCTTTACGGTTTCCCCGCTGCTTATGTTTTCAAGTTTCGCAGCCTCGGTATATGCAGGCTTCTGCTCCTCTATTTCGGAGATGCTCCCTGCCGGTCCGGTGGCGCCCGCTGGTCCCCTTATGTTTCCAATGTGCGTCCACTCCGCCACATCTGCCGCGCCTGCCACTGTGCATTCGTACAGATTTCCGGTATCAGTGTTGACGTAATAATCATACAGCTTTGCGTCCGTTATGTTGGTTTCAGGGAATATTGTCCCGGCCGTGCTGGTACCGGTCACCGCCGTCCCGCTTGTCCATCTGCTGCCCCTCTGTCCCGTGGCACCGGTTTCACCCATCTCCCCCTTTTTTCCCTGTTTGCCTTCGGGACCCCTAAAATTTCCAATCAACAGTTTCATGCACTTGCTCCTTTCTCGTTGTCCGAAACTATCATGTAAATGTTTCCATCCTCATCCGTCTCAAAGGCGGGCGCACTACCTGCATCATCCGGGTATATAGCCCACAGGTTTCCATCCTCATCACCGATTAGGTTAAACATCCCATTGACTGGCACTATTATGCCGCTGTCTCCCCTGTCACCTTTGTCACCTTTGTCGCCTTTATCACCCTTATCGCCCTTGTCGCCTTTATCACCCTTGTCGCCTGTGTCTCCCCTGTCGCCTTTTGCACCGTTAAAAAATCCTGCTGCCAGTTTATCAACTACATCTGCCAGTATTTCAAGCGCCTTGTCACGTGCCTTTCTTGTATCGCGTTCTGCGGTGATGGCAGCGTTGGCGCCTTCTGTCGCTTCCGTAGCCCTTGCCACTGCTACCTGTTCTGATGATGCCGCAGAAAGTTTGCTTTTATTGGCATCATCAGCGGCTTTTTCTGCCCTGTTTTTTGCAGCAACGCTTGTCGCTGCACTTGCTGCTGCCTCTGCTGCTTTTGTTTCCGCAACTGCCGCCGACCCTTCAACACTACTGTTTATGGCAGCAATAGCATCATGTATGGACTGACGTACATCCTTCCCATACATGGCTTTCATCATATTGCTTAAAAACACTGATATATTTGCCATTCTATCACCTTCCAATCTTTACAGGCTTACTTCAAAGGTTACCGGCTTCAGTGCCATAATTTCTTCCAATGTCAGATGTTTCCCTGTTTCAGTATTAACAATCTCATACCCTTCATCGGTGTATTGTTTTGCATCCTCTGGATTCACATAAAATTTTTCATCGTCCTTTTTTGCCAAATACAGCATAACCCCATTTCCTTTCTAAGCTGTTACGAGAATCCCATTTATAAACCTAAGTGTTTTAGTTGTACAGGTTATTTTGTCCCCACCTCCCGACACTCCTGTTACCACGGTAATATCCGTACTTCTACATCTGGTTACATCTGCACTCTGTGATGGATTTTCTGAGACATAAAACCGTGGAGTTTTTATACTCATTGCCTGTTGGGCCCGCCAACGCATGGAGGGGCGCAACACTCCATCCTCCCTGGTGCCATCTGAAAAATCCAGCGATCCAACCTCTTTTTCCTCCTGAAATCCTTTAATTTCTCCTATACTTACCTTAATGGAATGCGTCTCATCGGCATCTTTTGAAATTATCGCAACCCCCTGCAACGTTCCCGACGTAATTTTATCCGCGCTTAATTCACCTTCAATGTTTGCCGTTTTTACACGCAGATTCTCCGCTACAACATTTGTCGTCTTAATCGTGTCTTCTGCCAGCTGTGTCACTTTATCGTCAGCCTCATCCAGGTTTGCCCATGCTATTTTGACTGACGGAGCAAGGGTTATCCCGCCTTTGTCCAGTGTCACCAGCACATTTCCGGACTCGTCACAAATATGCGCAACGCCCGAAGTATTTTCCATACCTCCAAGCTGCAGTGTTCCACCCTTAATCCTGTCTGCACACATTGTCCCTGCCGTGATAAAATCGGCAACAATCGCACCATCCATTGTCATTGCAAGACCATATTCCCCATTATATCCGGTGCTGGAATATCCAAAGCCATTGAGGTTCCAGCGCCATACTTTCCGGGCTTCATCAATATTTTTGGAATCCATTATCAGCAGCTCGCACGGATTGCCCTTGTCATCCATCTTCAGGGCTATGTATCCATTGGTTGCCTGCTTTATCAGGGCGGATGCGTTATTCTTTGCCGCCTGAAGTATTTCACCTTTCTGCGGCAGTCTTTGCGCTATTCCCTTTTCCGTACTCGCCAGCTGCTGTGTATATGATTTCTGGACTGTATTGCTTAATACTATGGCATTCTGTGACGCATCAGAAAGGCATGTTGTCTTTTGTTGTACCGGGAACCATGAATCCATTCCAAACGGACTGGCTATCGCATGAATGTAATCCCCAAGCTCAAATGACTGGATGTCCCTGTCCAGTATTGACATGTCTATTGCATTGAGTTCGAGTGTCAGGCTTGCAAACTGTTTGTCTGTGAGCCATTCCCGCGCCTTTTTTATCAGATTTTCGGGAAGCGTGACATCGCTAAAATCCACCACCCTTTTAATCCATCCGAATTTCCTTACGGCATCCTCGTTACAGACATAATCCTTCCCATTATTGACAGACTCTATTGTCAGATATGCCGTAAGTCCCTCGACCGGGCTCTCATCCAGCTGTTGTCCCCTTGGCAGTACCGCCGTTGCAATTTCATCCGTGGACGTACTTTCTGCATAATCCAGCAGATTCTCGCCAAACTCTATAGCCTGCCCGCACGTCTTCCCATAATGCTCCAGTGTGACCACATCCAGAATGTTTCTGCCATTGGTACGCCTTACCCTTATATATCCACCTAATTTGTCACATATCTTTTCCCTTAACGCTGTCAGGGTATCTTCATAGTTTGTGTATCTGTAAATACTGTCATTGGAATCATGCACGGTGACTGCACCGACTTCAAAGCGCTTCCTTTCTTCTACCTGTTCGTTATGTCTCTGCACAAGTTCGTTTACAAAAGCATACGGCGTGACATCCTGGAACTTTTTCTGGGGCTGTATGGAGTCAGCCAGGAAGGAAAGTATCCCGACTGCATAGACATTCTTTTCACGCCTAAAGTTTACTGATGTCTCCTTTACCATTCCGTAGAACAATTCATTGCCGTCCTTCAGCACCTGTATCATGGATATCCGTTCAAGTATCTGGCTGTACAGGGGATTGTCCGGCGGGACCTTGAATTCCAGATACCCCGCGTCATTCAGGGATTCCGTTAGGGTGGGAGAAAAGACCACACACTCTTTATCCCCCGGATACCATAAGTGCTTTCCGTCCATTAAAATTTCATACATTATAAGCTTCCTCCTCTGTAATCAATCAAAACTGTGCCCCTGCCCCTGAATACAAGCGTGACATCTGATTCACCACATACTTTCAACCGCGGAAACCTGTTCTTTCCGTTAATCATGCTGAATGTGTTTTGTCCATCCGATACCGTAAATTCAACCGAGGCAATGCCGGATACCTCAAATATCGGAACCGACGGCATTGTCCCCCCTGGAATGGGAATGCTTAATTCCCCATCCACCGTCTGCCTTTCGATCGTCCTGATTACCCCGGTCTCAAAGTTAAACGGATCCCATAACCATTCCTCCGCTGATGACTGCAGGTCATATTTATAAGGCTCCGCGCTGGGCATGTTTAATTTCAGCGTGCCCAGCTGCCTTATACGGTCAAACTCCTCAACGTAAAGCCTGCCTGTCCAATAATGGTCAATGTCATTGTCAAAGATGATTTTGCATCTGCGTCCGTGTATTTTATTCCTCAGGTCGGAAACAATATTGTCCCAGTCCATCCTGTTCCTCACGCCGCCAAGCTCTATGCTTATGGCTCTCGATTTATATACCGGCGTGCCTGTCAGCGCCTCTGACAGGTCAAGGAAGGCGTTCGCCCCCGGGACGTCCACATAATATGTCTCCTGCTCTGGTGCCCCTATGCAGTTGTTGTTACCAATTGCCAGTCCCCAGTCTTCCAGGGTATGGTATTTGGTGCCCATGGATATTACCTCTATTTCCACACCATTGGTTAATGCATTCATTACCGACCTCTTTCCCGCATGTCAAGCCTGCGGAATTCCATATTCATCTTGGGAGCCAGAGCACCTATTGTCTCTCCGGAATCAAGCACGACCTCCCTGTTTTCAGCCAGATATGGCAGATACTGCTTCATTACTTTCAGCATCTCAGAGACTCCGTTCGTGCCAAATCCATGGCTGTCTGCCTGTGCCTCAAGTGAAACGCTGCCACGTATGGACATATTTTCAGCCAGTCCGTTGACGGCATCCGTTACAAGTCCCTGGTTGTCTTTAATCCCCTGCGCCAGTCCGTGCATGAAATCCGGCATCCATTTTTCGTAATCCCGGAGGGGGCCCTTGTCCGGACGTGAGAAATGCAGCAGTTCCTTTATTTTGTTTGCGACCTCCTTGACAGAGTCAACAATGTCTTTTATTTTCTGATTTATTCCTTCCTTAAGTCCCTCAATAAAATCCTTGCCCCATTCAATTGCTTTTTCCGGAAGGGACTTAATGAAATCTATGGCTGCCTGAAATCCTTCCTCAACTTTTTCCCCAAGACTTGCCAGTGCTTCCTTTATCCCTTCCACTAAATTCTTAAATGCCTGTATGGCTGAGTCTTTTATACCTTCAGCAGTTTCCACAACCTTGCTTTTAATCTGCTCCCAGACTTCAGAAGCGTTTTGTTTCACCTTTTCCCACAGTTCTTTAATCTTTTTGGGAAGGGATGTTATAAACTGGATAATCCCATCAACAAGCCCCTTTACTATTGTAACTACCAGTTCTTTCAAGCCTGTCCATATTTTTGACGCTGCATCCTTTATATTTTCCCATATCTTCTGGGCATCTCTTTTTAGTGCCTCAAAATCACCAGTAATCAGATCTATTAGCAACACAATCGGTCCCAAAACTGCATTCTTTATAAGTTCCCATGACGCCGCTGCAATATCTTTTATCTGGTTCCAGATTGTTGAAAAGAAATCCTTTATGCCGTTCCAGATTGTTGAAAAGAAATCCTTTATACCGTTCCATACTGTTTCCGCTGTTGCCCTGATTCCTTCCCAGATTGATGAAAGAAAGTCGCTTATGCCACCCCACACTGTTTCCGCTGTTGCCCTGATTCCTTCCCAGATTGTCAAAAAAAATTCCTTTATGCCATTCCATACAGTCAGTACTGCTGTTTTAACTGTTTCCCATAAGTCAATCCAAAACTGCCGAAACTCATCGCATGTGTTCCACAGATATATGAATCCCGCTATCAATGCCGCAACCGCCGCAATAATTAGGACAATGGGATTTGCCAGCAGGGCAGCGCTAAACGCCTTTACTGCCGTAGTGACCACCGTTATTGCAGTCTTTACTGCTGCAAACGCATTGACAAGCCCCGGTATTATCGTCATGACCTGCCCTATGGACCATATTATCTTTCCGGCAATCATTAGTGCGGGTCCTAATGCAGCAACTATCACGCCAATAACAGCAACTATGGTTTTCATGACCGGACTTAGACCATTAAGCCAGTCTATAAAGTTCCCTACAATTTCCACTGCCGCACGTATGGCGGGCATCAGGATTTCCCCAAAGGCTATTGCAAGCTCTGATATCTTACTTTTTAGGGTTGTAAGCTGCCCATTTAAGTTATCCTGCATGATTGCAGCCATGTTTTCAGCAGAACCGTCACAATCATCAATGGCACCCCGCAGTTTATCTATATCACCCGGCGCTGCATTCATTATGGCAAGAAATCCACTCATTGCATTTTTTCCAACCAAGGCTTCTGCATTGGCTTCTTTCTCGGATTCAGACATCTGTGAAAAAGCAAAACGGCATTCTTTGAGTATCTGCCCAAGGCTCTTCATGCTTCCGTCCGATTCCTTTGTCTGGATGGTTAAGTTTCCAATCTCTTTTCCTGTAAGCTTTACTTCTCCTGCAAGGCTTGTCATCATGCTTCTCATTGCCGTACCAGCCTGCGAACTCTTGATGCCGGAATTAGCCATCAGCCCGATTGCTTCTGCCGTGTCCTCTGCCGTAAATCCCAACGCTCCCGCAACAGGCGCACAATACTTAAATGTTTCACCCATCATTCCGACATTTGTATTTGCATTGGAACTTGCTGCTGCCAGTAGGTCTGCAAAATGCCCGGAATCCTCTGCCGTAAGCCCAAATGCTGTAAGTGCATCAGTAACAATATCTGACGTCGTTGCCAGTTCCTCTCCTGATGCGGCAGCAAGGTTCATAATTCCCTCAAGACCAGAAAGCATGTCTCCTGACTTCCATCCAGCCATTGCCATATAATTCATGGCTTCTGCAGCCTCCGAGGCGGAAAACTTTGTCTTCTCCCCCATCTCCCTCGCCTTGTTTCGAAGCTGATCAAGTTCTTCACCAGTTGCACCTGATACAGCAGCAACCTTACTCATTGCGGAATCAAAATCAGCGGCAGTCTTTACTGATACAACCCCTAGACCTCCTGCGACTGCCGAAACTGACATAAGCTTCTTGCCTACTCCCTCAATTGTGGAACCTACATCCTTAAGCTTTTCCCCTGTCTGTGACAGTTTTCCAAGTGATTCCGCAGAGTCTTCAGCCTGCTCTCCAAATTCCTCCAACGCGTCTTCCGATGCCCCTGCCTGTTCTTCCAAACTTCTCAGGGTATTTTCCGTCTCTACAATCTCCCTCTGCAATGCATCATACTGGCTCTGGCTGATGTCTCCTCTCGCCAGTGCATCATTCGCCTGCTCACCGGCTTCCTTTAATGTCCAGAGCTTTTCCTTTGTTTCCCCGATCGCCTGCGCAAGCAGGCGTTGTTTCTGCGCAAGCAGCTCTGTGTTTGATGGGTCAATTTTCAACAGTCTTTCTACATCCTTTAATTGGGACTGCGTGGACTTAATATTCTTATTTACGCTTGACAGGGCTTTATCCAGCCCCTGCGTATCCCCGCCTATCGCTATTGTAATTCCTTTAATTCTTCCACCTGACGCCATTCCTGCCTCCTACAAATTATCAATATCCGCCTGCGTTGCTATCAGCGGATAATCATACTCATCATTTTTCATCTCGATGAACATGTCATTAATCATGCCTATCGTGAGGTAATCCATGTCCGAAATAGAAATACCGCACTGCACCGCCCTTAGCAGAAACAATGCGGTATTAAACTCCCTGTCTATCCGACGTCCTTTTTTTTTGAAACCGATGTCCCTTTATTATTGAGATTCCAGAGTTCCAGAATCTCCGGCAGAATCTCATAGATGTTAAATGCGTCAAACTGGTCAAGCCATTCATAAACATCATCCGGCTGTGATGGGTCGCCATGCTTGTTCATCAGGTATGCGATATTTTCAAACATTTCAAGAGAAGTTATCGGGATACTGCTGCCTCCCTGAACCTTTTCTCCGTCCTCTATATCCTTTTGCAGTTTTTCCATGTCAACAAAAATGTCCCTGTTGAACTTAATACGGTACATCCGCGGTATGGCTGCCGTGCTGCGGAACTTGTATTTTTTCCCGCCTATGGTTATTTCTTTTGTCATGAACTCGTACCTCCCGACACACTCCCTGGCAGATAAACCGCGCCATACCATGCTGTATACACTTCATCCGGCGTATCCTCCGTGGTTTTTGCACGCACATTTCCGTCCGAATTTGGCGCACACGTCAGGGATATTTTGTCAGTTGTCGGCTCCTTGCTGTCCTCTGTCGTGGAAGACTCTGTTGACGGTCTTGTCGCCGTACAGTTCAAGAACCAGAACCGTGTTGACCTTGCATCCCCATCAATATCAAATCCAAGTGCAAACTCCCTTGTCTGCGCATTGGCATTTTCAACCAGAACGCTGTTGTCATCCTTTTCCTCCTTTAGGACATCCAGCCGGAACTGGTCAGGAATCATCGCCATTTCCAGATCCCCCTCATATCCGCCATTGGAGGATGCAACAAAATACACAATGCCATCCGCATAAAATGGCGACAGATCTCCCTTTGCCTCCAGGCTCACTGATACCGCACCGGGAACTGCCACAGGCGTCCCATACCCTGCCCCATCCTCCGTCTTCAGTGCATAATGCACGTTCTTGATATTAAATTTTACCTTGTTTTTCTTATTTGACATTTCTACGCCTCCAGTTCGTATATGACTTCATAGCAGCTTTCGCTGTCAAGTCCAGTTTCATTTTTTTTGTAATAAAACGCTTCCAGCACTTCCTCAACCTTTTCCTCTGCATGCATGTCCTTATGCCTTGTATACAGTTCTATCTGTATGTGGCGGGATGAACTGTACACCTTACCGTCTGCCTTAAAATTATTGGAGTATGGTGTTATGTATATGATGTAGGGCATGGCTGGCGCTTCCCCTTCCGGGAAGGAATGGTATGCAACCGGGAATCCGGATTTCCCAAGCATTTTCTTAATCTCTTCAAGCGGGGTCACTTCATCTTCACCTGTATCTTTCTTTCTAATTTGCTTTCAAGCTGCTCCTCTGCCGGACGGATATGCGGCCTGCCTTCCACACGTCCCCCGTTCTTTTTTGCATGGCCGTACTCAAGCAGATGTGTCAACTGCGGTCTGGCTGAATTATAAACTGTTGTCCTTATATCTGCCCTAGATTCATATTCAACCTTGCTTTTCCATCCCTTTCTGTACTTTCCGCTTTGTTTTGGTGCGTTTTCCCTTATTTCTGCTGCACACTCTTTGGATGTCTCCTTTACGCTTTCTTTTAATGCCTCTGACACTTCATCACTGTACGCCCGAAGCTCATCCATAACAGCCTCTGCCAGATTGTCCACGTTTACAGCCATCACACGCCTCCTTTCCTGCGTAGATACAGCTCTATTTCGTCCGAGTCCTCTTGATGGTATGTCCTGTATATTCCGTACCGTATTTTTTTATACTCTATAACGTCTTCCCCTGAATAATTTATCGCAGGCGTTGTCAGCATAATCTCCGGATTCATTCCGTTCTGCCCCGCCTTGAACCATTCATTGCGTGTTATCGCACCTTCCGAAACGAATATCATCCGTCCCCCCTCCGCGGGAATACGCTGTCCTATCATATCCTCCGTATATGTTTTACTTAACAGATATGCCACCCCGTCCATCAGCCACCTCCTGCTTTCTGCCTGAACAGCCTGTTATTGAGCGTATAGCGGAGCATTCTGGGCATAACAGCCTTTTCATCCTTACGTTTTCTGTACAGATACGCTGCGTACATCTCCACAAGCATCCCGTCATTATCCGACTCCGGATCAAGATTTATTCCCTCATCAGAGATGGCTTTCCTTGCAAGACTTACAATATTTTCCAAGTATTTGTCATACGCACTGGCACAAATCTGCAAGTCTGTTTTCAGAATTTCCAGAATATTTTCGTCCTTCATGGCGCCATCCCCATTTCTTTTTATTCACCGTCACCAGTATCACCAGACCCACCAGCAGTCTCATTCTGCTTGTCCGGGGCAAACAAAACGCTTGTTGTCGGAGACGCATTTCCGACATTGGTCACTGCAAACGCTTCCGCGATCACAGGTTTCCCATCATACCTTGCAGTCCCCTTGAACACGGTCTGATCCTCAAGGAATTTTGTGTGTTCACTTGTTTCCAGTTCGGTTCCTGCACGTTCAACAAGCAGATACATGTCAGCATATCCAAAAATAATGTCACCATCCGGAACACAGCTAAGTTCCACAATGTCCCCGCCGATGACGGGCATGGTCATGTTCATGCCTGCCACAATCGCCGCAGTCGCATTCTTGTCCAGGCTTTGGATAATCAGGTCTGTATGGGTATTTTTACTCATAATCCATACCAGTCCTGTCTCGCTGTAATCGTTCTTGATGCATTTGGTCTTCGTGAGAATTTCCTGAAACAGTTTGATTCCTGTCGCCCCTGTGCCCTTTGTAATATTGCTGTTTCTTAAATCCACCCACTTTCTGGCTGTCGCAAGATAGTTACTTGGCTCTGATGCCTGTGCCAGCCTTGTCACGATGCCAAGCGGCATCTTTGTCCCCGTTCCATATACGATTGCCTTGTCAAGTGCCTTCCCAATTGCCTTTCCGAGCGCATTGATGATTTCTGACACAAGGTTGACATCATTGTCCTCCAGTATGGCATTGCACACGGCAAAGTAACCGCCGACCTTGTAGCCGTCAACCTCCGTGTCATTAAAGCTTAAGTCCAGTTCGTTCAGCCCGGCACACATCTCCGTCCAGACAGCTTCCGGGACTGCCCCCATGATGCGCTGCCTTGCCTTTCCCGCAACGGGTCTCACTGTCACGTATTTTAACAGCTTTGACGTCTCCTCCACCCGCGTCTTTAACAGTTCCAGCATGATGTCGGGAATCACGAGACCTACATTTGTAATTCCCCGCTTCTCACTGATTGCAGTCCTTACGGTGCTGATAAACTCCCTGACATCCTCCTTCGCAAAAAAGGCATCCCTCTCCTGCATGGTCAGTCCATAAAAATTCTTCCCCCTTGACATTACCGCCGTGTCCTCCCTCTCTTTTTTTGTTTCTGCCGGGCGGGCTTCCATCTGGTTTCCAAGTCCCGCTGTCCGTTTTTCCTCTTCTTTCAGTTCGCTTTCCAGACGTTCCAGTTCTTCCTCAAGCCTGCCTGTCTCTTCCTCATGTTCCTTCCTTTCCGTCTCGAACTGTTCGACCTCACCCTCGACCAGCCCCTTTTCCTCATCCGTCTCGGCTTCCTCGATTGCCTTTTCCAGTTCTGCCTCCCTTGTCGCAAAGCCGGCATCCTTTCCCCTGAGTTCCTCCAATGCTTTCCTGCTCGCGTCAATTTTTTTCCGCAGTATCAGTGCTTTCAGTGCCATCCCTGCCATCTCCTTTCAGTTTTGTCCGCATGGTACTCTTCCACGCCTCGTTTTTTCTTTTCCGGATCTGCTCATAATCCTCCCTGCGCGCGGAGACATTCGTCTCTGTATATGCCGGAAACGTACATACTGTAACCTCATAAAGCCTGACGCCCTTGATTGTCCAGTGAATTGTGCCATCCTCACGGAAATCAGTTTCCTCCTCAGTAATGTCAAATCCAAAAGAGCACTGGTCAACATCCCCGCGCTTTACACGCTCATACAGGTTCATTGCGTCAGTATCGTTCCTATTAATCCTGACTTTTCCCCATAAACCATGCGAATCCTCCCGCAGTTCCAGTGTCCCCGCCTTATTGCGTCCCAGCACGAGACGCGTTTCATGGTCAATCAGTGCCCTGATGTCATCACCCAGCGAATTGGAAAAAGCCCCTGGCGCAATTGACTCCGTGGCGCCTTTCCAAAGTTCATAATTACTGTTGAACACGGCAAAATATCCCTCTATGTACAGTTCACTGCCGTCCTCCCTTGTCGCAAAACCGGATGTGCTGTCCCTTGTCTGCATCCGTGTCCTACTCACTTTCATTCCCTCCTCCCTGTTTCAGCTTGAGCTGGTCTCCAATCTTATCCAGCGGTATATAATTCTCAAGGATGACAAGACCCTCCAGCCCCTCCCTTGGTCCCATGGAAAGCTTGTCCCTGACTTCATTGCCATCCACTATCCCGCGCACATACAGGCTGCTGTATACATCTGCCGTCGTCTTCAGGTCATACGAGTACAGGCTTGCTATGTTGAATTTCCAGTACCACTGCGGCGAAACCAGCAGCTTGCGCGTCAGTTCCTGCTCGATTCCCTGCGCTATCGGACGGATTGTCGAGCTGATGAAGTTATCCCACTCCCTTGAATCATAGCTGCCGATGCCCAGCACAAACGGCGGCACCCCGAGGATTGCGGCAACGGTACGTTTGTCCAGCTCCACCGTGTCCCTGATGGCAAGATCCTCCAGGGACAGGGGCTTTATCTGCTCCACGGCAAACTGGTCTGCCGGAATGAGCCACGGTTCCCCGGTCTCGGTTGTCGACAGGTACTCCTCGACAAGCCTGTGCCGTCCTTCCGGACTGCTGAACTCCTCCACCATGCCGTCGACCTTCACAATCACTGACGGACGCCACTTGCTTTCCATGAATGCCTTTTCCGTGGCAGCCGCCTGTTTCAGGTTGTTTGCAATGTCCTTTATGGCGGCTGTTATCCCCATCCCCTTCCATGGTCTGTCCGGATCCGGGTTGAATACGAAATGCAGTATATTGTCCGGGGCATATTCCACGCCGCCTATGTATATGCTGTACCCATATTTGTCCGGCACAAAGGAGACACCTGACGGACTGACCGGCACCATGTCGCCAAGCATACCGTCACTGGTCAGCGGGACTACCACGCTGTTCCCGCGTCCGTACAGGAGCAGGTTCATGACAATCGCCTCCATCCATGTCTTGCGCGTCATATACCTGTTCGGTGTAATGTCGACCTGCCTGCTCAGCGCATTGATGATCCTTTCGTCCCCCTTGTCCGTGTTGCCCATCAGGTAAATGGTCATGCTTGATATCAGCTCCGCAATCTTGCGGCATCCGGTCAGTATTTCCGGGTTCCGGTCAAGCCTTGTATAATTCCGGGAGCATATGACATCATATGCATCCTGCGTGATCATAAAGCCCACGGACTTATGGGTGTCACTCCTTGCCTTTAATTTTGTCCTTCTTTTGGCGTTCCTCATTTCTTCTCTCCCCACCAGCTCTGTGCCTTCTGTTTCTTTTCCAGGTTTTCCAGGTACCTCACGGCAGCAAACACGGAGCAGTCAAATATGTCAATCCTCTGTTTGTCCTGCACCTTTTCATACTGGATCATGTCGTCCGTTTTTTCGACTGCCGACACATTTTCCACGCAGTATTCGTAGGCGCCTGAATGCAGATAATAAAGGGTGCCGTTTTTGGCGCTCTTCTCGATGTAGCGGAAGCCTTCCGACTTTTTGTAAAAATACTGCGGCTGGTCAATGATGCTAAACTTTGCCTGCTTCATTCCTATGAAGTATTCGCGGCTGAATTTCCTGTCGTGCCCGACCTGCTTGATCCGGAATCCCATACCCCGCATCCTGACGAACCAGTTCACCACGTCCGCATAATTGACCGTGGGACCGTTGCACATGGTAAGCCATCCGTTGTCCCTCCACTCAAACAGCGGGATATTGTCCTCGTCCGCCTTTTTGTGGGCGGCAACGACAGGAAAAAACGCATGGGTTATGATGATGTCGACTCCCTTGTAATTCCCCATGAGGCACGATGCCGTAAGGTCATGGAGCTTTGACATGTCGGCGCCCCCGTACCAGTCCACCGGCAGCTTCACAAGCTCTGCCAGCGTCCAGGCATATTGTCTGTCCGACCGCCTGAATTCCTCTATGTCGAAGTAAGCCTTTATTGCCGACGTATAGACATTAAGGCTCTTGGCGTAAAAATCCTTCCTCTGCTGGGGGTCATTCTGCGCCTGCAGGCTGTCGTTCAGGATCTCCTCCGGACGTATGCTTACGCCATATCCGGGATTCGCCATTTCGTGCACCTTTGGATTTGTGTAGTCAATGTTCCCGTTCTCGTCCGGATTCGCGCAGCACATGAAAATAAAATACTGTTCATCCGACACGGTTCCGTCCAGTACCTTGCGGCAGTATTTCAGCCTGTTTCCCAGGAAGGAGTTTTCCTTGTCCCCTGCCGTGGAAATGCCGATAATCAGCTTGTTCGTGTACGCCTTCATTGCCTCCTTGAACAGGTTGTACTGTTTTGGCTGTTTCAGGGCATGGATTTCATCCACGATTGCGATATTGCAGTTCAGCGAGTCCTGCACGTCCGGATTTGCGGCAAGCGCCCTGATAAAAAAGGAGCTGTCGGGGAACTCTGCCGTCATGGAGTGTTCATTGTTGTTGTCTATCACCTTGACACATCCGCCCTGCTTTGCATTTTCCCCCATCCGCTTTATGTTGTAATCCAGGAAGTTAAAGCTTTCCAAGGACTGCATCAGCGCCGCGGACGTGATGTACACCTTGCTCCCTGACTTCCTGTACCATAGGCTTAACGCCCATGCAAGCGATGCGGCAAACGTTGTCTTGATGTTTTTCCGCGGGATAAATATCAGCGCCTCATGGTACCGCACAATGTCCGTCCCCTTGATATAAAAGCCCAGTAAGTTATAAATGATGAACTTGTGGAATGGTTCCAGCAGGAACGGCGTCCCCTTCAGGGGCGTCCCATCCATCTTTTCCCCCTGCTGGTGGCATATGGTCTTTTCAATGATCTGTATGCAGAACTCGGGCGCCTTGGATTTCAGGTCATACCTTTCACTGTCAATGTCGCTGAAAAACCTGTCCACCGCCTGCTGTAGTTCGACACATGCCACCTTGCTTTTGTTCCTTATGCTTTCCGCATACTCCAGAACCGCATTCCAGTTTTTAGCCTTAGCCGTCAATCGCCGCGAGTACCGCTGCAAGTCCCCTGATTTCTTCATCCTTTGGCTTGTCTCCTGTCACTTTTTTATACGCCGAAGGCGTCAGCCCCAGTTCCTTCCAGTACATTAACGCCGTCTTGTTCAGCTCGTCATATGTACTTAGGAGCGGGTTCTTTGTCATGTTGGTATTTCCTGATTTATTGGTGTACCTGACTACTGGCTCTGCCCCTGACTCTATATACTGCTGCTCCACTCCGTCCCTTGTTTCCAGTATTCCCGCCAGCGTGTCAATTGCATTGTCAAAGTAAGCCTGGTAGGTTCCGGCATCCCTGCATGCTTTCCTTATCCTTTCTTTCCATGTCTTTCGTTTCACCAGACCACCTCCATTTACGTTCTTTTTTGCAGTCTTTTTTCTGCGTTTTGGACAGGCTGATTTTTTGGGACTTAATTTAGAAGGTTCTCTCCCTCTGCCCCCTGTTTCCCCCTTTTTACAAAAATAGGGTCAGAGTTGGAAACGTCTCCCCCCACCGGTACCCCGGGATTTAAAATTTCGTGGCGAATGGGGCGGGGGTTTTCTTTTGCCTCCAGTCCACTCCGGGAACTGTTCTTTTCATGAGCTGTTTTCCCATCTCAGTAAGTTCGCCTGTCTGTCTGTTCTCCAGCCTGTTGTGCGTCTTTTGGCTGACGCTGATTAGGTTCCAGTCACAGTAGCAATATTTCGGATAAGCATTCGCAGGATAGATGTGGTGTACTGTTGTCGCCTCCGTGGTTCTTCCGTATCTCTTATCCAAAACGTCCATATAATCATCCAGTCTTAATATGTGTTCCCTCTTCTTACGCCATCTGGCACAATGGTAATTCATTCCGCATATCCTCCGCACAAAATAAAAACCAGCGTCACGGCTGCTGCCATGGCACTGATTTTTATATGCTTATCCTTAACCTACTGCCATGGTATTCGGTTGTTCCTGATACCATATTAGCATATTAAAAGTAGACAAAATCGACACTTTACTTTTGGGGAGTATTTTTTTGCAGATAACGGGTTATGGCTTTTTCGGGATAGGATTTATCATAATGCATTATACCCGCTATCCTTTTCCATGTATAACCATCTATGTACTTATACTGCATCATACGCCTTATCTTGCTGTCACGCACATTATTAATATACTCTGTAATTTCTGCTTCCAGAACTGCTGCCTGATTTATTCTCTTTTGCAGCAGATTCATATTGACCGATAGCTGCTGCAGTTTCTGAAAATCTGTATGGGATGCCTTTGCAGCGTCCGAGACAGTATCCATCTTTTTCTGTTCAATGCACTTTATTCTTTTCTCTAGCTCCATAATCTCCTTTCGCAAGTCGATGAGCTGCTCCAGTGTTTTCTTTGTCAATGATATCCCCTCTTTCTACAGTCTGTACTGTCTCGATACAATAATGCTTCCCTGTGACATTTCTGGGCGTATGTCCTAAATACCCCTGCTGCCATCCACTACAGTATCCTTTAAGTTCTTTGCGGCTTCGGCTTCTCCTGCCGTCAGGAATACCGTCTTTCCAAATCTTCCCTCCAGCATGCACAGGGCACACATGAAGGCATCTGCCGTTGTTTCCCCTATGACGGTTTTTCCATCCTGCAATGTATTGAGGGCGTACACCGTATCTCCCACTGCGCAGGGCAGTTTCAACAGTTTCCCCTGCTCCTCTAAGTCCTTGTATTTTTCCATTTCCTGTAATGCATAACAAATTGTTGCAAGGTTATCATCTGCTGCCGGATAATTATCCCAGTCGATACCCTCCATCCACTTCTGCGCTTTCTGGTAATCACTTAATTCCTTCATATTTTCCCTTCCCTCCATAGTCTCACCAAGTCCCGTATTCATGTTGCGACGTCGCAACACTGCTGCCAGCAGTAAATTAGCTTTTACTTCCTTTCTCCGTCTTTTACCACTTTATTCAGTACCGCCCTGCTCATTTCATATCTCCGTACATATTCAGGTGTTCCAGGAATATGTGCAGCTCCAAGAAACTGTACCGGATCACTCTTCATCCCATTCCAGTACACGGAAGATACCCCGGTCTCGGCAGATGATGTTTTAGGGTCTGAATACCATGTCTGTCTCGTCATGTCCGCATTTATTCCACCCTTTAACAGATTTTTTACGTCGTTCCGGTACTGGAAAAGGAGAAACGACTGAACAAGGCACGCCATTTTCAATTCCCCATAGGGAACCTCTTTTCCATCCTTTATGTCCGCAATAATTTCGCATGTTGCCCTCATTTCATCACCTCATTTATCAATTTTAGGGAGGAGTTGCAATCAGTCTTTGCTATTTTCTCCCCAATCAAATGCTTGTCCGCAATCGTGGCAGAAATTGTGTTTTTGTTTTATACTTCTTTTACTTCCACAATTTGGACAAAAATAATAGTATTTGTTTAACGCTGGCTTTAGTTTGTCTCGTCTTTCATAAACAGCAGGCGTTCCCTCCGATTTTAACAGGCTTAACACCCACTCGAAGTCTTCCACCATCTGCCCCTTGAAATTATGCGGATAATCACCGCTGCCTTTCAGCCCTTCTATTTTCCTTTTCGGTGTCATTTTCAGTTTCTCATTTGTTATCCGCTCATCGTGATGGTATTTCAGTAACTCAATTTCATCAGGAGCCATTTCCGTGTCCTCATAATCCTTCAGCTTGCACAATGCCCCATACACCCTGTCACTGACATCCCTTGTTATTACCTGTCCCTCTCCAAGGGCTTCCCATGGCACATTTTTCAGCTGCCATCTGCTGCCGTCCTTTTCCGTAAGCCTTCCCACGTTACCACCTCCGCCATCTAATATCTGGTATTCGCAGTCTCCCTCTGCCTTGATACAATACCCTGTTCCGTCCTTTTCCTTTCGGCAGGCACAAGGCAACTCGGTCATACATCCCAAATTCAAACTATCGCCTCCTAACATCTAAATCCTCTTTTCACAATCTCAATAGCCACATGTATCCCTCGTTCAATCGCTCGTTCTACTGCTGCCTGATCAATACAATCAGCTGCTTCATACTGTTGCCCGACTATAGCATGTACAATTGCACTTTCTTTCAGCTCCGCTATAACCTTATCCACGTTATAGGCTATAGGCTGTTCCTCAATTGCCTGTTCCAGATTTTGTGTCACATCAACCAACACATTATTTCTCAAAGACTGCATCAACGCACTTCTGCTAATCAAATCATTACTCATTCTTTCTCTTCCATTTTCAGGGTCATTTTCCTCCCCCTTCCTTCCCTTCCATACGCTGTCCGTTTTCCCATCCGCGCATCCCTGCCTGTTAATGCTGTAATTTCGACAGTCCTGTATATTTACTGTAAAATTGCTACAGTCCTGTATATTAACCGTAAATTTCCCATTGTCCGATATGTCGACTGTAAATTTCTTCCCATCTGTCATGTGTCTTGTCTTATTTTTCATTTTTACCCTCCATTCTCCTGCCGGATATTTTTATCCTGTCCCTTCCTGCGTTTGTATGGGCAGTAATGCCACACGCAGTTTAGCTTATCAACTCTGGAATAATTTTAGATCAATCTGCTTGATGTTTTTGTACTGGATGCTTTTATTGCTTCCGCCCTGTTTAAAATGAAATCCAGTATCTGTAATCTTTACTATTTTGCAGTGTCCGCAACCACCACCATTTGTATCCTTAATATTCACAATATCTCCAACGCAAATTGTTTCTCCAGTATCTACGCATAAAACTTCTTTTTTCGTTTCGTACTTCATAATTCACCTTCCTGTATCGCACAAATCCATATCCTTACCCAAGAATGGATATCTGTCCAAACTCATTATTGTAATTCATCCACAACGTCTCTGTCCGTCCGCGCCCGCCTTCCGCCAGCGTACTTTTCTGCACTTTGTTCCAGCCGGTCAGCATTTCATTGTAAAGCCTGCTGTCATAACCGGATAAAAGAACCTTTCCCGGATGACTGGTCAGTACCTTCAGTAATTCCTTGTGTTCTTCATCCGTCATTTCGTGCCTGTATAAATAATTCTTGCGTGTACCGTGTAAGTATGGCGGGTCTGCGTAAATAAGGACATCCGGCGTGTCATACCTTTTTATCAGCTCCAGGGCCGGAAGACATTCTATCTGCACTCCCCTGAGCCGCTCTGCTGCCAGTTCCATCGTTTCTGGCAGTCCTGCCCATGATTTTGCCGGGTTGGGGGAATGTGCCTGCTGGCCTGATTTAAAACCATTCCGGTACAGATTCCCGCACCCAAAACCCATCCAGCATTTGACGGCAAATTTTCTTGCCCTTTCTACCGGGTCCATTGTCTGCCCATAGGCCTCTATGTATTCCTGTCTGGAAAATGGTGTACGCCGGACAGCTTCCATCAATTCGTCCTTTTTGTCACGTAGTACCCTGAAAAAATTTACTATTTCCCCATCCAGGTCATTTACTGTCTCAATGTGACACCGCTGCTTATTGAACAGCACTGCAAGGCTTCCCGCAAATGGTTCCAGATAGACATCATGTTCCGGCATATGTTCGCATATCCATGGTGCAAGCCGGTTCTTTGCCCCTGGATATTTTAATACACTTTTCATAGTTCGAAATCCCCCTTACCCTATATGTTTAATTGCTCCATATCTGCTATAGCCCTAAAAATTGGATAAAACTGCTGCGGAACTACCATATTTCCTAACGCCTTAATTCTGTCCACATAATCGGTAATCCCATTATGATTTCGTAATAATTTGGGTTCATATATATTGGACATTCTCTGCCAGTCCTCAATTTCTCTGCCGGTATGCTCGTATGGTTGTTTCTGCCCCCTATGTGACGCTCCCTCGCGCATCCCCTCCAGTCGCTGGCTGTTGGCGTGGGCAATAATTCCAATCCTTTCTCTGGAATGAATTGCTCCGACATCTGCAGCCCTGTAACAACACCATCCAACATCATACCCCATGTCGGAAAAATCCCTGAGTATTCCTCGAAAAAACCTTCCAGATTCACTTGAAAGCAGTCCCCGAACATTCTCAGCCACAACCCATCTGGGCTTAATTTCGCCAATGACTCGCCGGAACTCCGGCCATAAGTCACGTTCATCACCAGATGCCTTACGCATTCCTGCAAGCGAATGCGGCTGGCATGGGAAGCCCCCTGAAATACAGGTAAGCATGCCTTTTCCAATTCCGGTTCTCTTAAAAAACTCATCTGCTGATAACCCATGTATGTCACTCCACCTTTCAACATCCGGCCAGTGCTTTTTTAGTACCCTCGCGGGATATCCTGCATATTCACACTGGCCTACAGTCTTAAATCCTGCCCATTCTGCTGCAATATCCATACCGCCAATACCAGAAAACAAGCTTAAGTGTGTCAGTTCCAATTACATCACCTTTCTTCTATCCAGTTAAATTCTTATCTACAACCTTCATTGGCACCTTCCCCCTGAAGCCCGGCACCGGGCTGAAAATATACCCCGCCCCTGCAGGCCTTCCATTCCCCGCTCCTGTCCGCGATTTTGGTAAACTTACTGATTTCCAGGCCTTTCACCGTCACGCCGTCAGCAACATAATAGCCCTGGAAATGTCCACTTTTTTCAATACGCGTTATGACAACTTCCTGATGGTATCCATTGTCCGTCACCACATCCCCGGCAGTTATCCTGCTTTCCCTGACATGCCTGTCTATCAGGGCTTTCCTTATAATTTCCAGTTCCTCGCCCGAAAATATTGGATTGTACGTGCCGGACGGATTTTCAAGGCAGGCATCTATCCGCCTAATTAACTTTGCCTCTTTTCTCATATTGCCCTCCTCTTCTTTGTGCATCCCCGCCCCCTGGGCTTTCCGGTCTCCCGTTTCAGGGCTTCCAGGCGCGGCTCCTGGCTGATGACCTTATTCACGACAAGCTCCCCTATTGCCGCTCCCCTGCGTCTTCCCCTGCCGTCCTCAACCATGCACATGCATGGGTATTTGGCAACGACGGTATACTCCACCATCCTGTATGCCCTCTGTTCGTCATCCGGTTTTTCCCTTAGTTTTACCCTTGTATTCAGTTCCAGTTCTTCATACGTCATGTGCCGTCACCTCCCTCCCAGGTCATTCCCGCACCTGTCCTGCTGCCAGTACATCATTCCCCCGGAGGCTTTCCGCCGGGTTTTCTTTCTGCCGTCCTGCCTTCTGCCGTTCAGATACTTCCGAAACCTGTTAATCATTGCCATTTTCATATGTATCACACTCCCCCGCCATTGCAATCCGTTCCCTGAGCAGGCCAAGCGCATCCAGCAGGCAGTTGTACTCGCTTACCATGTCGGACAGTCCGCTGTCTTTCCACAACAGCTCCAGATATTCCCCATATCTTCGGATGAGGCTGTCAACCATGGCTGGTCCATACCCGCCCCTGAGTTTTAACCGTTTCCCATTTCCGTCATCCCCCGCTGCCGGATGCCTGTCAGATGTGTCAGGTCCTGTCACGCTTTCTGCTGCCCGCATGTCTCCCCCGGATGTGTCAGATTCTGTCACATTTTCAGGATTACCATCCTGCCCGGGATTCCCTTTGTCCGTACACTGTACTCCTGCAAGTTCTTCTGCAAATTCTTCCGCAAAACCTTTCCAGAAGTAATATACCGGAATTACATCAACTTCCCCCGTATGGATGTATTCAACCTGATACCCCGTCCGGTACGTTACCCTTACGTTCTGGTTCTCGTATGGGAGCATGCGGTCAAATATATTTTCCGCCGCCGTACTGTTCGCACCAATATTCCGTGCCTCCTGCACCGCCACGAATAGTTCACGCAGTATATCTCCCGGGAAATCACCACCCATACGGAATATGAACTGAACCGCACTGTCCACATCGTCCCTGCTGTTTGTATAACAGGGTTCCTTCTTTTCCGCTGCCGCCTGCACACCTGGTGTGGCAGATTCTGTCACAATTTCCGTACCTGTATCCGCCATTTCCACGTTTTTTTCAGGCGTGACAGATTCTGTCACAATTTTTTTGTCTGGAACAACTGCATCCGGCCGTCCATCCGCCACCAGCGTCATCTGTCCGGGCACAGACCTGCTGCCA
>Ga0137306_101599_pt1 | contig 22182 bp, 26 predicted proteins | sample Inofroosms_March_FD_97187 | JGI IMG/M metagenome (GOLD analysis project Ga0137306, IMG submission 97187) | Mouse cecal microbial communities from Vienna, Austria - N-Acetylneuraminic and N-Acetylglucosamine D2O microcosms_March | ecosystem: Host-associated > Mammals > Digestive system > Large...
AAAGGGTTTTCAGACAGCGTGATTTCTGGTGAAGTGTTAACATATGGAGTGAAAAAGTTGACAATTATGAGGCGCTTGATATATAGTAGTCATATCGATGTAAATGCTTTAAGTACAGCACACTGGAAGGAGTAAGGATATGGGATTAGCAGAGCAGTTGAAGCAGAAGATTTTAGAGGGATACCAGATGACAAAGGAGGAAGCTCTGGAGCTGTATGATGAGCCGTTAGTGGAAATATGCCGGGCGGCGGATGAGATCCGGCAGTTTTTCTGCGGAAACCGGTTTGACATCTGCACGATCGTCAATGGTAAGAGCGGAAAATGCTCGGAGAATTGTAAGTATTGTGCGCAGTCGGCGTATTATCATACTTCGGCAGAGGAATACCCGCTGTTAGATACGGAGGAGATCGTCCGGCAGGCAAGATACAATGCGGACTGTGGAGTGCTGAGGTATTCCATCGTGACTTCCGGGCGATGCCTGAATGATGACGAGATCCGGCAGATGTGTGAAGCGATCCGGGCGGTCAAGGAGGAGGTTGATATAGAAGTGTGCGTATCCTTCGGGCTTCTGACAGAAGAACAGTTTCGCAGGATCAAAGAAGCGGGAGCGTCCCGGGTACATAATAATCTGGAGACATCCAGGCGCAATTTCCCCAATGTCTGTACGACCCATACATTTGACGATAAGGTCCGTGCGATCCGTGCGGCGATGGCGGCCGGTTTGGAGGTCTGCAGCGGCGGTATCATGGGGCTTGGAGAGTCTGCAGAGGATCGGATCGATATGGCGCTTACCTTGCGGGAGCTTGGAATAAAGAGCGTTCCGGTGAATATGCTGAATCCGATTCCGGGAACTCCCTATGAGAAGAATGAGAGGCTGGGAGTTAACGATATGAGAAGGATAGTGGCAGTCTGCCGTTATCTCCTTCCGGACGCGGCGATCCGGCTCGCGGGCGGCCGGGGGCTGATGGAGGATAAGGGGGAAGGGTGCTTCTGTTCCGGCGCCAATGCCGCCATATCCGGCGATATGCTGACAACCGCCGGATATACGGTTGAGACGGATCTCAAGATGATAGACGGACTTGGGTACAAGGTATATCTGTCATAAAATCGCAGAATTATGAAGTAACTCGTCTCGTTTCCTTATAATCTCATGAAAGTCTGTTTTCGTGCTCTCAAGCTTAGACGGATCCCGCAGGATTGCCGAAGGATGATATACGGCGGTCAGTGCGCAGTCCTTGCGGTGGGTCCATGTTCCGTGCTGCCGGGTGATCTTAAAATCCGGAGAAATGATACGCTGTGCGGCGACGCGGCCAAGACAGACGATGATCTTAGGCTTCAGCAGGAAGGTCTCGTATTTCAGATAGGGGAAGCAGGCTTCTTTTTCTTCATCCCTGGGATCACGGTTTCCCGGAGGATGGCATTTCAGAATATTGGTGATATAGATCTCTTCTCTCGTCAGTGAACAGTCAGCCAACAGCTCATCCAGTATTTTCCCGGAACGTCCGACAAAGGGAAGCCCTTCAAGGTCTTCCTGACTGCCGGGAGCTTCCGCGATCAGCATGATATCGGCGTTATGGCTTCCCCGTCCCATGACGGGCAGATGCCGGGTCTGGCTTAACGGGCAGTGGGTACAGGCGTTGATATGCTGTTCGATTTCATCCCATGTATGCATATGTTTCTCCTTTGAGGCAGTCTTTTTCGCTCTTGTATTATATTATAACGATATAAAACAAAAAGTAAAGTATCCTGCCCATTCAAACTGCTGTTTACTGACGAGGGTCTGAATTACGATATAAGAATAATATTTAATGATTATCATTAAATATTATTGCGGTAAATTTGTAGGTGTGATAAAATATTGGCAAACGAAAGTGGAGATACGGCACAAAGAGGGTTACTGCGGGCGTCGTAGGTGTGAACGGTAAAGAAAAGGGAGGACAGGTATGGAGACATACAGGAGTTATGAAAAGAAGGGATTATCATATAGCCGTATATGCCGGTTATTTCTGGCTGGTGCGTTGCTGGTGTGGCTGATCAGGTTCGCGGTGGCGGCTGTAACAATCATATGGTTATGCGGTCAGCCGGAATCGGCAATTCAATTGACAGAGACAGAAAATGCGTACCGTTTTGATATGATTTTGGGATATGCTCAATGCGGGCGGGAGCATCTTCCGGGTGGAGCAGAGATTGTGAGCAGTAAGAGATTCTGCATTGCATTCCTGGTTTTGTCTGCGGTAACGGAAGAACTGCCTGTATTGCTGTTGTTAGGATATCTGAGGAAAATCTTGAATGTTATAAGGGATTCTCATTCGCCGTTTGTCAGCCAGACGGCGGAATATACCGGGAAGATCGGATGGCTCCTGGTTTTGACGGGAGTCTTTGGGAAATGGATCTTCCAGATGGGAATGGGGCTTCTGGTATATCATCAGCCGTATTTTGTTAATCCGCTGGAATTCTCCTGGATATTTGCAGGAGTGATCGTATTGCTGACGAGCGATATATTAAGATGGGGATGTGAGCTTCAGGAATTCTCGGATGAGACGTTGTAGCGGCGGCATCCGGTCATTGCGGCAGGCAGCCAAAAATAATGGGAGGTGTGACAATATATGGCGATCATATTAAGGCTTGACAGGGTGATGGCGGATCGCAAGATGTCCTTGAATGAGTTATCGGAGAAGGTGGGGATATCGAATGTAAACCTGTCCAATCTGAAGACCGGGAAGGTAAGGGCAGTTCGCTTCTCTACATTGAATGCGATCTGTGAAGTGCTGGATTGTCAGCCCGGGGATATCCTGGAGTATCGGCGTGAGGACGGGAAAGCCTTGTAAACAGGAGGATGCAACTGCTGGTTGACAAATTTCCAAGTGCCGTTTTCTTGTGTTTTTACGGGATCAGAGGTAAAGTGTCAGTATACAGCAGACTCTTAGAAAGCGGTTTTCCAACAGTCTGCAGGACAGGAATCAGAAAGGCAGGTATAGAGAATGAATCTGGCAGAAAAACTTACAATACAGAGAAAGAAATCAGGGATGTCCCAGGAGCAGCTTGCAGAGAGGCTTGGGATTACCCGCCAGTCGGTCAGTAAATGGGAAGCCGGGAGCAGCATTCCTGAGATATCGAAACTGGTCGCAATGTCGGAAATATTCCGGGTCAGTCTGGATTATCTTCTGAAGGATTATCTGGATGAGGAGAAGAATAGCGGAATAGCGGCGGGCGGCTGTCGGAACGAACCGTATGGAGAGAAGCGATCAGAGGCAAATCAGCAGATGGATGAGGATAATTCAAGACTTGAGAAGAAAGTGGACGACCTTGCAAGATATATCAAGGGATATCAGTATACCAGTAAGACGAAGATTGCGGGAATCCCGCTGGTATCCATCCGTTTCTCCAGACAATTGGGCAGAGACGGTATTGCCAAGGGAATTATTGCGATCGGGAATGTCGCGATCGGCGTGATCAGCCTGGGCGCCTGTTCGTTTGGTATTATCAGTTTTGGTTCGATCGCGGTAGGATTATTGGCGATCGGTGCGCTTGCTTTCGGGCTTGCCGCATGGGGAGCGGTGGCAATCGGAGTCGTTGCGTTCGGTGCGTCAGCGATGGGGATCTATAGCGCCGGCGCGTCAGCATGGGGGCAAGAGGTGGCAGTGGGTGTGTCCGCCATGGGCAAGACGGCGATCGGAGAGACAGTGAAGGGAACCCATTGTCTGACTATTGAACAAGGGGTGACTACAGGAGCACAGATCGAGCATTTCCTCGAAGATACGAATCCGAATCTGTGGAAACCACTCAGGGATATGTTGACGGCATTTGCGGCGCATTTATAAAAACTATTCCATCTGGAAAGGCATTGCGGTATAATGGAGTCATGAGTCATTGACAAATCGGTGGTTGTAGTGCAGAAGTCATTGGAAGAATGGAGTGTGACAAGATGAATAAGAACTCTTTTTCATTCGTTATTTATATGATTCATGCGTGTGCCAATGCATGGAATAAGAGACCGTCAGAAGTTTATCATATACTTCAAAGTAAGGGGTGCATTGATGGCTTTTTAGTGCCAAATTACGATGTTTTACACACGCAGGGCACAATGTATATAGTTGAAGATATACAAGAATATCTTAAGGTTAGGGGGAGTATGGTATGAGAGTATATCAAGGTGGCAAATGACAAAGCATTTAGGGTGGTGGATATGTATCATTCCGGAATATGGGATAAAGAACGTGCTATTAATGAAATCAGAGTTTATAAGACATATGATCAGATTGCATTTATTACACAAAGGGCGATAGACCAATTGCTGAGGATGGAATTCTTTTATGAGGTATAATTATGGATGGAAATAAATTGGAAAGTGTTTATAAGGAGAATCTTGAAGAGAGAATCATGTTGTATTTGACCGAAACTGAAGATATTTCTTATGAGGAATCAATGGAAATATATTATGGAAGCAAGTTGGCTGAGAAGATTCAAGAGCGGAGAGAAGGAATACAATATTTGGATTACAAGGTGCTTGCAGATATTTTAAAAGAAACGGAACAGGAGTTGTTCCGATAAAAATGCACCGAAAATAGGCGAGGAGGCAGAATTGTGGGAGAACAGTTGACACAGAGCGATGTACAGAAGATAAAGGAAGAGATTGAGTATAGGAAATTAGTGGTACGCAAAAGGGAATTGGAGGCGGTCAAGGAGGCCCGGGCGCAGGGAGACTTAAGCGAGAATTTCGAGTATAAGGCGGCAAAGCAGGATAAGAACCGCAATGAGAGCCGTATCCGGTATCTGGAGAAGATGCTTAAAAATGCACGGATCGTATCGGATATTTCTCGGGACGACGAGGTGGGAATCAATAATACGGTCGAAATTTATTATGAGGAGGATGATGAGACAGAGGTCTATCGGCTGGTGACGAGTGTACGCGGGAATTCCCTGCAGGGGCTTATCAGTATAGAATCACCGCTTGGGAAAGCAATCAGAGGACATAAAGTGGGAGACCGCGTCAAGGTGAAGACGAACGGTGAGGATGGATATTTTGTTGAAATCAGGAAGATCGATAAGACTACGGACGATTCTAATGATACGCTGCGGAAGTATTGATGGAGGGGTTGTCGTTACTGACTGGATGCGTTACAGTTGGCGGGCGGCCAGACTGTGAATTATAACGGTTTGTCAAAACGTGTCGAAAAGTTTCGATTGTATTCGACAGATATTTGTGATAATCTATTAGTGACAAAAAGAGATGCCCCTTCATAAGAGCGGGTGGATTTCATTGCACAGTGGAGGTGTAGCGATATGGAACATGTAGAATTATTATCGGCTATATCTGTGATGTTGGATGAAAAGCTTGAACCGGTTAAGAATGATACGGCCGGGATAAAAGCTGAAGTGAAAGAACTTAAAGAGGAAACGAGTGCTGTAAGAGACGAGGTAAGAGAGGTCAAAGAAGACGTGAAGGTCTTGAAGACTGAGATGAAAGAAGTCAAAGAAGATGTGAGCATCTTAAAGACCGAGATGAAAGAAGTCAAAGAAGATGTGAAGATCTTGAAGACTGATGTGAGCGTCTTAAAGACCGAGATGAAAGAAGTCAAAGAAGATGTGAGCATCTTAAAGACCGAGATGAAAGAAGTCAAAGAAGATGTGAAGATCTTGAAGACTGATGTGAGCGTCTTAAAGACCGAGATGAAAGAAGTCAAAGAAGATGTGAGCATCTTAAAGACCGAGATGAAAGAAGTCAAAGAAGATGTGAAGATCTTGAAGACTGATGTGAGCGTCTTAAAGACCGAGATGAAAGAAGTCAAAGAAGATGTGAGCATCTTAAAGACCGAGATGAAAGAAGTCAAAGAAGATGTGAAGATCTTGAAGACTGATGTGAGCGTCTTAAAGACCGAGATGAAAGAAGTCAAAGAAGATGTGAGCATCTTAAAGACTGAGATGAAAGAAGTCAAAGAAGACGTGAAGATCTTGAAGACTGATGTGAGCGTCTTAAAGACCGAGATGAAAGAAGTCAGAGAAGATGTGAGCATTCTGAAGACTGAGGTAAAAGAACTCAAAGACAATGTAGATGTTTTGAATATTGAGGTAAAAGATCTGAAAGACAATGTAACTGTCTTGAATACTGAGGTAAAAGATCTGAAAGACAATGTAATCGTCTTAAATACCGAGGTAAAGGATTTGAAAGATAATGTCAAGCTTACGAATATTCAAATGGAGAATGACATTTTACCGCGGATTCAGACGATTGAGAGTTGTTATTTGTCTACATATAAGAGATATCAGACAGGCGGTGATCGGATGGATGAGATGCGGATCGATATTGACGTTTTAAAGCTGGCGGTTGCGGATCATACCAAGCAGATACAACGTTTGCAGAAGCTACAGCAGTTAGCATAAGCTGGGAGGTGAAAAGATGAAGAGATTTTCTTGCTAATTACAGATGTAACTGCATAACAAGAGTTAACAGGATTCCCCTGTCTTTTTGTTGTGCCGATAGCAGGAAAGTCTTTTGATTCATCATCCGGGAATAGTGCAGGCAATATCTCTTTGATCAGGGGGACGATTGTGCGTATTTCATGAGGCTGTAAGGAGACTTTCTTGCAGTCTTTTTGTTTTAGGAGGTACACATATGTCAATGATAGATGTCGTGAATTTAAGTTTTTCTTATGAGGGTAATTATGAAGAGATCTTCCAGAATGTATCATTTCGGATCGATACGGATTGGAAATTAGGATTTGTAGGAAGGAACGGACGCGGCAAGACTACGTTTTTGAATCTTCTGCTGGGCAGATATAAATACCAGGGAAGTATATCATCCAATGTGGAATTCGCTTATTTTCCCTATGAAGTGACGGATGTGAGCAGGATGGTGTATGAGATTCTGGAAGAACTGAATCCGCAGACAGAAGAATGGGAGATCTTCCGGGAATTGAATCTTCTGGATGTAGATGCGGAAGTTTTATATCGGCCGTTCTCAACCTTGAGCTGCGGGGAACGGACAAAGGTGCTGCTTGCGATGCTGTTCCTCGGGGAGAATCGTTTCCTTCTGATCGATGAGCCGACGAATCATCTGGATACGGAGGCCAGGCAGCGGATTGCCGGGTATTTGTCCCGGAAGAAGGGATTTATACTGGTATCTCACGACCGGCATTTTCTGGATTCCTGTGTGGATCATATACTTTCCATTAATAAGATGGATATTGAAGTGCGGAAGGGGAATTTTAGTTCCTGGTATGCCGATAAAGAGGCGCGGGACAGGCTTGAGGAGGCGCAGAACCAGAAGCTTGAGACGGAGGTTAAGCGGCTTAGGAAGGCGGCAAGACAGTCCTCGGACTGGTCGGCGAAGGTGGAGAAGAGTAAGAAGGGGCAGAGAGTGGCGGGCTTACGGCCGGACAGAGGGCATATCGGCCGTCAGGCGGCCAAGATGATGAAGCGTGCGAAGGTGTTGGAGGGCCGGCAGCAGCATGCGATCGAGGAGAAGTCGAAGCTTCTGAAGAATATAGAGACAATGGATGTCCTTCAGATCCATCCGCTGACATATCACACGGATAAACTGGCAGAGATTCGGGATATTACAGTCTGTTATGACGGCAGGCCGGTATGCTCCGGGATCAGCTTCGATATCCGCAGAGGAGAACGAGTCTGCCTCTCCGGGAAGAACGGATGCGGCAAATCCAGTATTCTGAAACTGTTGAACGGCGAAGATCTGGAATATAAAGGGAAGCTTTTGATAAGCGCCGGGCTTAAGATCTCGTATGTGTCCCAGGATACCTCTTATCTTCGGGGGGATCTGAGAGAGCTGTCCGAGGAGTATGGTCTGGATGAAAGTCTTTTTAAGGCGGTGCTCCGTAAGCTTGATCTGGAGAGGGGGCAGTTTGAGAAGGACGTAAGCCAGTACAGCGCCGGACAGAAGAAGAAGGTGTTGCTGGCGAAGAGTTTGTGCGAGCAGGCGCATCTGTATATATGGGATGAACCGTTGAACTACATTGATGTGCTGTCGAGAGTCCAGATCGAGGAGCTGCTGCTTAAGTATAAGCCTGCGGTTATTTTCGTGGAGCACGACAGGGCTTTTCGGGAGAATGTGGCGACGAAAGTAATAGAAATGTAGGCTATATCATTTATGATACACGAGGAGAGATAGTATGGAGCAGATGACGTTATTTGACGGCAGAAAGCAGACGGCGCCCCTGGCAAGCCGTCTGCGTCCTGCAACGCTTAAGGATTTCGCGGGACAGGAGCATTTGTTGGGAGAAGGGAAGATGCTTCGGCAGTTGATCGAGCGGGACCAGATATCTTCGATGATATTCTGGGGGCCGCCGGGAGTTGGGAAGACGACCCTTGCAAGTATCATTGCCAATCGGACGAAGGCTGATTTCATTAATTTCAGCGCGGTCACCAGCGGGATCAAGGAGATCAAGGAAGTGATGAACCAGGCGGAGAACAGCCGCAGGATGGGGGTTCGGACGGTCTTGTTCGTAGATGAGATCCACCGGTTTAACAAGGCTCAGCAGGATGCGTTTCTGCCTTTTGTGGAGAAGGGAAGCATCGTGTTGATCGGTGCGACAACGGAGAACCCCTCCTTCGAGGTCAACGCGGCGCTTCTGTCCAGATGCCGGGTGTTCGTGCTGAAGGCGCTTGAAGAGGTGGACCTTGTCAAGGTTATCTGGCATGCATTGACAAGCCCGGCCGGGTTTGGCCCGCAGAATGTACAGATCACGGACAGGCAGGTGGCGGCGATTGCGGCATTTGCTAACGGGGATGCCAGGACAGCGCTCAATACTCTGGAGATGGCAGTGACGAACGGGGAGATCAGCGCCGATGGGCTGCTGGTAACGGACGAGGGTCTGGAACAGTGTATCAGCAGGAAATCCCTTCTCTACGATAAGAACGGAGAGGAGCATTATAATCTGATCTCTGCGCTTCACAAATCCATGCGCAACAGTGATCCGGATGCGGCGATCTACTGGATGTGCAGGATGCTGGAGGGCGGCGAGAATCCGCTGTATATTGCGAGAAGGCTGATCCGGTTTGCCAGCGAAGATGTGGGTATGGCGGACAGCCATGCGCTGCAGGTGGCGGTGGCGGCGTACCAGGCGTGTCATTTCCTGGGGATGCCGGAATGCGACGTGCATCTGACCCATGCGGTCACCTATCTTGCCATGGCGCCGAAGTCCAACGCCCTCTACACCGCGTGTGAGATGTGCAAGCAGGATGTGAAGAATATGCGGGCGGAGCCGGTTCCGCTTAATCTACGCAACGCGCCTACGAAGCTTATGAAAGATCTGGAATATGGCAGAGGATATGAATATGCTCACGATACGGCGGAGAAACTGACAAATATGCAGTGTATGCCGGAATCCTTAAGCGGCCGGGTGTATTATCACCCTACCGATCAGGGCGGGGAGAGAGCGGTTAAGGACAGGCTTGATGAGATAAAAGCATGGAAGTCGGACAGGAGATGATAAATATGGAAGAAAAGAATTCCTTTGAGAAGATCTATGATGTGATCCGCCAGATTCCAAAGGGGCAGGTGGCGTCTTACGGGCAGATCGCGGCGCTTGCGGGTAACCGCCGCTGGGCGAGAGTGGTCGGCTATGCGCTCCACGCGGTTCCGTGCAGCAGCGATCTGCCGTGCCATCGTGTGGTGACCAAGGACGGCAGGATGTCCTGTGCATTCGGAAGCGGAAGATGCAATCGGCAGACAGAGCTTCTACAAGCAGAAGGGGTGGAATTCCAGGATGATAAGGTAGATATGAAGAGATATCAATGGAAGAAGATGATAATCTGAATTCTCCGGATGCACAGGTCAAAAGCCTCGACGCAGCCCGCTGCGCCTGCGTTTTTGACCTGCACATCTGAAGCAGCATCCTGCGCAATCTGTATCAGTTATTCTGCTTCAATTCTTTAAGGTATCATAAGGATCGTTGTTGCCAGAGCGGTCAATTCGGAGTTCTCATTACCCGCGTCGAGCAGTGAGGAGGCATTGATGGAGACGGTTACCGTCGTTTCCTCGTCAAATGTAGGGGCAGCGGCGTATTTCTCCATAGCCGTTATAAGTCCGGCAGAGACCTCCTCGATGGAGTAATAGGTTCCGCCCTCGAACTCGTTGTAGGCATTAAGGAAGCTGGTGTTCGGCGAGGTCTTGATCTCCACCATATAGCTGTAGACGCCGTCTTCTTTCTTCGGAATGCCGACAGAATATTTACACTGCTTCATCATGGTCTCAAGAGCCGCCTGATATCTGGGGATGTAAGCCTGGGTCAGATCAGAAGGCGGATCGAATACGTCTTCCTTATACCAGGCAAGCGCTTCTTCCTCCGTGCGGTCTGTATGTAGCGCGAAACGGGCTACGTCGCCTTTGAAGGATGCGTCCAGGTAAGCTTTGACAAAGTCATAGCAGTCTAAGACATCGCAGACCGTATTGTAAGGCTCCATATATCCATGAAGTGTCTGGGCAAGGAAGGTGTTAAGGCTTTCCTCGGAGATAGTATAGGACTCTCCTTCTTTGGAGACTTCAAGTGTAGAGATGATCTCCGCGTCGAAGGAGGGAGACACTTTTAATGCGTCGGTATCTGCCTCAAGGAGGGAAGAGACGGCTTCGGTAAGGTCCGTACTCTCCAGAGAATCCATGAATTCAGAGTTGGCTTTCTCCAGAGTATTCTTAATATTGATCGGAGTGTAGGTAACTTGGACGGAGAGGGTTCCGTCTTTCATCTTGGATGGTTTGGCAACCTCGAATTGGATCGTCTTGAAGGAATCCTTCATGAATTCCAGATAAGGCGTCTTTAGTTCTTCAGGAAACTGCAGAACGTAGGATTCATTGCTCTCTGCAATCCCTTCCTCTAAAAGTTCGGTAAATTCTTCAGAGCCGTTCTCCTTGATGGAAGTAATCTGTTCCCCGACATACTTGTCCGCATTCTCCTTGCTGCAGCCTGTCATCAGGGCAAGGGCGAACAGGCAGGGAATAAGAAATGTTCGTTTGCGCATGAAACATGTCCTCCTGTCTCTTTTTTCTATTTTCCATTGTAACATCCCAAAAACCTGTCTTCAATAGTAAATACTACTGGAAAAAGAGAAGCATTTTATATATAATAAACTAACAGGACAAAATTCAACAAAAAAGGAGAATTTTTATGGAAATGATATCAATTGAGAAGGAATTAAGGGAGAACTCGTATCCGGGACGCGGCATCATTATCGGGAAGAGCGCGGATGGAACGAAGGCGGTGACGGCGTATTTTATCATGGGGAGAAGTGTGAACAGCCGCAACCGCATTTTCGTGGAAGAAGGAGAGGGAATCAGGACGCAGGCGTTTGATCCGGCGCTGCTTACCGATCCAAGCCTGGTGATCTATGCGCCGGTGCGGGTGCTGGGGAACAAGACCATCGTGACCAACGGCGACCAGACCGATACCATCTATGAGGGAATGGACAGCCAGATGACGTTCGAGCAGTCTTTGCGAAGCCGTGAGTTTGAGCCGGACGGCCCGAACTACACGCCCAGGATCTCAGGGATCATGCATATCGAGAATGGAAGCTATAATTACGCGATGTCCATCCTTAAGAGCAACAACGGCAGCCCGGACAGTTGTAACCGTTATACCTTCGCGTATGAGAATCCGGCGGCAGGGGAGGGACATTTCATCCATACTTACCGCTGCGACGGCAATCCGCTGCCGAGCTTTGAGGGAGAGCCGAAACTGATCGGGATCCCGGATGATATGGAAGCGTTTACCGATATGCTGTGGAGCAGCTTGAACGAGGAGAACAAGGTGTCTCTGTTCGTGCGGTACATTGACATTGCAACAGGAACTTACGAGACGAAGATCGTGAACAAGAATCAGTAAATGTAACAGGATACGAGGAGGAACGAACATGAAGGAATTAGAATTAAAATATGGCTGCAATCCCAATCAGAAGCCATCCAGGATCTATATGGCGGACGGCGGCGAACTTCCGATCCAGGTGTTGAACGGCAGGCCGGGATACATTAATTTCCTGGATGCATTTAACGGGTGGCAGTTGGTGAGTGAACTTAAGAAGGCGACCGGACTTCCGGCGGCGACGTCCTTCAAGCATGTGTCCCCGGCGGGGGCTGCAGTAGGGATGCCGCTTACAGAGACTCTTGCGAAGATCTACTGGGTGGATGATCTGGGAGAGCTGTCGCCGTTAGCGTCTGCCTATGCCCGGGCAAGAGGGGCGGACCGGATGTCTTCTTTCGGAGACTTTATCTCTCTGTCGGATGTCTGTGACGTGGATACGGCAAGGCTTATCAAGCGTGAAGTATCAGACGGTGTGATTGCGCCGGGATATGAGCCGGAGGCGCTTGACATCCTGAAGGCGAAGAAGAACGGCAATTATAATGTGATACAGATCGATCCGGAGTATGTACCGGAGAAGCTTGAGCACAAGGATGTGTTTGGGATCACATTCGAGCAGGGAAGGAATGAGTTGAAGATTGACGACGAGTTCTTTGCCAATGTGGTAACGGAGAATAAGGAGCTGACAGAGCAGGCGAAGATCGATCTTGCCATCTCCATGATCACCCTGAAATACACGCAGTCCAATTCCGTATGTTTCGTGAAGGACGGACAGGCCATCGGTATCGGCGCGGGGCAGCAGTCCAGGATCCACTGCACCAGGCTTGCTGGCCAGAAGGCGGACAACTGGTGGTTAAGACAGTCTCCGCAGGTGATGGATCTTCCGTTCGTTGATTCGATCCGCCGCGCGGACAGGGATAATGCGATCGACCTGTATATCGGCGAGGATTACAAGGATGTGCTTTCAGACGGCGCATGGCAGGCAATCTTCAAGGAGAAGCCGGAGGTATTCACAAGAGAAGCCAAGAGGGAATGGCTTGACAAGCTTGAGGATGTTGCGCTTGGGTCGGATGCGTTCTTCCCGTTTGGGGACAATATCGAGCGTGCGCATAGAAGCGGGGTGAAGTATATCGCGCAGCCGGGCGGGTCTGTGAGAGACGACAATGTAATCGATACCTGCAATAAGTATGGTATGGCGATGGCATTTACCGGGCTCCGGCTGTTCCATCATTAGAAATAATAGTTGTATATTTGCTCAAAACCTTATATAATAGTAAAGATGTTTGCGATGATCGTGCAAAGAATGCGGTAAATATGGCAAATGAAGCGAATGAAATGAAGGAGCTGACAGTTATGGGTAAATATTTTGGAACAGATGGTTTCCGTGGTGAAGCGAATGAGGTACTGACGGTGGAACATGCATTCAAGGTAGGGCGGTTCCTGGGCTGGTACTACGGACAGGATCACAAGGCGAAGGTTGTGATCGGTAAGGATACAAGAAGAAGCAGTTATATGTTCGAGTATGCGCTGGCGGCAGGTATCACGGCGTCGGGTGCGAATGCATATCTTCTGCATGTAACGACGACGCCGAGTGTTTCCTATGTGACAAGGACAGATAATTTTGACTGCGGGATCATGATTTCGGCGAGTCATAATCCTTACTATGACAACGGGATCAAGGTGATCAGCGGGAAGGGACATAAGCTGGAGGCCGAGGTCGAGGAGAAGATCGAGGCTTATATCGACGGAGAGATGGGTGAACTGCCGCTGGCGAAGAAGGAAGATATCGGACGTACCGTCGATTATGCGGCAGGAAGGAATCGGTATATCGGTTATCTGATCTCATTGGCTACCCGTTCCTTCGAGGATATCAGGGTAGGGCTTGACTGTTCCAACGGAAGCGCATTTGCCATCGCAAAGAGCGTGTATGACGCGCTGGGCGCCAAGACCTATGTGATCAACTGTGAACCGGATGGAACGAATATCAATACCAACTGCGGTTCCACGCATATCGAAGTGCTTCAGAATTACGTGAAGGAGAAGAAGCTTGACGTGGGCTTCGCGTATGACGGCGACGCGGACAGATGTATCGCGGTGGATGAACACGGCAACGTGGTAGACGGAGATCTGATCCTCTATATCTGCGGCAAATATATGAAGGAGAACGGACGCCTGAACGGAGATACCATTGTGACGACGATCATGTCCAACCTGGGGCTTTATAAGGCCTGTGACAAGGCGGGGCTTAAGTATGAGAAGACTGCCGTGGGCGATAAGTATGTATATGAGAATATGGTGCGCAATAATTTCTCCCTTGGCGGGGAGCAGTCCGGCCATATTATTTTCAGCAAGCATGCGACAACAGGAGACGGAATACTTACGTCTCTGATGGTGATGGAGGTCATGCTGGAGAAGAAGATGAGCCTGGCGAAGCTTGCAGAGCCGGTGAAGATCTACCCGCAGCTTCTTAAGAATGTCCGTGTGGCAGACAAGAAGACGGCGAGAGAGAATGCGGCGGTTACGAAGGCGGTAGACGCGGTTGCCGAGGCGCTTGGCGACGATGGACGCATCCTGGTAAGGGAGAGCGGTACGGAGCCAGTGATCCGCGTAATGGTAGAGGCAGCTACGGATGAACTGTGCGAGAAATACGTGAATCAGGTGATTGATGTGATCAAGAAAGAAGGCCTTATGGTCGGTTAGAGTATAGAAGATTAAGAAAAAGGTCCCCAAGCGGGGGCCTTTTTGTATGGTGATATGTCTGCGGTTATACAGAGTGGAATCCCTTACCGATGATCTCACTGGTATTCGAGATCAGCAGGAAGGCATCGGGAGAATTCTCCTTAATATAGTTCCTGAGGCGTATCGCTTCTATTCGGTTCAGTACCGTGAAGATGATATATTTGTCTTCACCGCTGAATGCACCTTTGGCCAGAACGATGGTGGCGCTTCGGTGCAGGTCTTCCTTGATATAAGAGCATATAGGCTGCGGATTGCTGCATACAACGTTAAAGTATTTGGACAGATTCAGACTCTCGATGAATCCGTCGATCATGAAGGAGCGAAGCGCAAGACCAAGGAAGGAATACAATCCGGTCTCAATGTCGAATACGAAGCATCCGGCAAGTGTAATGAAGAAGTCTGTGACCAGCAAGGCGTTGCCGATGTTGAAGCTGGTATATTTCCTCATGATCATGGCAACCACGTCGGTACCGCCGCTTGATGCGCCGATGTTGAACAGCACCGCGGAGCCGATGGAGGGCAGCGCAATGGCGAAAGCCAGCTCAAGCATGGGCTGATCTGTAAGGGGATGGCTCATAGGATAGATACGTTCCAGTGCCGACAAGGTGACAGACAGAAGGATACTGCTGTAAGCGGTCTTGGCGGCGAATTTCTTCCCCAGTACAAAGAAACCGATCACGAGCAGGATCATGTTGGCGACGAAGGAAAAATCACTGGCGGAGATGACGCCGGACTTGGCGATAAGGACGGCAAGACCTGTGATCCCTCCAAAGGTAAAGTTGTTGGTAAACTTGAAGAAGTAGATACCGACAGCCATAATAAGCGTACTGGCTGTAAGATAAGTAAAGTTTTTAAATTGTGATTTCATGACAATTTCCTCTGCAAAATGTAATATTTAAAAAAGGCGTTCATAGACACCACACCGATTGTAACGCCGGAGCAGAGAAAAGTCAATGATATTTTACATCTGTATTAGAATAGGAAAATCAGTACATAATACCTTCTATAAAGGAGGAAATGAGATGCATAAGTATTTACCGATTACGGATGTATACGCAAGAGAAATCTTAGATTCCCGCGGGAATCCTACCATAGAAGTAGAAGTGCTGGCAGGAGAGACTCATCTTGGAAGGGCAAGTGTTCCGTCGGGTGCGTCTACCGGCCAGTATGAAGCACTGGAATTGCGGGATAAGGAGGCGCGGTACGGCGGTCTTGGAGTGGAGCTTGCGGTTGATCATGTGAATGCGAAGATCGCGCCGGCGATTATAGGGGTCAATGTGTTCGATCAGCCCATGATAGACCGGATCATGCAGAAGCTTGACGGAACGGGGAACAAATCGAATCTCGGAGCCAATGCCATGTTGGGCGTCTCCATGGCCGCCGCCCGCGCTGCCGCCCGCGCACTTCGTATTTCGCTGTACTCTTATCTTGGGGGAACGAATGCGAAGCGTCTGCCGGTGCCGATGATGAACATCATGAACGGAGGCAGACATGCGGACAACACCATAGATATCCAGGAATTTATGATCATGCCGGTGGGAGCGTGCTGCTTCAAAGAAGGTCTTCGGATGTGTGCGGAGATCTACCATGAGCTGAAGCGCCTGCTGAAGAAGCACGGATACAGCACAGCCGTAGGTGACGAAGGCGGATTTGCCCCGGATCTGCCGGATGCGAAGGAGGCGCTGCGTTTCATCATGGATGCGGTGCAGGGCGCGGGCTACAGGCCGGGAGAAGATATCCGGGTTGCCCTGGATGTGGCTGCGACAGAATTGTACGATCATAATTCAAGGAAATATATCTTCGAGGGTGAGAGCAGGATGCATGGTCATCAGGTGGTACGCTCGGCGGAAGAATTGATCGATTATTATGAAGAACTGGCAGAGGAATTCCCGATTGCATCCATCGAGGACCCGTTGGATGAAGAGGACTGGGAAGGATGGGAGATCTTAACGACGCGCCTTGGCGTCAATCTTCAGTTGGTCGGGGACGATCTCTTTGTCACCAATGTAGACAGGCTGAAGAAGGGAATTGAGCAGGGAGTCGCCAATGCGGTCTTGATCAAAGTCAATCAGATCGGAACCCTGACGGAAGCATTCAATGCAATCGAGATGGCTAAGAATGCCGGGTATCGGACGATCGTATCCCATAGGTCCGGAGAGACGGCAGATTCCATTATTGCGGATATTGCAGTGGCGTTCAATTCCGGGCAGATCAAGACCGGGGCGCCGTGCCGTTCCGAGAGAGTGGAAAAATATAACCAGCTTCTGCGGATCGAAGAGAAACTGGGGGATGTGGCGGAGTATGGGAATCCATTCCTGTGATGAGGTACACAGCATATGGCATTTGGGTACACCACATTTTCCAATTTGGGACGTAGTAAAATTGAAAAATACTGCGTCCTCCTTCTTGCTATTTGGGGGATCTTGTGCTAGAATGATAGAGGTTCAGTTGCAGGAGGTGTAGAAGGTGGAGATTTTAAAGATTGTTTTAATGATCATATTTGCAATAGACTGTATTGCACTTACGGCTATCGTTCTGATGCAGGAGGGTAAGTCTGCAGGACTCGGCACGATCAGCGGTATGGCAGACACTTACTGGGGACAGAACAAGGGCCGTTCCATGGAGGGCGCGCTTGTGAAGTCTACGAAGTTCCTTGCAGTCCTGTTTATTGTATTGGCAGCAGTGTTGAATTTGAAGGTGTTTGCATAAGATTAGGTATATTTTTGTGAGACGATGGGACACTCCTGTGTAGGAGTGTCTATTTGTATATAGGGGATTTGTGAGGAGAGGTATAGAAGATGGAGCAGGGTTTTGAGAAGCGAAGGAAGGTAGTCTATGATCTGATGTGTGACAGCCTGTATGTGCCTATGAAGTTTAAGGAGCTGGCGATGCTCCTGCAGGTTCCAAAGGAGCAGAGGGATGAGCTTAAGAAAGTGCTGGAGTCATTGGAGGCGGACGGTAAGATATATCTGTCGAAGAGAGGGAAATACTGCCGCGGCGAGGCGAAGCGCCTGACAGGCGTTTTCCGTGCCAATGTAAGAGGATTTGGGTTTGTCATCACTGAGGATGAGAACGCGGATGTATATATCAGAGAAGAAGATACGAACGGTGCGTTTGACGGAGATCAGGTGGAGTTCGTACTTACACGGGAAGCGAAGGGAAGAAGCCGTGAAGGCAAGATCGTGAGGATCATCGCCAGGGGAGTGACCCGAATAGTCGGCCTGTATCAGCGCAGAGATCCGCAGAATTATGGATTCGTGATACCGGATAATCAGAAGTTCGCCCGGGATGTTTTTATCCCCATTGAGAAGTCGAAGGGTGCGGTGGACGGCCACAAGGTTGTAGCGGAACTTACTTCTTACGGGGAGGAAGGGAAGAAGCCGGAAGGCAGGGTGACGGAGATCATCGGACATATCAATGATCCGGGGACGGATATCATGTCGATCGTCAAGGGTTATGGGCTTCCGGTGGAATTCTCTGAGAAGATCCTGAATCAGGCGGAGCGGGTGGCTAAGGATGTCAGTGAGGCAGATATGGCCGGAAGGAAGGATCTGAGAGGCTGGCAGATGGTGACCATCGACGGGGAGGATGCCAAGGATCTGGATGATGCAGTCTCGGTGACCAGAGAAGGGGACAACTATATCCTGGGAGTTCACATTGCGGATGTGACCAATTATGTTCAGGAGAACAGCGCGATCGACCGGGAAGCCAGGGAGAGGGGGACGAGCGTCTACCTTGTGGACCGGGTTATCCCGATGTTACCCCATAAGCTGTCTAACGGGATCTGTTCTCTGAATGCCGGGACAGACCGTCTGGCGTTAAGCTGCATTATGACGGTGAATCCCAAAGGGGTCGTGATCGGGCATGAGATCGCGGAGACGGTGATACATGTAGATGAGAGGATGACTTATACCAGTGTGAAGAAGATCCTGGAAGATAGGGATCCGGAAGAGACGGCAAGATACCGGGAGTTGGTCCCTATGTTCGAACGAATGTATGAGCTGTCTCGGATCGTCCGCGGGCGCAGACAGCGGCGGGGCTCCATTGATTTTGATTTCCCGGAGTCGAAGCTTGTGCTCGATGAGGATGGGAGACCGCTGGAGATCAGGCCTTATGACCGCAATACTGCGACGAAGATTATTGAGGATTTCATGCTTCTGGCCAATGAGACGGTAGCGGAAGATTATTATTGGCAGGAGCTTCCGTTTGTATATCGTACCCATGAGGTGCCGGACGAGGAGAAGATACGGGCGCTTGCGACATTTATCAATAATTTCGGTTATTCCATGCATATCGGAGTCAATGAGATCCGGCCCAAGGAGATCCAGAAGCTTCTTGCCAGGGTGGAGAATACTCCGGAGGAAGCGCTGATCTGCCGTCTGGCGCTTCGCTCTATGAAGCAGGCGAGATATATGCCGGAGAATATCGGGCATTTCGGACTGGCGGCCAATTACTATACTCATTTTACCTCACCGATCCGAAGATATCCGGATCTTCAGATCCACAGGATCATCAAGGATAATTTAAGAGGGCGGATGGATGAGAAGAAGATCGCGCATTATCAGGGAATCCTTCAGGAGATAACGAAGCATTCCAGTGAGATGGAACGTAGAGCCGACGAAGCGGAACGAGAGACGGTCAAGCTTAAGAAGGCAGAATACATGCGGCAGCATATCGGGGAAGAATTTGACGGAGTGATCTCCGGTATGACCAAATGGGGCATGTATGTGGAGCTGCCGAATACGGTAGAAGGTCTGGTGCATGTGACGAATATGACGGATGATCATTACGATTACTATGAAGACAGATATGAGATGGCGGGGAGCCATACCCGCAGATCATACAAATTAGGTCAGCAGATACGCGTGAGGGTCCTTGGCGTGGACCGGCTGATGCGCACGATAGACTTTGAAGTGGTGGGAAATGCACCGGGGAGGGGGCAGACAGATGGCGAAGACGAATGGCAAGATGATCGCGAACAATAAGAAGGCGTATCATGATTATTTTATACTGGATACCTACGAAGCGGGGATCGCTCTTCACGGAACGGAAGTGAAATCCCTCAGAATGGGCAAATGCAGCATCAAAGAATCATTTATCCGGGTGGAGAACGGCGAGGTCTACATCTACGGCATGCATATCAGCCCGTATGAGAAGGGGAATATATTCAATAAGGATCCGTTAAGGATCCGCAAGCTCCTTCTTCACAAGTCGGAGATCAATAAGCTGTTGGGCAAGACGAAGGAAAAGGGGGTGGCGGTCGTCCCCCTTAAGGTATATTTTAAAGGCAGTCTGGTGAAGATCGAGATCGGTCTTGCGAAGGGGAAGAAGCTGTATGACAAGCGTCAGGACATAGCGAAGAAGGACCAGCAGAGAGAGGCACAGAGAGACTTTAAGATACGGAATTTCAGTTGAGTTTTGTTAAGGAGGCAAAAGAAGATGGTACCGACGAAGAAAGATGATCTGAGGAAGCTGGTGACGCAGACGACGATAGAGACCTATGAAGAACTGACGCCGCAGCTCGTCAGGCTGATCGAGCAGACGAAGCAGGATCATTCGCTTAGCGAGGCGCAGAAGCAGGATGAGATATCCCTGCATATGCTTGGATATGTGAAATCCTGTACCAATGAGATCATTGTCGAGGTGTTGGCGGAGATCCTGGGGCTTGACGACTGAGGAATAGATGAAAAAATGATTGCGTTAACGGCGGATTAGGAATACAATAGTATCAGAACATACAGTGAAAGGAAGAAGAGATATGGCATATTGTGTAAAATGTGGTGCAAAGGTGGACGACGGAACCATGTCATGCCCGCAGTGCGGCGCGCCGATACCGGAGCTTGCCGGGGGACGTTCGGACAGCCGGACAGCCGGGAGTACGGCTGATTACAGTCAGTCGGGCGGACAGGAATATACGTATGGGCAAGGATATACATATAACCAGAGCAATGGTTCAGGGACGGCAGGGTATGCACAGGAGCCGTATGGTTCATATGGATATGGTTCATATGGATATGGTTCGCAGGCGTATTTTGACCGGAGCGAAGTGAGCCGCAACAAAGCGATGGGCGTACTGTCTTACATCGGGATATTGGTGCTGATACCGCTGATCGCGGGAGATAAGCAGTCGCAGTATGTCAAACAGCATGTGAACCAGGGGTTGATACTATATATTCTATCCAAGATCATTGATTTTATAGAGGGCGACTGGTTCTGGGGAATACATTCGTTCTTCCATTTTGGTGGGAACCTATTCTCCTGGGCGTTTGATATCATAGACCTTGCCCTGCTGATCCTCCTGATCATGGGGATTGTAACGGCGTGCAGAGGTGAGAGAAGAGGGCTGCCGTTTATTGGTAAGATTAAGTTATTCAAATAAGAAGTTATTAAAGACAAGGCATCGTGCCTGCGGATCATCCGTAGGTACGATGCCTTTCTCATATGTCTTCTCGAAGCCCGACCGGCGCTGTGCCTGCCGCTTACTCGATTGTGATCAGTCTCGGCTGTTCTTCCTGCTTCTGGATCTCCTTAGGGAAGGTCAGGTGAAGAACGCCGTCCTTGAATGCTGCCCGGATATCATCCTGAGTCAGTGCGTCGCCTACATAGAAGCTTCTGTTGCAGGTGCCGGTGTAGCGTTCCTTGTGGATACAGTTGCCCTTGGCATCCTTCTCTTCCTTCGTCATATCCTTGTGAGCGGAGATCGTGAGATATCCATCCTTAAGATCAGCCTTGATGTCTTCCTTGGTATATCCCGGAAGCTCCATCTCTACCAGATAATTGCCGTCCTTCTCATGGATATCTGTCTTCATGATCTGGGCAGATGTATGGTCGTAGGAACGGCTGAAGAACGGATCGTTGAACATATCATCGAATAAATTGTTGAAACTCCTGTTTGCTAATAACATAAATCATTCCTCCTTGAAAATCTTCTTATGGTTTATTATATCCCATAAGATATGAAAATTATTTATTGTTTTATTTGCTATATATATTATATAACACATGTTGTTAGCAAAGTCAATAGGTGAGTGCTAAAAAGTTTAAAATATTTTACATATAGAAGCAGGAGGCAGGTGAATGATTCACTTGCCTCTTGCGCGTGTCTAATTATTCAGTTCTTCGTCTTGTAGTTCCAGTAAGTGAAGATGTTTGAGCAGATCTTCCTGGGAGCGTGTAGACAGACGATAATATCTTACCAGCAGATTTTGTGCGTCAATGGAATCTGCGCGGGATTCATCCAGAGATATGGAATCGGAATGCGTACCATCCAGAAGATAATCAACAGGTACATGAAAGAGGTTGGAGAATGCTACCAGCTTCTCATGGGAGGGCTGCCGGTTCTTCGTCTCATAACCGGCAATGGTAGAACGTGCAACATTGATGCGTTGTGCAACAAACTCCTGTGACATGTTATTTTTCTGACGCAGAGCTTTTAGTTTTTCGGCGAATGCCATGGTAAGAATTCCTCCTTTGTACATTATGGAATATTTTACCAATTGTGGCAGAAAAGAACATACAATGTGCCGTAAGTAAACTGAAAGTGCCGAAAAGCAACATATATGCGCCCAGAGGACGGCAGACAGATGCTTGCGATACCGCTGACAGCCTTTGACGGAAGAGACGGGAAGATTGTAATGGA
>Ga0137306_100763_pt1 | contig 22152 bp, 20 predicted proteins | sample Inofroosms_March_FD_97187 | JGI IMG/M metagenome (GOLD analysis project Ga0137306, IMG submission 97187) | Mouse cecal microbial communities from Vienna, Austria - N-Acetylneuraminic and N-Acetylglucosamine D2O microcosms_March | ecosystem: Host-associated > Mammals > Digestive system > Large...
CTGCATCGACCGGTTGTATGTGGAGACGGAGAAGAAAGAGACCATAGAGGGGAGACTGACGGTGAAGGAGGGGGAGGAGACGGTTCTCAGACTCTGGAAACCGGGGCAGTCCTCTGACGGGGAGGAGACGGTCTGTGTGACAGGGGCCCCGGCACAGACGGCCAGGAATCAGCCGGCCTCCCGGGAGCAGCTGGAAAAGCAGGTCCGGAAGACAGGCAATACCCCTTTCGTATTCGGCGATCTCAAGGTGGAGCTGGAGGGACAGGTGTTTCTGCCTGTTCAGACCGTCAATGAGCTGAGAAGAGAAGGACTGAAACAGCTGGAACAGTCCATACTGGCACCGTACCGGAGAGAGACGGCCGGAGCTGGTGTCTCCCGGGAAACGGGTCAGGCGGGGAAGAAGGAAGCTTCCGGCAAAACTGCCCCCGGGCTTTCGGTCCTGCTGTCCGACATGACGGGACTGTCCCGGGTCCTTTCCGTTGCCGAAGTGGGGGAAGTGATCATGGAGGCTGACGGGACAGAGCCCGGCCAGTGGAGAGAACTGGCAGACCGCTGCCACGGCAGCGGGAAAAATTGTGTCCTGGCCATGCCTGTGATCTTCAGAAAACAGGGGGAGACCTGGTTTGACCGTTGGTTCTCCCTGGCAGAGGAGGCGGGATTTGACGGTTTCCTGGTCCGGTCTCTTGATGAGATCGGGTATCTGAAAGGCCGGAACACCGGGATTCCCATGTACGGGGATCATCACCTGTATATGTTTAATTCTGCCTCCGGACAGATGTTAAGACAGCTGGGCTGTGAGAGGACCACCCTTCCTCTGGAGCTTAACAGCAGAGAACTGGAAGGGCTGGGAGGCAGGGGAAGCGACCTGATCGGATATGGGCTCATGCCGGCCATGGTATCCGCCCAGTGCGTGTTAAGGACCGTGAAGGGCTGCACCCGCATTCCCCGGTGGCTGAACATGAGAGACAGGACGGGAAAAGAACTGCCTGTGCGCAATCACTGCAGATACTGCTATAATCTGATCTATAATCCCTCTCCCCTTTCCCTCATAGACCAGGGAGACAGGATCAGGCGGCTGGCGCCGGATCAGGTGCGTCTCCAGTTTACCAGGGAGACAAAGGAGGAAGTGGAACGTATAACCAGGGCGTGGGTGGATATGCTTTTTTATGACAGGGCCGGAGAGAATCCGGCCGGAGACTTTACCAGAGGACATTTTAAACGGGGCGTGGAGTAGGTGATAAATTGACTGAGATGATCGCGGATGTATCAAAATATCTGATGATCCTGCTGGCAGCCATGTACACATACTGGAACTTCCGGTATTTCGGAGCGGCAGGGGAGAAAAAGAGAATTCTGTGCACAAGGCAGAACCGTCTCATGTTTCTGCTTCATTTTCTTGCCTACGGGGTTATGTTCCTGAAGACGGAAAACTGGAGGCTGCCGGTGTTTTACGGGGTCCAGGCAGTGTTTTTTCTATGCTATCTTTTCCTCTACCGGAAGCTGTACCGCAACCGCTCGGATATCCTGGTCAATAACGTGTGTTTTCTGCTGTGCGTCGGTTTTATCATCCTGACCCGGCTGTCTTTTGAGAAATCCGTGAGGCAGTTTGTCCTCGTAGTCTTCGGTGCGGCAGTGACCCTGGTCATCCCTTTTATCATAGATCATGCCTGGCAGCTGAGCCGGATCCCCTGGGTGTACGGACTTCTGGGGCTGGCTCTTTTGTGGATCGTGTACCGGTCGGGTCATGAGAGTTACGGGGCCCAGCTTTCTCTGTCCGTGGGGGGGATCTCTCTTCAGCCTTCGGAGTTTGTGAAAATCAGCTTTGTGTTTTTTGCGGCAGCCATGTTTTACCGCTCCACGGGGCGGCGTCAGGTTCTGGCCGTGACGGCTGTGGCGGCGCTTCATGTTCTTATCCTGGCCATGTCCAGGGATCTGGGAAGCGCTCTGATCTTTTTTGTCACCTGGGTCTTTATGGTGTTTGCGGCCACTTCAAGCCGGAGATATCTGGGGCTGGGGATCCTGGGAGGAGGGCTGGCCTCCGTGGCCGCCTGGTTCCTTTTCTCCCATGTCCGTGTCAGAGTCATGGCCTGGAGGGATCCCTGGGCTGACATCGACAACAGGGGATATCAGATCACCCAGTCTCTGTTTGCCGTCGGCACGGGAGGCTGGTTCGGCATGGGCCTTTATCAGGGGCTGCCGGGAAAGATCCCGGTGGTGGAGAAAGATTTTGTGTTCTCGGCTGTTTCCGAGGAGATGGGGGCTCTGTTTGCGCTGTGTGTGGTGCTGATCTGTTTGGGATGTTTTATCCAGTTTATGATGATCGCCTGTGAGATGCAGGCCATGTTCTATAAACTGATCGCCGTGGGTCTGGGTACCATGTACATCTCCCAGGTATTTCTGACCGTGGGAGGGGCCACCAGGTTTATCCCTTCCACAGGCGTGACTCTTCCCTTTGTCAGCGTGGGAGGAAGCTCGGTGCTCAGCACATTTATCATGTTCTCCGTCATCCAGGGGATGTACATCCTGAAACGCAATGAAGAAGAGGAAGACCGATATGAAACTGACTGTTAAAGGGGGAAAGAGGGAGATCGGCCCGGGAGAGCGGGCCAACCGCAGTATCCTCTGTCTGGTTTACGCGGTGGTGTTTCTGTTTCTGTGTCTTATGGCATATGTGGGATATTTTCTCACCGTGGACCGGGAACATGTGATTAACAACGCTTACAATGCCAGGCTGGACGGTTTTGCGGCCCGGGTGGAGCGGGGCCGGATCCTGGGAAGCGGAGGGGAGATCCTGGCAGAGACAAGGACCGGTGAGGATGGAAGAGAGATCAGGAATTACCCCTACGGCTCTCTGTTTGCCCATGGAGTGGGATACTCGGTCAGAGGGAAGACAGGGCTGGAACAGCTGGGCAATTTCTATCTTCTGACTTCTCATGAGAACCTTCTGGATCAGGCAATAGCCAGGCTTTCCGGGAGAAAGAGCCGGGGAGACTGTCTGAGGACCTGCTTTGATGTGAAACTGCAGCAGCTGGCCAGGGACAGCCTGGGAGAACAAAACGGTGCGGTGATCGTCATGGAGCCTGCCACAGGCCGGATCCTGGCTATGGTGTCCAGCCCGGATTTTAATCCCAACACCGTGGATCAGGACTGGGAGAGCCTGGTGTCGGAGGACAATACCGAAGCTCAGCTTCTCAACCGGGCTTCTCAGGGGCTCTATCCTCCCGGGTCTGTGTTCAAGACCGTGATTCTTCTGGAATATATCAGGGAGCATCCCGATGACTATGATCAGTACCGGTTTGACTGTACAGGATATTTTCAATATGAAGGCTATACCATCCAGTGTTATCACGGCAATGCCCACGGCAGCCAAGATCTTTCTCACGCCTATGCCAACTCCTGCAACGGAGCCTTTGCCTCCATGGGCCTGGAACTGGATCTGAAAGGGCTGGGGGATACTGCGGGGGAACTTCTCTTCAACAGGGACCAGCCTCTGGCCATGGCCTACAGCCGGAGCCGGTTTACCCTGGAAGAGGAGGACGGGGACTGGCAGATCCTCCAGACAGCCATCGGCCAGGGCCTGACCCTGACCACCCCCATGCATATTACCATGATCACTGCAGCCGTCGCCAACAAAGGGGTGCTGATGAAACCCTGTCTCACGGATTCCGTGGAAAATGCAGCAGGCGAAAAGGTAAAGCAGTTTGAGCCTTCTGTCTATGGAGCGCTGATGACGGAGAAGGAGGCTCAGATCCTCACCGATATGATGGAGCTGACCGTGGCGGAAGGCACCGGCTCCGCTCTGAGAACAGAGTCCTATACTGCTGCCGGAAAAACCGGTTCGGCCCAGTTTGAGACAGGAAAAGAGACACACAGCTGGTTTACAGGCTTTGCTCCGGCACAGGATCCTCAGGTGGTGGTGACTGTAGTGGTGGAGGAAGGCGGTTCCGGCGGCCAGACTGCGGCTCCCATCGCCAGAAGTATTTTTGATGCTTGCATATCAGGGCAAAAAGATGTATACTAACCTCAGTCTATGTTGACACACCAGGGGCCTTTGGCCCGGGCAGGAGGAATTGCAATGATAGAGGCAACGAGCTGTGGCGGTGTGGTTATTTTTCGAGGCAAGATTCTTGTATTGTATAAGAATTATAAGAACAAATACGAGGGTTGGGTTTTACCGAAAGGAACTGTGGAGGAAGGAGAGGAATATAAGGAGACGGCTTTGCGGGAAGTGAAGGAGGAGACCGGCGTGACGGCCTCCATTATCAAGTACATCGGGAAGAGCCAGTATTCCTTTAACACGCCTCAGGATATGGTGGAGAAAGATGTCCACTGGTATCTGATGATGGCAGACAGCTACTACAGTAAACCACAACGTGAGGAGTATTTTATGGACTCCGGATACTATAAGTTCTATGAGGCTTACCATCTGCTGAAGTTTTCCAACGAGAAGCAGATCCTGGAGAAAGCCTATAATGAGTACCTGGAGCTGAAGAAGAACAATCTGTGGGGTTCTAAGAAGTATTTTTAAGGAGAGAAAACCGCTGCATCTGAAAGAGATTGTCGGATGCGGGCGGTTTTTCTTTGTGTCACAGGATGATTGTGTCCTGACTTTTCTGTCTCATCTTATAAATTTAATCTATTTTTAACATTTGTGTAATAAATGTTAAAAAGCGGACATAATTTATAACAGACACGTAAATGATCGTGGAAGGAGAGAGGGACTATGAGAAAGGACAAGATTGTAAAAGCGATGATGTCGGCGATGGTCATGGTATCCATGACAGCCGTATCCTCCCAGGCGGAAAGCTATGGGGCGGGGGAAGCCGGCCGGACAGAGACAAAAGGGGAGACTCTGGAGACAGGCAGTGAGGAACAGGAGCAGTGTTCTTCCGGGTCCGTTCCGGAAGAAAGTCCGTCCCATGAGGCAGAGTATGAGCCTCATCGCGTGTTCAATGAAGGCCCGGGAGTGGTGGAATGGAAAACGGAAGAGACAGAGGAGACTGCAGAATACGGTCCTCATGTTCTGCAGGAGCAGGAGACGGAGACAGAAATGGAAACGGAGCAGGCTGTACAGTCTTACACCGATGAGGAGCTGTACATCCTGGCCCACGCCATCTGCGGGGAGGGGCAGTGCTGTCCCGATGAAGAACAGCTCTACATCGGATCCGTGATCCTGAACCGGAAAAATCACGGAGCCTATCCCGATACCATAGAAGGGGTCGTGTTCCAGAAAGGACAGTATGCCTGTACCTGGGACGGCAATTATTACCGGGAACCCACGGAGGCCAACTGGCGCAATGCCCGGTGGCTTCTGGAAAACGGAAGCATCCTGCCGGGGAACGTGGTCTATCAGGCCGGGTTCCGGCAGGGAAGCGGTCTGTATCTTCAGACCCGGTATCACAAGTACTGTTACCGGTAAGAAAAGAGAACTAAAAAATCAGATTGTGAAAAAAGAGAAAGTAAAGTACAATATCTGGTGAGGAGGATCCCGGCGGAGACGGGAGAGAACAGAGGGAGAGGTATAAATTTACAGGGGAAGACAAAAAATAAGACAAACACGAAGAGAAAAGGAGATTCTGTCATCATGAACAAAGCTTATGAACAGCTGCAGACTTACTTGGAGCGGGCCCAGGCATTCCAGACGGCCAGAGTCCTGTTTGAGTGGGACAATGAGACTCTGGCTCCCAGGGCGGCAGGCCCCAACACTTCCAGGGTGGTTGGGACGCTGTCAGGGGAATATTTTTCCGTGATCACGGACCCTGAAGTAAAGAAGCTGGTGAAGGAGTGCGAAAAAGAAGATCTGACGGAGACGGAGAAGGCCATTGTGAGAGAACTGGCAGAGGAGATCGACAAGCTGGAGAAGGTTCCGGCCAAAGAGTACCGGGAATTCTCCGAGCTGACAAGCGAGAGCGCCAGGATCTGGGCAGACGCCAGGAAGAAAAAGGATTTTGACAGCTTTGCCCCCACCCTGAAAAAACTGATAGAATACACGAAGAAGTTTGCCTCCTACCGGGCCGGGGAAGGACAGAAGCTGTATGACGTGCTGCTGGATGACTATGAGAAAGGATTTGACATGGAGACTCTGGACCGGTTCTTCGGAACTCTGAAGGAGCAGCTGGTTCCCTTTTTGAAGAAGCTGACGGACAGCGGCGTAAAGGTGGATGACAGCTTTCTCACCGGTGATTACAGCGAGAGGGATCAGGAGGCCATAGGCCGGTTCCTGGCAGAGTATGTGGGATTTGACTTTGACAAAGGAGTCATGGCAGTCAGCGCCCATCCCTTTACCACCAATCTCCACAACAAGGATGTGCGGATCACCACCAGCTACAACAATCATGTGGATGATTCCCTCTTTTCCGTGATCCACGAGTCAGGACACGCCATCTATGAGATGGGGATCCCCGACGATCTGACTCAGACTCTGGTGGGAACAGGAGCCTCCATGGGCATGCACGAGTCCCAGTCCCGGTTTTTTGAAAATATCATCGGGAGAAACAGGGCTTTCTGGGTTCCGGTCTACGGCAGACTTCAGAAACAGTTTCCCGCACAGCTGAAAGAGGTTTCCCTGGATCAGTTTGTAAAGGCCGTCAACAAGGTGGAGCCCAGCCTTATCCGTACCCAGGCCGACGAGCTGACCTACAGCCTTCATGTGCTCATCCGCTATGAGATCGAGAAGATGCTTATCGAGGAAGACCTGGATGTGGAAGAACTGCCCCGGATCTGGGCGGACAAGTATGAAGAGTATCTTGGGGTTCGCCCCAAAGATGTGGCAGAAGGGGTACTGCAGGATATTCACTGGTCCCAGGGATCCTTCGGATATTTTCCATCCTATGCCCTGGGAAGCGCTTTCGGAGCCCAGCTCTACGCCTATATGAAAAAGGAGATGGATTTTGAAGGATTGCTGGAAAAAGGAGATATGGGCAGGATCCGGGAATTTTTAAGGGAGAACATCCACAGGTACGGGAAATTAAAGACCAGCCGTCAGATGTTAAAGGATGTGACAGGAGAAGATTTTGATCCTCAGTACTATATCGACTATTTGACGGATAAGTACGGGAAACTGTACGGCATATAGATCTGCATTCTGTGGCATATTACCGGAAAACAGGGTTAAAAATCTGAATATATCGGTACATTGTCTCAGAGCCTCATATTTCTCTTGATTTAATACTGGTAAACAAGTATAATACAGATACTATATTTCGTGTATAAAGGAGAGCAGGAGTATGAGAATTCAAATTTATGACACTTATGAAGAGATGAGCAGAGCAGCTGCGGACCTGGTGGCAGCACAGCTTCTGCAGAAGCCCAATTCCCACCTGGGACTGACTGCAGGCAATACGCCCATCGGTATGTGCGCAGAGCTGGTGAAGCTTTACAAAGATCACAGAGTTTCCTTTGCCGAGTGTACTCTTTACAACCTGGAGGAGATGGCCGATGTTCCGCCGGAGGATCCGAATAATCTGAGACACACCTTCTTCCATGCCAACCTTCTGGACCATGTAGATGCCGACGACAGTCAGCTGGTTCTTCCGGACGGTTTTGCAGACGGCATCGAGGAGGCCTGCAAAAAGTATGACGAGCTTATGGACAACCTTCCCGAGGGACGTCTGGATATGCAGGTTCTGGGAATCGGCGCTGATGCCCACATCGGTATGAACAAGCCCAACGAGACGTTGACTCCCGAAGCACACGTAGTCTATAACAGAGCAGGCAGACCTACCTGCGCCATGGGTCTTCATCATATGCTTCTGGCCAAGAAGATTATCATGATCGCCAACGGCGAGGAGAAGGCAGAGGCGGTAGCCAAGATGTGCAACGGCCCCATTACCACCATGGCTCCGGCCTCCATGCTGCGGATGCATCCCGATGTAGTGGTGCTTCTGGACAAGCCGGCCGCATCCAAACTGTAAAAAAGAGCATGTATCTTTCGTGAGCATTCTCTTTTATGTGACGTAAGTTTCTGTAAGTGAAGGAGTACGGTATATCCGACATCATCCTGTGATGAGGAATCACAGGGTGATGTCTTTTAGTGTTTTCAGGACGATCATAGATAAAGGATGGAGATCATGGATAAAAAAATACTCATCGTAGTTGATATGCAGAAAGATTTTATTGACGGAAGCCTGGGGAGCAGGGAAGCTGCGGCCATTGTGCCCGAGGTAAGGAAAAAGATCGAGGCCTGTGAGAAGGCGGGATATGAGATCGTGTTCACTCTGGATACCCACGGGGATGATTACCTGGATACTCAGGAGGGCAGAAAGCTGCCGGTAAAACACTGTATCAAAGGAACCGACGGCTGGAGGCTCCACGAGGAATTTGAACACGTTCAGGGAAAGCGGTTTGAGAAACCGGCCTTCGGTTCCGTGGAATGCGGTCAGTATGTGGCCGGAGGCGGCTATGCCCTGGCGGAGCTGGTAGGGCTCTGTACGGATATCTGCGTGATCTCCAACGCCATGGTGATCAAGGCCCTGGCTCCGGAGCTGCCTGTTCTGGTAGATGGCAGATGCTGTGCCGGCGTAACTCCCGACAGCCATAAAAACGCTCTGGAGGCCATGAAAATGTGTCAGATCGAGGTGACGGGAGAATGAGAACAGAATATCGCATCGAACCCATGGTTTTGGATCAGCTGGATCAGGTGATGAAGCTCTACGACAACGCCAGAAAGTTTATGGCGGACCACGGCAATCCTACCCAGTGGCCTGAGGGGTATCCATCCCGTGAAATGATCATAAGAGATTTGGAAGCCGGGCACATGTTTGTCTGTATGTCGGGCCGGGATCTAGGGGCCGTGTTCTTTTACCGCACCGGGCGGGAGCCGGACTATGAGAATATATGGGACGGAGACTGGCTGGATCAGGAACCTTACGGGGTGGTCCATCGGATCACATCCGGGGGAGGCCATAAGGGAGCCGCTTCTTTCTGCCTGAACTGGGCATGGGAACAGTGCGGAAATCTGAAGATCGATACCCACCGGGACAATGGGGTCATGCAGAATCTGCTGAAAAAAAACGGATTCTCCTATTGCGGACTGATCCGGGGCAGGGACGGGGGAGAACGGCTGGCCTACCAGAAAAATCAAAAAATAGTTGCAATGTGAAAAAAATCATTTTATAATATGGGATGTTATTGCAAAGGAGCATTAGAGTGTTTCTAATGCTTTTTTTCATACAGCGGCGCTATTTGGCTGATTCGACACAAAACAGGAAACAGGAGGTAGTTATGAAAAAATATTTATCGTTCTTTCTGGCAGGAGTCATGGCTGCTGCCATGCTGGGAGGCTGCGGCTCGGCCTTTGACGACGGTTCTTCCCCCACATCGGCAGCCGGGGACAGCTCTGCGGCACAGACTCAGGCCGCAGGTCAGGGAGAGACAGCCCAGGCTCCGGCCGGAAACACTGTACAGCAGGGGGATAACATGATCCATATCCCGTCCAAGAATGAATTTCCTACCGTAGACTGTCAGAAAAATACGGAATTTTATGTAGTTCCTCTTAATATTTACGACCGCCTGGTAGAGTGCGAGATGGTGGACGGAGTGGCCACCATCGTGCCCAGTCTTGCCAGTACCTGGGATATCAGCGACGACGGTCTGGTATATACCTTCCATCTCCGGGACGACGTCACCTTCCACAACGGGATAAAGTTTACGGCCGATGACGTGGTGTACACCATTGAACGTATGATGGACCCGGCCACAGCCGCCATGAACACGGACTTCTTCAGCATGATCAAAGGGGCCAATGCCATGTTGGAAGGCGAGGCCGACGGCGTGGAGGGAGTGAAAGCTCTGGACGATTACACCGTAGAGATCACTCTGGAGGTTCCTTTCGGCCCGTTTCTGGCCAATCTGGCCACCCCGTCCTGCTCGATTTACAGCAGGGAGGCCACGGAGGCTGCGGGAGATCAGTTCGGCATCGACCCGGCAGTGACCGTAGGCACCGGTCCTTTTAAGATGGCTGACTGGGTGCTCAACGACAGGATCACTCTGGTGCGCTATGACGATTATTTCAAAGGCCCGGCTAAGGCCGACGGTCTGCAGATCATCCAGGTTCCCGACGAGAACACTCAGAAGCTGATGTACGAGAACGGGGAACTGGATGTGGTGGATTTAAGCAGCTCCAATTCTCAGCTGCCCTATTTCATGGGTAATGATGCCTACAAAGATAACCTGGTCACAGGACCTGAGGCAGGTCAGTATTTCTATGCTTTTAATCAGGATATGAAACCCATGGATGACGTGAGGGTCCGCAAAGCCATCTCCATGGCTATCGACCGTCAGACGATTCTGGACCAGATGTACAACGGCGCAGGCCATGTGGTCAATTCCATGCTGCCTGACGGCATCCTGGGTTCCTATGATGCCCAGGAGATTCCCTACGATCCGGAAGGAGCCAGGGCTCTTCTGGCAGAGGCGGGGTACGGTGACGGCTGCGAGCTGGAGATCTGGCAGATGACAGACAACCCGGATGCCCTCGCTATCAACCAGGTGGTTCAGTCCATGTTAAACGAAGTGGGATTCAAGGTGTCCATCAAGCAGATCGATGAGGCAGCTTACTATGCGGAGAGAAAAGAAGGCAGGATCGGCATGACCAGAGCCGTATGGTGGGGCGACTTTAATGATCCGGATAATTTCCTGTACACCTTCTTTACACAGAGGAATACAAAAGCCCGTTCCATCAACCACAAGAACACCGATGTATATCAGTGGCTGGAAGACGCCAGGGCCATGATAGACGAGGATGAGCGTATGGCCCTGTATCAGAAGATCGACACCACCATGGTACAGGAGGAGGCGGCAGTATTCCCCCTGTTCCAGATGGATCACATCGTCGTGGTTCAGGACTGGGTCAAAGGCTTTGAGGTTCCGTGGAACGGCTGGACCGATACTTCTTACTACAAAGTTTCTATCGAGAGATAACAGAACCTGCAGGCGGCTTAACGACATCTAAGCCGCCTTTTTTAGCAGGCAGCTGAAGGAGGAAGAGCAGATGTTAAAATACATAGCCAAGCGGGTGTTAGTGACCATTCCGGTGCTGATCGGCATTGTATTTCTGATTTTTGTCATGCTCAGCGTGGTTCCGGGAGATCCGCTGACTGTAATGATGGGAGAAAGAGTAAAAGTGGATGTGATCGAACGTCTCAGTGTGACCATGCATTTAAATGATCCCTGGTATGTCCGGTTCGGGTGGTATCTGTGGGATGCTCTCCACGGGGATTTCGGCACATCCTACAAACTGTCCAGAAGCGTATCGTCTCTCATAGCCAACGCGTTTCCCAAGACCCTGCTGCTGGCTGTCACCGCGGCAGTCCTGTCCTGGATCATCGGGATTCCGGCAGGCATCCTCTCGGCAGTGAAGAAAAACTCTCTGGTGGATCATCTGTTTATGGGAGTCGCCCTGTGCGGCGTCTCCATACCGGCTTTCTCCGTGGGTATGCTTCTCCAGAACGTGTTCAACGGTATCCTTCCCGTATCCGGATTTGCCTCCCCCAGACACCTGATCCTTCCGGCCATGGTCCTGGGGTGGAATGCGGCGGGTACCATCGCCCGGCTCACCAGATCCAGCCTTCTGGAGGTTCTGGAGGACGACTATATCAGGACGGCCAGAGCCAAAGGCCTGGCCCCTCTGCCTGTAATCCTGGGCCACGCCCTGAAAAATTCCCTGCTGCCTGTGATCACCATGATGGCTATCCAGATCTCCAGTCTGCTGTCCGGGGCAGTGATCACAGAGACCCTGTTCAGTATCCCCGGAATCGGCCGTCTTACGGTGGATGCCATCAACGGCCGCGACATGCCCCTTCTGCAGGGAACGGTTATCTTCACCACGGCCGTGATCATCGCAGGCAATCTGGTTGCGGATATCCTGTACTGTGTGGTGGATCCGAGAATACGTGTGGAGGGAGGAAAATAGGCATGGAACGATTTGAACAGGCGGTTTCCCTGGCAGCCAGGCTGGCCGTGGATTCCGTGAAAGAACAGTTTTCTCCTGAGGAACGGATGGAAGCCGTCGAGAAGCTGGAAGAGGAGGAGATGGAGTATATCCCCAGGCCGGACACTCTGAAGACAAAGATCCTGGATATGTGCAGGGAGAACAAGGTGGCAGCCGTCAGTGCGGCGGTGCTGGTCCTTATGGCTCTGGCCATTATCTTTGCAGACAAACTTACGGTCTACGATCCCAATGCCATCAACCTGATGGAGCGGCTTCTTCCTCCCTCCAAAGCTCACTGGTGCGGCACCGACGATCTGGGGAGGGATATCTTTACCAGGATCCTGTACGGCGGAAGAGTGTCTCTTCTGGTGGGAGTGATCCCCACCACCATCTCCATGGCCATCGGCATCGTCATGGGGATGGTTTCCGGATATATCCGGCAGCTGGATGCCCTCATCATGCGTCTGGCCGATATCGTCCTGGCCTTCCCATCCATCGTCCTGGCCATGGTGGTGATGTACACCCTGGGGGCCACCACCAGCAATATCTTTATCGCCCTGTCCATAATCGGCTGGGCCGGCACGGCCAGGATCGTCCGATCCCAAACCCTGTCTCTGCGGGAGCAGGAGTTCGTGGAGGCGGCCAGAGGCATGGGGGTGAAGAAATGGACGATCATGTTCCGCCATATCCTTCCCAACTGCCTTCCTTCTCTGATCGTACTGTTTACTTTAAATATTCCGGATGCCATTCTCTCGGAGGCCAATTTAAGCTTTCTGGGAGTGGGTACCCAGCCGCCGGATTCCAGCTGGGGACTTATGGTGTCCCAAGCGAAAACATTTGCAGTGTCCAGTCCCTGGATGCTCATATTCCCCAGTCTGGCTATCCTGATCATGGTGCTGGCCCTGAATTTTCTGGGCGACGGACTCCGGGATGCAGTGGATCCCCATATGAAAAAGTAGACAGGAGGCAGTGAGGACAATGGAAGAAAAATTATTGCAGATCCAGGACCTGCGGACCACCTTTTATACCAGAGAGGGGCAGGTCCATGCGGTGGATGGAGTCAGTATTGAGATCCACGAGGGAGAATGTACGGGCATCGTGGGAGAGTCGGGCTGCGGCAAAAGCATGACAGCCATGTCGGTTATGGGACTGCTGAAAAAGCCGGGCAGAGTAGACGGCGGCAGTATCTGGTTTGAAGGACAGGATCTGACCGCCATGACGCCCCGGGAGAGAAGGAAGATCCTGGGCAACCGGATCTCCATGATCTTTCAGGAGCCTATGACTTCTCTGAACCCGGTGATGACCGTGGGCAGGCAGGTGCGGGAAGCTCTTCTGCTCCACAACAGACAGATGACCAGAGCCGAGGCCAGAGACAGGGTGATCCAGTCTTTTGAACTGGTGGGCATCCCCGATGCGGCCAAGCGTTACGGGGAATACCCTCATCAGCTGTCAGGAGGGCTGCGCCAGAGAGTCATGATCGCCATGGCCATGGCCTGTGATCCCAGGCTTTTGATCGCCGACGAGCCGACGACGGCGCTGGATGTGACCATCGAGGCACAGATCCTCCATCTGATGAAACAGCTCCAGGAGGAGAAGGGGACCGCTGTCATGATGATCACCCACAATCTGGGAGTGGTGGCTCAGTTCTGCACCAGACTCTATGTCATGTACGCGGGAAAGGTGATGGAGAGCGGCACGGTGCAGGAGATTTTCAAACACGTGTGCCACCCCTACACAGACGGTCTCATGCGTTCCGTGCCGGATATGAAGTCAAAGGAACGGCTGTACAATATCAGGGGCATGGTCCCCAATATGCTCCGTCTGCCCAGGGGATGCCGGTTCTGTCCCAGATGTCAGTACTCCATGGCCAGATGCTTTCGGGAAGAACCGGAGCTGTATGAGGCGGCGCCGGGACATTTTGTGAGATGTTTCTTGTTTGAGAAGGAGGAAGGGAAATGACAGAGAGAGAAGTTCTTTTATCGACCCGGAATCTGACAAAGGAATATCAGCTGAAAAACAGCTTCGGCATCCGGAGAAAACAGGTGGTCCACGCGGTCAGCGGAGTGTCCCTGGAGATCTATAAAGGAGAGACCCTGAGCCTGGTGGGAGAATCGGGCTGCGGCAAGAGCACCCTGGGCAGGATGATGATGCGGCTCATCGAGCCTACGGAAGGTCAGATCTTTTTTGAGGGAAAGGATATCACCGCGTTCTCGGAGAGCCAGATGATCCAGGTGTATAAAAAGATTCAGATGATCTTTCAGGATCCCTATGCCAGCCTGGACCCCAGGATGAAGGTGCGGGATCTCATCGGCGAGCCTCTGCTGACTCACAGGGTGTGCGCCGGGAAGGAGGAGACGGACCAGCGGATAAAGGAGCTGATGCACATGGTCGGCATCCGGCCGGAGCTGATCGACCGGTATCCTCATCAGTTTTCCGGCGGACAGAGGCAGAGGATCGGCATCGCCAGGGCTCTGGCCTTAAATCCCAGGCTGATCGTCTGCGATGAACCCGTGTCCGCCCTCGACGTGTCCATCCAGTCCCAGATCCTGAATCTGCTGAAAGACCTGCAGCAGGAGTTTGATCTGACCTATCTGTTTATCTCCCATGACCTGGGCGTGGTCCACTATATCTCCGACAGGGTCTGCGTCATGTTCCTGGGAAAGATCTGCGAGATCGGCGAGACCGGAGAGATCTATGAGAAGCCTCTCCATCCCTATACCAGATTCCTTCTCCAGGCGGTGCCTGATATGGATCCGGAGAAGGTACAAAAGAGGGAGCAGATCCTTACCGGTGAGATCCCAAGCGCGGTAAATCCGCCGTCAGGCTGTCGGTTCCGCACCAGATGTCCCTATGCCGGAGACATTTGCCGGGACAAAGAACCGGAGATCAGACAGCTGGGTGACAGAAAAGTGGCATGTCATTTTCCGCTGGGATAGTTGATTGTTTTCTGAAAATTTAGTATAATACAACCAGCGGACGAGAGTTTGGGTGACGCAGAATAAAAAAGGGGGATATTCCTAATATGAAAACCAGATTAAAAAAGATAGGAACTGCAGGGACCACAGCACAGATGAGAGTGATTCCGGGTCATTTTGCCACCAATCATGCTCATATCAACTACTATCTGGATCTGACCATGCTTAAGAGCAGGACCAGTGAGGCCAGAGCCGTGGCCAAAGCCATGGCCCATCTGTACCTGTTTGACACGGTGGTAGACACCATCGTGTGTATGGAGGGGATGGAGGTTATCGGCGCCTTCTTGTCGGATGAGCTTTCCAAGGGCGGTTTTATGTCCATGAACCAGCATAAGAGTATCTATGTGGTGCGTCCGGAGTTTAACAATAACAGCCAGATCATTTTCCGTGACAATCTGGTCCATATGATCGAAGATAAGCATGTACTGGTGCTGGTGTCCTCAGTCACCACAGGACTGACAGTCAACAAGGTCATCGAGAGCATCCTGTACTATAACGGGATCATGACCGGTGTTTCAGCTATCTTCGGCGCTGTGGACGAGGTGGATGGCATCCCCATCAAGGCGGTGTTCGGGAAGAAGGATATCCCCGATTATGCTTCCTATGATTACCGTCACTGCCCGCTGTGCCAGCAGAAGCAGAAACTGGATGCCCTGGTCAATGCATTCGGGTATTCGGCACTGTAAACAGAGATTATATGGTGAGACAGACAGGGAGTCCGGCAGACCGGACTCCCTGTTTTCGTCTCTCCTGCCTGATTGTCACAGGAAAGTTTACTGTAATCTTTTCAGATCCTCATAAAATCCCGGATAGGAGATGTTTACGCATTCGCTTCCCAGGATCCTGGTTTCCCCTTCGGCACACAGCCCCAGGACGGCAAAAGTCATGGCGATGCGGTGGTCCAGACAGCTGTCGATGACGGCTCCGGAAAGAGGTTTTCCCCCTTCGATGATCATGCCGTCATCCGTCTCGGTCACATCGGCTCCCATGGCTTTAAGACAGCGGACCATCACTTCCAGACGGTTGGATTCCTTCACCTTCAGCTCTGCTGCATCCCGGATAACGGTCTTGCCTTCAGCCAGACATGCCATAGCGGCGATCATGGGAAGTTCGTCGATGAGGGTGGGGATTATGGCCCCTTCTATGACGGTTCCGTGAAGAGACGAGGAACGCACAAGGATATCCGCAGTGGGCTCCCCGGAACCGGACTGTTCATCAAGAAGGGTAATATGGGCTCCCATGGCCCTGGAGACCCGGAGGATCCCCTCCCGGGTCGGATTGATCCCCACATTCCGGATGAGGATCTCGGAGTCCGGGACCATGAGTCCGGCGCAGATAAAATAGGCTGCGGAAGAGATGTCTCCCGGAACCAGGATCTTCCGCCCCTGAAGCTCCCCGCCGGGCCGGAGGATGGCGCAGGTCCCCTCTGTGCGGATATCGGCGCCGAAGTGGTTCAGCATGATCTCGCTGTGGTTTCTGGACAGATAAGGCTCCGTCACCCTGGTTTCTCCTTCAGCATACAGGCCTGCCAGAAGGATAGCAGATTTTACCTGGGCCGAGGCCACCCTGGATGTATAGGAGATGCCGTGGAGATGCCCTCCCAGGATCTCAAGGGGAGCGCAGCCGTTGTTCTCCGTACTTCGGATATGGGCCCCCATAAGGCCGAGCGGTTCCATGATCCGGTTCATGGGACGTTTTCGGATGGAATCGTCACCTGTAAGCACCGCACCGAAGGGCTGTCCTGCCAGGATACCGGAGATAAGCCGCATGGTGGTGCCGCTGTTGCCGCAGTCCAGGACGCCATCCGGCTGCGTAAGTCCGCGGAGCCCTTTCCCGCGTACCAGTACGGTCTCCCCTCTGTTGTCGATCTCAATTCCCATTTTCCGGAAACAGGAGATGGTGGACAGGCAATCTGCCCCCTGGAGATAGTGATGGATCTCCGTAGTTCCCCTGGCTATGGCCCCAAACATCACGCTTCTGTGAGACACAGACTTATCTCCCGGGATGCTCACTTCTCCCCGGAGTCTTTTTGTCTTGCTGACGATCATGATCCTGCTTTTCCTCCTGTCCTTTTCATGCCCTGTGTTCTCCGGCCGTCATCTGACCAGCTCATAATGATATTTTTCCAGTCTTCCCCAGGCCTTTTCCATGGCCTCCTGCTCATGGAAGGAGATGCGCAGCGCACCCTCCCCGTGTTCCCGGTTGTGATTGATCCCGATATTCTTGATGCTGATCCCTCCGGCAGCCAGGATCACGGAGATCGTGGAGATGGCTCCCACCTCGTCTGCGATATCCACCGTAAAGCTGTAATCGGGATCAATAGGCCCTCCGGATTTTTCCGAAAATGTGCTGCGGTAATCTCTGGAGGTCTCAAACAGACCGTATATGCTCTGACCATCCCGGGCCCTGAGCCGGTCAAGGATAATTTCCAGGGAATCGATGTAGGACCGGAGGATCAGAGACAGATTATCGCTGTTGGTCATGCAGATCTGCTCCCACATCTCCGGCGAGGATGAGGCGATCCTGGTGATGTCCTTAAAGCCTCCTGCTGCCAGCCGTTTCATCATACCGTCGTCCCCGTCGCTTTCCTTCACCAGGTTCACCAGGCTGGAGGCTACGATGTGGGGGAGATGGCTGATGGCGGCAGTGATCTGATCGTGGCGCTCATAATCCAGGACGATGGGGATAGAATTGACGGCCCGGGCCACTTCTACCAGGCGTTCCACATCCTCCGGCCGGCTTGTGGCAGTGGGAGTGATGATATAGTAGGCATTTTCCAGAAGGTGGTCCGAAGAATTCTCATAGCCTGTTTTTTCCGAACCGGCCATAGGATGTCCTCCTATGAACACATCCTCCATCCCGAGCCGGGTCACCTGCCGGTGGATGTCGGTTTTGGTGCTTCCCACATCTGTGATCAGAGCTCCTGGCCTGAGATGGGGACGGAGCTGAGCCAGATAAGACGCGTTATATTCCACCGGCGTACACAAAAAGATCAGATCACATTCCTTCAGGCGGCTGTCATCGATACCGTCCAGTATGATGTCGATGATCCCGTCCTCAAAGGCCTGCTCCAGACGGGAACGGGTCCGCATGTAGGCCATGATCGTCACATCAGGATCAGAGCGCCGGATGCCTCTGGCGATCGATCCGCCGATGAGACCAAGGCCGATAAAGGCAATCCTGGAATCGGTCATCCCAGAGTCCTCCCCACTAATTGTGCAAAGGGTTTCAGATCCTCCATCAGAGTGTGGAACTGCTCAAAGGTCAGGGACTGAGGGCCGTCGGAGAGGGCGCAGGAGGGACAGGGATGAACCTCGATCATAAGGCCGTCGGCCCCTACAGCCACGGCGGCCTTGGCCAGAGGTTCCACATAGGCCCGGACTCCCGTGGCATGGCTGGGATCTACGATGACCGGCAGGTGGCTCTTGGCACGGATGACCGGCACGGCGCTGATGTCCAGGGTGTTGCGGGTACTTGTCTCGTAGGTGCGGATCCCTCTCTCGCACAGTACGATGTTGGGGTTGCCCTCGGAAATAATATATTCTGCGGCATTGAGCCATTCGTCGATGGTGGCAGACAGGCCTCTTTTTAAGAGAACCGGCACGCCGGACTTTCCGGCCTCCTTCAGCAGTTCAAAATTCTGCATGTTTCTGGCGCCGATCTGGAGCATGTCCACATATTTGACAGCAGCTTCTATAGCGTGGGCGCTGGTGACTTCACAGATCACGTTGAGCCCTGTGGCCTCTCTGGCCTCCTTCATATATTTAAGTCCCTCTTCCTCCAGGCCCTGGAAAGAGTAGGGAGAAGTCCTGGGTTTGTAGGCTCCGCCTCTTAAGAAAGTGGCTCCTGCCTTCTTCACTGCTTCGGCAGTCTGCAGAAGCTGCTCTTTACTCTCGATGGCACAGGGGCCGGCCATGACCGTGACAGTCCCGGGGCCGATAAAAGTATTGCCCACAGGGATCACGGAGTCTTCGGGATGGAATTTTTTATTGACCAGCTTATAGGATTCCGTCACGTTGACAATCTTGTCAACGCCCTCGGATATCTCGATATTGGAACCGTGAAGTCTGGTCTTATCGCCGACGACGCCTACGATGGTGACCTGGGCTCCCTTTGACAGATGGACCTGAAGTCCCTTGGACTCCACAAGTCCGGCTACTTTTGCGATGGCCTCGTCTGAGGCATTGGGTTTCATAATAATAATCATGGCAGTTTCCTCTCATCATTCATAATCATATTTCCTCATTGTAAAGGAGAAAAGAGAATTTGTCAACGCTTTTTCACGTTGAACTTTCACACTTTAAAGTGTATTTTAATATCCGATTTCCGGACTTTCGCAGAACAGGGATTTTTTTTGACAGCAGCGGAAATTTTTCTAATATTACTTGTAAAATTCTGAATTTTTTAGTAAAATGTTCCCATAGGCAAAAATATGTACAGGAGGAATATTTATGAACGTATATGGAACCAAACAAATCCGTAACGTCGTCTTAATGGGTCATGGCGGTGCAGGCAAGACGACCCTGGCAGAATCCATGGCGCTGGTGACCGGAGTTACCAAGAGAATGGGTAATGTGGTGGACGGCTCTACCATCAGCGATTACGATAAGGAAGAGATCAAGAGACAGTTTTCCATCTCCACCTCCCTGATACCGCTGGAGTTCCAGGGCGAAGAGGGGATGATCAAGGTCAATCTCCTGGACACACCCGGATATTTCGATTTTGTAGGCGAAGTGGAAGAAGCCATCAGCGTGGCCGATGCCGCTGTGATCGTGGTAAACTGCAAGGCAGGCATTGAAGTGGGAACGGAGAAGGCCTGGGAGCTGTGTGAGAAGTTTAACCTTCCCCGCATCATCTTTGTGACCAACATGGATGACGATCACGCCAGCTTCCGCGAGCTGCTCCTGAAGCTGGAGACCAGATTCGGCAGAAAGATCGCACCCTTCCATCTTCCTATCCGTGAGAACGAGAAATTTGTGGGATTTGTCAATGTGGTAAAGATGGCAGGAAGAAGATTTACCACCAACAGCGATTACACGGAGTGCGAGATCCCCGAGTACTCCAAGAAGAACCTGGGTATCGCCAGGGAGGCGCTGGTAGAGGCCGTTGCGGAGACCAGCGAGGAGTACATGGAGAGGTATTTCTCAGGTGAAGAATTTACTTATGAAGAGATCTCCGCCGCTCTCAGGGAACACGTCATAGACGGAAGTATCGTTCCGGTTATGCTGGGTTCCGGTATCAACTGCCAGGGAGCCCGGATGCTTCTGCAGGGCATCGACAGGTATTTCCCGTCACCGGATCACTTCGAGTGCATCGGCGTGGATGTGTCCACCGGCGAGCGCTTTGTGGCCAAGTACAATGACGGCGTGTCCCTGTCCATGAGAGTATTTAAGACCATCGTGGACCCGTTTATCGGCAAATATTCTCTTGTCAAAGTATGTACGGGAACCCTGAAACCGGATTCCGCTTCCTATAATGTAAATAAGGACACAGAGGAGAAGATCGGCAAGGTCTATACCTTAAGAGGCAAGGAGCAGATGGAGTTAAAGGAGCTGCGGGCAGGAGATATCGGCGCAGTGGCCAAGCTGAATGTGACCCAGACCGGAGATACTCTGGCCGTGCGCACGGCTCCTATCGTGTACCATAAGCCCCAGATCTCCACGCCTTACACCTACATGCGCTATACCACCAAGACCAAGGGAGACGACGACAAGGTGGCCAGCGCCCTGGCCAAGCTGATGGAAGAGGATCAGACCTTAAAGGCAGTAGGCGACAAGGAGAACCGTCAGACCCTGCTCTACGGCATCGGAGACCAGCAGCTGGAAGTGGTGGTCAGCAAGCTGGCAAACCGCTATAAAGTGGAGATCGAGCTGAGCAGGCCCAAGTTTGCGTTCCGTGAGACTATCCGCAAGAAAGTGGAGGCTCAGGGCAAGTACAAGAAGCAGACCGGCGGACACGGCCAGTACGGCGACGTGAAGATGTCCTTCGAGCCCTCCGGAGACCTGGAGACTCCCTATGTGTTTGAAGAGCAGGTATTCGGCGGCGCCGTTCCCAGGAACTACTTCCCGGCAGTGGAGAAGGGCATCCAGGAATGCGTTCTCAAGGGGCCTCTGGCCGCATATCCGGTAGTAGGCTTGAAGGCAGTTCTGCTGGATGGTTCCTATCATCCGGTAGATTCCTCTGAGATGGCCTTTAAGATGGCAGCCAGCCTGGCCTTTAAGAAGGCGTTTATGGAGGCCAATCCGGTGCTCTTAGAGCCCATCGCCTCCATGAAGGTGACGGTTCCGGATAAGTTTACCGGCGACGTCATGGGCGATCTCAACAGGAGAAGAGGCCGTGTACTGGGGATGAATTCCGACCATCACGGCAAACAGATCATCGAGGCGGACGTTCCTATGTCCGAACTGTTTGGATACAACACGGACCTGCGGTCCATGACCGGCGGCATCGGTATCTACGAGTACGAGTTCAGCCGCTACGAGCAGGCTCCCGGCGATGTGCAGAAGAAAGAGGTCGAGGCCAGAGCAGCTCAGGCCGAGGCCGACGCATAAGAGAATGGTTCCTCCGGTGAACACAGGATCACCGAGGCCGACGAGGCTTAAGATCGGGTTGCCGCTTTGGCGGCAGCCCGTTTTTTATGCGCAGGCCCCGGGGCAGGCGGGAAAAAAGTACATGACAAACAGAAAGGATATAGGTATAATATGTCGTAGACAGGCTGCCCCCAGGGGCGGTTCCTGAAGGGAAAACAGGAGGGAGGATCAGGATGGAGTACGGAATCTCCGATTACAGCAGTGAATATGGATCCTGTCCGGGCCGGCAGAGAGACCCGGAGCAGGAGAAACGGACTGCCAGGCAGATCCGGCGGTGTTTTTCCAGAGTAGGGCTCATCTATCTTCTCTATCTCATCCTGTCCAACGGATGCCAGTTGGTCGTGGGGTATGCGCTGGTGTGGACAGGACTGGCCGCAGGGATGAACATGAATCTGTATATGCTGATTACGACATTCAGCATGTATCCGGCGGCTGTCCCTCTCACGGCTCTGCTCATGAGGCTGGTGCCTTCCATGGGAGACACCGGAAAGGAGTCATGGGGGATCGGAAAGCTGGCCGGATTTTTCGTGTTCAGCCTGGGAGTCCTGTATCTGGGGAACCTGACAGGTATGGCGCTCATGGGCCTGGCAGGCCTTGTGAAGGGGGAGCCTATCGTCAACGGCATGCAGGAGCTTATGATGTCCCTGGAGTCCTGGAC
>Ga0137306_101603_pt1 | contig 22143 bp, 20 predicted proteins | sample Inofroosms_March_FD_97187 | JGI IMG/M metagenome (GOLD analysis project Ga0137306, IMG submission 97187) | Mouse cecal microbial communities from Vienna, Austria - N-Acetylneuraminic and N-Acetylglucosamine D2O microcosms_March | ecosystem: Host-associated > Mammals > Digestive system > Large...
TATAAACCTAGAAATCACACAAGGAAAAATATACGGCCTGATCGGAAGAAATGGAGCTGGAAAGACAACACTTCTTTCAATCATAACCGCACAGAACACCGCAACAAGCGGCAGCATCACCTATGACGGTGCGCCTGTCTGGGAAAATCAGGCCGCCCTTGACCACATATGCTTTTCCAGAGAATTAAATCCTGTCACCACAATGGGGCCGAACAATATGAAGGCAAAAGAATATTTACGCATAGCCTCTATATTTTATCCAAACTGGGACGAACAGCTGGCCAAACGGCTCATAGAGCTTTTTCATCTGGACACCAGAAAGCGCATTTCCAAAATGTCAAAAGGAATGCTGAGCATGGTGACAATTATTATTGCACTGGCCAGCAAGGCAGACATTACCTTTATGGATGAGCCGGTAGCAGGGCTGGATATTGTAGCCAGGGAACATTTCTATCAGCTGGTGCTTGACGAATATGAACGATCAAACAGGACCTTTGTTATATCCACACATATTATCGAAGAAGCCGCCAATATATTTGAAGAAGTAATCATCTTAAAAGAAGGCAGCCTATTATACAAAGAAAATACACAGGATTTATTAGCACGCAGCCTGCATGTCAGCGGAAATGAGCAGGATGTAGATGCCGCCTGCGCAGGACTTGACATCTATTTTACGAAAAAAATGGGGCGCTGCAAAAACGTCACTGTTGTTCTGCGGGACGGTCAGAAGCTGGCCGAAGGATATCCTGTCAGCGTACAGCCTGTCAGTCTGCAGGATCTATTTCTAGCACTTTGCAAAGAGGAGGCAGCCATATGAAAACAAATGGTTTTGACCGCGCTATGCGCTATTTTGTACGGGAGGCAGAGCTTTATGTATTAGGCACGATCGGCGGGAGCATATTACTGTCAGTTTATATGTGGCTGATCATCAACAGAGGAAACTTTTTTGAAATACTGGATAAGTTTCCCGTTTCGTTCTTTTATACGTCCGCAGTTATTATACTATCCATTACCGCCACTGCCGGACAGCGCTGGTTCCCGATGCTGATCTCCCTGGGATGCCGCCGTAAGAATATATTCTGGGGCCATCTGCTGATGCTGTTTTTGTTTATTTTACAGACTCTGGCACTCTACCAGCTGTCTGGATTTATTTCAGGCGCTGAAAAGCTGCCCCTGCAGCTTTTCACTATCCTTACTATTGATCTGGCAGTTGCAGGCGTTACTACTTTCCTAAATATCGCAATGCTGCGCTGGGGAAAGATCATCTATATATTAATGGTAATCCTCATTGTTGCCATAAGCATGTTCTATGGAATGTGGGCAGGGCTTTATGCTCCGTCCGGCGCAAATTCATCCGTTCTGCTGATTGAGCAATGGCCAATTCTGCCGCGCCTGATTTTGTTTACAGCCTGCCTTGCCGTCTTCACAGCCGCAAATATACTAAACTACCGCACACTCAGCACATATGAAGTAAAAGCATGATAGGAGGGCACGATTATGAAAGAACTAAAACAACAGGTCCGGTTAAGACGGGATGAGCTGCTGATGATTCCGGCATTTGAAACAGGATTCTTTTTATTTGGAGAAATCATCATATGGTTCCTTTTAAGGTCTGGAGACAAAGCCGAGATGTACAATCTCGGCTCCCTGGTCTTAGCGGCCTCGACCTGTTTCTTACTTATATTTATGGGCGCCGCTATGCTGCCGCTGTGCTTTAATATCAGCATCAGCATGGGTTCCACCCGCAGGCATATGATCCCGGCCTATTACCTGATTACTTTTGCGGAATGCATTGCGGCCGCCGCCTATGCATACCTGCTTTCTAATCTGGAAATGTGGATACTTCAGACATGCTTTGACGGATACAAGATCACACTTATAACAGGCCCGCTTTTTCAAATCAAGTACATCCTGCCTGCTGCACTGGCCATTGTTGCCTTACACACTTTATTCGGCTCTTTATATTTAAAATTCGGAACACCTGCGCTTATCATTTTTTGGATACTGTTAATTTCATCCTTTAACATAGTCCCGCATGTCATAAGTGCATTAGGAAGATACCATCATACTGCATGGGGGCGGGCGCTCTTAGAATTTTTTAACAATATTACAGAATTCAGGCTGCTTATTTTACTGTACGCCTGCTCCGCCGTAATACTTCTGATCTCGTGGCTTATGCTGCGCAGGCAGCAGGTCAGAATTTAATCCGGCAAAAGCATGCACTCCAAAAACCCACGAAAAAAATCTTGCAATATGTGATGATCCCCGTTAATATATAATGGAATACTCTATTAATAATCCGCACACAAAATACCATGTGCGAAAAAAAGAAAGCGGCGGTAAATCAATATGAATGCAATAAAAGTACAAAAAGGACAGCGGATTGCCAAACGTAAGGACAAAGTTAAAGGATGGTATCTGATTCAAGAAGGTTCTGTGATCCAAAAACTGGGCTTTGCAGAAATATCCCTAGGGCCAAATACCATCATCGGCATATTAGAAAAAGACTGGTTTCTCTGTGATTACATCACACAGACGGAATGTGTAATTAAGCCCATTCCTTGTCAGAATGCAGAGGATTTAAAGAAAATACTGGCAGCTGACGAACGCTACCGGCTGCTTTTCCTGCGAACAGCAATAGAACAAAGACACCGGAACTTTGTGCTGTATTCGCAGCTTCACAAACGCACAAACCAGTTCCACGCTTTTGTGCAGACTGTATATAACGATTATAAAAATTTCTGCAGCAAAAGCCAGTTAGATGAACAGGCGTTTCCGCAGATGGATTATTTTAACATGCTTGAAATGAAACACAAAGTAGAAGCATGGGAATTTCAAAGCAGCAGCAGCCTGATCAAAAATATATTAAAAGACTTTATCCAGCTGATGATTCAGGACGACAGCCTGTGTGTCGGCATGATTATGGAAGTTTCTGCCCAGATGCACCGTACAATGCTGGGAATCGAAGAAATGGTAAAATATCTGACATACCACAAGGATATACTGCTGGCAGAATCTGAAAATGATATTTACCACCTATATTTTGAGCTTGCCATACGCTCTGCAAAAAGACAGATCGACATCGCACCGCTCAAGCAGGAGCTTTCCTTTTTAACAGGCTTTATCAGCAAGTTCCAGGTCTATGATCCGGCCCTTGTAGACGCAAGGGTAAAGAAATATGAAGAATACGATTTTAACAGCGCTTCGTCATCCCATGCCGCCAAAAATATTGATGTGCTTTCTGCGGACTGTCTGCAGCATATTTTGGATTTTGCACAGCTTAGCCCTGAGGAAATCAAGACATTTAAGGATCAGGTAGAAGCATACCGCAGCCTGCCGGATATGACCTCCACCGACTCTGCGGCATATAAAATCCGCAAGCAGATTACGCCTCTGTTTTATGATGTATACTACAAAGTCTTTATGCAGGCAGTCGAGGATGAAGATGCGGCTTCTCCGGTCATTGAAATGTTTTTAAATTTCGGCTTTATGGATACCCATCTGGCCGGCGAAGAAAACACGAAAGCCCTGTACGACCTGACCGGACGGCTGCGTCAGTTTAAGTCCGAGCGTATATTTACAGTATACGAATGGCTCAAGAGCATTTATCACGGTACAAAAGAACCTTCTAAAAACGAATTTGAACTGGACTATCCGGCTTATCTCTTGGAACAGCGCAAAAACGGCGATCTGACCGATGATCAGGTGAAAAAAATGCGGGATGACCAGAAAGAAAAAGTACGTTTTGAGATCCACAATATGTTTGCCTCTGCAAACCGCATTACTTATGGCAAAGTGACAACGTTCTGCCCGATCCTCGGCGAATACGACCTGATCAACACGATTGATAAAATGTCGGTAACTGTAGAAAAATTAGAAGAAGAACTGAACAAAGCCCGCAGCATTGACTTTACCCTGTTTTACAGAGAAGTGAATTTCCAGGGACAGGGACCGGGCAGCGATATTTTAAGCCACGAGATGATGATGTCCGAAGTACTGCCAGACATTATTTTAATGCCGAATGCAGGTACAAGAGCCATGATGTGGCAGGAAACAGCGGACAAACGCAGGGATACCCCGGCACGATTCTTATTCCCGATTTTTACGGCTGCAACACTGGAAGATATGATGACAGAAACCGTTGCCAGATACCGCTGGGAAATGTGCCGCAAAATCCAGGGCGTACGCTGGAACGATGTGCGTGAAAAATCACTTACATCCGAATACTGTGATTATCTTCAGTTCTACCGGAAAAACAGAGATCTGTCCGCTGATGCAAAGGATAAGCTGAAAAACGCCATTGCACGCGCGAAAAACAATTACCGTGAAGTATTTGTCAAGGATTACCAGAGCTGGGTAAAATACGAATCCAAAGGAAGTTTCCGCTTAAACAAAGTAGCAAGAGAAATTTTGGTCGTATACTGCCCGTTCGCCAAATCAATCCGCGCAGATTTGAAATCAAATCCTGTATACCAGCTGTCCATTCCAAAATTTGAACGCGATAATGCTAAGAAGGTACAGGTATTGACTGCATTGTATGACAAATATGAAAAGGCCGGCGGCGAAATTACACCGCCGCTCACAGAAAATCTTATGTATTATCAGATGTAACAGCATTTTGTTTCTGAACAAGCACCGGCTGCACAGACATTGCCTGAGGGCAAAAGTGCCTGTGCAGCCAGCCTCCCTATATAAATCTTCTAAAATTTTCCAACTGCCCTGTCAAACTCCTCTTCCATCAAAGCGTCCGGCTTCTCTGTCAGCAGTGATATCACGATATTCAACGCAAGCGCAGTCAGAAATGCCGGCAGCAGCTCATAAATATCCCACACACCGCCCATCGGCCGCACCAGATATTTCCAGACAAAAATCATAATTCCTCCGCCAAGCATGCCTGCAAACGCACCATACTTATTGCTCCGTTTCCAAAACAGCGCACAGAGCATGACCGGCCCGAACGATGCCCCAAAACCGGCCCAGGCAAAGCTGACAATGCCAAAGACACTGCTGGAAGGATCTCTTGCCAGAAAAATGGCGATTATGCTGATCAAAAAAACTGTTATTCTGGCTGCCGCCAGCGATGATTTTTCGCTGAGGCTGATGCCGAACGTATCATGCAGCAGATTCTGCGATACGCTTGATGAAGCTGCCAGCAGCTGGCTGTCTGCCGTAGACATCGTAGCAGCCAGTATGCCTGCAAGGATGATTCCCGCTAAGGCTGCGGCCAACAGCCCGTGCCTGCTCAGCAGATCTGCGATTTTTACAATAATTGTCTCTGAATCACTGCCGACAAGCTGGTCAATCACACCTGCTTTGCTTACCGCAAGACCGCATACGCCAATAAAAATAGCAACTGCCATAGAAATAACTACCCATACGGTTGCAATCCTGCGCGAAAGCGTTAATTTTTCCTCATCTTCGATTGCCATAAAACGAAGCAGCACATGCGGCATGCCAAAATAGCCGAGCCCCCATGCCAGCATCGAACAAATTGTAATAATACCATATGGTTTCGCTGTCCCTAAAGCAGGATCGTATGTATCCGTCAGTGATAAATACCCCGGAAGGGCTTTTGCATTTTCTATAACTACATCAAAGCCGCCTGCCATCTGTCCACTGTATATGACAACCGTAATCAATGCTGCCGTCATCACAATGCTCTGGATCAAATCCGTCGTAGAAGCCGCCAGAAATCCGCCCAATGCAGTATACAGTACGATAATGACTGCACAGATCACCATTGCTGCCAGATAATCCACACCAAACAATGTAGAAAACAGCTTTCCACAGGCTGCAAACCCGCTGGCTGTATACGGAATAAAAAATACGACAATCACTACCGCAGCTATACAGTTTAACATATTTTTATCATGGTATCTTTTTGAAAAAAAGTCAGGGATTGTAATTGCACCAAGCTGCTGGCTGTACCGGCGTATTTTCTTGGATACAAGCAGCCAGTTCAGCCAGGTACCGAGTACAAGCCCGATCGCAGTCCATGCCGCATCACACAAGCCGGTCAAATATGCCACTCCCGGCAGCCCCATTAAAAGCCAGCTGGACATATCGCTGGCTTCTGCACTCATGGCTGTCACAAACGGCCCCAGCTTTCGTCCGCCAAGATAAAAATCGTCCGTAGAGACATTTTTTTTGGAAAACCTAAGCCCGATTCCGATCATAAGAAGCAGATAGCAAAAGATCGCTACCATAATAACAATTGATGATACATTCATAAAATAACTCCCATCTGCCATATATGGCGTTTTTATATGCGCCGCTTTACTACAGTGCATCTATGCTGCGTTAATCCAATAAACCAAACGCAGTAGAAAGTAGTATACCATGAAATCCGTCCAAATGGAACCTCAAAATATATTTTTAGCGCTTATTATTGAAATAACTGCCAATCTATACATTTTCTAGCAGTTTTGTAAACAATCCTTCATTAAAATAGCGAAAACTGCTTGCGATATGCCAAAAAATTTGTAATAATATCATTATTAATAACAAAGGAGCAAATATCATCATGGAAAAGACAGCAATCGTCACAGACAGCAATTCTGGAATTTCTCAAGAAAAAGCCGAAAAATACGGCGTTTATGTACTGCCTATGCCTTTTTATATCGATGATGAGCTTTACCTTGAAGGTCAGACCATTACGCACGATGAATTTTTTCGAAAGCAGAAGGGCGGCAGCATGATCTATACCTCACAGCCAAACCCTTATGATGTCACGCAGTTATGGGAACATGTATTAGAAACATACGAAGAGCTGCTATATATTCCGATGTCAAGCAGCCTGAGCAGTTCCTATGAAACCGCAGCTGCAGTATCCAGACAGTATCAGGGCAGGGTCATCGTCGCTGATCTGGGCCGTGTCTCTGTCACGCAAAAATATGCAGCCCTTGAAGCACGCCGCATGGCGCTGCAGGGACTGTGTGCATCAGAGATCTGCCGCAGGCTCGAGGCCGTCAAGGATGAATGCATCATCTATTTGACTGTAGATAATTTAAAATATTTAAAGCAGAGCGGACGGATATCTGCCAGTGCTGCAGTGGTCGGCGGCATGCTGAACATCAAGCCGCTTTTATATCTGCAGGGCGGAAAAATCGAAGCAGCACAAAAGGTTCGCGGAGACCGGGCTGTGCGCAAAAAGATGATGGAGGCCGTCAGCCGCGATATTACAGAACGGTTCCACGCGGACGGCATAGAAGATTTCTATCTTGCCTCTGCAGCCAGCATTGCGGCAGATGAAGCCAAAAAGCTGAAAGAGACTTTTGAAGATTATTTCAAAGTCCGCTGCAGTATGTCATCGATTCCACTAAGCATAGCTGCCCACCTGGGCTATGGCACCTATGGACTTGCACTGATCCGAAAGATAAAAAATTAAACAGCTGCTCTATTTACAAAATACCAATTGCTAGGAGAACAAAATGTATGAAAAACCAGTTTTGCTTTTTAAAAGGACTTGTAGAATGTGACTCGGGAATCATCCAAGACTGCAACAATAAACGGACAGCTTCTTGTCCCTTAGATCAAAAGCAGCCAGAAGAGAGCAACAATAAAAAACAGGCATTCTGTTTTTTGAAAGGTTTGGTAGACTGCAGCCATGGGCGTGTACAGGACTGCAATCTCAAGCGCGTAGAAGCCTGCCCAATGGAAGACTAAATATGTAATTTTCAATGGATGCCAAAAAATATAAGCTGTATATGCTGTTTTGGCATCCCTTGATTTTATGGAGGATAAAATGTCATACAAAACAAAACGAATACTTGCAGCAGTTATCATAAGCATCGAATGCCTTATGTCTATGCCGCAGCAGATCTCTGCCGCAGCCGCTGTTTCACCTGGGGCACTCGAGCAGATTTATATCCGGCAGAAAGCAGCCGGCACCGGTAATCAGCCTGTGAAAGCTCCGGCTGATAATTCTGCAAAAGCCCCGGCTGATAATTCTGCAAAAGCCCCGGCTGATAATCCTGCAAAAGCTCCGGCTGATAATCCTGCAGAATCGGCGGGCAAAAAAACGCAGGGCAGCATTCTGCCTGCGCCTGAAACACTAGAGCCTGCAAAGGTGACGTATCAGGCTGTTACACTTAGCTGGAGCGCGGTAGAAGGTGCCGTAAAATACCAGATTGAATATTCTACAGACGGGGCAGATTATACGGTGGCAGGAAAGACAAAATCAGATGTCCTGACTTATAAATGCAGAAAGCTGCTGACAGGAACAGAATATCAGTTCCGCGTCTGTGCCCTCGACCAGAACGGAAAGTGCGGCAATTATATTTCTGTTAAGGCGCAGCCGTTTTTAAGGAAATCAAACATTACAAGCATTTCCGAAACCCAGCCGCAGACGGTGTCGCTGGAATGGAAGAAAATCACCGGTGCAGCAAGCTATGAGCTGCAGCGGAAGACAGCCGGATCATCCTTTGCACAGATCGCCACGACTGCTGCACTTACCTATACAGACCAAAATGTTCATGCAGGCGAGACATACACATACCGCGTACGTGCAGCCAGAGTCGTAAATAACCGGACCGTTACCGGCAGATGGTCTGCCAGGAAGGAAATATCCTTTTCAACACCACAGACGCCGCTTGCCTCCTGCGAGGCAGTGGATTATCATTCTGCTAAATTAACATGGCCCAGATCCGACAGTGCCTCCGGGTATTATATCTACCGCAGCGTAAAAGAAGACGGCACGTACCGAAAAATTAAAACGATCAGCAAAAACACAACACTTACTTATACAGATACCGGCATTGTACCCGGCAAAAAGTTTTTTTACAAAATCGCCACTTACATAAAAAATGCAGACGGCACAGTGACAGCCGGTGAGCTGTCTGCCCCTATGCAGGTTCAGACACAGATGGAGGCCCCTCTGCTCTCAGCCGTAACTGCAAATATCGATAACCGCAGCCTTGCCCTTGCCTGGAATAAAGTCGCAGGTGCAACCGGATACCGCATAAACCGCAGCCAGGATTCTGAAAAAGGCTTTACAAAAATTGCAGATTTAACCAGCGGCACGATTGTCGGCTATGAAGACCGTTCCGTAACGCCGGGCGATTCTTATTTCTACCGCATAAAGGCTGTTTATGCAAACAGCAAATACACCGGGCTGAGCCTTGCAAGCAGCGTATTAGGCGGGGATGTAGCCGCAGGCGCACCAATCGGGCTTACGATTACACAGACCGCTACGGATGTGCTGAAAATCAGCTGGCAGCAGTCAAACGGCGCAGCTTCTTATAACCTGTACCGGTCAGACGGCAGCACCGCCAAATATACCTGTATCGCAGAAAATCTGACAGATACTTCTTATACCGATACAGGCTTAAAGGATGACCAGACATATTTTTACCGCGTATCGGCTGTCGGCACTGCCGGCGAGGGAAAGCAGTGCCTTCCCATCAGTTATACCGTGGGCGGCATTTCGATGAACACCCGTACGCTGAAGGTCTGTGTAAATGTTTCCAAGCCGCTGGAGGCCTCCACGTTCCGGCAGGGCAGAATCGTATGGAAATCATCAAATCCGAAAATCGCGGAAGTAAACTCGGACGGAATGGTAACTGGCATCTCCTTAGGCACCGCTACGATTACCGCAACCGTATCCGGGAAAAGCACCTCCGCTGTCGTATCTGTCACGCCCGGCATCAAAAACGGAATTGATGTATCCAGATGGCAGGAAGACGTAGACTGGCACCGTGTAAAAAAATCCGGCATAGAGTTTGCATTTTTACGGATCAGCAACCATTATCTGGAAGACTATACATTTGAAACAAAATATATGAATGCTTCAGCCGCAGGCATTCCTATAGGTGTCTACTGCTACAGCCGCGCTGTTACCGTAGCCGAAGCAGAAGAAGAAGCCCGCACGGTGCTGTCAATTTTAAACGGCCGGAAACTTGACTATCCGATTGCCCTTGACCTGGAAGACGCCGTGCATAAATCAGCCACGATGACAAAAGAAAACCTGCACAATATGATTCATGCATTTAAAAACGTTATAGAAAAGGCAGGCTACCGCTTTGTATTGTACAGTTATACGACTTTCCTGAATACAAATTTAGACCGTACCAGATTAGAAGGCATAGACTTATGGATTGCACGCTACCGCAGCCTGGCACTCGGCACCGGCTATACCGGAACAGGAAACGAAAAATACTGGCAGTATAACAGCGGACAATACAGCGGCTCAAATTCACAAGTGGACGGCATTACAGATAAAGACGGCAATTTAGTGTCTGTAGACGTTAATATCGAATATTAGGCAGATCCGATTTCTGATATATTTTTCTGATATAAGGAGACAGACAAATGAATGTTAATGAGCAGCCAATCGGCGTATTTGATTCCGGCATGGGCGGGATCAGTGTGCTGAAAGAGTTATATAAAATCATGCCGGAAGAAGATTATATTTATTTTGGTGATTCCATCAATGCACCATATGGCACAAAATCATTGGAAGAAGTCCGAAGGCTTACCATTATAAACGTGCAGACACTGCTCGCGCAGAACGCCAAAGGTATCGTAGTTGCCTGTAATACCGCTACTGCGGCTGCCGTGCGCATTCTGCGCAGTATGTATCCCGGCCTGCCGCTTGTAGGCATTGAACCCGCCATAAAGCCTGCTGCACTCCAGCCCGGACATCCGCGGGTTCTTGTGATGGCCACCCCCATGACGATCAAAGGCAGAAAATACAAGAACCTTATGAAGCAGTATGAAATGGATGCCGATATCATCGACCTGCCGTGTCCCGGCCTTGTGGAATTTGTGGAATCCGGTAATACAGACGGAGATGATCTGCGGGCATTTTTAGAAGAACTGCTGACACCATATCTGCGGGAAATCGACTCGATTGTGCTGGGGTGCACACATTATCCATTTGTACGCGGTTTAATCCAGCAGATGGCAGGTGAACGCGTACGCATTTTTGACGGCGGCAGCGGGACAGCGCGCGAAATGCTAAGACGCCTGACCGCGGCAGGACTGCGCACCACAAGTAAGGCACCTGGCAGTGTTCATTTTGAAAACAGCCTAGCAACACAAGAAGAAATTGAATTAAGCAGAAGCTTATTCCAAAAAAATCTGGCATAATTTCGTATTAAATATTGAAAATGGAATATGATATTCCAACCCAAAAAATGGAAGCATATGAAAGGGATTCAACATGAATGCGAAAAAACTGACAGCCGGCTGTTTAGCGGCACTCGTTGCAGTGGAAAGCCTCCTAGGTGTTATATCCCCTGCATATGCCGGCACAGCGTATAGTCAAATGACTGCCGACCACAAAAATGTATTTGTCAAATCCGGTACTCTGCCAGATGCCGGCTTACATAAAACTTCCGGTCCCGCTATCCCGGATATGGAGACTGCATTTTATCCGGTTGACAAAATTACACCTGATTTAAGTACGACAGGCCGCATACACTCGCTTTCGTCCTACAGCCTGTCACAAAGCGAATGGGCAGACAGCGGAAGTGATTACTATTTCAGCCTGTTAAATACGAGCGAAAAGAAGCTTTACCTGAACTTGAAAAAACATGCAGACATATACATGACAGGCACCGGCCAGTTCCAGACAACAAAGGTAAAGCGCGGCCAGTCAATAACCACCGTACATATTCTGCCGGTTGTTTCTTACAGCGGGCTGACGCTCCAGCAGATGAAAAAAGTATTTTACTGCTTTCTGTTTGAAAATCCGCAGTACTACTTTATGAGAAATTCTGTCATCTATTCGGAAAATACGAAGTCCATGTCTGTCGGACTCTATGAAATATTTGCAGACGGAAACACCCGCTCCGCTTACACGCAGCAGCTGGCACAGCAGCTGGATATCTGGGAGCAGCAGATTGATCAGCTGCAGACAACCGTGGAAAAGGAACGCCTGATCCACCAGATCGTCTGCAGCCATGTAGATTACAACGAATCCATGGAAACAGAAGACCCAGGCGACCCGCAGATGAGCCAGAGCTGCATCAGCGCTATTTTATTTGACCAGTCAACCGTCTGTGCCGGCTATGCACAGATGTTTTCCTTACTGTGCAACAGGGCAGGCATTGAATGCGTCACAGTCACCAGCTCAGGACATGCATGGAACAAGGTACGCATGGGCAGCATATGGTACAATGCAGACTGCACTTGGAATGACGCGCGCGGCGATGACACATATCTAAATGTCACAGATATGCAGCTGGCAGCAGCTGATACGTCCAAAAGGGAACATGTGCCTTCTCCCGAATGGAACGGCATAGCCCCGCCGTGCACGACTATGTTTGACGCTGATATGGCAAACGCCCCTGATTCCGGCGCAAATATACTGGCACCCGAACAATTGACAGATATTACCGTACAAAGCACATCTAAAAATAAGCTGTCAATCCGTTTTGAACCGCTGGAAGGATGTGACGGATATACGGTAAAATACGCAGCAAACAGCTCTATGCGCCCGTTTAACCAGAAAAACATGGAAAAAACTTCCTGCGCTGTCAAAGGATTAACAAGCGGCAAATCTTACTACGTAAAAATCCGGGCATACACGCTGGACAGCAATGGCCAGAAGCTCTACGGCCTCTTTTCAAAAAGAATCAAGGCAGCGGTCAGATAACTCTGCGCTGCCTTATTTTAACCCTAATTGTTTTCTGCACTGTTACTTACATTGTTTTCTATGCAGATCAGATCCTGCACACCACAGTTTAAATAACCGCAGATTTTTTCTAACACATCAAAGCTGATCCTTGTTGTCCTGTTATGGTTCAAATTTCTAAGGGTTGATGTCGAGATTCCAGTATCTTTTGCCATCTGGTTCTGCGAGATTCTCCTGTCATCTAAAAGCTGATCAAGCATTATTTTCATTTGGAATACCTCTCTTTTTAGAAATAATATAGATTTTCCCCAAAATAAACAGCATTATGCATATCCGGCTGAGCGTGTCTAAAATTCATTCCTGCGGTCTGCGCTCCCCGCTTTGCGGAGAATTCAATGGCCCGTTGTTTCGCAGAAATAAAAACTATGACGGCTGTCACCCCTTTTATTCCGTCATAATATATGTTATTATAATAGGGAATGGTATGGTATACCCAATGGGCATCCCGTATTTACGAAATACAGAATACATAATTTCTCTACGATTGAGAACAAAAGGAGGTCATTTACTTTGAAAACGTACAATTTACATCGGTTTATCGACGCACAGCTGCGTGATTATCCAAATGCCCTGACAGAAATCAAGGGCGGAAAGAAGCAGAGCCACTGGATGTGGTATATATTTCCACAGTTAGGTGGATTGGGCAGGACAGAGATATCCGAATATTATGCCATTCAAGACATCGATGAGGCCAGAGCCTATATGCAGGAACCGCTGCTGTGCTCCCATTTATTGGAAATCTGTACGGCACTGCTGGAGCAGAAGACGGACGATGCAAATAAAATCTTTGGCTTTCCAGATGACATGAAGCTGAAATCTTCCATGACATTATTTGCACAGGCATGTCCAGATCAAGAAATTTTTCAAAAAGTGTTAGACAAATTCTTTAATGGAATTCCAGACCAGAAGACAATTGACCTGATCAAAGAGAGTACAGCTCATTAAACTTGTAAATAACTCTGCCGGCTGCAGGACGGCTTTCCATGATGCAGACGGCAGAGCTATTTTTATAAATCGTATCCTATTTTCCTGTCTGGCGTGTGACACAGCTGTATTTCTGCTTAAAATAGTCCATCAGCTTTTCTAATGCTTTACGCAGTACCTCACTTTCGGCTTCAGTAATATGATCCAGAACAAACGCAATCATTTCCTGATGAAAACGTTCATGATGATTGTAGGCATCTATCCCTCGTTCTGTCAATATAATATTAACGACACGCTTATCACGTTCGATCCGCTGGCGTATCACGTATCCTTTTTTTTCCAATGAATTTACTGCTTTTGTCAGGGTTCCTGTAGTCACGCGCATCTCTTTTGCGATCTGAGACATTTTCTGAGGCTCTTTTAGTCCGACTGCTTCGATCACATGCATATCATTATACGTAATATCATTGAATTCTTCCGTGACCAGCTGCTCTTCTTCTATCATTGTAATACGCCTGAAAAACTTTACTAAAAGGCTGTTCAATGTCTGTTCTGTGTCCATCTGTGTTACTCCTTCTTTACCAAGTCAGCACAACGGCTCCCCATGTCAGCCCGGCTCCAAATCCTGCCAGCACAATGCAGTCCCCGCGCTTTAACATGCCGTCCCTGTTTACCCGGTCAAGCAGGATCGGCACGCTGGCAGCAGAAACATTTCCACATTCCTCCAGACAGACCGGAAATTTCTCCATCGGCTGCTTTAACCGCTTTGCCACGGCCTCAATAATACGCAGATTGGCCTGGTGCAGCAGAAAAAGCTTTACCTGTTCCGGCTGAATGCCGGCCTTTAAAAGCGCCTGATCGATACACATCGGCACTGTACGCACCGCAAACTTATACACTTCCTGTCCATTCATCTGCACATACTGCAGTTCCGCCGCATGTGACGCAAACGGATGATTCACCGGCCTGCCTGCGCATGCCAGTACCATGCCCTTTGCCCCGTCAGAACCCTGCACGCCGGCAAGCACGCCGCCATCAGCATCTGCACATACTACCGCAGCACCCGCACCGTCGCCAAACAGTACGCATGTGGAGCGGTCCTGCCAGTCCATCAGCTTGGACAGCGTTTCTGCTCCTATAATCAGTATTTTCCGATACATGCCGCTTCGAATATATGCCTGCGCCGTATTCAGCGCAAATACAAACCCGGAACACGCCGCGCACAGGTCATATGCCGCCGCATGTACCGCACCCAGTTCCCGCTGCACCTCACAGGATAACGGCGGCACAACATGGTCTGCGGATACGGTAGCGCCTATAATCAGCTCCAGCTCTTCCGGCTGTATGCCTGCTTCTTCCATTGCTTTTCTGGCTGCGGATACGGACATGCTGGTAGTCGTCTCTTCGACTGCCAGATGTCTGGCACCTATTCCCGTGCGGCTGCGTATCCACTCATCTGATGTGTCCATAACCCTGCCCAGATCATCATTTGTCACCCGTAGTTTTGGAAGGCAGCTGCCGGTGCCTGCTATTCTTGCTCGCATATTGTCTCCTCCTTCCAGATCAATACTGGCGAAATCTTTCGTAACGTTCACCTGCAAAATCTTCCCCGCTTTTTCCTGCCTGCGAAGTCAGATATTCCTTCAACTGCCGCTTCATATATTGTGAGATCGTATCTACGGTTATTTCATCTGCTCCGCCGTATTCCGGTATAATCTGTTCTACCACATGCAGGTCATATAAATCCTGTGCCGTGATTTTCATCACGCCTGCCGCCTCCTGCGCGCGGCTGCTGTCCTTCCACAAAATAGAAGAAAATCCTTCCGGCGATAACACGGAATACGTCGCGTGTTCCATCATCCATACCTGATTGCCGACTGCCAGTGCCAGTGCGCCTCCGCTGCCGCCTTCCCCAATCATCATGCAGATCATAGGCACTTTGAGTGCAGACATTTCATACAGGTTTCTGGCAATTGCTTCACCCTGTCCCAATTCTTCTGCCTCCATGCCGCAGAATGCACCAGAAGTATTTACAAATGTAATAATCGGCCTGTGGAATTTTTCTGCCTGTTTCATCAGGCGCAGCGCCTTGCGGTAGCCTTCCGGGGATGACATGCCAAAATTACGCTGCTGGCATTCCTCCATCGTCGTGCCTTTTTGAATGCCGATGACCGTAACCGGCTGGCCGTCTAAAAATGCCACGCCGCCGACTACGGCAGGATCATCCCGATACTGCCTGTCCCCATGAAATTCAATAAAATCACAAAAGATACGGCTGATATAATCCATGGCAGACGGACGCGTAACCTGACGCGCTGCCTTTACTTTATCCCACGCCGTCTTGCTCTTTGCTTTTTCCATATGCTCCCTGCAGCGCTCATCCGGCCGCACTTCTATAATGCTGCTTGACGTAAACGCATGAAAGCTCTGTGTATAATGATGACATTTTAAAATCTGTGCCAGCATCTGCTTTAAATTGCTGCGTTCTACAACCGCATCTACAAATCCATGCTCCAGCTGAAACTCTGCACGCTGAAAGCCTTCCGGCAGTTTTTCCCCGATCGTCTGCTCGATGACCCTCGGCCCGGCAAAACCGATCAAGGCTCCCGGCTCCGCAAGAATAATATCGCCAAGCATCGCAAAGCTGGCTGTCACGCCTCCTGTCGTAGGATCTGTCAGCACAGGCACATATAAAAGTCCTTTGTCACTGTGCTTTTTCAGCGCTGCCGACGTCTTCGCCATCTGCATCAGAGAAATAATGCCCTCCTGCATACGTGCTCCGCCCGAACAGCAGAACAAGATCACAGGCAGCCTCATAGAAGTAGCTTTTTCTACCGCAAGCGCTATTTTCTCACCTACGACATGGCCCATGCTGCCCATTAAAAACCTGGCATCACAGACGCCCAGTACTACCGGCTCCCCGTCGATTCTGGCATAGCCGATCGTCACGCCCTCTGCAAGTCCTGTCTTTTCCTGTGTCTGCGCCAGTTTTTCATCGTATCCCGGAAAATCAAGTGGGTTTGTCTGCTCGACGTCTTCAAACCACGGCTCAAATGTCCCCGCATCCGCACACATTTTAATGCGGTTTTTCGTACGGATACGAAAATAATAGCCGCACTCCCGGCAGACATATTTGTTTGCAACTGTTTCCGCCTTTGAAATAGCAGCCCCGCATTTTTTACAGACAAATACATCCGGCTTCACATTGTAATTTCCGCTGCTTGCATCCTTTGATATTTTATCCGATGTTTTTTCATCCCATTGCTCGGCTGCCGATGTCTCGTAATCCGAATCATCTATGACCGGCATATCTCTTTTCTTAAATAAATGATATTTTTTCTTTATTTCCTTATTTTTATTGAACAGCATCCTTTTCTGCCTCACTTGAGATCTTTATTTTTCATTTCCTATTGCAAAGGTTATTTCAGCCGAAGCGGCAAGCCTGCCGTCTACGGTCGCAGTGCCTTTCCCAATACCAATCGGCCCTTTCACTTTCACAATTTCAACTTCAAGCACCAACACGTCGCCCGGAACGACCTTCCGTTTAAATTTTGCAGAATTAATGCCTGCAAAATACGCCGTACGGCCTTTCATATGCGGCTGTGACAGCATGGCTGCTGCCCCTGCCTGTGCCATGGCTTCTACAATCAGCACGCCCGGCATAACCGGTTCCTGCGGAAAATGTCCTGCAAAAAACGGCTCATTATAGGTAACACATTTACGTGCCAGCACTCTTACGCCCGGTTCCAGTTCTTCTACTGTATCTAACAGCATAAACGGCTGGCGGTGCGGTATAATCTCCATAATCTGCGCTGCATTTAATAAAGGCATGTTTATTCCCCCATATATTTTGACACAATCAACGTGGCATTATGTCCGCCAAAGCCTAACGAGTTGCTGAGTGCATGGCGTACTTCTTCCTGATACGGCTCCTTACAGTAGTCAAGGTCTATTTCCTCATCCGGCGTCGTATAACCTGCGGTTGCATGAATATACTGATCCTGGATCGTTTTTACACAGGTTATAAATTCCACTGCGCCCGCTGCTCCGAGCAGATGACCGATCATGGATTTTGTAGAATTGACCCGTATATTTTGGGCATGCTCTTTAAACGTCATTTTGATCGCACGTGTTTCAAACAGGTCATTATGGTGCGTACCCGTACCATGCGCATTGATATAGGTAATATCACAAGGTGCCAGCCCTGCATCCTCAATCGCATTTGTCATGGCCCTCGCCGCGCCCGATCCATCCTCTGCCGGAGAAGTGATATGGTATGCATCACTGGTACATCCATAGCCGGTTACTTCTGCATATATTTCTGCTCCTCTTTTTTTTGCGTGTTCTAATTCTTCCAGTACAACAATGCCTGCACCCTCACCCATAACAAATCCGCTGCGGTCTTTGTCAAACGGCAGGGAGCAGCGCTCCGGATCGTCCTTAAAGGAAAGTGCAGTCAATGCGCTGAATCCTGCTATGCCAAGCGGCGTAATGCAGCTTTCGCAGCCGCCTGCCAGCATGACATCTGCCTCCGAACACTGAATCGAGCGGAATGCCTCACCGATACTATGTGTTCCCGTCGCACACGCTGTAACAACATTGATACTCTTGCCCTTCATGCCATAGGCAATCGATACATTTCCTGCGGCCATGTTGGAAATCATCATCGGCACAAACAGCGGATTGATCCGGGACGGCCCTTTTTCCAACAGCTTTTTATGCTCACGCTCAATTGCCTGCATGCTGCCGATGCCAGATCCGATCGAACACCCTACGCGGTATGCATCCTCTTCTTCCATACGCAGCCCTGCATCTTCCACTGCTTCTTTTGCGGCTGCCATTGCATACTGGCTGAATAATTCCATACGCTTGGCAGATTTAAAATCCATATAATTTTTTCCTTCAAATCCTTTTACTTCTGCCGCAAGACGGCATTTAAAATCCGCTGCGTCAAAATGTGTAATCGGCGCAAAACCGATTTTTTTATCTTTTAGGCCATTCCAAAATTCATCGACACTTAATCCAATCGGCGTTATCGCACCCATGCCGGTCACTACCACTCTGCGTTTCATTTCACTCCTCCTCACATATTCAAGGATACTGATATTATCCTAAAATCAAAGCGGATATGCGCCATGCCGCAGTACGTATATCTGCTGCACGTCAAAAACGCAGTCTCCGCTTTATCTGTCTTTTTATATTTAAATTGTAATATTTTTATTACATTGCCATGCCGCCGTCTACGCTTAAAATCTGCCCCGTCATATAAGACGAATGGTCAGATGCCAGAAATAAAGCTACATCGGCGATTTCGTCTGGTGAAGCTGCACGGCCGAGCGGAATCTGCTGGAGCATCTGCTTTTTCACCTGCTCCGACAGCCCGTCTGTCATATCAGTCTCTACATATCCCGGCGCAACCGCATTTACCCGAATGCCGCGTGAAGCCAGCTCTCTGGCCGTACTCTTTGTCAGTCCGATCACGCCTGCCTTTGAGGCACTGTAATTTGCCTGTCCTGCATTACCTAAAATGCCGGATACTGACGTCAGATTTATAATGCTGCCGCTGCGCTGTTTTAGCAGATACCGCGACGCATGACGGATTGTATTAAAAGTCCCTTTTAAATTCGTGTCCAACACGCGGTCGTAATCTTCTTCTGACATTTTCATCAGCAGCCCGTCTTTTGTAATTCCGGCATTGTTTACCAGAATGTCCAGCCTGCCGCTTTTTTCGATCACGGATTCGATCATCTTTTTGCATGCCTCAAAATCAGCCACATTGCACTGCACTGCTTCTGCCCTGCCGCCTGCCTGCACGATCTGTGCCGCAGCCTCCTGCGCTTTCTGTGCAGAGCCATTGTAGTTTAAATACACAAAAGCTCCCTGCTCTGCCAGTTTTCGTGCAATCGCACAGCCAATTCCCCTGCTCGCTCCAGTCACAAGCGCGACTTTATCGGTTAACATATGCTTCTAATTCCTCCGGTTTTTCTACATGATATACCGAAACGCTGCGGTTTATCTTTTTTAGAAAGCTGCTCAAGGTCCGCCCCGGGCCGATCTCCACAAATTCATCTGCGCCCGCAGCAATCAGCCGCTCTACGCTCTGCTGCCAGCGAACCGGTGAAGAGATCTGCCGTATCAGCAGGTCTTTGACCTGTTCACGGTCATTTACAAAATCAGCCGTCACATTAGACACATACGGAATCGCCAGATCACGAATCTGAACATTCCCAAGCTCTGCCGCCAGCTTCTCTCCTGCCCCTTCCAGCATCGCAGAATGAAATGGCCCGCTGACATTCAGCGGCACAATGCGCTTTGCCCCTGCTTCTTTACACGCTTCTCCTGCCGCTTCTACAGCACCCTGCTCGCCTGTAATAACAATCTGTCCCGGACAGTTATAATTTGCTATAGATACAATTCCCTGCGTATTTTCACATACTTTTTCGATATCATATGCATCCATGCCCATCACAGCCGCCATGGCTCCGCCGCTCGGAACAGCCTCCTGCATATAAATACCGCGCTTTCTGATCACGCGAAACGCATCCGCCGGGTCAAGCGCTTTGGATGCCAGCAGCGCACCATATTCACCCAGGCTTAATCCTGCCGCATAATCCGGCTTTAGCTGTCCCTGCTCCATTGCCATAAAGATCGCTGCTTCTACTGTCAGCATGGCGATCTGCGTATATTCTGTAATATTTATCTTATCATTTTCTTCAAAACAGAGTGCCGGAATGTCAAGGCCTGTTACATTTGAAGCCAAATCAAATACGGCCCTGCAGACGTTATAATTATCATAAAACTCTTTTCCCATTCCAATAAACTGCGCACCCTGTCCCGGAAACATATAAACAGTCTTTCCCATAATCATGATCCTCCTGCTGCATAACATGCCAAAGTGCATTTTATTATAATATCGTTATAATATCGCTTTATAATTTCAACAGTTTCTCTGCATGCTCCATAATTTCATCTATGATTTCTGCACAGGTATTTTCCTGTTTTACAAGACCTGCAATCTGGCCTGCCATCAGGCTGCCGCCCTTTACATCGCCATCCATAACAGCCTTGCGCAGAGAACCGAGCGTCAGCACTTCCAGTTCTTCCAGACCAGCGCCTTCTTTTTCCATTTTCAAATACTCGCGGCTCATCTGGTTGCGCAGCACCCGGATCGGATGCCCGGTCGAGCGCCCGGTTACTTCTGAATCTATGTCCTTAGCCTTTATAATGCGTTCTTTATAATTCGGATGTACAATGGATTCCACTGCAGCCACAAACCGGGTTCCCATCTGGACAGCCTCAGCGCCCAGCATAAATGCTGCCGCAAATCCCCTTCCGTCTGCAATGCCTCCGGCTGCTATCACCGGTATATGTACAGCATCCACGACCTGCGGCACCAGTGTCATCGTAGTCAACTCTCCAATATGTCCTCCAGACTCGTTTCCTTCCGCCACGACAGCGTCAGCGCCTGCCCGTTCCATCATCCTTGCCATCGCTGCACTCGCCACAACCGGAATGACCTTTACGCCTGCCTCTTTCCATATAGGAATCAGCCTGCCCGGATTTCCCGCACCTGTCGTAACTACAGGCACGCCTTCTTCTACAACGACCTGTGCCACTTCCGGCGCATTTGGATTCATCAGCATGACATTTACACCAAACGGACGGTCTGTCAGCTTCTTCGCTTCTCTAATCTGCTCCCGCACAACCTGAGGCGGTGCACTGGCTGCTCCGATAATTCCAAGTCCTCCGGCATTTGACACTGCAGCAGCCAGATGATACTCTGCCACCCACGCCATGCCGCCCTGGATAATCGGATGTTCAATACCTAATAACTGTGTAATTCTGGTCTCCATAATCCTGCCGCCTTAGTCTGTCACATCGTGCTCTTTTAAATAATTAATCACATCCCCGACTGTACTTACATTTTCCAGATCTTCGGATGGAATTTCTACGCCGAATTCTTCCTCCAATGCCATAACCAGTTCAAAAATATCCAGAGAATCCGCACCGAGATCATCTTTAAAAGAAGTTGCTTCGGTAATCTCAGTATCTGTGTTTAACTGCTCTTTTACGATTTCTGCGATTTTTTCTAACATTTTTCATTCTCCTTATTTTGGGATATATATTTTGTTTGATCTTCAAATAATTTGAGAGTCAAATATTTTCACTCTCGGAGCATAATAATACGGTTGGAAAGATTTGTCAATACCTATTGTTTTCTTTATTTATTATGCTAAAATATGTTCCATAATCATTATACTCTTTTTACTGTTTTATGCAATATATGCAGAAAGAATGTGATAAAATGAATGGATCTGTAAGGCAGACGCAAGATTACACAAAGGAGTAGATTTATGAGCAAAGGCAGCAAGACAGGCAGCAAAGTAAAGTTAAGCGGAGAAAGGCAGCATTGTAAAATAATGCGCAACTGGTATTTGCTTTTTAGCACTTAGTAAATTCTTTATTCTAATTGCCATATACCTTATAATGGCAATTAGGAGGGTGATTTTTATGAATATGAATATTATATCGAAATACTTACAGCTTCTGCGTAAAAGCAACAGCTACACGCAGGATGATTT
>Ga0137306_101605_pt1 | contig 22127 bp, 19 predicted proteins | sample Inofroosms_March_FD_97187 | JGI IMG/M metagenome (GOLD analysis project Ga0137306, IMG submission 97187) | Mouse cecal microbial communities from Vienna, Austria - N-Acetylneuraminic and N-Acetylglucosamine D2O microcosms_March | ecosystem: Host-associated > Mammals > Digestive system > Large...
TGGCATATAATCTATATTTTGGCGTTTGTTGATAAAGTATTCGGCAATAATGCGGAAATCGCTGTGGAATTTGTCAAGCTGGCTGTCTAGAAACGCAACTTCCACAAGATTAATCTTATAGTCATTTACAAACGGTTTTAGCCTTTTTGGAATGTCCATGCATTCATATAAGCTCTTTGGCTGGTTCCAATGTTTTGTGCCAAAATACAGGACAATGGTGATGACAGGGTATTTTGGTTTCGACCATTCGCGCTTTGTCAGCTGTCCACGGTAGGAAGCGCCATCATACCCGATTATCCGGATTGGGGCATATGGTTCCGCGTCCGTCTGGTGTTCCAATCCGTATAGTGCAAAACAAATTTTGTGCGGAATCCAACGTTTGGATATATCACGTTCCTGTTCATGGATTTTGTTGTTGAATTTGTACTGGCTTTTGTCCTTGACATTCTGTAGTTCATTTTCCGAGACGATCTGTTCCCCGTCAAAAAGCACACCATTTATAATATCAGCAAACACGTCGTTATAATCAGCGAGTTGTTTTTCCGTAATATCTTTAGCACCCATAAAGAACTCCTATTAATGATATAGTAACACAATTTATATTAGCCCGCTATAGAAATTTTAGGGGGAAATATATGTTCTTACATTATAATAGCAAACAATAGTTCGCATGTCAAGATACAAATAGAATATTTGTTCACTGTCATAAAAGGAAAAATAAGTAACAGTTCAGCCCAGGACTTTGCACTCACTGCAAAGTCCGTGAAACAGCGTAGTGGCTGAGATGCATCAAGCACCACGAAGTGGTTTTGCATGGCTTGATGCCTGTAACAGGAAGCCTGAGGCTGAACTGTTACAAAAATAATCCAGCAGCTTCTTATTGTATAAACCGTACCTGTCGTGTATACTGTAAGCAAAGCCAGTTGGGTTTGGTACTGAGTAGCATGTACAGACAGAAGACAAAAATGGAGGATTACAATGCGCAGAAGATTGATACTTGTGGCATTTATATATATAATGGCGTTCGGGCTTTCTGCAGGGACATCCTACGCGGCAGAACAGCCGGAAACGGTCAGTGAGACCCGCCAACAGGAAACTAAAACAGAAAGCGTGGCAGGGACAGAAGAGCCTGATGCGGAGCCGGAGACCATTGTGGGAACAGATACGGAAGCCCCATCAGAGCGGCAGACAGAAAAACAGACGGAGCCGGCAGATGAAGATGCAGAAAAAGAACCAGTGACACAAATCCATACAGAGCCGGAAACGGATACCGTGGAAGTGGCAGACAATGGCGGGGAGGAGACGGAAGCGTTCGAGGAGGGCGCCCCGGATTTTCTGTATCAGGCAGGCGGATTCCGGGTTTTGGACGAGGAGACAGATGCCGCAAGCGGGATCTGCCTGTTTTCGACAGGAGACATGGACGGGCTTGCGGATAAAATGTATAAGGCGCTGAAAGGCAGGGAGACATCCATTGCAGTCAAGGATTACGGATTTTACTGGGACAGCACAGAAGACAGGAAGCAGCTGCTGAACCTGTATTATGCGGTTATCAATGACCACCCTGACTTATATTTTGCAAGGACAGGCTATGGCGTCTCATACAACACAAAGACAAAACTCATCTCGAAGATAACACCGAACTATTTTGTCAATGTGGATGACAGTGCATTTCAGGCGGGCGTACAGAAAGCGAAGGCAGCAGTAATGCCGGGAATGGATGACTTGCAGAAGGCAATTGCCATCCATGACTACCTTGTGCTGAACTGCGAGTATGACAAGGAACGGCTGAGTAACAAGACGATACCGCAGGAATCCTATGGGGCATACGGCGCGCTGGCAAACAGGATAGCAGTCTGCCAGGGGTATGCGCTGGCGTACAAATACCTGATGAACGAATATGGAATCGAATGCTATATCGTGACGAGCGACAAAATGAACCATGCGTGGAATATTGTAAAAATAGACGGCGCGCTGTATCAGGTAGATACGACATGGGACGACCCAACATGGGACAGGTTTGGTCTGGTGTCGCATGCCAATATGTTCCTCTCCGATACGACGTTTGGAAAAAACCACCATGACTGGTATGTGACAAAGGGCAGCGGTATTATTGCCCTGAAGGCGGAGGGCACGAAATATGACAGTGCATTCTGGCGGGATGTCAAATCGCCGCTGGTGTATGATGCCGGTGGAACAAAAAGGCATTACTATGTCTCGGCAGACAAAAAATTACAGAGCCGCGCGTGCAGTGCACAGGAAATAGACGCGGACGGCACCACGCTGCTAACCCTTGACACTTCCAGTTCGGGGCTTGCGCTCGACGGCACAAAGCTCTACTATAATACCAGCAAAAGCATCGCCTATATTGATATTACTGACATCGCCTATGCGGAGCATGAGCAGTTTTCCCTAAAGGATGAAGATACGAATCAAATATTTGGGTTTGTCAAAAGCGACGACAAAATACGATATGTGAAAAGGACAGGAGAGTCTCCCTCTGGTAAGAGTACGATTTATATCCTTAATAAGACGGAGGATGGCGCCAGCGAGACAGAATCCAGAATGTATACAGTCACATTTATAGATAAATTTGGCACGGTTTTTGATGTTCAGAAAATCAGTGAGGGCGGCTACGCCGTTCCGCCAGACAAGAAAATGACGCCACAGCCAGGCTACCAGCTGTCGGCGTGGAAAGGAAATTACTCCAATATACAAAAGGATGAGACAGTCACGGCAATTTATAAAAAATATACATACACCATCAAGTATGAGCTGAACGGCGGCAAAAACAGCTCCGCAAATCCGGCAAAGTATGATGTCGAGACACCGGATATCATTCTGTCAGACCCGCTAAAAAAAGAATATTATGATTTTGCAGGATGGTACGACGAACCGGAATTTGAGACAAAGGTAACCGCCATCAAAAAAGGAAGCATCGGAAACCGCACGCTGTATGCGAAGTGGGAGCCCATAAAATATGCGGTAACCTATGAGCTGGACGGTGGTAAAAATAACGCAGGCAATAAGACAGAATACGATGTGGAAACGGATACCTTTCCGCTTGCAAGTCCGACGAAAAAAGGCTATGCATTTGAAGGCTGGTATGCGGAACCGAAATACGTGACAGAGGTAACCGCCATTGAAAAAGGAAGCACCGGTGACCGAACCATATACGCAAAGTGGAAGATACTGGAATACAATTTGGAATATGAGCTAAATGGCGGAAAAAACAGTCCGAAGAATCCCCTGCAATACAATGTTGAGACCGACACAATTCGTCTGGAAGCGCCATCGCATGGGGATGCGCATTATGAATTTGACGGCTGGTACGCGGACAGTGGTTTTACCTGCCCGATTTCTTCCATCACAAAGGGCAGTGTGGGGAATCGCAGGCTGTATGCAAAGTGGACAAAATACTATCGCGTGCGTTTTTTTGACAGCACAGGGAAGCTGATTACAGAGACAAAGACAGCGGAGGGGAAGGATGCCGCGCCACCCGAAGCATCCAGGAAGGAAGGGTATTTGTTTGCGAAGTGGGATAAGGATTACAGAAATGTCCAGGATGACATGGACATTACGGCAGTCTATGAACCGATACAATATACCATTACCTATGTTTTGGGCGGAGGAACCAACTCTTCGAAAAATCCGTCTGCCTATACAATCGAGACAGAGGATGTTAAGCTTGCATCACCGAAGCATAAAAATAAAGAACTAGCCTTTGCCGGATGGTATCAGGACAAGGGCTGCAAGGAACGCGTTACTTCTATATATAAAGGAAGCACCGGCGACATTACGCTGTATGCGAAATGGAGGAAAGTGCAGCAGGAAGAAAACGCGGGCGGAGCGCACAAGGACGGATCATCCGTAGCGGACCAGCCTGGCCCGCCAGAAAACAAAGCCAGCGAAGCAGCCAGCAGCGCTGAAATTCCAGGTCAGGAAGCCGTGCCGGAATGCGAAACGCTGACAAGGGCAGACATAGACAGCGCGCCGGCAGTGACAGTCATCACCTCGCTTGATGACCAAAAAAGCAATGCTGCGCCGTCTGCGGCTGAAATGGGTGACGCTGCACTGACAGATATGGGGGAAAGCGGAGATGGCAAAACAGAGATGGAAACTGCCCCGGAACCTGAAACAGTGGCGGATGAAGGGCAGCAGGAAGCTTCGGTGATACCAGACAGCGATTCCGGCGAAGCCAATACGGAAACGCCTGATAACATACAGGAAAGCGGGACGCATTCGTGGATTTTTTTCACGGTGTCCCTGACAATGACAGCTGTCGCAGGGGGCGCTGTCGGGATTTATGCATGGAAAAAGAAGAAGGATAGGACACAGTAATGATACAGATACAATTACCTGAAAAAGTGCAGTTTATCATATCGCGGCTGGAACAGGCAGGCTATGAGGCATATGCTGTGGGCGGGTGCGTCAGGGATTCACTCCTTGGCAGGCAGCCGCATGACTGGGACGTGACGACCTCGGCGAAGCCGATGCAGGTGAAGGAAGCTTTCCGGCACACGATTGACACCGGAATCCAGCATGGCACGGTGACGGTGATGCTTGACCATGAGGGATTCGAGGTGACGACGTACCGCATTGACGGTGAATATGAAGACAGTCGGCATCCGAAGGAAGTCACGTTCACGGTCAATCTGGTGGAGGATTTAAAACGCAGGGATTTTACCATCAACGCCATGGCGTACAATGACAGGAGCGGCATTGTGGACGCGTTTGGCGGCGTGGAGGATTTGGATTATGGGATTATCCGGTGTGTCGGTGAGGCTGCAGAGCGGTTTGGCGAGGATGCACTCCGCATTTTGCGGGCAGTACGGTTTTCGGCACAGCTCGGCTTTACGATAGCGGATGGGACAAAGGCGGCAGCCAAAGCGCTTGCCCCGAACCTGAACCATATCAGCGCGGAGCGCATACAGGCAGAGCTTGTGAAACTGCTGGTGTCAGCGCACCCCGATTATATGCGGGATGCATATGCGCTTGGCATCACTAAAGCTGTGCTCCCCGAGCTGGACGCTGCGTTTGCCACGCAACAGAATCACCCGCACCATATGTACAACGTGGGCGAGCACCTGATGCAGTGCCTGCTTCACACAAGAGCTGACAAAAGCCTGCGGCTTGCCGCCCTGCTGCATGATATCGGAAAACCGCAGACCAGAACCACGGACGCGGACGGCACTGACCATTTTCATGGTCACGTTGAGGTGAGTGAGCGCATGGCTGCTGCCATTCTTAAACGGCTCAAATTTGACAATGACACCATCACGAAAGTCCAGAAGTATGTGAAATACCACGACTACAACGCAGAGCCGAGTGCAAAGGCAGTGCGCCGCGCCATCAACAAAATCGGCGCGGAATATTTCCCGCAGATACTCGAGCTGCGGCGCGCAGACACCCTCGCGCAGAGTGCATACCAGCAGGCGGAGAAGCTCGAACGGATTGACGCAATTGCACGCCTTTATGATGAGATTATGGAACAACAGCAGTGCGTATCCCTCAAAACACTGGAAATCACTGGAAACGACCTAATTGCATTAGGCGTGCCAAAAGGAAAAAGGATAGGTGCGATACTGGCAGAGCTCCTCGATGACGTGCTGCAAAATCCGGAGAACAATACACATGATTACCTGATGGAGGAGGCAAAAAAGCTGATATAGCGCCACGAACAAACGGAATCCTTTCCGAAGTCATACATGTTATTCTCTCCCACGGCAGCTTACGCCCTCGAAAAAGCAGCTTACCGCATAACAATTGCGGAGGCTGTTTTTTTTTTGGTTATTATGGACGCGTGCACATGACAAGAGATGTATAGGAAAAGTATTGTTTTAGGAAGGGAAAAGAAGATGAATCCAGTGATTAAAGTGGAGGGGTTAAAGAAATATTTTGGGGACGTGAAGGCAGTGGATGATATCAGTTTTCAGGTGGAAAAGGGAGAACTGTTTGGATTTCTTGGGGTTAACGGCGCGGGCAAGTCCACGACCATTAACATGCTCTGCACGCTCTGCCTGCCGACCGTAGGGAAAGCCGAAATCTGTGGATTTCCAGTCGGGGAAAAGGATGAGGAAATCAGGAAACGGATTGGAGTGGTCTATCAGAATAACTGTCTGGACGATAAGCTGACAGTGTCGGAGAACCTGTTTGTCAGAGGCGTGCTATACGAAAAAGACTATAAAAGGCTCCGTGCAAATATCAAAAAAATATGCAGTATCCTTAACTTGGATGACGTGTACAACAGAAAGTTTGCGAAGCTTTCGGGCGGGCAGAAAAGGCGGTGCGAGATTGCAAGGGCGCTGGTGAACGCGCCGGAAATCATGTTTTTAGATGAGCCGACGACAGGGCTTGACCCGGCTGCGAGAAAAAACGTGTGGGAGTCATTGGAGAAGCTGCGCCGTGAGGAAAACATGACAATCTTTCTGACCACGCACTATATGGAGGAAGCCGCAAGGGCATCCCACATTGCCATTATGGATGCAGGACAGTTAAAGGAGTACGGAACCCCGTTTTCCTTGAAAGAGACGTATGCAAAGGATAAACTTCTGCTTTATTCCTCATCGCCGGAATTGCCAAAACGGCTGGAGGACATGAAAATCGAATACAAAAAAAAGAACGAGCATTTTGTGATACATGTCCCGGAAAGCAGGGCGTCACTGCCTGTTCTGAACAGTGTGCGGGAACTGATTGACGGGTTTGAAATGCTACAGGGTTCCATGGACGATGTATTTTTAAATGTGACAGGAAAAAAATTGGAGTAAGCGCAAAGGCAGCGTTTTTCAATTATATTAGAGCCGCTGAAAGCGGCAGGAAGGGTTCGTTATGAGGGAAACGTATTATTTAATGAAGAGAAATATGCTGATTTATATCAGGGATTATGTGTCGGTATTTTTTTCCATGCTTTCAATGCTGATTGTACTGGCGTTGATGGTAATATTTTTGGGGAATATGAACAGTGAGAATGTGGTGGATGCGCTTGCTGCACTTGGCGGTGTCAGGGATACAGCCGCGGATGAGAAAAATGCGTCATACCTGATACAGATGTGGACGCTTGCAGGGATTTTGGAGGTCAATGCGGTTACGATTACGCTGACTGTGATTGGCACGATGGTGCAGGATGAGGCAAAAAACAGACTGGCAAGTTTTTATATGGCGCCGGTCAGGCGGGTTAAGATAGTGCTTGGATATATTTTTTCCGCGTGGATTGTCGGGACAGGGATGTGTGCGCTGACACTGATACTGGGAGAAATTTATATGGCGCTGTGCGGACATCCGCTGCTTGGCGCTATGGAATGGCTGAAATTATTCGGGATGATTGCGCTCAATACGCTTACGTATGCCTCGCTCTCGTATCTGCTGGCGCTGTTTATCCATGGCGAGAGTGCATGGAGTAGCATCATGACCATTGTAGGAACGCTGGGCGGTTTTCTGGGTGCCATTTATCTGCCTGTGTCGATGCTGCCGGACAGCGTCACCAAAGTGTTAAAATGTCTGCCCGTGCTGCATGGCGCGGCTATGATGCGCACCGTCTGCACGGATAATGCCATTGCAAAAACATTTGAAGGACTTCCTGAAACCGCGGCAAATATGTTTCGTGAGCAGATGGGCGTGTCCGTTTTTGTAAAAAATAAAGAAATATCATTGCAGTTCCAGCTGCTTTTTATGGTAATATATATGATAGCAGCCCTGATTGTGTCCGTGTGGATTAGCAGGGGACGGAAACTGAAAGACCGTTAGGTGGAGGACTACTGCGGAAAATAAATTTTTCACAATACGAACAAAGTTCGTATTGCAAATATTGTGCTGACGCCCAAATTCGCGGGCTACTGGCAGCATGGAGGATTTTTATGAAAATTACGATTACGGAGCCGGCAGACGGGGAGGAAGAGGAAATTATCGTCCGATGCCGTCATATGGATAAACGCCTGTTGAAATTGATTTATGCCTTCAAGGCGGGGCAGGAGAAGATAACGGCATTGAAGGGCGGAACTTATTTTCAGATTGCGCCGGAAGAGATTTATTATTTTGAGGCAGTGGACAACAAGGTCTTTTTGTATCTGGAAAAAGAGGTTTATGAGACGAAGTTAAGGCTGTATGAACTGGAAGATACGTTTCAGGGGACAGATTTCTTCCGCGCGTCCAAATCCTGCATCTTGAATCTGGCAAAGGTTAAGGGGCTGAGCCCGGCATTTAACGGAAGGTTTGAGGCGCTGATGAGAAACGGGGAGAAAATCATTATTTCGCGGCAGTATGTTCCGGTATTGAAACAAAAGCTCGGTTTATGAGGAGGTGTTTTTTTGAGACGGTTAAAGGATATGTTTTATGTGTTTGTATGTGTGACTACCTGCGTGCTTTTTGTGACTGCCGTGTACGTTACAATATTTTTTCAGAAGGCAGTATTCGGCGTGGAGATTTTATGGCAGATTTTATGGGTTTCCTTTCTGTGCAGCATAGCAAATATTTTTTATCCGCAGCGGGAGGTCAGCAAGAAGACAATGATGTTTTTGTACATTGGTCATTATATTCTGACAAATGTGATTGTTTTAGGGTGCGGCTTCTGGTTTGAATGGTTTTATGCAGATAACCTGCCAATGGTGCTGGCAATGCTGTTTGCGATTGCAGTTATTTTTGTGATTGTGTCTGCAGCCGCGTGGAAGAAAGGCAGGCGGCAGGCAGCGCTCATGAACGAACGGCTGCGGCTGTACCAGCAGGACGAGGAAACGTAAAGATAAAAAATAAAATAAAAATGCTTGACTCTGACATTGTGTTATAGTTTATTATGAATCTATTCCTAGGAAAAATAACATGAAAGGACAAGAAAACAATGCTGACAGTAAATGAGGTAAGCAAACTGACAGGCGTGAGCGCCCGGTCACTGCACCACTATGATGCTATCGGACTGCTGAAGCCTGCAAGGGTGACGGAAGCGGGGTACCGCCTGTATGGTGAAGCCGAGCTGGCACGCCTGCAGAATATATTGCTGTTCCGCGAGCTCCAATTTCCACTAAAGCAGATTCGGACAATTCTTGACAGTCCGGACTTTGACCAGAAGGAAGCGCTCGCACAGCAGATTCAACTGCTGGAATTACAGCTTGCGCATACACAGGAGCTTATCTCGTTTGCGCGTAAGCTACAGGAAAAAGGAGTGAAGGGAATGGATTTTAAAGCATTTGACAAAGAGGAAATCAAACAGTATGAGGAGGAAGTCCGCAAGCGTTGGGGCAACACCAAGGCATATGAGGAATATCAGCAGAATGCGAAAGACCGGACAGAGGCAGAGCATGCCCGAATCAGCAGTCAGCTGATGGAGCTGTTTGCCGAAATCGGAAAACTGCGTCATGGTGCACCCTCGGAGCAGGCAGTACAGGATCAGGTTGCCGGCATACAGGCATTTATCACGGAGCACTATTACCTGTGCACCGATGAAATACTGCGCGGACTGGGGGAGATGTATGTGTGTGATGAGCGCATGAGACGCAATATTGACAAGGCTGGCGGGGATGGAACCGCGGCGTTTGTCAGCAAGGCAATTGCGGCGTATGTCACTGGACGCAGCAGGGTGTAGCAAGGAAAAGTCATATCTTTCAATCCAATACGTGAACTGGCTTATGACGCATAGCTGGGGCAGAAAGTAATCCGCTTTTATGATTTGGATGTGAACCTGATTGAAGTTTGTGTTACGAGTTCAATAACTGCAAACCGTCAGATGTTGAAAAGCAGAAAGCATTATTGGCATATAGTGTTATTGCCGCTGGTAATCCCTGTAAGGTAATTTGCCGGGGAAAATCAAGAATTTCCAGTTACAAGGAAGTAATTTCAGATTAGGCGGTATAGCCCCGATTATAAGGGCTGTACCGTCTTTTCGAGTTCCTATGCAGCCTGCCGTTTCGGCTGCGTGGCAGAAAGGGGCTGAGCGACAGCACCGACAGGAAACAGAATAAGGCGAAGCGGAGGGAGGAAGAATTTGATAGAAATATGCGTGCGATTGTGGTATTCTATTAGTGGTAAAAATAGAAAATTGCAAAGGAGATAAGGCTATATGACAAAACAGTTAAAGAAAAGACCAATTGAAAAAGAACTGAAATTCTTAGCTGACTTTGAACTATACGGCGTGTTAATGTTTGCAGGAATGTATTTTGCAACAAAGTTTATTATCGATATGGACTTTGGAAAGAACGTGTTCAAATTAAATTGGATATCGTTTTTTCCATTGTTGATATTTTCTGCCATAGTAATAGAGGGCAGCTTCTATTGGCGTAATAAGTTGAGAATGGTAAAAAGAAAAACGGCGTTAAGTAATTTTGAAATTGGCAGGATTTACAGTAAATTAAGATGGATAAATGTGATTTTATTAACAGCCTATCTGCCAATAATTATTATTGCGGTTCTTGAAAAAGAAGATTTATCTGGAATAATTGTTGGAATTTTACTGTATTTTATGGCGGTAATAGAGCAAATCAATTATTTTCATATCAGGCTTTCTTATGAGACGGTAAATGGCAGTCTTCTCGTTATTGAGCCTTTAAAAAAACTTTTTACTGGAACTGGAAAACGTTCACAACTGAGGAAGGATATTGATACTTATTTAAAAGGTTAACTTCTGGTTTCCGAACTTATCAACGACTTACTATCCATTACAAATTTATAGGGGCATTGGAAACCTGACGTGATAAAAGAATATGTGTAATGTCTGGATATAAGAATGATGTAAGGAGAATGGGTATGTATGAATACAAAATAAAAGAATATACACCAAATGCCAGAAAAAATAAGGAATACTGGGACACAGCAATTGGATTGCAGGATGTTGATGGGTTAAAACCATCCCGTTACCTGTATGAACTGTCTGAACAGCATATCAATGGAGAACTCCCCCTGCAGACGGTCAGCGAAAAGTTAATTGAATATTATAAAGGCGTGTCCGGCAAAGAACGGACAGAGACAATGGAATGCGACCTTGTTTCCGAACGGATTGTTGAACTGTTGTCAGATGGGACAATCTCCCTGGTACCTACGGCGTTAAAGACCATCCACCGGTACTTGTTTGAAGGAATATATGATTTTGCCGGACAGTTCAGGCAATACAACATAACAAAAGAGGAACCGGTTTTGCATGGGGACAGCGTAAAGTATGCAAATTATTTTGAAATACAGGACATACTGGAATATGATTTTAACATTGAAAAGCAGCAACGGTATTCAAAGATGGACAAGGCACGGATAATCAGGAGATTGTGCGATTTTTCATCATCCATATGGCAAAGGGAATACAAGGACAACAGCCGTATTTATGGAATTATATTTAAATAGTATTGGTTTTCCGGTGAACAATGACATGTTTAAGGACTATTCCAAATACTATAGGAACGCACTGGTACGGTCAAATTATGCAAATTATGCGAAAGGAATCGATGTGGATTTTTGTTACCTGGAAAAGTTTTATGACAATTTGCTGTTTGGCTCGCAGTATGACCTAAACAATGATGAGATGATACTGGGGAAGAACTAATGGTTACCACCCGAAGCCATAATTACAGATTGCGAAATATGTGGATATTGTGGAAATTTAAGGGAACAGGCAAAAGAAATGCTCATGCCTGCCAATTTGATAACTCATTATGTTTACATTTGCGGAGGAATATTTAATGAATAAAGCGATTGCTGAATTTGGTTCGTTGTTGGCAATGGTATCAGTAATTCTATTTGCAATTTTTATGGTTACATCAAAATTTGGAAGTTATCTTGTATGCATATTTTTGGCTTTGGGTTACATTATGATGATAGTCGGATTTCATAATGAAAGCGATGAAGATAGAAAAGTCTCTGCAAATGTAGGAATGATTTTTGGCTGCATGTATGCTGTTCTGATTTTGTTAGTATATTATGCCCAAATAACTGCCGTTAGAAATGATGTTTTAAATGAGCAGGCTATAATGGTTTTAGATTTTTCCAGAGGTGGATTACTGTTTAGTTATGACTTGCTTGGATATGGTATGATGTCATTATCAACATTTTTTATTGGATTAACCATAAAACCTAAGGATAAAAAAGATAAATGGCTTAAGTATCTTATGATGATTCATGGAGTATTCTTCTTTGGGTGTTTCATTATGCCAATCATGGGAGTGTTTAGTGTATCTATGTCGGATGGTTCTGATAGTTTGGGCGGAATTATTGCTCTAGAATTTTGGTGTGCATATTTCTTGCCAATATGTATTTTATCCATGATTCATTTTAAAAATGAGAGGTAAGTTAAATTATTGTTTATCTGCCTGCTTAAAGCTATTTTAATATCTATCACATTAATAACATTCGAGTGTGTTTGAAATTTGGCACAAATCTGGGCATTTTCCCATTTTCCAGACATGGTGTTATTCTTGCCATAATAGTGTTGCCAGTTCGGAATTTTATACCGCCAGAAAAAGGTTCCAATTCAAATTCTGTGATATCCCTGCAAAAAGGCTGTAATTTATCCATTGCAACTTTCTATGTAATAACACCTTTTTAATTGTTTCTTGGGGATTAAACTCAACAATCTCATTTACCTTCAGATGTACAATTCAGAGAGCACCTCTTTTCTTTTACCGTTACATTTTAAAAAGAAAGAACATGTAACAAATATGTTTTACAAAAACATTGACGGCATAGTAATGTTTATGCTATGTTTAATGTGCGTACTATGTTTATGCCAAAAACATGGTGTGCACTTAGAAATTGTTGGTTCATGTTTGCAAAAGAAATGGAGGGCTTCCAAATGATAAAAAAATTAATGAAGAAACATCTTGCATGTTTACTGGTCACGATTATGTGTCTGAATACCACGGGCATTCATGAGGTTCGTGCGACCGAATCAGGGCATACACAAATACAGACGGAGCAGGAAGATGAGAGTGGCGCGGAAACACAGGCAGAGCAGGAAGATGGGAGTGGTGCGGAAACACGGGCAGAGCAGGAAGAAACGGCGGAGGGGACTTCGGAAATCGGTAGTGAACAGGAAGCTGAAAGCAGTGAACGGATAACGGAGACAGAAACAGATGGCGATGGGTCAGGAGAAAGTCAGACAGAAGATGAGACAATCTCTGAGGAAGAAGAGGGGACAGGCAGTACCCGCACTGAGGAGCAGGAAAGCGAAACAGAAACGGAAACAAGCGAATCGGATGAAACGTATTATCGGTATACGGCAGAAAATTTTGAGGTCGAGTACAGAATCGATGCAAAGTGGGATGGGCACTATAATGCAACCGTGGTAATACACAATACCGGAAAAGATGTGGTAGATAACTGGTATTTGTCATTTCAAAGCAAAGACGAAATACAAAATATATATAATGCCATCATTCAGGAACATGGCGAAGAAGGATATATTATTAAAAATGCGCAGTATAATCAGGACATAGAGGCTGGAAACAGTGTATCATTCGGATTTACGGCATCATATCAGGACAGGATTCAGATTCCCAGGGCATATGAACTGTTAACCTCAATGGAGCAGGCAGATGATGGGGACGCATAGGTTACGTATGAGGTAGTGAATGACTGGGGCGGTGGATTTATTGGAAAAATCCATATAAAGAATAATACGGAGACGGTACTTGAGGACTGGGTGCTTTCGTTTGACTTTGATAACAATGTCGAAAGCTTCTGGACAGCAGCCATTGTCTCAAAAGAAGATGGTCACTATGTAATCAAGAATGCAGGTTATAATGCGAATATTGCTGCCGGAATGGAGATGGAAGTCGGATTTAACTGCTCCAATGGTGATGCACGCAAGGAACCGCAGAACTTCAGGCTGACATCGAGCAAAATGAAAGCGGATAAACCGCAGAAACCACAAAAGCCTGACCGTGAGCCGGAGCCGCTCGTGGATATCGGGGAAGCGTATTTTAAGGACATAGAAAGCAAAAAAGATATTGCCGTACATTCAGAAAATGGTATGATGTATGTAAGGAATCAGATTCTGGTAAGCGCGCTGGAAGGGCTGGAAAAAGATTTTTTTAAAAATGTAGTGTCCGACATTGGGGCAGAAATCGTCGGCTATATTGAGCTTACGAACGATTACCAGATTGAATTCTTGGAAGAACAGACAGAGGACGCGTTAGGGAACTATATAAAATATTTAAACAGCCTGAGCTTCATAGACAGTGCAGGGCTGAATATCGTGATAGAGCAGGAACCGGATATAACAAAAACAGATGATGCACTATATCAGGAAGATGGAAAAACGCCGGAAGAGATTTGGGATGAAGAAGTTCCTGATGGGTACAATTGGGGACTTGAGGCACTCAAAGTTCCAAGTGCATGGGATTATGCGAAAGAAACGAATACAGTAAAGATTGGAATTATTGATGATGGGTTTGATACCGGACATGAGGATTTATATTTTGACCATGTATTTGGGGATAATGATTCTGATTCCATGAATCATGGAACAATGGTTGCGGGTATTTTGGCGGCAGGGCATAATAATGGCGTTGGTATTTCGGGAGTGGCTACAAATACAAGATTATATGGTTATGCGTTTGGAAAAAATGATGGCACTGTAATGGAATATAAAGTTGCGTTGGCAAATCTCATAGGAAATCGAGTAAAAATTGTCAATATTAGCAATTCATATTCGTCTGATATGGTATTTGCGGCATCACGGAATCAAAGAAATGCAAGGCTGGATATAATCGAGACAACGCTTCAAATAGAATTTTTTCTTCGAAAGCTCGTAAAAAAAGGCTATGATTTTGTGATAGTTACTTCGGCAGGAAATGATGAAACTGTTCGATTTGTGGAGGATGATTCCCGCTATGGGTATTCTAAGGCGGAGGGTTCATTAGGTGGGAATGTCCAGGCGCTATATAATAATATGTTTTGTGGTATAGATGATTTTACACTGAAAGATCGGATTATTGTCACTGGGGCAGCAGATAGATTTAGTTATTCTGACTTTGGTGACAGGGTAGTGACATACCAGTATGCTGATTATAGCAATGTTGGTAGCAGGGTGGATGTTTGTGCTCCCGGGACAAAGGCTGTGACATTGGTTCCACATTCGGATCCGGGCAATGTGGGCTTTCCGGGTTATTATTATGCTGATGAGGGTGGTACTTCCCTGGCTGCACCATATATATCAGGTTTGGCAGGACTTATGTATCAGGTTAATCCAGGACTGCATGCATCCCGGATAAAAGAAATTTTACGGCAAAATAGTGATGTTTCTGTCCGCGATTTACATGGAAATAGCTATAAAATGCCAAATGCGCTTAAGTGTGTCCAAAGTGCACTGTCTGATTCCGGTGACAGTACAGATACGATACTGCCAAATGGTTTTCTGTTAGGCAGGGTAGTGGATAAAAAAGGGAACGGGCTTGGACGTGCAAGTATTACTGCGTGCCGGACAAGCAGTGGAGAATCCAATTTAGATGATTTCTGTACGACTGAAAAATCTGATGGAGATGGAATGTTTGAGTTTGTTCTTACAGAGGGAACCTATGATTTGACAGTGACATATAAGGATTATCTGCCGTGTGTAATTAGAAATGTGAATATAAATCCGGATGAAACGTTAAATATGGAAAACATTGTGCTGAGTACAAGCTTTTGGGGAGGATTTAACAGTTCCCTACAGGGCAGGGTTGCAAATGCAATGAATGATAGTAACATAGCAGGAGCGACTGTTAAAATTCGGAAAGGGTGGAACAACAAAGAGGATGCTTATGCAACAGATAAAAAGGGAACAGAAATAAGCGCTTTGACTGATGCGGATGGCAATTTTAAGATAAAGCTGCCAGTAGGTTCGTATACAATCGAAGTAAGCAAAGCGGGATTTGTCACTGGATATTTCAATGCAGTATCCATAGGTGGAAATGATAGTCAGGGACAAAAATATGTGCTGACACCTGTTCTCTCTGATAGTGAATATCGTATTGTCCTGACTTGGGGAGACAGGCCAAGAGATCTGGATTCACATTTAACATATTACCAGAATGGTATTAGGAAAATGCATGTATTTTTTGGTGGAAGACATGGGAACGTGGACGGCAAATCTGTAGCAAAACTTGATTATGATGATACATCAAGCTATGGACCCGAAACAATTACTGTTACGCTGAATGCCGAAATTCTGGATGGCGGGGTATTCTGTTATTCTGTCCACGATTACACAAATGCAGCAAATAACAATACCAACGCGTTGTCCCTTTCCGATGCTGTTGTCCGTGTATACCAGGGAAACCAACAAATTAAGACATTTAGTATACCCCAGAATAAATATGGTACAGTATGGCACGTTTTTGATATATCAGAGCAAGGGATAAAGGCTGTAAACGAATTTAAATATGTGGCAGGGGCATCCGGGGTGGAGTAAAGGAGACAACAGCAGAACAGTAAAGTTCCATAGAAGCATAAAAATTCGCCTCGTATAGACAGTAGTCAGCGTGTAGTGGGTACAAACTTAGTACTTGACCAATGAGGAGAAAAGAAGATGAAGAAAAAGCTGTTATTCATGTGTACAATAATTCTGACAATACTGCCTATGTGCATTACAAGCTTTGGCAAAGAGAAAGAACTGCCGCCGGTACTATTTTCATTTTTTTATTTAAATGCATATTATGGATCGGTGTGGACAATAGACAATCAGGGCAATATATACCGTTTTCATGATGACTGGTCTCTGGATATGGGGGACTATGAAAACAGGAAGCAAGGGGAAAACTGCGCGTATGTCAAAACAATAGATGAGGATATTGTAAGGGAGAAGTACATGCTTTTTCAGAAAATATTGTCAGATAACCGTTACAAGAAAGACCTGAATGCGATAAAGAGCGGGATGATAGTGCTGGAAAATGACTTGCTGAGGACACAAAAATGGTATGGTTATTCCTGTAACTGGAAAGGGGAGCAAGAGTATACTTTGATGCATGGCATAGATGGGAGAGAATATTTAAGCGAGGACAGCCGGATGAAAAAACTGGCAGACTGGGCGATGGGGCTTATTGAAACCGATATATGGGATTATAACAGGTATTGCGATGAATTGAAAACAGAAGAATACTATCAGGAATACCTAAGACAAAAGCAAAACGGCGAGCTTCCATAGAAGCAAAAGTCCCCGCTCGCATAGGCAGCAGTCTCTGTGCAGTGGGGACAAGCATGGTACATGAATGATGCATGATGCCTCGATGCAGCTGACAGATATCACGGCAAACATAAAGAATACTAAATTTTCACAAAATAAAAAGTAATAAACCCACCCCCGTCCACATAGGATAGACTAAAGCATCTGTGTGGAGGGGGATTTTTTGTGAATGACAAGGCAGTGAATGTTCTGGAACAGTATGACATGGCAATCAACCGTACCTTTAAGGGACGTGGCACGATAATCTGCGATACGGATAAGGGGATGCGCGTACTCAAGGAATACAAGGGAAGGACAGAAAAGCTGGATCTGTTGTATCAGCTGCAAAGCAGGCTGGGCGACAATCTGAGGACGGATATCCTCGTTAGGAACAAGGAGGGCGCGCTGTATGTGAGGGATATTGACAACAGTGTTTACATATTGGAGGAGCAGGTCGAGGGAAAGGAGTGCAGCTACAAAAGCGAGGACGACATTGTAAAGGCATGCGGCGCCATGGCAAGGCTGCACCTGAAATTTATGACGCCTGTGTCACATTCGGGCGCGGAGGAGAGCAGCACGGCATACGCGATGCCTGTTTTCTTTTATGCGGATGAGATGGAGCGTCATACGACAGAGTGCAAACGCGTCAAAAATTACCTGCGCAGGCTGCACACCAAGACCGACTTTGAGCGTGCGCTGTTAAGGGAATATGACTATTTTCTCGACAGGGCAATGGATGTGACAAGGCGCGCAAAGGAGGAGTCGCGGGCTGAGTATGAGGCGTATGTGAACAGCAACGGGCTTTACTGCCATGGCGACTACCAGTATCACAATGTGCTGTTTGGAAAAGGCAGCGGCGGCTCCTATGTCGGCATCATCAACATGGAACATTTTGCCCATGATGTGGGGGCAAGGGATTTCTACCTTCTTTTCCGCAAAATTTCCGAAAAATGCGACTGGTCAATGGAGATGGCAAAGAGCATGCTTGATGCCTACCAGAACAGGCGCGTTTTTCCGCCGATTGAGTGGCGCAGCCTGTGTCTTAGGCTGGAATACCCTGAGAAATTCTGGAAAATCATCAACTACTATTACAATTCGAGAAAGTCGTGGATGCCAAACCGTAACTATGATAAGCTCGAGGGTCTGATTCGGCAGGAGAAAAACAAGGAAAAACTGTTAAACCGTTTTTTCTGACCATGAAAAGAAAGGGCTTGTATAAGGAAGAAAAAGAAGATATAATATCGTTATGGTAAACTAGAAACAAAAAAACACACCGGGGAAATGAGAGGAAAGGATGCAGGCTTTTCAGAGGATGAGAATAGCCCTTGCCCAGACTGCCATCATCTGGGAGGATAAGGAGCAGAATTTCAAAAAAGCAGAGGAACAGATAAAGGATGCCGTAAACCATAATACGGAAGCGATATTTTTTCCGGAGATGAGTTTTACGGGTTTTTCCATGAATACGGATGCCACAAAGGAAAGCGGGGACGGGACGGTCAGGCGCATGCAGTCCATTGCGGGGCAGTACCGGATGGCGGCAGGCTTCGGCTGGGTCAGGGACTGCGGCGGGAAGTGCGAGAACCATTATACCGTTGTTGACCGCTCGGGGAAAATTATTTCGGACTATGTAAAGCTTCATCCGTTTTCGTATTCGGGGGAGCATTTGCAGTTTCGGGGCGGTGACACGCTTTCTTATTTTTCGCTCTATGGGATAGCGTGCAGCACATTTATATGCTATGACCTGCGTTTCCCGGAGATTTTTCAGGCTGCCTCGAAGAGGGCACATGTCATTGTCGTGCCGGCGAACTGGCCTGCAAAGCGCAGCGGACACTGGCGGACGCTCCTCCGGGCGCGCGCGGTTGAAAACCAGGTTTATATATTGGCGGTCAACTGTACAGGGGATATCGGGGGAATCCGTTATGCGGGTGACAGCTGCGTGATTGATCCGGATGGTGCTGTCCGGTCTGTTCTGCATGACGGCGAAGGAATTCTGTACTTCGAACTGACGGATAATGTCGGTGAAATCCGCAGGGAATTTCCGGTGAAGCGTGACAGGCGCGAGGAACTATACAAAAGCTTGGAGTGAAAGGGTTAGGAGATTACATTGAAAAACAGAGGATTGAGGGGAAGGAACATGATTGGATGTGCGGCAGCTGTCATGCTGTCTGCACTTCTGTTTGCGGGATGTGCACAGGGAACCGGTTCATTGACCGCACTGCTGACAAACCAGCCGGATGCCGCGGAGGTACAGGACAGCGTACAGGAACCGGTCAATGTGATGAAGCAGAAGGGGATATATGACTCCGAAGACGCGGCAGTAGTTGTCAAAAAGGATGCCGAGTCAGGCACGGTGCAGTTCCAGAACATCATGTCGTCGCGCCGCTACACCCTGAATTATGACGGCGCCACGACAATCTATGACAAGAATGACCAGGCGCTGTCCATGGAACAGCTCAAGGAGGGGAGTGTGGTCACGGTTCGTTTTTACAAGCCGAATAAGTCGCTTGCGTATGTGAAGGAAAATCCGGACTGCATCAGCTACAACAATGTCCGCGGCTATGACATGGATCTGCGCAGCGGTACCATCACGGTGGGAAGTACTGTTTACAACATCAGCAGCCATGTCGTGGTGGTGTCGGACGGCAGGGAGACGGACATGATGGAGGTCAACCAGATGGATGAAATCAGCGTCTGGGGATATAAAAACATGATATACGGAATCCATGTCGAAAAGGGGCATGGGTATCTCAGGCTGCAGAACGAGGATTACTTTGTAAATGGCTGGATTGACGTGGGTGACAGGGTAATCAGGAAGGTGGCGGACGACATGCTGCTTGTCGTTCCCGAGGGGACGCACACGGTCACCGTAAGTCACAAGGGCAGCAGTGCGACGCAGGAAATCACATTTGCCAGGAATGAGGAGATGGCATGGGATCTGGGCGACGTGGAAATCACGGTGGTTCAGAAAGGGACTGTCATCTTCACACTCACGCCTGCCACGGCAAAGGTGTCCATAGACGGCAGGGCGGTTGACGTGTCAAAGCCGGTGGAGATTGAGTACGGTCTGCACCAGATGCGCATTACAGCGGACGGATATGACACGGTGGCGCAGTATATCAGGGTCGCAGAGCCGTCTGCAAATATATCCGTCGAGATGGAGAAAAGCGAAGAAGAGAAAAGTGAGGAAGCAGGGGACAAGTCCTCGGACAAAAAGGATGAAAAAGACAAGGATGATGATGTGGAGGAAGAAGAGGAGACTACTGTAAAGAAGTATCAGTCGAAGCATTTGGATGAAGAAGAGGACGAGGAGGAAAAGTCCTCCGAAAAGGGCAATGCAGACGATGACGAGGAGGATGAGGACAAGGAGAAGAAATCTTCCGTGGCATCCTCCACGGACAAATATAAAGTGTATATCGACGCGCCTGACGGGGTGGAGGCTTATCTTGACGGCAGCTACGTGGGCGTAACGCCTGTCAGCTTCAACAAGGTTCCAGGCAGCTATGTGGTGACGCTTCGGAAGTCCGGATATCAGCCAAGAAGCTATACCCTGCAGATTGATGACGAGAAAAAGGACGTGAATTATTCGTTTACAGACCTTGTCAAGCTTGAAGAATAATGAAAAAATCTGGCAAAAGTGCCAAAAGCTTTAAAAAGAAGCAAAATTTAGGCTTTTTTCCTTGACAAACATTGTCTTTTCGCCTATAAATAGATATAGGCGTCGAAACGGCGTGATGCTTCGAGACAATAGGGCATTTCGGGTAATGGAAGCTATTGTACTCATTTATCTACTGAAAACAAGAGGAGGAGTTCACAATGAACAAAACAGAATTAGTTGCTGCTATGGCTGAGCAGGCAGACATGACAAAGAAGGATGCAGAGAAGGCGCTCACAGCTTTCACTGAGGTTGTTGCTAAGGAATTAAAGAAAGGCGAGAAGATTCAGCTGGTTGGATTTGGTACATTTGAGGTTTCCGAGAGGGCGGCAAGAGAGGGCAGAAATCCCCAGACTGGCGAGACGATGAAGATTGCAGCATCCAAGTCGCCGAAGTTCAAGCCGGGCAAGGCATTAAAGGATGAGGTAAACAGATAATTGTTCCCTGTGACAACCGATGAGTATTCATCGGTTGTTTGCGTTATATGCACACGGGCGTCCAAATGAAATATGTCAGCAAGCTGACGGACGCCCGGCGCGCGAGTAGTGGAGAAGGTCGTTCCCCTACTCGATAGCATGGGCGTACAAGAAGGACAGGAAAGGAGAGCATTATGAGACTGGACAAGTATTTAAAGGTATCGCGCATTATCAAGAGGCGCACGGTGGCAAACGAGGCATGTGACGCAGGGCGCGTGCTTGTCAATGACAAGCCTGCGAAGGCATCCACAAACGTCAAGGCGGGGGATATCCTTACCATTCAGTTTGGCAATAAGGACGTCCGCGTGGAAATCCTTGATGTGCAGGAGACGGTCAAAAAAGACGACGCAAAAGAACTTTTCAGATATATTTAGAATATCCGTGCCCCTTTTCCCATACTATGTAATGTGTACGTTTTGATATGGGGAAAGGGGCGTCTTTTATGACAGGCAGCGTGGAAAACAGGAATGCAAATAACAGTGCAGGCATCGGAAAACACCGATTCAGCATGGAACAGCGCCGGGATTGCAAGATAACGGGGGTAGTGGAGGTACATTCCTTCGATGAAAACAACATATTGATGGAGACCGTGGACGGGATGCTTTCCATTAAGGGAAATAACCTGCATGTGAGCCGGCTGAACCTGGAAAAGGGAGAGGCAGACGTGGACGGCAGGGTGGATGCATTTACCTACTCCGAAAAAAGTACACTGGCAAAAAAAGGAGAGGGGCTGCTTACACGCCTGTTTGGTTAATGAGTGCAGATATAATCAGAGAGTGGAATTTTTGGCTGGCGTCCGTTCTGGCAGGTGCAGGCATGGCATTCCTATACGATATTTTCAGGCTGTTCCGACGTTTGATAAGACATGGCAGGCTTGCTGTTGACCTTGAGG
>Ga0137306_101606_pt1 | contig 22123 bp, 20 predicted proteins | sample Inofroosms_March_FD_97187 | JGI IMG/M metagenome (GOLD analysis project Ga0137306, IMG submission 97187) | Mouse cecal microbial communities from Vienna, Austria - N-Acetylneuraminic and N-Acetylglucosamine D2O microcosms_March | ecosystem: Host-associated > Mammals > Digestive system > Large...
ACTCAAAATGTTTTATCCTTGACACTGTTTTTTAATAATGCTAGTATTAAAAACAGCAAGCAGGCACATACGGATACAGGTGCTAATAAAGGATAGAAAAGGATAAAAGAAAATGCAGGGACGTACACATAATTGTAACCAGCTCCGGCTGGAAAATGCCGGAGAGGAAGTAAAGCTTGTCGGATGGTTTGACAATCTGCGCAAGGTCAGCAAAAATTTAGGCTTTCTGGTCTTGAGGGATTTCTATGGTAAGACACAGATTGTCGTCGAGACAGAAGACATCATGGAGCAGCTCAGTGCCATCAACAACGAATCGACGCTCGAGGTAATCGGGACAGTGCGCGAGCGCAGCGCCAAAAATCCCAAGATGGAAACAGGCGATATCGAGATAGTGCCGTCAAAGGTCACCGTGTTAGGCAAATGCCAGTACAATGAACTGCCGTTTCAGATTGACCACTCCAAGGAGGCGGACGAGAATACACGGTTAAAATACCGCTATCTGGATTTGCGCAATCCTGCCGTCAAGTCCAAGATTGTGCTCCGCAGCAAGATTGTCGCAGACTTGCGCGCGGCAATGATAGGACATGACTTTATGGAGATAACAACGCCGATACTGACATGCTCCTCACCGGAAGGCGCACGGGACTACCTCGTGCCGTCAAGAAACCACCCCGGGAAATTTTATGCGCTGCCGCAGGCGCCGCAGCAGTTCAAGCAGCTATTGATGGCTTCCGGTTTTGACCGCTATTTTCAGATTGCGCCGTGTTTCCGTGACGAGGACGCCAGGGCAGACCGCTCGCCGGGAGAGTTTTACCAGCTGGACATGGAGATGGCATTTGCCAGCCAGGATGATGTGTTTGCCGTTTTGGAGGACGTGCTGCCGCCCATTTTCGCGAAGTATGGCATTTACCATGAGGCATCCAGACCGCCATTCAAGCGGATTCCTTATCGGGAGGCGATGGAACAGTACGGCTCGGACAAGCCCGATTTGCGTATAGACCTTGTTGTGCAGGATGCGACACAGGTGCTCGCGGACTGCGGGTTTGAGCCATTTGCAGGCAATGTTGTAAAAGCTGTTGTCGCGGACAATTTTACAGGCACGAGAAAGCAGATTGACAAAATGTGCGCCGATGTCGAGGTGGTGAGCGGACAGAAGACCTACTGGTTCCGCCTTGATGAAAACGGCGAGCTTGTCGGCGGTATCGCCAAGTTTGTACAGGAAAAGAAAGCAGCCGTAGTCGAAGCGCTCCGGTTAAAAAATGGCAGCTTTGTCGCACTCTCCACAGGTGACCTGCGGACGGCGCAGAAGACATCCGGCGTCATCCGGAAAACGCTTGCCAATGCATTTGAAGGATATATGAAAAAAGACAGCTACGAATTCTGCTGGATTGTCGATTTTCCGATGTATGAAATCGGTGAGGAATCAGGCGAGCTCGAATTCTGCCATAATCCGTTCTCAATGCCGCAGGGAGGCATGGAAGCGCTGGAGACAAAAGAGCCGTTGGAGATTCTCGCATACCAGTATGACCTTGTGTGCAACGGCGTCGAACTCTCGTCAGGCGCTGTCCGTAACCATGATCCGGAAATCATGGTCAAGGCATTCCAGATTGTCGGGCTGGGCGAGGAGGACGTGAAAGCGAAATTCCCAGCAATGTACAATGCATTCTGCTACGGCGCGCCGCCACACGCAGGCATTGCCCCCGGCGTAGACCGCATGGTCATGCTCATCGCCGGCGAGGAAAGCATCCGTGAGATTATTCCGTTCCCGATGAATAAGACCGCACAGGACGTGATGATGGGTGCCCCCGCGACAGTGGACGAAAAACAGCTGCGAGACGTCCATATCCGCATTGCCGAGGAAGCAAAAGAATCATAAAAAATTCTTGCTTTTTGCACTGTTTTATGATTTAATGATAAATGTCAGGGCGAACCTGACATATGGGTGGATTCCCGAGTGGCCAAAGGGGACAGACTGTAAATCTGCTGCTTTATGCTTCGGTGGTTCGAATCCACCTCCACCCATTTAGGGATACAAAAGGATACCAGATGATGGTATCCTTTTTTGTGCATACAGATGTCCGGATGAAATATGTCAGCAGATCTAACAGATGCCCTGCTCGATTATGGCTGATGGAATTGACAGATTTATCGGAAACATTTAAAATGTTGTTAGAGTGTGGGACAAGGAGATATGCTATGGGTAAGTCAATTCTCGAAATTTATAATAATATCAGCGTGCAGCAGTATAAAACGGATATGGGATTCAAGGCACTGGTTGAAGGGGTGCATGAGAATATGTTTGTCATTCCGGAATACCAGAGAAAATACCGTTGGAGCAAAGTGCAGGTAGAAGAACTGGCGGCTTCCTTGGTAAGGGGGCTTCCGATTCCGCCGATTTATACATACCGAAATGAAAAAGGACAGTTGGAAATATTGGACGGACAACAGAGGGTAATGAGTCTCTATTTTTATTATATTGGCAAGTTTTTCAAAAGTGAAAAAATGAGTGTATTTGATTATCAGGAAATGGATGTTGATTCAGCAGGAAATTTTGTCGCAGCGCTTGAACAAAAGTATGATATTGTTCCTGCTGGTTTTTATATTCAGATAGGTGATGAACAATGTGACATCAGTTATAAAAATCTGCCGATTCAGTTAAGGAGAAAAGTAGATTATTCGACTATTACAGTTATAGAAATTAAGATTTCCGACCAAAATAAGAAAGATGAAATTTTACATAAGATATTTGCCAACTTGAATAATGGTGGAAAACAGCTATCCAATCAGGAATTAAGAAATGGCATTTACCCATGTGCATTTAACCGTGCCATCAATAAAATCAACAAAAATAACAGAAGATGGAGAACTTTATGGGGCACCATCAGTGATGATGGTAAAGACGTGGAAATGCTGTATCGGTTCGCTGCCTTAAAGACGTATGTTACCTATTCAAGAACAGGATACAAAATTGAGGAATATCGAAATTCGACAAAAGATATGATCGACCGGTTTGCAGAAGAATCCTTTTCGCTGAATAATAAGGAAATTAAGACGTATATTGATAGTATAGAAGCATTTATTTCTGTGCTTCATATTTCGAAAAAATATTTTTCCAAGACGACATTATTGGAAGGATTATATGTTGTTTTTGAGAAAAGGAACATCCAATGTGAGATAACGGATGAGATTTGTGAGGAAATACTTAGCAAAAAATTCTTTAAGGACTCTACATCCGGCGGAACAATTTCAATTACAAATATGAATAAAAGGTGGAAGGGTATCTATGACGTGCTATCAGAATATGATGAATGAATTATCTGATATGGTATTGAAGCGTAAGCTCCAGTATGATAATACGATAATTATCGGCAACAATTCAAGCGGGAAATCAGAGTTGCTGAAAAGTATCTTATTAAAAGCGGATTCTGAGAACTGGTATTTGATTGATTCTGTAAACAGATATTTTAGCGTAGGCCAGATATTTAAAATGGGTGGTGCGGCGTCGAAATTACAATTCTCAAAGAAAATAATCGAACATAGACTGATGGCTGATAACTATAACCTGAAAGATACTTTTTACTATATGGGAGTGCCCACATCAATCGAAAATTTTTATTTTGAATTTGAGGATTCCATAAAGGATTTGATGCGGCAGTTTCTTGGCGTGGAGTTAACAGTTGTGCAGTCGGAGGTAGGATATAAAGTATACCTGGATAATGTTGAATCCTCCCTGTCGAGTGGATATCAGGCGTTAATGCGTATTTTTATGGAAATGGAATATATATCACGAACTATGAAAAACGGTTTTGTCATTATCGACGAAGTTGATGAATTTCTGTTTGCATATAACAGTGCGAATATTCTTGGTTTCATAAGGCAGAAATATAGTGACTTTTCCTTTATTGTCACGACACATTCGGCAGACTTGATTGCTAATGCCAAAGAGGCCAATATCATTCTGTTATCTGAAAGCACTTATGAATTATTGGATGCCGGAGATTTCAATAGTGTTTCCCAGGTCTACAATATATTTGACAGTGTCTTTGTGAAAACAAGAGATATTGACGAGGGAGAAAAAGTTGATACATGTCTTAGAAGACTGCTGAATAATAAAGTAGCTGGGATATGGAAAGAGACGGAGCAGAAAGAACTTGGGCTTATTAAGGAATTGAATTTGTCAAAAGTCCAAAAGGTACTGGTCAGACAAATCGAGGAGTGGTAAAGTGGATAAAGATATCTATGTTTTGGATATGCCGGACTTTGCACCGGCATATTTAGAAGATACAGAATATGGATATAGTGGAAAAAGAGGCGATGAATTAAAGAAACTGTTGTTAGAAACAAGCAGTTTTCACTGTATGTACTGTTTTGCAAATTTAAAGGGAGATCGAACGGACTTGGGGGAAATAGAGCATTCTGTTGGAAAAACATTGAGTACGTATTTGGCAGAGTGTGTTCCGAATATGGCAGTTACATGTAAAAATTGTAATCAGTCTCTAAAACGTGTAGGAGAAAAAGGACGTAAGGATAAAATGAAGCCCTATATGGAACAATACGAGAAAAACCTCGATTGTAAGGGATTTAAGTGCAAATCGGTCTGCACTGCAGTTTAAACTGAATGATGCGGAATATAAAACGCAGGCGCTGTTAGAATTCATCGAAGATACAATAGAGGCAGATGGGAAATATAACAGACATAAAAATAGATACTCCAATTACATTGTTGACGTGTTTGTGGAAAACATAAAAAATTATTCGCAGGAAATGATTTTAAAAATCTGTGAAAAGATATACATAAACTATCAGCTGCGGCACATTATCAGGAAAAAAGATCAAAGAAAGCCGTAGGACTTTGAACAATATCATATCGGAGCTTTTTTTGTACTTTTTTACCAAAATTGAAATATTTTATAGCAAGAAAGTTGTTCATACCCAAAAAAAGGATTATAATGTTATTTAAAGAGAGCCATGCAGAGACAAGTTATGATATGCCTGTAAGCTTGCTTACAAAGGCATATCATGGCTTGGCGCTATAGGGCGAACGCCCATAAGTGATAATCTGCCTTCGGCAGATTATCACTTGGCATGGCAAAAAGCTGTAATATTCCTCAAAAGCAAGTTTGCAAAGGAATGGCATGGCAAAAGCTAAAATAAAAAATACGCAGACATATCCTGCGAAAAAAAGGAGGAGATTCCCATGATAAGAATCGGAATGTTAACAAGCGGCGGCGACTGCCAGGCGCTCAACGCGGCAATGCGCGGCGTGGCAAAGGGATTGTTCAACGCGGGCAAGGAAGTAGAGCTGTTCGGTTTCCTTGACGGCTATAAGGGACTGATTTATGGCAAGTACAAAATGCTCTCCCCGTCAGACTTTTCAGGAATCCTGACAAAGGGTGGCACAATCCTCGGAAGCTCACGCATGCCATTCAAGAATATGCGAGACCCGGATGAAAACGGGCTGGACAAGGTGGAGGCAATGAAGCACAATTATTACAAGCTCAGCCTTGACTGCCTGGTAATCCTCGGCGGAAACGGAACACACAAGACAGCGAATCTCCTCCGCGAGGAAGGCTTAAATGTCGTGACGCTGCCAAAGACCATTGACAATGACCTCTGGGGAACGGATATGACGTTCGGTTTCCAGAGTGCGGTTGACATTGCAACGCAGTGCATTGACCAGATTCACACCACCGCGGCATCACACGGACGTGTATTTATCGTCGAAGTAATGGGACACAAGGTAGGCTACCTCACGTTAAATGCAGGTATTGCAGGCGGGGCTGACATTATCCTGATACCCGAGATACCATATGACATCAACAAGATTATCAAGGCAATCCAGAAGCGCTCCGACAGAGGCAGCAAATTCACGATTCTTGCGGTTGCCGAGGGCGCTGTCTCCAAGGAAGTGGCAGCACTCTCCAAAAAGGAATTCAAGAAATACATGGCAGAGTACAAATACCCGAGCGTTTCCTATGAAATAGCAGAGAAAATCAAGGAAAAGAGCGGCATGGAAGTGCGTGTTACCGTACCGGGACACACACAGAGAGGCGGCAGCCCCGACCCATATGACAGGGTATTTGCTAGCAGGCTTGGCGCAGAGGCATCCAAGCTCATTCTTAAGGGCGAGTACGGCTATATGGTAGGCTACCAGAACAGGGAAGTCGTAAAAGTACCTCTCGAGGATGTTGCCGGCAAGCTCAAGATGGTTGACCCGGATTCCACCATCATCAAGGAAGCAAAGATGCTCGGCATCAGTTTCGGCGATTAATCAGTAAACCGGAACAGGTCTGTGGCTGAAGCGGAATTCACTGTCATAGTCATCCTCGATAATATACCGTTCCGGCTTGTCCTCCGCCCATCCCAGCAGCATCCGGCGCCGCCCGGCACATGGTTCTGGTGGCGGCACTGGCGGCTGTTCGTCCCAAGGGAAGCCACAAAGCTGGGTGAGAAGGGAGTATTCGATTATGAGCGCGGAAGTGGTCAACGACGAACAGGCGGAATTCATAGCCAGCTTCGGGGATTATCATATCATGGCAATCGCAACAGTCCGCGAAGCGGATGGGGACGGATTCATCAGGAGACTTACCGTTAGACCAAAATAAAAAATCGAGCGCGTTGGCGCTCGATTTTTTAAATACGATATCGGATAAACTGTTTCTGCACAAGCTGATACTTCCACAGACGGTTAGGCTTTTTATTGTAGTACATGATTTGGAAACTGATAAGGTAGTCGCTGACCAGCAGGATGATGAAGCCGATGGCCAAAATCTGCAAAGTCGTTTTCGGAAGCTGCTGGACATGATACAAAATGGGCTCCATGAGAAATTCCATAAAAAATTCAATGATTCCGGCAAATCCCATGCTGGTAGGTACGGATGTGTATTTTGTAAAATGAAACGGCACTTTCTCATAATTCCAGTATGCAAATCCGCAGAAGTATTCCACCGCTTTTCCCAGAATGATTTCCCCGATGCTGACAATCACAATCATCAGGGCAAAGTACGCAAGATATACCAGCGCCTTACTGGCAGTCCTTTTCTTCAGCCACTTTTTCGGCGTTCCGAAAATCAGGTAAATCCCTACGACAGTCAGTCCGTATCCGAGCAGAAAAGGGAAAAACATATTCCTGTTGTCAATATACTGCTGTGTCAGTGCAAGCCAGATATTCTCAACACAATATCCCAGAAACGAAATAATCGTAATGGTCAGTAGATATGCCGACGCTGTGTATTTCATAAAAATCCTCCTTGTATGTATGCTGTCTAAAATCCTATTCTAGCACAAACATATCAAAGAAACCATTAAGGATTCCTTAATTTTATAAAAATTTAGTGTGTCCTGCATTTGTTGACAGGTACGGTGAAATGTGGTACAATCGGCGAAAAAGAAAGGGATAACACAGATGAAAAGAAGCAGATTGTCCTATGACGAGTGGAAGTGCATTACTGCAAAAAGGTTATCCGGCAGACAGGTTCAGTCAGATTTTTTCACAGGCTATGTCGGGCTTATGGAAATCCAGCAGGTCAGCGAAGCGCAAAAATGGAAGTTCAATGGTAATGAGTTTGTGGTGTGCGATGCCGGGCTAAAATGGCTGTCCATTTTGCCGAAGGATGATTTTTACTGCATTACAGCCATGATGAACCAGGATAACAATGTTCTTGTGTGGTACATAGACATGATTGCGGCACAGGGGACGGACGCAGACGGAATTCCTTATTTTGATGATTTGTATCTGGACCTGGTAGTCTATCCAAATGGCGAAATCAAGGTTGACGATATGGATGAACTGGAGGAGGCGCTGCGCCAGGCAGATATTACGCAGGAACAGTTTGACCTCGCGGTTCATACGGCAGATACATTAAAAAATGGGCTGCTAAAGGATATTCATTCGTTTCAGAATTACACCATCCAGTGTTACAAAATGGCAGCAGATAAGATATAGCGCACAATATTATAACAGGAGGCAGACAACAATGAGCAATGTGACAGAAGTGATAAAAAAACGGAGTTCGACAAGGGGCTACACAGACGAGCCGCTGACGGACGAGGAACTCAACACCCTGATTCATGCCGGCTTGCAGGCACCGACAGCCGCAAATAAACAGGAGATTCATTTTACAGTATTAAAAGGAGACAATTCAATCCTTGCAGAACTGGAGGAGGAAAAGAACCGGCTTCGCGACATTTCAGAGCCGCCGCATAATTTTTACTACGAGGCGCCCACTGTCGTGATACTGAGTGCTGACAGCGAATTCCGGTGGAGTGCACTGGATGCCGGAATTGCCGTTGAGAACATGGCGCTTGCAGCGGAGGAGCTTGGGCTAGGGAATTTAATTATCGGCTGCATTTATGATGCCATGCGGGGAGAGAAGAAAGCATATTTTTCAAAGGCGCTGAAATTTCCCGAAAATTATGAGTACGAAATTGCGATTGCATTTGGACACAAGGCAGTTTCCAAGGAGCCGCACACCTATGACGCCGATGCACAGGTTACTTTTTTATGACATGGGCGTCCGAATGAAATATGCCATCTGGCAGAGGAGGTATGCTTACGCATCCTCCTCTTTCAGATATTCCTTGCTGGACACCTTCGCGGTGTTGTCGTAGCACTTAAAAATCCGGGTCAGAAGCCCGCTGTCCAGCTTAGGCGTCACCAGGCTCACAACCGGCGTGACAACCAGCCCCACAATCATTGCCGCCGCGCCCGCGTTGATGGGCGAGGAGATAAACTTTAGGAACATATTTGAGACCGTGATGCCGACGCCGCAGATAAAGCTCGCCCACACGCCAGCCCTGGTCACGCCCTTCCAGTATAACCCATACAGAAACGGAGCGAGGAACGCACCCGCGAGGGCGCCCCATGAAATACCCATCAGCTGCGCGATAAAGGTCGGCGGATTGAGCGCCAGCACAACAGAAACCACAATAAAGAATACAATCAGCACACGTATGTAAATCAGCTGTTTCTTGTCATCCATATCTTTCACAATGTTTCCCTTGATAAAGTCCAGCGTCAGCGTTGAAGCCGAGGTCAGCACCAGCGACGAAAGTGTTGACATGGAGGCCGAAAGCACCAGGATAATCACGACGCCAATCAGGATATCCGGCAGCGTGGACAGCATGGACGGAACAATCGCATCGTACATCACAGAGCCGTCCGCCTTGTACAGCGCAGGCGAGTCAAACAGCCGCCCGAAGCCGCCAAGGAAATAGCAGCCGCCTGACACAATCACCGCAAAAAAGGTAGACACAATCGTTCCGGTCTTAATCGCCTTCTCGCTCTTGATGGCATAAAACTTGTGGACCATCTGAGGAAGCCCCCATGTGCCAAGCGATGTCAGAATGATGACGCCCAGCAGGTTCAGCGGGTCTGTCCCGAAAAAGGAGGCAAAAGCGCCCTGCTGTCCCAGTGTGACCGGTACATCGGACGGAAGCTCCGAAAGCTTTCTGACCGCCTCGATAAAGCCCCCCTGACCAGAGAGCACCGCACCGATTACCGCCACAATGCCAAACAGCATAATGATACCCTGGATAAAGTCATTGATGGCAGTTGCCATATAACCGCCGAGGATGACATACACCCCGGTCAGAACCGCCATCGTGATAACACAGACGGTATAAGGAATGTCAAACGCCATGCCAAACAGGCGCGAAAGTCCGTTATAGACAGATGCCGTATACGGAATCATAAACACGAACGCAATCGCCGAGGCAACAATTTTTATGACATTACTGTCATAACGCCGCCCGAAAAAGTCCGGCATTGTCGCCACCTCAAGATGGTGTGTCATGACCCTTGTGCGCCTGCCCATTGCAACCCATGCAAGCAGTGAGCCAATCACCGCATTTCCCAGACCAATCCAGGTGGAAGCAAGGCCATACTTCCAGCCAAACTGTCCCGCATACCCCACAAATACAACCGCGGAAAAATAAGATGTGCCATAGGCAAAAGCCGAAAGCCATGGGCCGACACTGCGCCCGCCAAGCACGAAATCCGTCATGCTGTTCGCGCTCTTGCGCGCATACAGCCCGACTGCAATCATACATCCAAAAAATAAAAGCAGTAAAATAATTTTAACCAGCATAATCAATGCCCCTTCCTCAGTAAAAAATAGTTTTCACACAAACACTTTAGGACTTCAACGCTTTTGCGTGATAAAGTGAAACCATTATAACGCAGCCAGGGGGGCGTGTCAATATGCGAAAGAAAAATCCATGCACCGCAAATTGAAAGCCTGGGATAGACGATTACCACCGGAAACCAACATGAATTTATGGAACAGATGTAAAAAGCATTGTATTGGTATCCAAAAACAGATATAATGAAGCAGAAAATACTACCAAGGAGGCAAACAATGAACCTACAACGCGGTATGCGTGAAAAAATCGCAGGCTATATTCATACAGATTCTGAATTTACCATAGAAATGAGCATAACCGGTTCGGCAGTCTATGATTTTTGCTGCTTCGGAATTGACAAGCTGGGCATGCTCTCTGACGACAGATATATGATATTCTATAACCAGACGGCCTCCCCGGCAAATGAAATCCGCCTTATGCCCGCGGACAACGCTGCAAAATTTATGGTAAATCTGTCAAAACTCCCGCCAGGCATCGATAAGCTTGTATTTACCGCCAGCATTGACGGTGACGGCACGATGGGAGAAATTTCCAGACACTGCCTGAACCTGTCGCAAAACAACGTCACACAGATGACGATGGAACTTTCCGGCACGGATTTCAGGCAGGAAAAGGCAATCATCGCCGTTGAAATTTATCGGAAGGACGAATGGCGCATTTCCGCTGTTGCCAATGGCTTTAACGGCGGGCTGTCAGCGCTGCTGGCGGCATACGGCGGAACGGAGCTGCTCTCAGAGCCGCCTGCGCCAGAACCTTTTATGCCAGAGCCTTCCATGCCGGAACCGCCTGTGCCGGAGCATTTGGCTCCCGAAAATGCCGAAGCGCAACTGGCACAGAAGATTATGGGAAAAATTACGCTGTCAAAGGACAAGGCGAACCTCGAAAAACATGTTGTCAACCTGAGCAAATGTGTCGTCAGCCTCAGCAAGGAAAGCGGCGTGAACCTCGGATCCGCAAGGGCAAAGGTTGTCGTCGTCCTCGATTACAGCGGGTCAATGAACATGCTCTACGCAAACGGGACCGTTCAGCATACCATCAACAGGCTTGTTCCGCTGGGACTTACCTTTGACGACAATGGTTCCATTGATGTGTATCTGTTCCAGAGTGATTATAGGAAAATGGCGGATTTAACACTGTCCAATTATGAGAATTATGTAAAAGGCGTGATTTCCGCCTCCGGTTATTCCATGGGCGGGACAAATTACGCTCCTGTATTAAATGCAATTATAGAGGGCGGTGTCAATTATCAGGGCGGATTTCTTGGATTTGGCAGAAAGGCAGTGAGGGCTGAGGCAATTGTGGATGACAAAGAGCCGACATTTATTCTTTTTATCACGGATGGAGAAAACGCCGACAAGGGTGAAACGGACAGAATTATCCTCAAGTCATCCGGCATGAATGTGTTTATCCAGTTTATCGGAATCGGAAATTACCAGTTCTGGTATCTGCAGCAGCTCGATGACATGTGCGGCAGGAAGCGGGATAACACAGGCTTTTCCAATATGAAGGATTTGGAGAGGGCGGACGACAATGAACTGTACACGAATGTGCTCAGACAGTTCTCCCGCTGGCTAAAGGGACAGCAATAGGGAAAAACACAATCCATGAAAAATGCCGCTGTCATAAAAGCAGTAGAAAGGCAGGAACGGAGGAGGAACATATGTCAAAATACATTATGGCGCTGGATGCGGGAACGACAAGCAACAGATGCATTTTATTCAACAAAAAGGGCGGGCGCTGCAGTATGGCGCAGCGGGAATTTACACAGTATTTCCCGCAGCCGGGCTGGGTAGAGCATGACGCTGATGAAATCTGGGCAAGCCAGCTTGGCGTCGCGGTAGAGGCGATGAATATGATAGGGGCGACGGCAAAGGACATTGCGGCAATCGGTATCACCAACCAGAGGGAGACGGCAATTGTCTGGGACAGGCATACGGGCGAGCCGGTCCATCGCGCCATCGTATGGCAGTGCAGGCGGACTTCCGACATATGCGATGCCCTGAAGGCAAAGGGACTGACGGAAACATTTAAGAAAAAAACGGGTCTCGTCATTGACGCATACTTTTCGGCGACAAAGGTGAAATGGATATTGGATAATGTTCCCGGGGCGCGGCAGAAAGCCGAGAATGGCGACCTTTTGTTCGGCACGGTTGAGACATGGCTGATCTGGAAACTGACAAAAGGCGCAGTCCACGTCACGGACTATTCCAATGCCTCGCGGACAATGCTGTTTAACATCAATACGCTTGCGTGGGATGACGAAATCCTCGCAGAGCTGGGCATCCCAAAGTGTATGCTTCCCGAAGCGAAGCCGTCAAGCTGCATTTATGGGGAGGCAGACCCATCCTATCTCGGCGGCGCAATCCCCATTGCAGGGGCGGCAGGGGACCAGCAGGCGGCGTTGTTCGGGCAGACCTGTTTCACGGCAGGCGCGGCAAAAAATACATACGGTACCGGGTGCTTCCTGCTTATGAACACCGGGGAAAAGCCTGTCTTTTCCGAGAACGGGCTTGTGACCACAATTGCGTGGGGGCTTGACGGAAAGGTAAACTATGCGCTGGAAGGCTCCATTTTCGTCGCGGGCGCGGCAATCCAGTGGCTGCGTGACGAACTGCGGATTATCGACTCCTCCGAGGACTCCGAGTACATGGCGAAAAAAGTCGAGGACACAAACGGCTGTTACGTCGTGCCGGCATTTACCGGGCTTGGCGCCCCATACTGGGACCAGTACGCGCGGGGAACCATTGTCGGAATCACGCGCGGCGTAAACAAGTGCCATATCATACGCGCCACGCTCGAGTCCATCGCATATCAGGTAAATGATGTCCTTGCGGCGATGGAGGCAGATTCTGGGATGGCACTCACCACGCTCAAGGTCGACGGCGGGGCAAGTGCAAACAATTTCCTCATGCAGGCACAGGCAGATATCGTCAATGTCCCCGTCATCCGCCCGCAGTGTGTGGAGACCACCGCCATGGGAGCCGCATACCTGGCAGGGCTTGCGACAGGCTACTGGGCAGACAAGGAAGAAGTCATGCAAAACTGGGAAAGAGACCAGACCTTTGCGCCGGCAGCAACAGACGCCGACCGGAAAAAAGGAATTGCCGGCTGGCACAAGGCAGTCAAGTACGCCTATGGCTGGGCGAAAGAGGAATAGAATGAAAAGAATGAAAAAAGAAGTAACGCTATTCATTTTCCAAAGATTGGGTTATAATAAAAATATCGGTAAAAAAATATAAAGGAGGTTTTACGGATATGGGATTTTTAACTGGAAAAACAGCAATTATCACAGGGGCAGGCAGGGCAGTCTTAAGTGATGGAAGATGCGGCTCCATCGGTTACGGTATCGCGACAGCGTATGCCAAGGAGGGTGCAAACCTTGTCATAACAGGGCGAAATGTGAAGAAGCTTGAGGATGCCAAGGAGGAGCTTGAGCGCCTTTACGGCATCAGGGTGCTCATTGTCCAGGCGGATGTGAACGCAGGTGCGGACAATGAGGCAGTGGTGGCGAATGTCGTGCAGCAGACCATCGATACATTCGGAAGCATCGATGTGCTGATTAACAACGCGCAGGCATCGGCATCAGGCGTTCCGCTTGCAGAACATACCACAGACCAGTTTAACCTTGCACTGTACTCCGGACTGTATGCTGCATTTTACTATATGAAAGCCTGCTACCCGCACCTTGCAAAGGCAAAAGGCTCCGTCATCAATTTTGCTTCCGGCGCCGGGCTTTTTGGCAATTTCGGGCAGTGTGCGTATGCGGCGGCAAAAGAAGGCATTCGCGGACTGACCCGTGTGGCGGCGACCGAGTGGGCAAAGGACGGCATCAATGTCAATATTGTCTGCCCGCTGGCGTGGACGGCACAGCTCGAGCAGTTTGAGAAGGCGTATCCGGAGGCATTTAAGGAAAATGTCAAGATGCCTCCTGCAGGGCACTACGGCGATGCCGAGCTGGAAATCGGACGCGTGTGCGTACAGCTGGCGTCTCCGGACTTCAAGTACATGACAGGCGAAACGCTTACGCTCGAGGGCGGCATGGGACAGAGGCCATAACGCTCTGGGAATGTATCTGTCGTGACTTTTCACACCCACGCCAAAGTAGTGGGAATCATGCGCCAAAATGCTTGCCCTTTAGCATTTTGTGTGCAAAATCTGTTATAATTCACAACTCAATAACTTATATTTTGATAATAATTGGCGTAGGTGTGAATTGTAACTATCTGTCTGCATTAGGGAGGACAATATGTCATACACCGCATTATACAGAAAATTCCGTCCTGATGTGTTCGAGGACGTTAAAGGCCAGGACCACATTGTCACGACACTCAGAAACCAGATAAAGGCGGACCGCATCGGGCATGCCTATCTTTTCACAGGCACGCGGGGAACCGGCAAGACGACAATTGCCAAGCTCTTTGCCAAGTCCGTCAACTGCGAAAATCCCGTGGACGGCAGCCCCTGCGGAACATGCAGGAGCTGCCAGACCATTGCCTCAGGGGCGAGCGTCAATGTGATAGAAATCGATGCCGCCTCCAACAACGGCGTTGATAATATTCGGGAAATCATAGACGAGGTATCGTATTCCCCGGTGGAGGGAAAGTTCAAGGTTTATATCATAGACGAGGTGCATATGCTCTCAATAGGAGCCTTTAACGCACTGCTCAAAACGCTGGAGGAACCGCCATCCTATGTGATATTTATACTGGCGACAACCGAAGTGCACAAAATCCCGATAACAATACTGTCGCGCTGCCAGCGCTATGACTTCAAGCGCATCACAATCGACACAATTGCAGACCGCCTCCGTGACCTCATGCACAAAGAGCAGGTTCCGGTCGAGGAGCGGGCGCTGAAATACATTGCCAAGACAGCGGACGGCTCCATGCGTGACGCGTTAAGCCTGCTTGACCAGTGCATCGCATTTCATTTTGGGGAAGAACTGACCTATGACAAGGTGCTCGATGTGCTTGGCGCAGTGGATACAGAGGTTTTTGCCAGGCTTTTGGACCTGATACTGGCAAGGGATGTCACAGGATGCATTTCCCTCCTGGAGGAGGTTGTCATACAGGGACGCGAACTGACACAGTTTGTCACGGACATCACATGGTATCTCAGAAACCTGCTGCTTGCAAAGACGTCGGACAACAATATTGAGGATGTCATCGATGTTTCCAGCGACAACCTCGCACGGCTCAAGGCAGAGGCAGAAACGATGGACGCAGAGGAAATTATGCGGTATATCCGAATTTTTTCCGAGCTTTCTGGACAAATCAAATATGCCACACAGAAACGCATCCTCATAGAAATGACGCTCATAAAGCTCTGCAGGCCTGCCATGGAGACTTCTAATGATGCGGTTGTGGCGCGCGTGAAAGATTTAGAGGAAAAAATCGAAAAAGGTATTGTGCAGGCAGCGCCGCCTGCGGTACAATCAACAGAGACAGTCCCGGAGGCGGCACCGAAACCGGAACTGCCCAAGGCGATTCCGGACGACATCAAACAGATTGTGTCAAACTGGCATGGAATTGTGGCAGAGACGAGCCAGCCGCTGAAAACACATCTCAAAAATGCGCATCTGAGCCTTGGCGGCGATAACAGGCTGCTGATAGTCGTGGAGGACGGTGTGGCATATGATTACCTGGCCGACGAGGGAAACCACAGGCATGTAGAAGACATGATATCCAATTTTCTGCAAAAAGAGGTAACCGTCCAGGTACACAATCTCGCGCCGGGAAGACATTTTGACGAAAGCTATGTTGACCTTGAAAAAGTAATCAACATGGAAATAGAAATTGAAGATTAAGTCGGCATGGAATGGTGCGGACAATAGGTTATGGAAGGAGAATGGCATCATGGCAAAAAGAGGAGGATTTCCGGGAGGAATGCCTGGGAACATGAGCAATCTGATGAAGCAGGCACAGCGCATGCAGAGACAGATGGAGGAAGGGCAGAAGGAGCTTGAGACCAAGGAATTTTCGGCAAAGGCAGGCGGCGGTGCCGTGGAAGTGGTCGTAACAGGCAAGAAAGAAATCGTCAGGGTCACGCTTTCGGAGGAGGCAGTAGACCCTGATGACATTGAAACCCTCCAGGATATGATTATGGCGGCGGCAAACGAAGCGCTCCGCCAGGCAGAGGAGGCAAACAATGAAATGATGGGAAAAATGGCAGGCGGGTTCGGCGGACTTGGCGGAGGACTACCTTTCTGATGGAACTTTACAGCGGATATATCAACAAGCTCATTGAACAGTTTGCAAAGCTTCCCGGAGTGGGAAACAAATCGGCGCAGCGGCTCGCGCTGCATGTCATCAATATGCCGTCAGAACATGTGGAGCGCTTTGCGCAGATTATGGTGGATGCAAAAAAAAACATTCACTACTGCAACATCTGTTATACCCTTACGGACAAAGAGATCTGTCCGATTTGTGCGAATGCGAACCGGGATCATAAGACAATTATGGTAGTCGAGAACATCAGGGATTTGGCAGCCTACGAAAAGACTGGCAAGTACAACGGTGTTTACCATGTCCTGCATGGGGCGATTTCTCCCATGCTCGGAATCGGGCCAAATGACATCAAGCTGAAAGAACTCGTAAAGCGTCTTGGGGAGGATGCCAGTGAGGTCATCATCGCAACCAACTCCAGCCTTGAGGGCGAAACGACGGCAATGTACATATCAAAACTGATAAAGCCGATTGGCGTCAGGGTGACACGCATTGCAAGCGGCGTGCCCGTGGGCGGGGATTTGGAGTGCATTGACGAGATGACGCTGCTGCGCGCCCTGGAGGGAAGGACAGAATTATAGTTTTTTGCATGGATTTTTAGCATTTGCTGATCTGGGATGAACTGTGATTAACGAATTATAATGGGTGAAAAGCTATAAAAAGTAGTGTAGATAAGTGCGGAATGATTTGTTATGATAAAAATAACAGGCAGCGGCATTGCGGGCTGCGTAGAATGGAGGAATAAAAATGACAATCACAACAGATAATTTTGGAAAAACGGCGGATGGGACTCAGGTAAGCCTCTACACCATCACGAATAAGAACGGCTTCTCGGCATCCGTCACAAATTTCGGCGCAATCCTCGTAAAGCTTTTCGTGCCGGACAGGGAAGGAAAAACAGTGGATGTGGTCCTGGGACATGACAGCGTCGAGGGATATTTTGCAAATGGCTCTTTTTTTGGCGCGACTGTGGGACCAAGCGCGAACCGTATTGACAATGCGTGCTTTACCATTGACGGCGTAAAGTATCAGCTTGCGGTAAACGATGGCACAAACAATCTTCACAGTGACGCGGACAAGGGATATCATAAACGCGTGTGGAATGCAGCGCTCGGGGAGAACAGCATCACCTTTTCCATTGATGACGAAGATGGGTGCATGGGGTTTCCGGGAAATAAGAAGGTGCAGGTGACCTATACGGTCACTGACGATAACGCGCTGAAAATAGACTATGACGTGACAAGCGACAAAAAGACACTCATAAATATGACAAACCATTCTTATTTCAATCTCGCAGGACATAATTCCGGCAATATCGAGGCACACAGGCTCAGCATCAACGCGTCACATTACACACCCGTATTTGAGCGTCTGATTCCCACAGGAGAGCTGGTGGATGTCACAGGAACACCGTTTGACTTCCGGACGATGAAAGCAGTCGGTGATGACATAGAGGCTGATGATATCCAGTTAAAGTATGGGCAGGGATATGACCATAACTTTGCGCTGGACGGATTTGACGGTACGCTCCGGAAAGCTGCCAGCGTGGAAGAGCCGGTATCAGGAAGGAAGATGGACGTATATACAGACCAGCCTGGAATCCAGTTTTATGCAGGCAACTGCATTGTGCCGGAAAATGGCAAGGAGGGTGCAGTATACGGAAAAAGAAGCGGACTCTGCCTTGAGACACAATGCTTCCCGGACGCAGTGAACCAGCCGCAGTTCCAGGATGTCATATATGGACCGGAAAGACCATACAGGACAACAACCATATACAAATTTAATATAACCGAGTAGAGAAGATTCATCTTTCCTACTCGTGACCGGATGCGGGCAGGGGGAATCCATTCCCCTGCTCGATTTTTTTTTGCGCTGACGCGTTTCGACAAAATCTTTAAGACAGGAGTGATATGATATACTCACGGCAGATTTCATTTGCCGTGAGTATCACATTATGCTGGCAGTCAGTCTTTTCGGACACCAGCATAACAGTGGAACGCAATGTCATTGTGATTTAGGAAAGGTGATGCCAAAATGGACAAGCAAATGAATATATTATTAAACACCAGTAAACAGGAAGAAAATCAGTCTTCCGCCAGCGAAATACAGGGCGGCCCGGTCACCAGAATGCCAGCCAGGGCGTCCGCAATCCTGCCGGTGAATACGCGCACAATAGGAACACCCGAAGGGATTTACATACTGTACCTTGAGGACTACGTACATACATTCTTGAAAAAGGTGCTTACAGAAAAAAGAAAGAAAAGTGCGTCCGTGGAAGAAATTCTGGACAGCACGCAGCCGGACATTGCGCTGTATGGGCGCTCCGTGGAAGAGCATGGCAGATATCGGATTGTTGTGTCAGGGGCAGCGCTTTTACAGGAAAACATGAATAAAGTGCAGCAGTACAATGACACCTATTTTCCATCGTGCACCTACATCGGTTCCGCATATGTAAGCCTCACCAAGGATTCCAGCCTGCGCCTTGAACTGACGCTTCAGAATACAAAAGTAATCCTGGATGATTTTTACATATATTACGACCAGAACGAGGAAATGCAGAATTATCTCGTGGAGTGGAACAAGGCGCCACTGTCGCCGACAGAGCACGATGGATATGTTCGGAAAAAAGCGGATGACGCGGCACGTCTGGGAAGGATTGCGCAGGCATACAACCGCGAGGAAGCGAAAGTAAGCTTTATGTGGAATGTCATGAACGTCCTCTGCCTGGGATTTGTCGTCGGGGTTATGGCATATGGCATTATTTCCATCAATAATTACAGCAAAATGCAGAGCATGCAGGAGAGCATTGACTACTGCATGGCATTTATCGAGGAGAATACGGCTTTTCTATTGCCAGGCACAGAGAGCGATGCGGACAATACAGTTGCTGTAATCCAACAAAATGTGCAGAAGGAAAATGAAAAAGCAGGCGGCGTGCGGACAGATGTTGAAGAAACAGACGTGAACAAGACAGAAAAGGAAGAAATACCGGAAACTGCGGATGGCGGAGAACCACAGACAATACCGGAAAATCCGTCAGAAACAAATGTAGACGAGCTTCCCCCGGAGACAATTCCGCAGCAGCCGGATGCAGCGCAGGCGGCGGACGCGGTACAGCAGCCGGACGCAGTGCAGGCAGCAGACATGGGGCAGCAGCCGGACGATGGACAGGCATCAATACCACAGTACTATGTTGTGCGGCGCGGTGATACCCTCAGAACCATATGCTATGACATTTACGGGGACTATTCCCGCGTGGATGAAATATGCAGATGGAACAACATAGACGACCCCGACAATATTCTTTATGGACAAAAGCTTTTACTTCCCTGAAAATAATGGTATACTAATAAGGCACCGTGGAATGAAATTGCCTCAGTGCGCAGAACGGAATGTAACAGTTCAGCCCAGGACTTTGCACCTGCTGCAAATTATGGCTTACAAGCCGCGTGAAACAGCGTAGTGGCTGAGATGCATCAAGCCACGGAACGTGGCTTTGACGCCAACGAAGTGGTTTTGCATGGCTTGATGCCTGTAACAGGAAGCCGAAGGCTGAACTGTTACAACGGAATCAATAAATGAGGTATACGATGGCGGAAATAAGGGACTTTAACAGAAATCAATATTTGCTGAAAGGCGGAAAAAAGAAAGCAACTGAAAATAAGGAAGACGAAAGAGACAAAAAAACAATGGACAACAAGCTGGCAAGGCACCGTCAGATGAAATTTTACACAGTGCTTGTCGTGCTTATCGTTGTTGCGGCAGCGTCAGCCGGCTCGTATGTCAGCTGGAAAAACAAGCTGTATATTGACTACGAGGTAATCCAGCAAAGCGAATGGTTCCGGGCATCCGAGTCGAAAAGCAGGAACCTGAAAGGAACCCTTTTCACGTACAGCAATGACGGAATGAGCTGTACCGACATAAAAGGAAAGACAATATGGAATCAGACATATGAAATGCAGAACCCGGTGGTAAGAACTTGCGGTAAGACAGTGGCAGTGGGCGATTACAATGGCAGGAAAATATACATAGCCGACACACAGGGGACACTCGGCGTAGTGGAAACCACAATGCCAATCAGGGACTTTTGCGTTTCGGCAAACGGAATTGTGGCAGCCGTTCTGGATGACTCGACAGTGACAGGCATCTACCTGTACAGCCCAAAAGGGGAACCAGGGAAGCCGCTTGCCTACTTTAAGACAACAATGAGCAATTCCGGGTATCCGGCAGCCATAGACATATCAAGTGACGGCAGCCTGGTGGCAGTGTCCTATCTGAAAGCAGAAAAGGGAAAAATAGAATCAAGCATCGGATTCTATAACTTTGCCTCGGTAGGACAAAATTACACGGATAACCTTGTGAGCGGCTACGGCTATCCGGAAGCAGTCGTCCCGATGATACAATTTATGGGAAACGACACGGTGTTTGCCGTTGCAGACAACCGGATTATGTTCTTTAAAGGAAGGCAGAAACCAGAAAGCCTTCTGGAAAACATGATATCAGAAGAAATACAAAGCGTATTCCATGATGAAGACCATGTCGGGCTTGTGTTTTACAATACGTCGGCAGAGTCAACATACCGTGTTGAAATTTATGACACAAATGCGAAAATGGTCAGGGAAATTGCATTTAATCTGGAATATAAGGACATACTATTCAGTACGGCAGGAATTTTTATATATAATGAAAATGAATGCCTGATATACGACTGGGGCGGACGGCTGAAATACGAAGGAGCCTTTCAGGACAGGGTTGTCTGCCTGATACCAGGAGGGAATATTTCAAGGCACACAATTGTAACAGATGACACGATACAGACCATAGAGCTTCAATAACACTGGTCGCTTTCTGCTGTTTCTAAAGCACTGGAGGGAATATACTTGGATACAAATATACTAAACAGCGCAGGAAATCCTGCCAGCTGGGATATCAATATACTTTTCATTATAGTGGCATCCATACTGGTCATAGGGGCAGTGTGGGGATGGAAAAGAGGATTGCTGGAAAGTGTAATACGAATAATATCCTGCATTTTGGGGATTCTTGTCCTGGTAATTGTAGCAAAAGGCGTCGGAAATTTTATTCAGAAAAGCTATGTCAAAGTGATAATGGCCGTAATACTGCTTCTTGCCATCCGGATGATTCATAGGGCGGTCAAGTTCCTGACAGATACGTTTAAGCTTGTCAGGGCGGTACCGATAGGAAAACTCGCGGACAAGCTTGCCGGAACCATACTGGGACTGGCAGAAGCCGTCATAATCATCTGGCTCATGTTCCTGGTTGTCGGGGTTTTTGACATCATGGGATTAAAGGCATGGATGTTGACCCAGATAAACCAAAGCTCCTTTTTGACAATGCTGTACTATTCCAATTATCTGATAGAATTGCTAAAGGCAGTGCTGTACTGACCGAATGAAAAAATTGTAACAGCTCAGCCTTCAGCCTCCTGTTACAAAAACGCTACGAAACACAAGTTGTTTCTTGACAATTCTAAATAGCCTGAAATGGGTTTGGAAAAAAATGAAAAATATGAAAAAAAGATGTTGACATCTGCATTATTGCGTGATAAGATAAAACACGTCGCTAAGGAAAACAGAAATGCAAAACGCGACAGACAAAGAAAATAAAAAATATAAAAAAGTGCTTGACATGATAAAATAGTTGTGGTAGACTAAATAAGCTGTCGCAAACGAGACAAGCACAAAACAATGTACTTTGACAAATAAACAGTAATGCAACCCTGAAAATTCTAATGA
>Ga0137306_101607_pt1 | contig 22114 bp, 17 predicted proteins | sample Inofroosms_March_FD_97187 | JGI IMG/M metagenome (GOLD analysis project Ga0137306, IMG submission 97187) | Mouse cecal microbial communities from Vienna, Austria - N-Acetylneuraminic and N-Acetylglucosamine D2O microcosms_March | ecosystem: Host-associated > Mammals > Digestive system > Large...
TCGCTCAAGGTGTGTCCACATCCTTGTAAGACGTGGCAGCAGATACTGATATTGTGCCAGTTCCACCTGCGTGCGTGCAGTGGCGGTCTGTGCTCTTTTTGCGAATATGTCGAGAATCAGGCTCGTGCGGTCGAGAATCTTTACTTTCAGCTCGCGTTCGATATTGGCGACTTGCTTCGGAGAGAGGTCATCGTCGAAAATCACAAGACCTATCTCGTTGTCTTCCACATATTGCCGGATTTCCTCAAGCTTTCCTGTGCCTACGTATGTTCGCGGGTTGGGATAGTCCATTTTCTGGACGAACCGCTTTTCCGGCTCGGCACCTGCCGTGCGTGCGAGAAATGCCAGTTCATCGAGGTATTCGTTGGCTTTGATTTCGTTTTGCGCTTTAGTGGCAAGCCCGACAAGCACAGTGCGCTCGTTGGCTTCTTTATTTATAATGTTGTCTTCTATCATATTATTTCAAAGCAATTTCAATTGCAAAGATAGCAATCAATTTCTTATACAACAAACATCGGCACGAAATCGCTTAAGATTTCGTGCCGATGTTCGTTTGTTTGACTGTCGGAGGAGGCGTGATGCCGACCCCGGTCAGTACAGAAGATGTGTTTTCAACAGCTTCCTGTTTATTTTTTAGCAACTTTGTTATATCTTGCGTTAAGACCTTCCACAACTTCATCGGTTATGTCAAGTTCGGGGTTGATATAGAGAGTGGATGCTTTCTGGAATATCGCATCGTATCCTCTGGTCTTGTTGTAATCCTTGATGAATTTTGTAATTGAATCTATTACCGCCTGCTGAGCCTGCATCGCTGCGTTCTGGTAGTTGTTCTGAAGAGAGGATATGTTGCGTTGCGCCTCAGTCTGCATGTTGTTGATTGTCTGCTCGTCCTGACGATAAGAGGCTTCGGAGAGATAGCCGTTGTTCTGCATTTTGTTCTGCATGGTGGCGGCAAAATTCTGGATTTTGTTTTCGTGGCGTTTCGCCGCGCTTTCCATATTTGTCTGCATGCGTAGCATCTCTTCGTTATAGTCTTTGGCAAGGTTGTATTTGCTAAGAACCGAGTCAAGATCCACATAGCGGTAATTGGGAAGATTTACTTCTGTCTTTGCAGCCTTAGCCTTGCCGGCGGGGGCATCTTTCTTTGCATCTTCTGAATTGCATGCTGTAGCTATTAGCGCGATGACAGCGAGTGATGCCACAATGAATGAGTTGATCTTTTTCATTTTTATTATGATGTTGTTTTTTTATATGTAATATGGAAATATCATACCCTTTGCTTTTTATTCATTCTGGAATTGCCCTGGTGTCCGTGGCAACCTACAGATTTTTCCCCCGCGAAGCGAAAGGAGAGCAAAAGTAACGATATTCCGAGAAATAAAGTAATCAGTAGTGTTAATTTCACTTTTTTTAATTCATTTAAGGTTATTGAGATGCAAAATTAACTAAAAAATTGAAAAAAGCGTCTATTTCTCCGATTATTTTGTTAACTTTGGAGTGTTGCCGCATATGTACGTGTGCCGATTCATGAGGGCGCAAACGTGCGTGGCAACACAGATAAACAGGTATAACCAAATAATAAAAAACATATTTTATGGAAGTAAAAGACCTTAAACCGGAATTGATCTGGAAATGTTTCGATGAGATTACAAAAATTCCGCGTCCCTCCTGCCATGAGGAGCAGATACGTGACTTTCTTCTGAAATTCGCGGCAGACCACAATATAGAAGTGCGCACTGACAAGGTGGGCAACGTGGTCATGAGCAAACCCGCCACACCCGGACATGAGAGCGCGCCGACCGTGATTCTGCAGTCACACATGGATATGGTGGCGGAAAAAAACAACGACACAGAGCATGATTTTCTCAAAGATCCGATTCAGACCTATATCGACGGAGAATGGGTTAAAGCCCGTGGCACCACGCTCGGCGCGGACAACGGCATAGGCATGGCGGCGGCAATGGCTGTCATGATCGATGACTCTCTGGTGCATGGTCCCGTGGAGGCTCTCTTTACCGTAAACGAAGAGATCGGTCTTGAGGGTGCGCAGAATCTTGGCAAAGACATGATAACAGGCACAATGCTTCTGAATCTTGACTCAGAAGATGACGGAGAGATTTTCGTGGGCTGTGCCGGCGGCATAGACACTACCGCCACATTTACATATCGCCGCAGTTACACTCCGGAGAATTTCAAATATATGCGTGTTTCGGTAACCGGTCTTCTCGGAGGTCACAGCGGCAGCGATATCAACCTCGGTCGTGCCAACGCCAATAAAGTCATAGCCCGCTTCATCTGGGAGTGCTCGCAGAGCTGGGATATAACGGTGTGCTCGTTCGAGGGCGGCAATCTCCGCAATGCAATTCCGCGTGAGGCAAACGCAGTGTTCGGCATACACAGCGACCACAAGGAGGCGATGATGCATCACCTCAACAAATATGCCGCTGAAATCCGCAATGAATATTCCGGTGTGGAGCCCTCGATGGATTTGCGCATCGAAGAGTATGACCGTCCGGAATTCTGCATGGATTCGGAGACTTCGATAGCGTTGATCCGCGCCATATATTCCGCGCCACACGGCGTGTATTCGATGAGCCGCGATATAGAGGGACTTGTGGAGACATCCACGAATCTCGCAAGTGTGAAGCTTGTGGGCGATGACAAGGTTGTTGTCACAACTTCGCAGAGATCATCGGTCGAGAGCCGCAAGAATGACATGGCGGGTCAGGTCGAGGCTCATTTCCAGCTTGCCGGCGCCGAGGTCACTCACAGTGACGGCTATCCGGGATGGGCTCCCAATATGAATTCGGAAATAATGAAGATCACTGCCGAAGCCTATGACGAACTCTTCGGCAAGAAGCCGGCGATCAAGGCTATTCACGCCGGTCTTGAGTGTGGACTCTTCCTTGCCAAATATCCGAATCTCGACATGGTAAGTTTCGGTCCGACAATGACAGGCGTTCATTCACCCGATGAGAAACTGTATATACCGACAGTAGAGAAATTCTGGCAGCATCTCTGCAGGGTGCTTGAAAAAGTGTCGGCATTATGAAATCGCTGATCCTCGGGTCGGTTCTGGTGGCATCGGTTGCCTCCGGACCAGCCTGCGGGGTCTCCGGACAGCAGACTGAAACCGGAAGTGAGAAAGAACCCCGCCAGGTAAGAGTGGATTCGGTGCCGGAGGTGGATGAGTCTACACGTTATTCGAAACTGTCGGACGAGGATTTCCGTATCGTGGCTGAAGAACTCGGAGTGGAGGTTGCGGCAATAAAGGCTGTGGTTTCCATAGAAGCCGGTGCCAATATGAAAGGTTTCTGGGCACCGGGTGTGCCGGTGATCAATTTCGACAGAACGATGTATAACCGCTTCCGTTCCAAGGCAAAGGACAAATCAGGCGCCAAAGGAGAAAAAGTGCCTGCAGGACTCACCGGTTATGCCCTCAGAGAATGGACACTTCTGATCAATGCCCGTAAGGTAAACGCGCAGGGTGCCAATATGGGCACGTTCTGGGGAATGTTTCAGATAGGAGGTTTCAATTACAAGCTTTGTGGCTGCGAGTCTGTGGATGAGATGGTTCGTCTTATGTCTTATTCGGAGCTTCAGCAACTTGAACTTTTCGCAACTTTCATTACAAACACCGGAATGCTTGCCGACCTTAAAAACAAGAATTGGTCCGGTTTTGCCCGAAAATATAATGGGGCAAGTTATGCAAGAAGGGGATATCACACGAAAATGGCGAAAGCTTATGCCAAATTTAAAAAACAGGAATAATTATGAAAATCACTGATCTTGAACCCGGATTGATCTGGGAATGTTTCGATGAAATAACAAAAGTGCCACGTCCGACGCATCATCTCGACAAGATGCGTGAGTTTTTGATAGATTGGGCTAAACGTCATGGCATAGAGGCACATTGCGACAGTGTCGGCAATGTGATGATGAAGAAGGCGGCTACGCCGGGTCACGAGAATGCGCCAGTGGTCATACTTCAAGGTCATCAGGATATGGTTGCCGAAAAGCGTCCCGGTGTGGAACATGACTTTCTTACGGATCCCATCAAAACGGTTGTTGACGGAGAATGGGTAAGGGCTGAAGGCACGACACTCGGTGCCGACAATGGCATGGGATGCGCGGCAGCTATGGCTGTGTTGCTCGACAAGGATCTTGTGCACGGACCGATTGAATGCCTCTTCACAGTAGATGAAGAGCAAGGTCTCATCGGTGCGAACGGACTTGAAAAGGGGTTCGTGACAGGAGATATACTTCTGAACCTTGATTCCGAGGAGATGGGACAACTCGTAATAGGGTGTGCCGGAGGAAAAGTGACTCTTGCCTCGCTTCCTTATACCATGGAAAAAGCGGCGGAAGGTCAGATTTTCCATCGTGTGTCGTTCAGTAATCTCAAGGGCGGACACTCCGGTATGGAAATCGCTCTCGGACGCGCCAACGCCAATCAGCAGCTGTGTCGTTTCCTTTGGGAAGCCGACAGAAAGTTCGGTATCACTCTTGCGGAGATAGACGGCGGTAATCTTGCCAATGCCATTCCCCGTGACGCTCACGCCGTGATAGGCATCCCTGCGGAATATGAAGCGGAATTCCATGAGTTCGCCGCAGATTTCGACAAATGTGTACATGCTGAATTTATGGCTGCCGAAGGAAAAGATTTTACATTTGAGGTCAAAGAGGAAGAGGCGCGTGCCGAGGTCATTGACTGCAAGACCGCGCATAATCTTATTTCAGCTGTTTTCGCTTGTCCTAACGGCGTGCAGGGTATGTCGCTTGCGATTCCAGGACTTGTAGAGACATCGTGCAATCTTGCCTCTGTAAAGATGACGGATGGCGGACGCATCGATATTACCGTTCACCAGCGCTCATCTGTCGATTCGCGACGCGATGAGATTGCAGACAGGGTGAAAGCTCTCTTCAGTATGATCGGAGCGGAAGTCTCTTTTGATGACGCCTATGTGGGCTGGGCTCCGAATCCGGAATCCAAAGTGCTAAAAGTTGCTGAAGAAAGTTATGAAGAGCTTTTTCACCACAAACCGAAAGTGGAGGCTCTTCATGCCGGTCTTGAATGCGGTCTATTCCTTGAGAAGATGCCCGCACTCGACATGGTAAGCTTCGGACCTACTTTGAAAGATATCCATTCGCCTAACGAAAAGGCAAATATCGCATCTGTAGGTGATTTCTGGAAGTTGCTGACAGATATACTGCGCAGACTTGCATAGTTGAATTATACCAATAATAATACGGTTTTCAAGATAATGTCGAGACCGGGAATCCAGCGCGTGTCTTACGCCGGGTTTCCGGTCTTTGGCATAAATATCTTTCCTAAACCAATTGGATGGAGGCGTTGTTATATTAAAAGAAAAGTTAAAGAATTAAAAATGCTTAATTATCTTTCGATAGGGGTGTTTATAGACGGCGGGTATTATGCCAAAATCAACCGGGCACTGAAAGCGCAGGAGCGTTCTATAATCAGGGTCAGGGCACTCTTTGATTTTATCAGTTCCACGATAGCTTATGCAGAGGATATTCATGTGTCGGACTGTCAGATAACCGAAGCACATTATTTCCGCGGTCGTTTCCGCGTCAAAGAAGCCTACGACAAACATCTTCTTTATAACGAACGCAAATTCGAGGATACTCTGATTGAGAATGATGTCATATTTCATTACAAACATCTCAGGGAGATTGACAGAGACGGTCAGACTGAGGTTGTGGAAAAGGGTGTTGATGTGTGGTTCGCACTGGAGGCTTATGAACTCGCCACATTCCGTAAGTTTGATTATGTAGTGCTCATAACGGGTGATGCCGATCATGAGATGCTCGTAAGAAAACTGAAAGCCCTGAAGATAAAGACCGTGCTGTTGACATGGAATCTTACGGATGTGGATGCCACCTCTCCATTGTTGCGCGATGAGGCGGGACAGCACTGGGAACTCTCTGCGATTACGGAAGAGAATCCGCAGCTTAAGAGAATGTTGCTTTACAAGCTGAGAGAGCCTGCCGTATCACCGCTCGGAGATGAGTTTTAAACAGCTTCTTGATGTAAACGATAACTGAAAACTTTATATTATGAAAACACTTAAGACTATTTTTATGGCATTGTTGTGTGTGGCGTTTGTCTCATGCTCCAATTCGGCTCCCACTCCGGCAGAAGTCGCTGCAAAACTTGATTCCCACGCACCGCTTACAGATTCGGATTATACGGTTATGATTGATTATTGCGGTGAATACGCGCGCAGTGCCCAGCAGTATTTCGATATCATAAACAGTCAGCCCACGGATTCGACAGCTGAATACAACCGTGCCGCTCAGGATCTTGCCAATCTCAAGGCGGCATCGCCTTATCTCGACATGTTCAGAACCGCCATTTATGCCGTCTCGGAAAGTCAGATAGGGGAGAAGAACGCCAAAAAAGCCGAGGAGTATCAGAAGTATGAGGCGTTTCCTCTTCCTGCAGGCGCAGGTCCGGATCTTACGTTGCCCGATGAGGTGGGTCTGATTGAGGATATGCCAGACACTGATACCGCTGGTGTGATTGCAACCGGTGATGGAATCGCCATAGATGAAGATGTGAAATAAGCGTCTAAATATAAAATAAAATGCACCTGTGCAACGTTTAAAGGGAGGTCGCTGTCAAAATAGGCGGCCTCTTTTGGTTTTTCGGTATAAAATTGGTAATTTTACATCTCCAATACAAACGATGGCCGGATAAGCTTTTCAAAAGTCACCTGGCAGAGATGCTGATATCTGAAACAGAAAGTTGTTTCGAGAGAGGAAATTGATATTGACTTGCGGCCGATAATAACATGATGCACTATGTGTGGAATAGTAGGATATCTCGGAAACGGGAATGCATATGATGTCTTGATAAAAGGTCTTCATCGTCTTGAATACAGAGGATATGACAGCGCGGGAATCGCGTTGGTGGCTCCTGGCGGAAAACTGAATGTATTCAAAGCCAAAGGTAAGGTGGAGAATCTTGAGACAATATGCAATGACAAGGATACAGACGCCTCTGTGGGAATAGCACATACCCGATGGGCAACGCATGGCGAGCCGTCGGATTGCAATGCACACCCGCATTACAGTGAGGATGGAAATCTCGCGCTCGTACACAACGGCACGATAGAAAATTACAAACTCCTCAAGGATGCTCTTGAGGAACATGGCTGCAAGTTTCATTCGGAAACCGATACCGAGGTTCTTGTGCAGCTTATAGAATACATAAAGATCAACAACAAGTGTTCTCTTCTTGAAGCGGTGCGGGAGGCTCTTCATCAGGTTGTGGGCGCATATGCGATAGCCGTGGTGGAGAAAAACGACCCCGATACGATAATTGCCGCGCGTCAGAGCAGTCCGCTTGTAATCGGTATCGGTGATGACGAGACATTTCTTGCATCCGATGCGTCTCCTTTTGTTGAATATACCAAGGACGCGGTTTATCTCAATGACGGAGAGATAGCGGTGATCAGACGCAACGAGCCGCTTAAAGTGCTGAATCTGGAGAACCGCGAGAGCAAGATAGACGTGAAGACACTTGAAATGTCAATTTCACAGCTTGAAAAAGGTGGATACCCGTCGTTTATGCTTAAAGAGATTTTCGAACAGCCCACAACCTTGCGCGAATGTATCCGTGGTAGAGTGGTTGAAAACGGACAGCGGGTCATTATCAGCGGTGTGCGCGACCACAAGGAGAAATTCCTTAATGCCAAAAGAATTGTGATTGTGGCGTGTGGCACATCATGGCATGCCGCCCTGATAGGAAAATATCTTATTCAGGAAATGTGTCATATCGCCGTGGAGGTTGAATATGCGAGTGAATTCAGATATTCGAATCCGGTTCTGGGGAAAGATGACATAGTGATAGCGCTCTCGCAGAGCGGTGAGACTGCCGACACTCTTGCCGCCGTGAAAATCGCGCGCAGCATGGGTGCCTTCGTATTCGGCATAAGCAATGCCGTGGGGAGCTCAATACCGCGTGAGACCGACAGTGGTGCCTATATACATGTGGGTCCCGAAATAGGAGTTGCCTCGACCAAGGCGTTTACCGGTCAGGTAATGGTGCTCACAATGATAGCCATGGCAATTGCTGATCTCAGGGGAACGCTGACTGCAGATGAGATTGCCGGACTCGGGAAGGTGATACTGAAGATGCCGGAACTTGTGGAGCATGTGCTCAAGCTGAATGACAAGATAGAGCGATTGTCGCTTATATATACATACGCGCGCAACTTCCTCTACCTTGGCAGAGGATACAACTATCCGGTCGCGCTTGAGGGTGCCTTGAAACTCAAAGAGATTTCATATATCCATGCGGAGGGTTACCCGGCTGCTGAGATGAAGCATGGTCCTATAGCTCTTATCGATGCCGAGATGCCTTCGGTCATTGTGGCGCCCCGCGATCATCTTTATGAAAAGATTGTAAGCAACGTTCAGCAGGTGAAAGCAAGGGGCGGCAGCATAATTGCAATTGTCACCGAGGGTGACAGTGTGATACGCAATATTGCAGACCATGTGCTTGAAGTGCCTGAAGTGCCTGAATGTCTGTCGCCTATAATTACATCCATACCGCTGCAACTGTTGTCATATTACATTGCTATAAACAAAGGGAAGGATGTGGATATGCCGCGAAATCTTGCAAAATCGGTAACGGTGGAATAGGAAATTCAAGCGTTAAGAAAAATTTTTCGAAAATTTTTCATGGAAAATTTGGTGAGACTGAAAAATTGTTATAACTTTGCACTCGATTTCGTTTGGCACTTGAATGACAAGACTGATGAAACACCAAATGCCTCTTTAGCTCAGTTGGCCAGAGCACGTGATTTGTAATCTCGGGGTCGTTGGTTCGAATCCGACAAGAGGCTCAAAAAAAAATAAGGGCGAATACCAGAGTGGCCAAATGGGGCAGACTGTAAATCTGCTGGTTTATACCTTCGGTGGTTCGAATCCATCTTCGCCCACAAAAAAAATAATCTGCGGAAGTAGCTCAGTTGGTAGAGCATTAGCCTTCCAAGCTAAGGGTCGCGAGTTCGAACCTCGTCTTCCGCTCCAGATTTGCCCATGTAGCTCAGGGGTAGAGCACTTCCTTGGTAAGGAAGAGGTCGCGGGTTCAAATCCCGCCATTGGCTCAAATCCTCTCCCCGCGAAAGGTAATAAAATTAATTATACTACAATACTAGCAAAGTTATGGCTAAAGAAAAATTCGAAAGAACCAAACCGCATGTTAACATCGGTACTATCGGTCACGTAGACCACGGTAAGACTACTCTTACTGCAGCGATCACTAAGGTGCTTGCAGAAAAAGGTCTCTCCGAGCTTCGTTCATTCGATTCAATTGACAACGCTCCTGAGGAGAAAGAGCGTGGTATCACAATCAACACTGCACACGTAGAGTATCAGACTGCAAATCGTCACTACGCTCACGTAGACTGCCCCGGACACGCCGACTATGTGAAGAACATGGTTACCGGTGCTGCTCAGATGGACGGTGCTATCATCGTAGTTGCTGCAACTGACGGTCCCATGCCTCAGACTCGCGAGCACATCCTTCTCGCTCGTCAGGTGAACGTTCCCCGTCTTGTTGTATTCATGAACAAATGTGACATGGTTGACGACGAGGAGATGCTTGAACTCGTTGAGATGGATATGCGTGACCTTCTTTCTCAGTATGAGTATGACGGTGACAACACTCCTATCATCCGTGGTTCTGCTCTTGGTGCTCTCAACGGTGAGCCCCAGTGGGAAGATAAGGTTATGGAGCTTATGGAGGCTGTTGATAACTGGATTCCGCTTCCTCCCCGTGACGTTGACAAACCCTTCCTTATGCCGGTTGAGGACGTATTCTCAATCACAGGTCGTGGTACAGTGGCAACAGGTCGTATCGAGGCTGGTCGCGTAAAAGTTGGTGACGAGGTTCAGATTCTCGGTCTTGGCGCTGACAAGAAATCAGTCGTAACTGGTGTTGAGATGTTCCGCAAGATCCTCGATGAGGGTGAGGCTGGTGACAACGTAGGTCTTCTCCTCCGTGGTATCGACAAAGACGAAATCAAACGTGGTATGGTTATCTGCCATCCCGGTCAGGTTAAACCTCACGATCACTTCAAGGCTCAGGTTTATATCCTGAAGAAAGAAGAAGGTGGCCGTCACACTCCGTTCCACAACAAATATCGTCCTCAGTTCTACATCCGTACTCTTGACGTTACAGGTGAGATCACACTTCCTGAAGGAATTGAGATGGTAATGCCCGGTGACAACGTTGAGATCGACGTTAAGCTTATCACTCCGGTAGCAATGGACAATGGTCTTCGTTTCGCTATCCGTGAAGGTGGTCGCACAGTAGGTTCAGGTCAGATCACAGCAGTTGTTGAGGACTAATTCTTCACGACTCTAAAATATAAAAAGGGGCCTTCGGCTAAGGAGGCTCCTAATCTACGGGAATAGCTCAGTTGGTAGAGCACCGGTCTCCAAAACCGGGTGTCGAGAGTTCGAGTCTTTCTTCCCGTGCCAATAAAAAACAATATGAAATTATTCAAGGATATAAAGGAATCTTATACCGAACTTGTGTATAAGGTTTCTTGGCCGACTCAGAAGCAGCTTGTCAACAGCTCAGTGCTTGTGTTGATAGCTTCCATCATCCTGGCAGTCTTTATATGGGCAGTAGACAAGATCTTCAGTCTTCTCATGGAGTTGGTTTACAGTATCAATTTTTAAACTTTTCAAATAAGGATTTCAATGGCTGAATCAAAGAAAGAATGGTACGTTTTGCGTGCCATCTCGGGAAAGGAAGCGAAGGTCAAGGAAGTGTTGGAGGCAGCGATCAAAAACACTGATCTCGGACAATACGTTTCACAGGTATTGATTCCAACTGAAAAAGTTTACACCACTCGCAATGGCAAGAAAGTGCTCAAAGAGCGCACTCTCTATTCCGGTTATGTCTTCATACAGGCATGTTTGACCGGAGAAGTAGAATATGAGCTCCGCAACACGACTAATGTCATTGATTTTTTGCGTGGTCGCGCCAAGGGCAGCAAGCCCGAGTCTCTGCGTGAAAGTGAAGTGATGAGGATGCTGGGACGCGCCGACGAGATGAGCGAGCCGACAGAAGAAGCGACAGACCGTTACATAGTGGGAGAACCCGTAAAAGTGACATTTGGTCCGTTCAGCGGCTTCAGCGGAGTCATCAAGGAGGTTAACTCAGAGAAAAAGAAGATCAAGGTGGAGGTCAAGATATTTGGCCGCGCCACTGACCTTGAGTTGGAAAATTCGCAAGTTGAAAGAGAGTGATTCCGTCTGGATGTTACACTTTCGGAATAATTCAATTTCACAACAAACTTTAAAAAAGTAGAACAATGGCAAAAGAAATTGCTGGACAGATCAAATTACAGATTAAGGGCGGAGCAGCCAATCCGTCTCCACCAGTAGGACCTGCACTTGGTTCTAAGGGTATCAATATCATGGAATTTTGCAAGCAATTCAATGCCCGCACCCAGGATAAGGCCGGTAAAGTTCTTCCTGTAGTAATCACTTACTATACTGACAAGAGCTTCGACTTTATTGTAAAGACACCTCCTGTTGCCGTGCAGCTTAAAGAAGTTGCCAAGGTCAAGAGTGGTTCCGCTCAGCCTAACCGCAAGAAGGTAGCTGAAATTTCCTGGGATCAGGTGAAGACAATTGCTGAAGACAAGATGCCGGATTTGAACTGTTTTACTTTGGATTCTGCAATGCGTATGGTTGCAGGCACAGCGAGAAGCATGGGTATCACCGTCAAAGGGGCGTTCCCTGAACTTAACTAATAATCTTCAAGAAAATGGGAAAACTGACAAAAAATCAAAAGTTAGCTTTATCGAAGATTGAACCCGGGAAGGCATACACTTTGGCCGAGGCAGCCGAGAAGGTGAAGGAAGTTTCTTTCGAGAAATTTGATTCTTCATTTGACATCGATGTTCGTCTTGGTGTGGATCCCCGTAAGGCCGACCAGATGGTGCGCGGCGTTGTGTCGCTTCCTCATGGTACAGGCAAGCAGGTTAGAGTGCTCGTATTGTGCGGACCCGACGCTGAAGCGGCAGCCAAGGAAGCCGGTGCCGACTATGTAGGTCTCGATGAGTATCTGCAGAAAATCAAAGAGGGCTGGACTGATATTGATGTAATCATCACTCAGCCGTCTGTAATGGGTAAGCTTGGTCCGTTGGGTCGTATTCTCGGTCCGCGCGGTCTTATGCCTAACCCGAAGAGTGGCACTGTGACTATGGATGTTGCAAAAGCCGTTAAAGAGGTAAAACAAGGTAAGATTGACTTCAAGGTTGACAAAACCGGTATCGTACACGCTTCAATCGGTAAGGTGAGCTTCACCGCCGAGCAGATGCGCGACAATGCCAAAGAGTTTATCAATACTCTCGTGAAGTTGAAACCCGCCACCTCCAAAGGTACATATATCAAGAGCATTTATCTTTCGAGCACAATGGGTCCCGGCATCAAAGTTGAGACCAAATCAGTGGCTGAATAATCTTTAAAAGAAGACGAAAATGAAAAAGGAAGATAAAGCTATTATAATTGCAAACATAGGCGACCAGCTGAAGAACTACAGCTGCGTCTATCTTACACAGACCGCCGGTCTCAATGCCGAGAAGACAAGCGCGCTCCGTCGTGCATGCTTCTCAGGCGACATCAAGATGCTTTGCGTGAAGAACACGCTTCTCAAGGCTGCGTTCGAGGCAAGCGATGTTGATTATTCCGGACTCTATGATCTTCTCCACGGCGAGACCACATTGATGCTCAGCAACACAGGCAATGCTCCTGCTAAGCTCATCAAGAAGTTCCGCGACAAGACTGACACGCTTCCTATGCTGAAGGGTGCCTTCGTGGAGGAAACAGTATACGTTGGTGAGGAGCAGTTGGAGACCCTTGCCAATATCAAGAGCAAAAACGAGCTTATCGGCGACGTTATCGGCTTGCTCCAGTCTCCTGCCAAGAACGTTATCAGCGCGCTCCAGAGCGGTGGCAACAAGCTTCATGGTATACTGGAAACTCTTTCCAACAAATAATCATCCCCAAAGTAAAAATAATAAAAAATATATACTACAATGGCAGATTTGAAAGCATTTGCAGAACAATTGGTTAACCTTTCTGTAAAAGAAGTTAACGAACTCGCTACAATCCTCAAGGAGGAGTATGGTATCGAACCCGCAGCTGCTGCTGTGGCAGTTGCAGCTGGTCCTGCAGCCGGTGCACCCGCTGAGGAGGAGAAGACAAACTTCGACGTAGTTCTGAAGGCTGCCGGCGCAAGCAAGCTCGCAGTTGTTAAGCTCGTGAAAGAGCTCACAGGTCTCGGTCTCAAAGAGGCTAAGGAATTGGTAGACGGTGCTCCTAACACTATCAAGGAGGGTCTTCCCAAAGCTGAGGCTGAAGGTCTTAAGAAACAACTCGAAGAGGCTGGCGCTGAAGTTGAACTCAAATAATAATCGACTTAATCTGAAAGTAGGTTAAGAACGCTCACAGGTAGCGTTCTTAACCTATTTATTCATGTTCCAACCTTTCTCCCAGTCCCGTCGATGGGTTCTTGACGAACCGAACGACCAAAGTCCTTTATTAACTTATTACCAATGTCAGTAAAACTTACCGAAAAACCGCGCGTTAATTTCGCGTCGATAAAGAATCCGCTGCCGTTTCCGGATTTTCTGGAAGTGCAGTTGAAATCGTTCAAGGATTTTCTGCAGCTTGACACTCCCCCTGAGTTGAGAAAAGACCAGGGTCTTTACAAGGTGTTTGCGGAAAACTTCCCGATTGCCGACACCCGAAACAACTTCGTGCTGGAGTTCTTAGATTATTATATCGATCCTCCGCGCTATTCAATAGATGAGTGTCTTGAACGTGGTCTCACGTATAGTGTTCCCCTCAAGGCTAAGCTCAAACTTTATTGTACAGATCCCGACCACGAGGATTTTGCAACAACAATCCAGGATGTTTATCTCGGTCCTATCCCGTATATGACCGAGCAAGGCACGTTTATAATAAACGGTGCCGAACGCGTTGTGGTTTCTCAGCTGCACCGTTCCCCCGGTGTGTTTTTCGGTCAGAGCACTCATGCCAACGGCACAAAACTATATTCTGCCCGTATCATTCCTTTCCGTGGCAGCTGGATAGAGTTTGCGACTGATATCAACAATGTGATGTATGCTTACATCGACCGAAAGAAGAAGCTTCCGGTAACTACGTTGTTGCGTGCCATAGGTCTTGAGAGCGATAAGGATATCATACAGATTTTCGATCTTGCCGAGGAGATCAAGGTTACAAAAACCAATCTCAAGAATTCTGTGGGACGCAAGCTTGCGGCACGTGTCCTAAACAGCTGGGTCGAGGATTTTGTCGATGAGGATACCGGTGAGGTAGTCTCAATCGAGCGTAATACTGTAGTTGTTGACCGCGGAAGCGAGATAACCGAAGATGTTATCGATGCGATCATGGAGAGCGGCGTCAAGACAATTCTCTTAGAAAAGGAGAATGTGAACGCCGTTGACTACAGCATCATTTTCAACACTCTCCAGAAAGATACCTCGAACTCTGAGAAGGAGGCTGTGCAGTATATCTATCGTCAGCTCCGTAACGCGGAGCCGCCGGATGATGCGGCAGCACGCGAGGTTATCCAGAACCTCTTCTTCAGCGAGAAGCGTTACGACCTCGGAGAGGTGGGACGCTATCGCATCAACAAGAAGCTTGAACTTGACACTCCGATGGATGTGAAGGTTCTCACACGCGAGGATATCATAGCCATCATCAAATATCTTATAGAGCTGATCAACGCCAAGAGTGACGTCGATGATATCGACCACCTCAGCAACCGTCGTGTTCGTACTGTTGGCGAGCAGCTCTACAACCAGTTCGGTGTGGGATTGGCGCGTATATCGCGTTCTATCCGCGAGAAAATGAATGTCCGCGACAATGAGGTCTTCACTCCTACTGATCTTATCAACGCAAAGACAATATCTGCGGTGATCAACACGTTCTTCGGAACTAACGCGTTGTCGCAGTTCATGGACCAGACCAACCCGCTTGCCGAGATCACTCACAAGCGTCGTATGTCGGCTCTCGGTCCCGGCGGTCTGTCGCGTGAGCGTGCCGGCTTCGAGGTGCGAGACGTTCACTATACCCACTACGGGCGTCTTTGTCCTATCGAGACTCCCGAGGGTCCGAACATCGGTCTGATTTCATCTCTTTGCGTATACGCGAAGATAAATAATCTCGGCTTTATCGAGACTCCTTACAGAAAGGTAGACAACGGTAAAGTTAACCTCAATAACGATGAGGTGGTATATCTCACCGCAGAAATCGAGGAAGGTCAGACAATTGCGCAGGGTAACGCGCCCGTAAATGACGACGGCTCGTTTATCAACGCCAAAGTCAAGGCGCGTCTCGAAGCCGATTTCCCGATTGTTGCGCCTGAGGAGTTGCAGCTTATGGATGTTGCTCCGATTCAGATTGCCTCAATCGCGGCTTCTTTGATTCCCTTCCTTGAGCATGACGATGCGAACCGCGCGTTGATGGGATCTAACATGATGCGTCAGGCAGTTCCGTTGCTCCGCAGCGAGGCTCCGATTGTCGGCACCGGTATAGAGGGTCAGCTTATCAGAGATTCACGCACTCAGATCACAGCCGAAGGTTCCGGTGTGATCGAGTATGTAGATGCGACCGTTATCCGTATCAATTATGATCGCACGGAGGATGAGGATTTTGTAGAATTCGAGTCATCTGTCAAAGAATACCGGATTCCCAAGTTCCGCAGAACGAACCAAGGTACGACTATCGACCTTCGTCCTATCTGCAGCAAGGGTCAGCGCGTAGAGAAAGGTGATATCCTTACAGAAGGATATTCCACCGAGAAAGGTGAACTTGCACTCGGTCGCAACCTCAAGGTGGCGTTCATGCCCTGGAAAGGTTACAACTATGAGGATGCCATCGTGCTCAACGAGCGCATGGTCCGTGAGGATATCCTGACTTCAGTGCATGTAGACGAGTATACTCTCGATGTGCGTGAGACCAAACGCGGTATGGAAGAGCTGACCTCAGACATCCCCAATGTCAGCGAGGATGCAACCAAGGATCTCGATGAGCGCGGTATAATACGCGTCGGAGCACACGTTGTTCCAGGCGATATCATGATAGGTAAGATCACTCCGAAGGGAGAGAGCGATCCGACGCCTGAGGAGAAACTTCTCCGTGCCATCTTCGGTGACAAGGCAGGCGATGTGAAGGATGCCTCTCTTAAGGCTTCACCTTCTCTGAAGGGCGTGGTGATCGGCACCAACCTTTTCTCGAAGGCAGTGAAGAAGAAGAGCAACAAGAACAGCGCGAATGCGCAGCTTCCTCTTCTTGACGAGGAATATGAAGAGAAGCAGGCTGATCTTCGTCAGATCATGGTTTCGAAGATGCAGACCCTTCTCAAGGGCAAGACCTCACAGGGAGTCAAAGACTTCATCGGTGTGGATGTGATTCCTGTCGGACAGCGTTTCGATGATGTAGTTTTCGGCTCTATCGATTATGAGACCGTAAACCTCAGCGGCTGGACAGGCGATGAGCGTATCGACAGTATGGTTGCCAAGCTTATCACCAACTATCTGCGCAAATCGAAGGAAATCGACAGTGAGTTGCGTCGCAAGAAATTCGACATCACAATAGGTGATGAACTTCCTTCCGGAATCATGCAGATGGCGAAGGTATACATCGCCAAGAAGCGTAAGATCGGCGTTGGTGACAAGATGGCAGGTCGTCACGGTAACAAGGGTATCGTTTCGAGAGTTGTACGTCAGGAAGACATGCCTTTCCTTGAAGACGGAACTCCTGTGGATATCGTGCTTAACCCGCTTGGTGTGCCTTCACGTATGAACCTTGGTCAGATATTCGAGACAGTGCTCGGCTGGGCAGGACGTGAACTTGGCGAAAAATTCGCGACACCAATCTTCGACGGAGCTTCTCTCGATGATCTTAACGAATGGACAGACAAGGCAGGCATTCCCCGCTACGGAAAGACTTATCTCTACGATGGCGGAACAGGCGACCGTTTCGACCAGCCGGCAACAGTAGGCGTGATTTACATGCTTAAGCTCGGACACATGGTTGAAGACAAGATGCATGCCCGTTCGATCGGTCCGTACTCGCTGATTACCCAGCAGCCGCTTGGCGGTAAGGCGCAGTTCGGTGGACAGCGTTTCGGAGAGATGGAGGTATGGGCGCTCGAGGCGTTCGGTGCCGCTCACATTCTTCAGGAGATTCTTACCATCAAGTCTGACGACGTGGTAGGGCGCTCAAAAGCTTACGAAGCAATCGTGAAGGGTGATCCGATGCCTAATCCCGGAATCCCGGAGTCGCTTAATGTGCTTCTCCACGAGCTCCGTGGCCTCGGTCTTAGCATCACGTTAGATTAATAAAACCAAAACAAATCTGCTTCGGGATTCCTTGTGGGAATCCCGGGCAGACCAATATAAGGAAAAACATCTTATGGCTTTTAGAAGAGACAATAAAATTAAAAGCAATTTCTCGAAAATCACCATCGGTCTTGCCTCTCCGGAGGAGATCAAGGAGAAGTCGAGCGGCGAGGTGCTGAAGCCTGAAACAATCAACTACCGCACCTACAAGCCGGAGCGCGACGGGCTTTTCTGTGAGAAGATCTTCGGTCCGGTGAAGGACTACGAGTGCCATTGCGGCAAATACAAACGTATCCGTTACAAGGGTATAGTCTGCGACCGCTGTGGTGTGGAGGTGACTGAGAAGAAGGTGCGCCGCGAACGCATGGGTCATATCGAGCTGGTTGTGCCTGTGGCTCACATCTGGTATTTCCGTTCGCTTCCCAACAAGATAGGTTATCTTCTCGGGCTTCCTTCAAAGAAGCTTGATGCCGTGGTATATTACGAACGTTATGTGGTGATAAATCCCGGTAATGTGGAAGGTGTCGAGAAACTCGATCTCCTTTCAGAGGAAGAATATATGAATATAATGGATCAGCTTCCCGAGGAAAACAGATATCTTGAGGACGGTGATCCCAACAAGTTTGTGGCAAAGATGGGTGCCGAGGCAATCTACGAGTTGCTTCAGGAGATTGACCTTGTGTCGCTTGCCGCCGAATTGCGCCACAAAGCGAACACTGACGGTTCGCAGCAGCGCAAGACCGAGGCTCTGAAGCGCCTTCAGGTAGTGAACAGCTTCCTTTCATCGGCAAATGTTAACAAGCCGGAATGGATGGTGCTGAAGGCAGTGCCCGTGATTCCGCCGGAGTTGCGTCCTCTCGTGCCGCTTGACGGAGGTCGTTTCGCTACTTCCGACCTCAACGACCTTTACCGTCGTGTCATCATACGTAACAACCGTCTGAAACGTCTCATAGAGATACAGGCTCCGGAGGTGATTCTCCGCAATGAGAAGCGTCTTCTTCAGGAGGCTGTGGATTCACTTCTCGACAACAGCCGCAAGTCGTCGGCTGTGAAGTCTGATGTGAACCGTCCTCTCAAGTCTCTTTCCGATTCTCTTAAAGGTAAGCAGGGACGTTTCCGTCAGAACCTTCTCGGTAAGCGTGTCGACTATTCGGCGCGTTCGGTTATCGTCGTGGGTCCTGAGCTCAAGATGCATGAGTGCGGCATTCCGAAACTTATGGCTGCGGAACTTTACAAGCCGTTCGTAATCCGCAAGCTCATTGAGCGCGGCATCGTAAAGACTGTAAAGAGCGCGAAGAAAATCGTTGACCGCAAGGAGCCAGTGGTGTGGGATATCCTCGAATATGTGATGAAAGGTCATCCGGTTCTTCTCAACCGTGCCCCGACGCTTCACCGTCTCGGTATCCAGGCGTTCCAGCCCAAAATGATAGAAGGCAAGGCTATCCAGCTTCATCCGCTCGCCTGTACGGCATTCAACGCCGACTTCGACGGTGACCAGATGGCTGTTCACTTGCCATTGAGCAACGAGGCTATTCTTGAGGCACAGATGCTTATGCTCGGTGCGCACAACATCCTCAACCCTGCCAACGGCGCGCCTATCACGGTGCCTTCGCAGGACATGGTTCTCGGTCTTTACTACATCACCAAACTCCGTAAAGGCGACAAGGGAGAGGGAACTGTATTCTACGGTCCCGAAGAGGCTGAAATCGCATACAACGAGGGGCAGGTTACGCTTCACGCACCCGTGACCGTGCTTGTTGAAGACAAGGATGAGAACGGCAATACTGTCAGAATTCTGAAGAAAGATACCTCCGTCGGTCGTGTGCTTTTCAACCGTTATGTTCCTAAAGAAATCGGATATGTAAACGAGATTATCTCAAAAAAATCTCTGCGCACCATCATCGGTAAGGTGATCAAGACATGCGGTGTGACCCGTTCAGCCCAGTTCCTTGATGATATCAAGAACCTTGGTTACCGCATGGCATTTAAGGGAGGCTTGAGCTTCAACCTCGGTGATGTCATCATTCCGAAAGAGAAAGAGGAATACGTTGCCGAAGGACACGCGCAGGTTGAGGAAGTGCTCAACAATTATGCGATGGGTTTCATCACAGGTAATGACCGTTATAATCAGGTCATCGATATCTGGACGCATGTCAATGCAAAACTCGCTTCTACTCTGATGAAGCAGATGGAGGAAGACCAGCAAGGATTCAATTCCGTCTACATGATGCTTGATTCCGGTGCCCGTGGTTCGAAAGACCAGATCCGTCAGCTTTCAGGTATGCGTGGTCTTATGGCTAAGCCGCAGAAAGCCGGTGCCGAGGGTGGTCAGATTATCGAGAACCCGATTTTGGCGAACTTCAAGGAGGGTCTGTCAGTGCTTGAGTACTTTATCTCTACCCACGGTGCACGTAAGGGTCTTGCGGATACGGCTCTTAAGACAGCCGACGCCGGTTATCTCACCCGCCGTCTCGTAGACGTGGCGCATGACGTGATCATCAACGAAGAGGATTGCGGAACGCTACGCGGTCTTGTCTGCACAGAAATCAAGAACAACGAGGAAGTAGTCGCATCGCTCAGCGAGCGTATTCTCGGACGCGTATCCGTTCATGATATAGTTGATCCCTACAATCCTGAGGAGATCATAGTTCATGCCGGCGAGGAAATCACAGAGGCTATCGCTGACCGTATAGAGAAATCTCCGATAGAGTCTGTGGAGATCCGTTCGGTGCTTACCTGCGAATCGAAGAAGGGTGTCTGTGCCAAATGTTACGGACGTAACCTCTCCAACCACCGTATGGTGCAGAAAGGTGAGGCTGTCGGCGTGATCGCCGCCCAGTCAATCGGTGAGCCGGGTACCCAGCTTACACTCCGTACATTCCACGTCGGTGGTGTCGCCGGTAACGTTACCGCTATCAAGGATGTCACCTCGCGTTATGACGGAAAACTTGAGATCGAGGAACTCCGAACCATCAAGGATTCCGATGGAGTGGATATCGTTGTCGGTCGTATGGGTGAGCTCCGTATTGTGGAGCCGAAGTCCGGAATCGTTCTGATGAATGCCAATATACCTTACGGTTCTAAACTTTTCTTCCACGATGGAGATACAGTGAAGCCGGGCGACATGATTTGCGAATGGGACCCCTTCAATGCAGTCATCGTGTCTGAAGAGGGTGGTAAGGTTCGTTTCGAGAATGTCGATGAAGGTGTGACTTATCGTGTAGAGACTGATGAGGCAACCCAGCTCCGCGAGAAGATCATGATCGAGAGCAAAGACCGCACAAAGATTCCCGCAGCACAGGTATATAACGACAAGGGAGAGCTTATACGCAGCTACTCGCTGCCGGTAGGAGCGCATCTCCTTATCGACGACGGTGATGAACTCAAGCCGGGTCAGGTGTTTGTGAAGATTCCGCGTGCTGCCGGTTCTGCCGGTGACATCACCGGTGGTCTTCCCCGTGTCACAGAGCTATTCGAAGCGCGTAATCCGTCGAACCCTGCCGTTGTCAGCGAAATTGACGGTGAGGTCAAATTCGGCAAGATCAAACGAGGTAACCGTGAGATCAGCGTTACCAACAAACTTGGTGAGGAGAAGAAATATCTTGTGCCTCTGTCGAAGCAGATACTTGTTCAGGAGAACGACTATGTCCGCGCAGGAACACCTCTATCAGACGGTGCAATCACTCCGAGTGACATCCTCAATATCAAGGGCCCGACTGCCGTTCAGGAATATATCGTGAACGAGGTTCAGGACGTATACCGCATGCAGGGTGTGAAGATCAACGACAAGCACTTCGAGGTGATTGTGCGCCAGATGATGCGCAAGGTCAATATCCTTGATCCGGGAGATACCCGCTTCCTTGAGCAGCAGATTGTCGACAAACGTGAATTCATGGAGGAGAATGACAATATCTGGGGCAAGAAAGTCATCACCGATGCCGGTGACAGCCAGACTTACCTCGCAGGTCAGATTATCACTGTGCGCAAGCTTCGCGACGAGAACTCATCGCTCAAGCGCAAAGACCTCCGCATCATGACAGTCCGCGATGCAGTTCCTGCTACATCGGAGCAGATTCTTCAGGGTATCACACGTGCGGCACTTCAGACATCAAGCTTCATGTCGGCGGCATCGTTCCAGGAAACTACCAAGGTGCTCAACGAGGCAGCCATCAACGGCAAGACAGATACTCTCGAGGGTATGAAAGAGAACGTTATCTGCGGTCATCTTATACCTGCAGGTACCGGTCTTCGCGAATACAACAGGATTGTCGTTGCCAACAAGGAAGAGCTTGCGGCACTTCAGGTCACTGACAGTCCGGACACTGTTCTTGAAGCAGAAGTAGCAGAGATGGAAAACGCCAAGTAAGCCCAAACATTAAAGTTATACAATAAGAATACCGGCTTGACTCCCGAAAGGGAACCAAGCCGGTATTTCTTGTCAGACTTTCCTTACTATTAACGCGAGTTCGGGATATCACATAAGCCACGCACTATTTGGAGCGGCTTACCACATGTATGGTTTTGCCTTCTTTATCGAGCAAATTCAGTTTAAGATTCTCTTTGCCGGCGGTCAGGACTGAGAATCCGGGAGAATCATTGCAGAAAACAGTGCCGTCAATTTTTTGCGGAGTCCGTGTAAGGGAACCTGATGTGTTGACCACATAGTCGATTTTTGAATCCGGGCGGCGGAT
>Ga0137306_101608_pt1 | contig 22106 bp, 28 predicted proteins | sample Inofroosms_March_FD_97187 | JGI IMG/M metagenome (GOLD analysis project Ga0137306, IMG submission 97187) | Mouse cecal microbial communities from Vienna, Austria - N-Acetylneuraminic and N-Acetylglucosamine D2O microcosms_March | ecosystem: Host-associated > Mammals > Digestive system > Large...
CCGCCTCCATGGGTTCCTCCAGGGTGACCGTCGCGCCGGTGACCTCCTTGCTGAAGGTCAGGGTATGGACGGAGCTGGCCTTCCCGTCGCTGGCGGTGATCTTCAGCTCATGGCCGCCGTTCAGCAGCTTCATAAAATACTCGCCGGTGACATTGAAGCTGTTGCTGCCGTCCAGGGTAGCGGTGAAGGTCCGCTTCGTCACTCCGTCGATGGCCTCAGTGACCGTGACTACATCGGCATCAGCATCGGACACGGAGTAGGAGACCATGAACCCGGCATCCTTCGTGCCTAGGTCGGTCCCGCTGGGGGAGGCGCACACAATGGCCGGAGCCGTGTTGTTGTTCACGGTCCGATCCGGGGAGGTGACATAGGCACTGTAAGCGTTGTTGCTGTCATAGGCCCGGACCCGGTAGGCCACCTTCGCCCAGCCCTTTGTGATCGTGTCGGTGTAGCTCATGGTATTGCCGGTGTAAACCACAGACCAGGAGCCGCCGTCCACCTGCCGCTCCAGGCTGTACCCGGACAAATTACCGTCCTGGTCGGTGGCCGCTCCCCATGTAATGGTGAGCGCCGCACCGCCCAGGACGGTATTCGGGACCGTGATCCCGTTCGGCGTGGTGGGGGCGTTGTTGTTGATTACCGTTACTGCGGAGCTGGTCTTGTACCCGGACGCAAGCCCATCGCTGTCGTAGGCTTTTACCCGGTACATCACGCTGGCGGTGCCAAATGCCACCGTATTGGTGGTGCTTCTGCTGTTGCCTTGGTACACCTGGGACCAGGATTTTCCGCCGTCGGTGCTGCGCTCCAGGATGTACCCCTCCAGATTGCTCTCCGCGTCGGTGCTGGCCCCCCAGCTCACGGTGATCGTGCTTCCGCCCTGGATGCTCCCGGGGACGGAGATGCTGCTGGGCGTTGTCGGGGCCGTGTTCGTCGATACGGACCCATCATCAGAGACCAAGAGGGAAGAGGGCAATATCAAAGCCGGCCGGACCCCATAGGTGTTGAAGGCGTACGGCGACCCGTAGTCGCCATTGGAGCGGACGACCCACACGCTGTCGGTGTTGTAGGTGCGCGGGGAGCGGAGCCACCAGTAGGTGGCGCTTCCATTGAGATACGCCACCCGCTTGGGGTCAGCGTTGTTGGTGACGCAGTTTTTGAAGTAGGCCAGCACCGCCCCTTCTCCGGTGTCGATGTAGGTATGAACGTAGTTGACTTCCGGGCCAGACAGCAGGAAAATCTTGCAGGACAGCCCGTTGGCCCCGTTCTGAGTGGTTCCGCCGGAACCGCCGTTCTTGCGGTAAGGGATTTTGACCTGCTTGATAGCCGCCCGGATCGCCGCGTCATACCGGTTGATCCACGTCCCATTGAGGTACGTCTGGATGTCGGAGCTCTCCAGCTTGTTGACATTGTTGGCGGCCCACACTCGATTCTCCGCGATGTCTTTCCTCAGCAGCCAGACACCATCGCAGGAAGCGTCGTAGATGGAGGACGGCCTTCCCTGGTGGACTACCAGGTAATCAACAAGGGTCCCGTTCTCCTTCAGCTTGACGATGGAGCCTACCGCTTTATTGCCGAGGGCAATAGTAGCCATAAAATGACCTCCTTGCACAAAAAATCACCATGGAACGTTGCCGTCCGCATGGTGTTCAGTGGCCGCCTGAGCGGCGGCTTTTTTCTGAGCTCTCAGATTTTCCTTGTACCTCAACTGCGCCTTTTGGGTCTTTGACAGCCTGATCGGGGCGCGGCATTTTAACTGGATGCCAATAATTTTCGAGATCCTTTGAGCGATTTCCTGTCGAAGCGCATAGGTGTGACCGTAGGCGGCATGAGCGTCCCACGCGGTCCAGCTATCCAGGATTTCCTTCTTTGTGACCTTGCCGGCGGGGTAATCCTTCGACCACCCCCTGATTTTTCCCTTCATCCGTTTTACAGATGCGTGGCGGAGCTTGCGGATGATTTGGCCGCTCTCCGTGATATAGGTGTGAAACCCTAAAAAGTCTATCCCGTGTCGCAACGGGAAAATGTTGGTTTTCTCATTGAGCTCCAGCCGGAGCCCAGCGAGGAAGGTCTGAATTTCCTTCAGGCAGTATTTCAGATACTCTTTATCAGGGTGAATGAGGTAAAAGTCATCCATCTGCCTACAATAGTATTTGATCCGCAGCCGCTCCTTCACAAAATGGTCGAACTCATCCAGATACAGCAGGGCCAATAGCTGTGAAGTCTGATAGCCCAGGGGGAGCCCATCTGTACTTGTGTCAATGTAGGTACACATGAGCCGGAATATTTTTTCGTCGCCCACCTTCTTTCTCAGCTTTGCCTTCAGAATGTCATGGTCGATGCTGGCGAAAAAGTGCCGGACATCTGCCTTCAGCACCCAGCCTTCCGTGGTTTTGTTCTTCCGCCAGTAGTCGCTCATATCCCACTTCAGGCAGTTGAGGCCGAATAGGACTCCCTTCCCGATCTGAGAAGCGCAGTTGGCCGGGATGAAGCTCCTGGTGATGACCTCATACAGGTAATTATCTACCAGCCCATGTTGCACCACTTTGTCAACAAAAGCCGGTGCCTGAACGAGCCTTTTCTTTGGTTCGTACACAAAAAAGGTCTCGAACTTGCTGGGGATATAGGTTTCTGTTCTGAGGATGTAGGACAGCCGCTCAGTCAGCAGCAGGGCATTGGCCTCATACTGTGCTGTACTCAGCTTTTTTCCGTTTTCCTCTCCTTGCTGTAAGGTATGCTTTGTAAAGCACCTCGAAGGTGCAAATCTCATCAAATGTACTTGCCATTGTAAATCTGAGGGCGGCCCCCATCTCTGAGCAGCGGTCGCCCTCTTCCTCTCAGCGCCGTGATGGTGTGCCGCCAGATGGCACCATACAAACAGCCGGTTATCCCGTAGGACCCCGGCATCGGCACAATGTATTCATCCACCATCCCCCGGGGGATGGTGGATAGGATATAGCCCCCTTTGATGATAGATACTCTGCTTTCGCCCATGTGGGTTACTCGTACTCGTTTTTCCATCAGAGCCGGCCGGACCCCATAGGTGTTGTTGGCGTTCGGCGTCCCGTAGTTGCCATTGGAGTTGACGTTCCACACGTTGTTGGTGTTGTTGGTGTTCGGGGAGCGGAGCCACCAGTTGGTGGCGCGACGGGCTATACCCTGATACAGGCGGGTGCCCCCGCCGGGTATCCTATTTTTTCTGAGGTGGGCCCGCACTCTGAGGTCTGGTGCTATTCTGAGGCGGCTTCTTCGCCTGGATGATGGCCTGATAAACTGCCTGGTAGACCGCCCGGGAGATGATGTCGGCCTGAAGCCTATACTCATCCTCGCGCTCTTTCTTGGCGATTTCTCGGGCCCTTTCGGTGTCCTTCTTCTTCCAGGCCAGGGTCATGTACTTCACATCGGTTATCAGCTTTGTCCAGTGGGCCATCCTCTTCATGCTGATGTAGCCCAGGGATTGGCTGATCTCCACCAGATTCAGGAGCAGGTTGCAGTCCTGGAGCGCGGCATGGATGAGGTCGATCCGCCGGTCATACTCGGTTTGGAAATTGCAATCGTTCGCGGCGTGGATGTTCCGCAGGATGAGGACCGCCGTTTCCCGGATGGTCTTGGCATAAGTATAGACGGCACTTTTGGGGAAGCCCTGCTTGGAGCTGGCTTTCTCCATGCTTTCCACGACCTCCAGGATAAAAGCCTCCCTTTCAGCGTCCGGGAGCTCCTTGATCGTGCGAAGGATTTTAACGACCTCGCTGATGTCCATGGTCTTATCGCCAATGGGCTTTGTGACTGTGAAGGTGTAGACCAGGAGGTCTTTTGTCTTATTGCCTAGGACGTACTCTTTCTCAGCCATGCCCGCACCGCCTGTCCGGGCAGTTGCCGTCCAGGATCATTTGGAGTTCCTGCGGATCGCCGTAAAACTCGCAGCGGTCCAGCATGACCGAGAGTTCAGCATAGCCGCCGCCCTTCGTCTGCCCTTTGAACCGGACCACGTTGGCCGTGACCCCGATTCCCATGTGGTAATGCTGGGAGTTGACGCACCTGAAATAAGCAGCCACCGAATCCTCATATTTCACAGTCATCCAATCGTCGCCGGGGCAGCGGTCCTCATCACACGGAGGCACCATGCCATTGAAGAGATGGCCGATGATGCAACCGACCTCGGGGAGTGGACGGGAAAACTCGATCTTTTCCATCAAAACTCAATCCTTTTCTGAGTGGTATTCCAGACGCCGGTAACAACCAGCCCCGTCAGCGTGTCGAAGGTGACGGTAAACGGGTTCCCGGACACATCGGTGTTATACATCAGCTCCAGCAGGGACAGCCGGGAGTCCATGGCGGCGTTGAGGTTCTGGAGGAATGGGTGGGCCTCGGGGTCGTCGTTGTGGGCGTCGATGAGCTTCTGAGCTTCCACCAGGAATTGGGGAAGCATGACCACGGTACAATACTGAGCCACGTCCTCAGCGGTCATAAAGGCTTCCGGGGAGTAGTCGATGATGACCGTGGCGCCTTCGCCCACCGTGATGCTGATGGGGAACCGGCGGGTGTCGATGCCATTGTTGGAATAGGCGCTCACCCACTGAGGGTAGTCACCAAGGGTCCCGTAGTACAGCATGACCTCTTCCCCGTCCAGGTCGCGGGCAAACACGCCAAACTCCCTGATCCAGAATCCACGGTCCAGGCCGCCGTTCAGGTCGGACCGGTATTCCACCGTCATGTGAACGGTGTCGCCGTCATACATAGGCTCGTTGGAGGTGGCGGCGGCCACCGGTTCCACCAGGTCCTCTAGGTCCCCAGGGAACAGTCCTTCAGGGCAGGACCCGGAGCCCACCATCACGCGGGTGAGGGTCAGCGGCATTTTGGCGGCCATGATCTTAGCAATCAGGGCCCGGCCCCGCCGGGGGATGGTGCAGCCATAGGTCCCTGCAAGGGTGGGGTTCATGGGATCGTTTATCATCGGGCTCATACAATTTCCTCCTTCAGCTCAGGCAGTCTTGTTTCGATGATGCTCCCGTGGAGAGCAACAAAAACGCGGCCATCCACGGCCGCAGGGATTTCAGTATCAAACTCAGGAAGGGGCGGCAGCCGGGTCTCCATGATGGACCCGGGGGCGGCGGCCCCGATGTAGGCGACGGTGTTGGCTTCTTCAAACACTGGTTCCAGAACTGGCAGTTTTGTGACGGCCATACCTCTGCCCAGCACCGGGGTGACGCGGAGGGATAGGTCCGGCATTTCTGGCTCCAGCTCGGGGAGCTCTGTAATTGCCATGCCCCGGCCCAGCACCGGGGTAATGTGAAGGTCCGGCTCGAAGGGCGGGGTCTCTGTTGTCGCTCTCAGGTGGATGCCAACGCCGCCCGCCTTTATGATCGGGACGCTGAACAGGTCCTCAGCGTGATCTTCAGGGGCCAGCACCCCGGTCTCCAGGATCATCACCGCCGGTTGCTCGGGGTCCTCTCGGTAGTACAGGGGCTTATCCCAAAACATCTTGATGCCCTTCATAATGGACCAATAGGTGCAATCGCTGGTGTTTTTGAGGATTTTGTACTTGATAATCTTGCGGTACAGGTCATCGTCCAGGATTTGCCCCTCATAGGCGTCCCCCACGATGACCCGCGCATCATACCTGGAGAGCACGACAATCTCACCGATGAGGTCAAGCTGGGGCCCGGTACAAGTATCGAGGTCCAGCAGGGACAGGAGAGACTTCAGGAAGGCATAGACCTCCTGGAGCTGCCTGGCATAGGATCGCATGATCGCGGTGTTGTTCTTCTGCCCCCGAAACTGTGTCAGCAGATCGTCCTCCAGCTTCTCAGCATAAACAAAATCAACCATTCAGCGACACCTCAATCCGGGTCGGACTGGTCACAGCCCGTTCACGGGGGGAGACCACCACGCTCTTGTCCGGGTACTGAGAGGGCTTGCCCTCTGAGCCGTTTTTGGTCTGGTACACCGAGATGTCGATATAGCTGATCCCGGGGACCTGGGCATAGATGGAGGCGAGGAACTGTTGCGGAACAACGTCATCGCCGGTGCCCATCGCGTCCATAGCCCGGGAGATCGCCGCCTCCACCAGCTCTGTATAATTCGCAGGGACGGAGGATGCCTTTCCAATGGTCAGCGCCACCTTGAACCAGAGGTAGATATATACCGGACGGTTGAAGTGGATTTCAACGGTATCATCATCTTCGCCCGGGACTTCCACGGTAATATTGCCGTAGGTGTTGATGCCGCCGGACTTCGTAGCCAGGATTTGCGTGGCAATGTCGGTATTGCTTCCGCCGTCCACGACCACTTCAACGCTGTGCGGTGGGCGCCCGGCGGCGTCCACCACGTTGGAGTCGTTTTCGTAGACCTTGCAAGCGTCTACCCCCTGGCAGTTGGCGAGGATCGCAGATCGGATACTATCCGTCATGCGGGTGGACCGGTTAAATATCTTGTCGATGTAGCTTTGCCTCAGCTCCACGTCGGTCTCCAGGAGCCGGCCGGAGATGTAGCCGCACAGGTTAGTGCAGCTCAGGAACCCGGTCGGCGCGGTGACGATTTTGGTAATGGCATTGTTGGGGAGGGTAACTTCCCCGGCCTCCGCGCTGGCGAAGTTGATGATAGCCGTCACGCTTTCCGTGGTCAGGTTGTCGGTCAGCAGCATGGAATTATAGGACTGGACCTCTTTGGCCTCAATCTTCAGGACCACGGCCTCTTCATCCACCTCAGCGGTGAACTCGCCGTCATCCGCCCCTTGTATCATGGCCTGGAGGCCGCCTAGAATCGCCTCTGCGCTGTCCGTGTCCTTGCAGGAGTATGAGAATAGGTCCCCATTCAGGGCTACCGTGTAGGCTTCCCCAGGCTGGATAGAGACCACTTTCACCTTCGCCCGGTTGAAATTGGACCTGGAAATTGTCTGCCGGTCCGCAGAGAGGAACTTGATCGCCGGGTTGGTGTTCGATTCAATCAGCGTGTTTTCGTCCAGGGTGATGCCCTCAGTACACTCGCAATGGATCGGGTAGTAGGTGCTCTTGGGCTTCTCCCGGCTGTTCCCGCCGAACTGCACCGCATTGTCCAAGGCGGCTCCCTCAGCAGACATCGGGGACAAGCTATGGTAAATCTCCGCCCCGAACTCCCATAGCTCCGCGATTTTATCCGCAAAGCTGGTGTTCAGCACGTTCAGGAAGGAACGCTGGTTTGTGCCGATTTTCACCCCAAAACCGGCGGTTTGGTCGGCATTGATCTCATCCAGGATGACATCGAGCCGCTTGATGCGCAGCCCTGTTTCAGTGATTCCGTATTCAGGCACTCACCATCACCTCCTCACTAAAATTTTCGCCGTCGGCATATCCGTCAAAGGTGATCCGGGCCGTCCGGCTCTCGCTGTCGATTCCGACCGCAAGGTTTTTAACATCGACCATCCCCTCCACGCCCATGATCTCAGCGCGGATGATTTGTTTGATCCGGGGGATGTCCGGGTTCTTCACCATGATCTTCTGGAAGTAGGGGACGCCATTCTCAGGAGCAAAGCGCCATTCCCCGAACAGCCACCGCAAGCGGATTAGTACCGCCTGGCGGACCGACTGAGTGAGGGACACATCGCCGTCCTCGCTGATCTCCAGGTCTCCAGAGTTGGTCAACTTCAGGTCATACACCAGCTTCACCCCCCGATAAAAACATCGCCGCTTCCGTCCCGGACGGAGCCGCCGATGGATACGCTGTCCCCCGCCCGGCCGGCGGGGCGACCATTGATAGATACCGTGGAGCTCCCGGCGGAAATAACATCCTGGTGTCCAGGGTGGGCAACACAGCCATGGGAGGCATAATGGTCTCCGACCCGGCCCGCGCCGCGCCCATTGATATTCACATCCGGGCTGAACTCCACTAGGGGGACCGGGGGGCAGGAATCGTGGCCGGTGCAGCAGTCACCTTGCCGAGTAGCGTTCATAGGGGCCACCTCCTTGTGTCAATTCAGGTTGACAATACCGCCCCGGGTGGTGAAGTTTCCGTTGACCGTGGTATTGCCGTTGATGATGACCTCCGCCGCGTCGATCTGCACCTTGCCGGATTTCACCGTGATCCGGGTCCCCTTCACATCCACGATGATGGCATTTTGGCTACACGCCTCCTGCATGATGGGGTTGGCTTTCGCAAAAATCCCGACCAGCGCCACAGCGTTGGTCAGGTCAAAGTGGAGGTCTGTTTTTGTGTCGCGCTCATAGAGGAATTGATCCAGGGCTTGCTCAGAAAAGAAGATCATGCAGCCGTCGCCCGGCTTTATCGGGTAGGCGACGGTCGCTCCCTGGCCGTAGCATTGGACCAGCACCACGGGGACGCCGGTGATCTGAGGGTAATCCATCTTCTCACCGTTTGGCTTCTTGATCTTCATAGAGGGAAGGACCGTGGCCTGGCATGTCGCCGGGTCGAAGGACACGATCTTTCCCGGGACGCAGGTATGGACCTGGGCCAGCAAGGTGTTCACGGTCTCTTTCACCTGTTCAACAAACTGCCCTTGGCCGTTCATCCTGCCACCTCCAGGACCCTGGCCTTGCACTTCCAGTCGCCGCTCAGATTATCGCCGTCGATGTCCAGGGTAGCGATGCGGAAGAATCCAGAGACAATTTTGCTGTCGAGCTTCACATAATCCCCTATACCTATCGCGCCGTTCATCAGGTACTCAATGTCATAGCCGACCTGGTTCTTCCCGTCGGAGTCCGAATTGCTTACCTGGACCCGCTCAGGGAAGCCTATGAGGCCGGTGTCCGCGCTGAGTAGGTATACTTCCTTGCTCATCACGTCCCCCGGTTTCTTGACCTGGAGGATGCCGTTCTGGATGGACCACTCCAGGCCGCTCACAGTACAAGCCTTGCTGAGGGCTACCTTCGCCTGGCCGACGAAGGAATATCCATTGGGGATGTCCGCAAACTCCGCGTTGTAGGAGTAGGACACGGTAACGCCCATCTGAGTCGCCACATCATCCATGATCTTCTTTGTGTTGACGGTCCCGGCATAGGAAACAGATACCCATGTGTCCCGGATCGCGGCCAGCCCGTCCACCACCTCAATTTCGGTCAGCACGTTGGCGCCGTCCGGCTTGGACTTGGAGAAGGACACATCCCCCGCGAGGATCAGCGGCAGGGTGCTCCCGTACCCCGCCTTCAGGGTCAGGAAGCAGCCCTCTTCCTCCAGAGTAGCAAGGTGGGACTTGTTCAGGTTCCAGACAGAGACCTTCGCCGTGTTGCTGCTCTCCAGCTCTTGCTTCTGGATGGAGAAGGCGATGTGGAGCGTGTATGGGGTTGTATCCCCGATCTCAAATCCGGGAGCCCCAGGCTTACCGGCGGCCAGCCGGTATTGGCGGTCAAAATTTTTCACAGTTTCACCTCCGGGGGGTGCGCGGGGGCGCGGAGCGCCCTTATTTTCCCCTCTGTTAAGAGGGGAAAATGGTAATGGTATATGGTACTGGTTATGGTTATGGTTATGGTACTGGTTACACCGGATTGTCACGGTGACTGTCCTACGGACTGTCCACGGACTGTCCATAGGACAATCCGTAGGACGGCTACTTTTTCGTGTCCTGCGCGGGGATAAAGACGAATTGTGCGTTTCCTTCGATGAAGTCCCGCCGCCCGACCGCCTCCAGCTCAGTGATAACGCCGAACGCCCCAGCCGGGAGGCCAGGGCGTCCGACAAACAGGTTCAGTGGGAGGCTGGGCACGATCCGCACACCCTCAACAATGGGGGTGCGGTCCGCTGTGTAGATTCCCCACATCCAGCGGCCGGCGGTATCGTTCCATGTGAAACGCATCTGGTAGGAGGTCCCGCCCAGGACAACGCGGGAAAAGCTGTCGTTCATATCGGGAACGGAAATGCTGATGTAGTCCACGCTGTCCTCCTTTCGGATCATAGCAGCCCGGCGGAGTTTGCCAGATTGTAGAGGATGGAGCCAGACTTCCCGCCGCTGGAGCTCTTGGAGCCCCCCGATACACCCCCGCCGGAACTTCCTGAGCTACTTGAGCCGCCAGTGCTACCGGTGGAGGTGGAGGCTGTCCCAGCGTTAGCCCCGGTCGCCCCACTCTTGCCGTAGCTGTCAGGGATCGTGGTGGTTTTGGACTCGGTAACGGGTATCTGCTTCAGGCTGAGGGAAACTTCCTTGTTGTAGCCGGTCTCCGTACTCCGTTTGATGCTCATGGACGTGATGCCCATGTTGTCAAAGGTCCCGCTTGGGGTAGTGACGGAGAATGGGGTCTTGCTGAAGTACAGCTCCTTCAGCATACTCTCTGCCTCAGCCATGGATCGGACCCGGCCGCGCCAGGTCAGGGGGGTGTCGCTGAGAAGGAGCGTCAGCGGCAGCTCCATTGGTTGAATGATGATGCTGTCGCTGACGGTGAATCCGGTTTCAACGGGATAGTCCGGGATGCTGGAGGTATAGGTCTGCGTTTCATCGAGCATGGCCGGGAACTCGATCCCCGCCACGCTGACGGGTGTTGTTGGCCTTCTTGGCATAAGCGTCACCTCGCATACTGGAGGGCGCGGGCAAGCTCCTCAGTGGAGTCGTTGGTAGCCTTGTCCATCGCCTCAGAGGATTTTTGCTGTCCGGCGCGGTCCCCGTTGAACTGGTTGTTGATGTTGACGTTCTGCGTGATGACCTTGCTGGTGCTTCCTCCGACGGAAGTCTGAGCGGTGCTGGGGGATGCGACCGCCGACTGCGCGATGAGGCTGATGTCGCCGGTCAGGGATTTGAGGGTCAGAGCAGCTTTGGGGGCGAAGTCCTTTACCGCGTTGCCCAGCTTGTTGGTGAGGGTTTCCACGGCGGAGCTGTTGTCTGGGACCTCGATGTTCAAGCTGTTGGCGAGTTTCCCGGCGACAGCTTCAGCAGCGGAGATCGCCTTGGGGGCGGCCTTCTCAATACCAGCGGCCAGGCCGCCCATGAAGTCGGGCATCCAGCTCTGGTAGTCGGTCAGCGGGCCTTCGTCCGGGACGGAGAAATGCAGGAAGGATTTGATCTTGTCGGCCACATCCTTCACAGCGTCCCCGACCTTACCGATAGCACCCTTGATTCCGTCCACTATTCCGCCGATGATGTCAGCGCCCCATTGGAGGGCTTGCGCGGGCAGCCCGGTGATCCAGTCTATGGCCGCCTGGAATCCGTCCACGATGGAGTCCTTGATGTTGCCGACGGTGGTGGTGATGCCCTCCCATATCGTGGTGAACACGCTGGAGATGACATTCCACAGGGCCTCCAGAATCGTTGTGACGATGTTGACGATTCCATTCCACACATCGGAGATGAGCGTTTTCACATCCTCCCATAGCTGTGACCAGTTGCCCGAAAACAGGTCTGAGAAGATGGCGAAGAGGTCCGCCAGTACATCCATGGCGGCCCCGAACACCGCCTTTATGGTTTCCCATACGCCCGAGAAATAGGTAATGATGGTGCCGCCCCAGGTATCCCAAAACGCCTTGATCGCGCCGAACACCGTTTTGATGATGGCACCGATGATGGTGCAAGCAACCTGAATGATGACCTTTATCGCGTTCCACACACCGGAGATGATCTGCTTGACCCCGTTCCAAATGTTGGAGAAGGACGTCTTGACCTGTTCCCCGTGTTTCTCCCAAAACTTCAGGAGTCCGCCGAAGATCGTGGTCGCCACGGTCTTTATCACGGTCCAGACGGTGGTGAGGATCGTTTTGACTGCGTTCCATGCAGCAGAAAGAGCACTCTTGATCTGCTCCCCGTGTTCCTGCCAGAAGCGGGTGAGGCCGCCAAATATGGATATTGCGAGGTTCTTAATCAGGTTCCAGGCAGCGGCCAGCAGGTTCTTGATGGTGTCCCACACCATGCGGAAGGCTTTGAGCACCGCTTCGCCGTGTTCCGCCCACCAGTCCTGAAGGGCACCAAAAATGGAGAGGGCCACCCCCTTGATGACCTCCCAGGTTTTGCCTAGAAACGAGGTGATGGCCTCCCACGCTTTGAAGATTGCCTGTCTGGCGTTCTCCGCGCCAATTCCAGCCCCGTCGAAGAGGGAACCGATCATGCTATCCTCGCCCTGCAAGAACTTGATGAAGTCCTCTACTAGGAGGGCCAGCAGGATGATGACGGCAACGATGGCGACGGTCTTTAGGTTGATCCCACCCATCAGCTTCAGGATGGATTGGAGCCCGGATGTGATCTTGCTGAAATTGAAGGCGGCGAATATCGCCGCCGCCGTGATGGCTACCAGGCGGAGGAGCTTATCCGTCCCGCCCAGCTTATCCGCCAGCCACTCAATCCGGGTCTGCACCTTGCGGAGCACATCCATTACCATGTTGAAGCCCCGAACCATCGTAGTCCCGATGGCGGTGGAGATGCCCAGGGTCTCATCCATACTGGCAACCCACTGTCCCCACTGGTTTCGGATGTTCAGTAGCGCATCGGTGATGTTGTACTTGGTATTCGCAAATGCGGCCCCGATCTCATCCGCGCTGTCAACGAAGGTGGCCTTCAGGTCCGCCAGGGAGATTTTTCCCTCAGACGCCAGTTGTTCAAGCTGATCCGTGGTGGAGCCCAGGCGCTTATTCAGCAGGGCCACCGCCTCCGGGGACTGCTCCAGTAGTTGGCTGATAGTCTCGCTGTCAACCTTGCCCTTCGCAAAGGATTTGTTGATAGATTCCATCAGCCCCGCTATTTGGTCATTGGTCTTGCCGGCGGTTTTGAATAGCTGGGTAGCAGCGTTATTAAAGGCGATTGCCTCATCGACAGTGCCGAAGAGCTCAGAATTTTCCTGGACCAGGTTGGAAACGATCTTCGCCGTGTCGGAGTAGCTGGACCGGGTTGCGTTGGCAGCATCCAGGATTTTGCGCTGGATTTCCTTCTGATCCCCCATGGCCTGTGTGGCCTGGTTTATCATGGTATTGACGGTGGAAAACTCCTCAGAGATAGCGTTCAGCCCAACGAGGGAAAAGCCGATACCAATAGCTCCGAGGAGCTGAGTCGCTTTGTCTTTGAGGTCGCTGATGCCCTGCTCGGCCTGGCGCTCAGATTCCTCATTGATCTTGAATCCAAGTCCGACCAGCAGCTCACGGATGGTCAACGGCTGCCACCTCCTGCCCTGATCTCTTCCATGCGGCCGGCCTCCACGTCGTTATCCATCTCATAGAGGGCAAACAGCTTCAGGGCCTCATCAAGGGTGTAAACCTCTTTGAGCTCCTGCATGGAGGCCAGCCGCGCCTTGATGAGGACATACATCCTCATCTCCAGTTCACTAAACTGGCTCAGGTCAAGGGAGCCGTATTTGCTGTACTCAGGGGTTCCGCCGTCTCCTGCCCGCCGCCCAGCCCATATTGGGCGGCGAGCTTCTTGAAAAAACCGGAGAAGTTGACCTTGATGACCTCGAAGATGAGCATGAACATCTCATCCAGGCCGCCGCAGAACAGCTCGTTCACAGCGTCCTCATCCAGAAGTTTGTTATCGGAGTCATCGCCGCCGGGGGACACGGACACATTCCCGTGGGCCACCAGCAGCTCCCGGCAGAGGTATTCCAGCTTGTCGCCGGAGAGCCCGGAAAAGGCCCCCTGCAAAACGGGGGCCAGGTCGGAAATGTCCGTGTCCAGAGTCCGCTTATCACCAGCGGCACCCTTGCCGCCGGAATATTTCACGGCTACCGGGGCGATGGCTGCCAGGGCGGGGGCCACCACGGCAGCCAGGTCGCCGGTCATCTTGGCAGCGGTGAAAGCGGGGAACGGACGGATATAGAATCGGTTTTCACCGATGGTCTTGATGGTGGGCTTAAACTGTTTCATTCCTGATCCTCACTTTCTTACTCGGTGATCTCACCGATGCCGGTGTGGATTTCCCACTCGTTGTTGGTAGCTTCCTTGCCCCGGACCCGGTTCGCGGGTTTCGGGACCCACGCCTGATCGGCGCTGAACAGGAGGCCACCCATCAAGTCCTGGACCATGATGGGCTCAATGGCGTCCCCGGTCTCCTGATCGCGGTTGTAGAGCTCCTGGAGGTAGGAGTTACTGTCGCTGGTCTGGAGCAGCGTGACCTTGACCACAAAGCTGTGATCCGGGCTCATGGAACGGACGATCTCGCCGTCGCACCCGGTTTTCTTCGTGGTGCCGTCGCCGGAAGGCTCAACGCTCACATAGCTGTCATCAGCGTAACCGGAGAAGGCGTGGGAACCCATAGCAATCAGGACCTTCTTGGGATCGTAGGTTTTCAACTTTCCTGCTTTACTCATGGTGCGTTACCTCCTCAGTAGGAATAGACCAGGGCGCCGTTCACCTTGACGACGTGGATGGCCCCGGCCAGAATGGCGGAGAACTTGCAGTCGATCAGCTTCCGGGATGCCTTCTGCTCATCGGTCAGGTTCGCCGCCAGGGGTACAGAGGTGATGTAACCGGGGATGCGGTTATCTTCCTCATCGTAGGCGTCCTCAGAGATGCCACCCCGGCGGACCCCCTCCTTCAGGCTGGCAATCATCTGGTTGTGGATGATGCCGATGCCCTTGTCGGTGTAGGGGATTTTGCTGTTCTTCACGATGGTGTTGATGATGCGGAGCTGCATATCATTCTTCAGCCAGTCGCGGAACCGGATCACGTCGATCCACTCCCCGGCCCGGACCTTGCCGCCCTGCACCAGGCCGGTGTTGCCGATCTTGATGTAGTAGCTGGCGGGGTCCTTCTCCAGGGCATTGATGACGGTGGAAGTGAACTTGGAGATATTGACCGCAGCCAGGGACTTGTTCACCCAGGTCTCAGAGCCGGTGGGATAGGACAGGAAGCGGACTGCGACGGCGACGTGCATACAGCGGTCGGCGGGAATGGTCTTGGGGTTCTCGCCATAGCAAACACCGAAGGAGCGGTAGTAGATGCTGGAAACGGGGTTGTTGTTGGGGTCAGCATAGGCATACCCGAACATCTTCTCGCGGCTCTCGGTCCACTCGGCCATGATCTCCATATCGGACTCGGGGATGCCGGCGGCCAGGGCGACGTACCACCCGGTCTCAGCCTCCTCGGCGCGGCTCAGGGTCAGGTTGGGGGATTCCAGCGCGGTGGGATCGACCGGGGCAACGGGATTCCCCTCGGTGCCGCCGGCCTCTTCCCCAGCGTCAGCTTCCTCAGCGGCGGATGCGGGCTGCTGTACCGCGATGAAGATTTGGGAGGGCTTCGTGGTCTGGCTGAAGGCAACCCGGGCGGCGGTGCCCACGGGGTCAGCGTCAGCGCCCTCAGACACCCAGCCGACCTCGTTCACCTCATCCAGGCCATAGTAAACGCCAACGTCGGGAGGGGGAGTCTTGCCCGGCTTTTTGGGGCCCGGCCCGACAATCAGGATGGTGTCGAAGTTGGCACCGCTGCTGACAACACTCTGGAGCTCAATGGTGATGTCCGCAATCCTGCTCAGATTGTTACTCAATTTGGATCACTCCTTTTCATTTCAGTGACTTCAACCTCAGTGAAATACCCGGTCCGCTTTTCAGCAATTTCCTTGTTCCTGCCGCCGCTTCCCGTGGGAGTCCACTCGGGTTCAATATGGGGCGGGAGTACCTGGCCCGGGGTGGAAGGATCAATGGGCTGGTCCGGTGTGCCCGGGTCAACAGGCGTCCCGGGTCCGCCGGGTTCTTCAGGTTCTCCAGGATCGGGGCCGGGGGCGGGCTGGTCTATCTTGATGCTGGACTCATCCAGGACCCCGGCAAAGCCGACGGCGGCCACGGTGAAGCTGATGTCGAACTCCACCAGGGCCCGGTACTCATAGGAAGTATCGTTGATGATTGCGGTCACATCCTGAACGGGCCCGGCCACCATCATGGAGAGATTCTGCTGGTTCAGCTCGTTCGTGACCATCTCGGACATCATGTAATTTACATAGTCGGTCAGGTCTCCGACGGCGGTGTTCTCCATCGCCCCATTGGGGAGCCTCACGCCATTGGTGAAAAGCTGGACCTCCAGCTTCGCGGTGGTTGGATAGAAAGAGCAAAGTTCCCCGTCAAGAAATTTCTCAACAGGGAACTTTGTCGATTGGGCCGGGCCGAAGGCCAGCTTGACCAGCGGCTTGCCCTTTTTCGTGCTTTTGGTGTTCGCCATTTCAACGGTTGCGCCGCTGAAATATGCTGTGGTGATCCCATGGACCGCCCGTTTCATTTCGGTATAGGTCACTTGGGCACCTCCACTTCCGGCGGGCCAATGCCCTCGGACCCCGGGGGAATCTCGACGAACTCAGCCTCCGTGTGGGCCAGGATGGTGTGATCCCATGTGTGGCAGGATTTACACTCAAACCACTTGCCGTCATAGTGCAGCCGGTCGCCTTCTGTCCCGGTTTCCTCATCAGCAGGTTTGAACTTGGTCTCGCCTATGGCCTTGATGCGCTTCACGGACCGTTCCCCTTCAGGAAGAGCCTGGAGCTCATCGCTGGAGAGGGGCTGGACGTTCAGTGTCACCAGGAAGTCCTCATGGCCGCCGGGGGCGGAGTATCCGCCGCAGTTGGTGTCCGGTTTGAGGCGCCGGGCCACATACTGATGTTTGAAAAATCCAAACAGCATTTAACTCCTCCCCTTCTTGTCGATGACGGTCATCACTGACTGCCGCATACGCCCGGTGTCGATCAGCGGTTTGTCGGACTTCTTCTTCCTGATGGTGCTGGGAGCATTGGGCTCGAAGTCGCCCTCCGCGATGGTTTCCTGGATCAGGCCCTTTTGGAATACCGCGATCTCTCGCAGAATCTTCTCCGCCGTCGTGGTCCCGTCGCACAGCTTCGCCAACTGCGCCTGGCAGAAGGCGATGATCTTCTCTTCGTTGTCATCCACACTCTTACGCATGAATGGTCTGGAGGGGGCGCTGGATGTCCCGACCTCATTGAAAGCCGCGATGTCAACCATATCCACGCCGTCATCACTGGCGGCCTGGCCCTGTTGGAATCCGGCATAGCTCATCAGGTCCTTCAGCTTCGCCAACTCCTGGTAAAACCGCTTACCCTCCGGGGTGGTCTCATTTATAATGGCCAACAGCATCCCCCTGCCGATACAATGGACATCACATAGATCCTCCGCAGGTTCAGGTACTCCATCCCGTAGGAGGTGAGGGCGTACCAGCTATCATCGTTGGTGTTCATGTTCGCGGTGTTGAATGATACGCTGGTACTGCCCTCAGACACACTCGCAAGCCCGAAGCCGGAAGCAGCGTTGACCTTTGAAGAGCCCTCTGCGCCGAGAGGATTTTCACCCTTCCCGGCAAGTTTCAGGCGGTGGGCAGCAAGAAGCGCGATGGCCTGATTGTAGACCTGGCCAAAGCGTTTCTTGCTTACAAGAGGTTCGCAGAGCTCCAGCATCGCCCGCACCTCAGAGTCCTTCACGTCCTTGAACTCAGGGGCAATCAGGCGGAAGGTTTTCAACGGGTTAAGCTGTGCCATATTGAGACCTCCTTACTGGCCGTCCTTATCGCCCTCGCCGCCGTCCTCAGAGCCGTTCCCGTCGCCGTTGCCGCCCTGAGTATCCTCGGTATCCCCCTTGTCGCCGGGGGCCTTCTTGCCGCCCTTCCCGGCCTTCCCCGCGCCCTTCCCGGTGACGATCTGGATGTCGCCGCGCTCAATGAACGCGGACACGACCGGGGCGCTCTTCAGGGAGTCATCGACGGTCCCAACCTCATCGGGCAGGATGGTGGTGGTCCCGATATGGACGATCTTGGTGCTGGTATTCTTGATCTTCATACTCGCTGCTCCTTTCTTACAGGCCCACAATAATCATCGCGGACATCGGGTAGTAGATGACCGCGCCGGCGACGCGGGACTCGCAGGGGATTTTTACCTCCAGGTTCTCATACTGAGCGGGGTGCTGGAGGAAGGGCATGGGAATCTCAACAGAGAGCTTGTCGGCATCGTACTTGTAGAGGATGCCAACGCCCTGCCCCGGGGTGGTGGCGCCCTTCGCGGCGGCATAGGGGTTGGTCAGGGTGGCGGTGCTGTTCAGCTCCGGGCAGGACTTGAACTCAATCTCAGGGAGATTGTCCTTCAGGTACTTCAGAACGGAGACGTCGGTGCCCTCGATCCGGCGGAGGCCCAGGGCGGTGTAAACGTCGCTGGGGAGGCCCAGGGTGTCAGGGACCTCGACGTGCTGGGTGGTATCATCCATCAGTGTCAGGGCATCCTTCACATCCTCGATGATCTCATCAGCGAGTTTCTTCAGCCAAGAGGTGGCATTGGAGGTAGCGCCAGGGGTCAGCGCCATGACGGGGATGCCGTTGTCATCGGACAGAATACCGATCAGCTTGTTGGCCTTGTCACCGCGCCAGGCGATGGTGTTGGTCAGGCGGTCGATGTGGTAGCGGGCAGACTCGCCCCGGCGGGTATCCAGGGATTTACCGGCCAGACGGGAAGCCCGCATCTCCTGGATGTTGTAGCCGAAGGAATCACCGATGCCCTTGACGTAGCCGGTCTTGGCCTCGCCCTTGATGTCCACACGGGGCAGGTCAGTGGCGTAGTTGCTGATGATCTTGGCAAAGCCGGTCTTTTCGTAGCCGTAGTAGGTGAAGCTCTCGGCCCCCTCCGGGACATCGTGAGTCACAGGGAACATCTGGAGCGCGGTAAACTCGGGATACTGCTTGTCGTAGGTCTTGGACTTGATGTAGTCCAGCTCCCGGGCAAAGAACACCGCCGCCGCATCCGCGCTGTCAAAGCGCATACCGGGGGAGCCCGCCAGGGTAGCGGGGATGTTGGAGTTCTTCAGCGCCAGGAAGTCCGCCTGGTCATAGAAGTCGGACGGGTTATTGGCGTCGTAACGCATGATTTTGTCCATGGTCAATCCTCCTTTAGGCATTACCGCTGGAAGCGGCAGTCATCTGGTTATACAGCTCAATCGCGGCCAGGCCGTTGGACCCAACCTCGATGATCCGGGCGTTGATGGGGACGGCGCCTTCCTCAGCGGAGGTCTTGAAGAGTCCGGCCCCATCGCCGCCCACCGCCAGGAACACGGGGGCGCCGTAAGTGGGCTCCTCGCCCTCGGCCATCTTCACCCAAACGCGGCCGTTCCGCATAACGCTGACGTGGTAGCCCTCCGGGATGATGAGCTGGTTCTTCATATCCAGCTCATTGGAGCCGCCGTACATGACCACGCCAACGAATTTATCAGCCGTGGCGCCGGTCTTGGGCAGGGCGATGTCCGTCCCGGGGTTGGTGCCATGCACCACGCCAACGCCGGGAAGCAGAACACCGTCGGCCTCCTCATTGCGGAAGGAATCGACGGTGTGAACGGTCAGGTCGTACAGGGAACCGGCAGTCCCCTTGGGGGTCTGCTGGGAGTATTCAGTCCACAGGCTCATTACTTCTTACCTCCATTCTGATTTTCGATCATCTGCTGGCGGTGGGCAGCGGCACCGCCGGTCTGCTTGCCGTCGGCGCGGGTCTGAGTACCGCCGGAGAGCATCTGCTGGCGCTGGTAGTTGGCGCTCTTCCTCATGTTCTCCACCTCATCCGCAGCCATATCGAAGGCAGCCTTCAGGTAAGCATCGCTCTTGCCGTCCAGGCGCATGGTAGGCCGCACCGCCTTGATGATGGCCTTCTTGGCTTCGGTGGCGCTCATGGAGTCGATGCCGTCCAGGTGCAGCTTCTCACCCATACGGATCAGGCGGACCCGCTCCCGAACGATGGCGTCAACACTGTCGGCGTTCACGGCAGAGCCCTTATCACCATCATCGCCGTCGGCTTTGGGCTCTTCACCTTCGCCGTCGGCGTTGGCGGGGGTGCCGCAGTTGTCGCCGGCAAAGTCGCTCTTCGCCTGGATGGCGTCGATGACCTCCAGCAGAGTGTCGATGTCCTCATCCATCTGAGCGATGGTAGCCATAGCTCCCTGCTGATCGGCGGGGTCGCCGTCGGCGTCCCGGCGGTCGCGCCGGTCCTTCACCATCTGGACCCGCTCCATGGGATCGGTCCCCTCATCCTTCTTTTCCACAGCGGGGGCGGCGGGAGCGGCAGGGGCGGGGGGACCCTCATCCCCGTTGGGTGCGGCGGGTGCGGCGGGGGCAGCGGCGGACCGGGCCGCCTTGCGGGCCTGGAACTCAGCGATAGCCTTCTCCATCTCTTCAGGGGTCAGGGGTCCGCCGTCCTGGCGGTTTTTCTTGGGGGTGGTCTGCGGGTTCTTCATAACCTTCACTCCTTTTTTGGCGTCGCGGCTGTCAATATTCAGCCGCGCTTGTTCTCCTGCCCTGGCACTCTGGACCAGAGCAAGGTGGTTGATGCGGATGTTCTTTTGGATCGCGTCGTATGGCTGGCCGTTCCACACACCTGGGGTCTCATCCAGGTCCAGGGAGTAGCCCAGGGAGAGCTCCTTCAGGCCGCTCCGCTTCATAGCGTCGGTGTTGTGGATGACAATTTTGGCCCGCACATCGTCGCCGTCCCGGATGCCGGGGGACAGGATGGTGCCGATGATCTCCCGCTGGACGTTGTTCTTGTCCACCTCCCCGGCGTCGTGGGTTATGATAACGGGTTTCCCCTCATAACTCGCCAGGCTGGCCGGATCGAACACGTTCTCAGGAAGGCGGAGCTCCCGGCGCTTGGAGCCGTCATCGTTCAGGTACTCGAAGATGCCCACCGAGGTGACGATGGGCTCATCCTTCAGGTATCCCTCGCGGGTCCAGTAGGTTGCGCTCAGGGGAACGCTGTCAAGGCGGTACACGGTTTTCAGCTTCGGGGTGTTCACTTATCACCGTCACCTCCGCCGTTTCCTTCCTCCTGCGGCATGGCAGCCGTCATGGTGGAAGTCAGCAGAATCACAAGCTGCTGAAGGTTTTCGAGGTGCTGAAGGCCGAGGTTCGCCAGGTGGTCAGCCACTTGGGACGCGGCGCCATCGCCACCCCCGGCGGCAAGGCTGGCACGAAGGCCGGCAACATCGTCGGACCCTTCAGCGATTGCTTTTGCCTCTCCGGCAATCTGGTTGCAGAGGGCTCTAATCTCCGAGCCGGGCATTTTGGTCTACCTCCTTTCGCGGGTTTGATTTGTGCCCATCCATCAGGACAAGAACTTCTTCACATCAATCACCTCACTTTTTCGGGTTCGCCTGGATGTTCAGGGTGGAAATATTAAAAACAGGGATAGCAACGCACCGGCATTGGTAATCCTGGCCCGGATGACATCTTCTCCCTGTTTTTGTATCAACAACCGGGGGATCATCCCACCGGAATGTTTTTCCGTTCAGATGCTTGTGCCGGGGGCGTACTCGGGCATCCCTGGAGTCAGACCATTTGTACTCTTCCACCCCGGCGTCCGTCTGCTGGCGTTTGGTCAGATCAGCGTTGAGCTTCGCCATCTGATCCCGGGCAATCAGCCGGGCGTGTTTCTTATTCGTGGAGTAGGTCCGCTGTATCTCCTTCAGGATTGCCGTGGTGGTCCTGCCGTTCCGGTATCCCTCGTAGACGATTTCCCGCATACCGCTCAGGGTCTCTTGCGGGATCGTCTTTATCAGCGCCACATTCTGGCTCACCCAATAGTCGAGCATTTCCTGGTAGAACTGGCCGGAATAGTAGTCATCAAAGATGTCCAACCCCAGGGTTTGGCTGACTACCCGTTTCCATTGGCGGATACTCAGCTTTGTGGTCAGCTCTGACAGCTTCTTCAGTTTGCCGTAGAGGTCAAACTTGCCCAGCCGTTCCTCCAGATCATCCCGCATGATCCCGAAAACCGACTGAACCGTGGTCATCAAATCATCCACGCTGTCCGCCCGTGTCGCGGCCTTCCTCTCATTGGCCGCCGCCGCTTGGATTTTGGGGAGGTGTTCGGACACCACCTGGTTGACAATCCGCATATAGGCGTCTGTGATGCCTTTGTACTGCCTCTCCAGCGCGGAGGGGTAAATGGGGGCGACCTTAGCGTTGAGCGTCTGGTGGCCTTTGAACTTGCCTTTGACGGCTTTCTGGATGATCTCCTTTTGATCCACACCCATCACCTCCAATGAAAAGAGGGACCGCCGAAGCAGTCCCTCACCGTAGATATTCTGTTATGCCAGGGCCTTTTTGAGCAGCATGAGCTCCAGGATGATCTCATCAATCCTCTGTACCACGCTCCCCGTGGGAGGGGGAGGGGTGGCCGCCGGCTGCCTGGCCGCCTCCGGGTCCGGCCTGGTGGCGGGCTTCGCCGGGATTCCCTCCGCCCGGGCCCCGGGGAT